>Ga0335394_10001760_pt1 | contig 24350 bp, 22 predicted proteins | sample MAT03_FD_205741 | JGI IMG/M metagenome (GOLD analysis project Ga0335394, IMG submission 205741) | Freshwater microbial communities from Lake Fryxell liftoff mats and glacier meltwater in Antarctica - MAT-03 (spades assembly) (version 2) ...
CGCGCCATCACGATCGGTTGCAAAAAGCAGGGTTGCGGTAAAGACGAAAGCTCCTGCGAAACGGAAACGACCCGCTACGATAAAAGGCGTAAGCGACATCCGACGGTTCTTCTACCGGAACGAGACCCCGATCTACTTCATCAGTGCCACCAACTTCAACCTCTTGGGTGCGGATGAGTGGATCAAGGGCTTCAAGTTCATCACCTACATCGAGTGCTTCGACGGACTGCACCCGAACCTGATGAGCCCCATGAAGGAAGAGCCGCATGAGGAATTCCAGAGCATTGAGGACATCAATAACTACCTGCTCACCCACAGCGAAGTACGGGACTACATCGAGAGCCGCAAGGTGAAGGGCAAAGCGGGCAAAGTGCTCTTCCTCATGTTCGATGAAAAGACAGAGAAGCTCGCGAAGAAGATCGGCCTGGAGGTGATGTTCCCCAGTGCCAAGATGCGCACCTTCATGGACAACAAGGTGAACACGAACCGGATCGCGGAGAAGGCCGGCGTTCCTTGTGTGCCCTATGTGCTAAGTCCGGTGAAGAACTACGCACACTTGAACAAAGTGTCAGCCAAGCAGCTTGGTACCGACCTCGTGGTGCAAACACCTTTCGGCGATAGCGGCCACACCACTTTCTTCATCAAGAGCGAAGAAGATTACAAGAAGTACGCGAAGGAGATCGAGGCGGAAAAAGAGTGCAAGGTGATGAAGCGGATCAACTGCCGGGGTGCGGCCATGGAAGCCTGTGTTACGCGACATGGAACCATAGTTGCACCGCTGATGACCGAGCTTGTCGGCTTCAAGGAACTAACACCTTACAAGGGCGGTTGGTGCGGGAACGAGATCTTTGCTGAAACGTTCACCCCATCCATCCGTAGGAAAGCACGGAAGTACGCACAGCTCTTCGGCGACCAGTTGCGCCAAGAGGGTTACAAAGGCTACTTCGAGCTGGACTTCCTGATCGACAAGGACAACGGTGCCATTTACCTGGGCGAGTTGAATCCGCGCGTTACGGGTGCGAGCAGCATAACCAACCACGCAGTGTTCGCCATGAGCGATGCGCCGCTGCATCTCTTCCACATCATGGAATGGATGGACCAGCCGTACGAGCTGAACGTGAACGCGCTGAACCGCCGCTGGGCCAAGGAGGAGAACATCGACAGTTGGGGCCAAATGGTGATCAAGCACACGCATGACGACATTCGCCGTGTGACCGAAGCACCGCGCAGTGGGATCTGGCGCATGCGTCCGGATGGCAGCATCTATTTCTGGCGGATGGACACGCACCGTCGCTATGTGGAGAATGAGAACGAGGCCTTCTTTCTACGCATCACACGGGTTGGCGATTGGCTCTACGAGGGTGCCGACATTGGGATCCTGGTGATGCGTGGCCGCATGATGACCGACGATTTCGAATTGCTGGAGCGCTCCAAGAAATGGCTGAACGCGATCAAGAACGAATACAAGAGCGTTGTGCCCGGCACACGAAGTGCCAATGGTGATCAACACTTGTTGGAGATCGGTGGTTTCAAGATGATGTGAATAGTGTTGGTGTAACTGGTACTGGGTAACTGGTACAGCGTATTCGATCTGCGGTACTTTGTACGCTGTACCAGTTGTCCCACACTAGCAACAACACCAAAGACCTACACCCATGAACGATTACACGAAACTGCGTATTTGGAAAGAGGGGATCGATCTTGTTGAAGAGGTTTGCAAGGCATCCTCGGCCTTCCCTTCAGATGAACGCTTTGGACTTACAAGCCAGATCCGTCGGTCCGCTGGAACACTGGTGAGCAAGAAGTAGACCTATCGAACAAGTACAGGGTGATCGGTACTGATCTCAGAGCACCTTGCAACCCGTACCAATTACCCCGTACTCAATACCCTGTACCAGTTACTTACTACCCCTATTCCTTCAATGTACATCCACCTAAAACTCGTTCACGAACCATGGCCCGGCGAACGTTTCAAACGGTTCTTCGATCATGCGTGGCCCCTGTTCCGGATCTGGTATCTGAGCGAAGGAGAGAAGGCACGGCCCGACCTGATCACATGTCGAGCCGTGCTCGAGTTGCACATGCCGGAACTCATTCCTGTTTACAACAGTCTGTGCCGGATCGCGGAGAACGATGATGTGGCATCGCGCTTCCTGAGCATGTGGTGCCCACCTCCCTATTTGGCGGGCTGTTCCCAAGTGGCCTGGACACGCGGCAATCCCACGTTGATCCGCAACTACGATTTCGACCCGCGCTATTTCGATGGTCGCTTGCGGTTCACGGAATATTGCAAACCCGTGATCGGTGTACAGGACAGTGCGTGGGGCTTGCTCGATGGCATGAATGCGGATGGTCTCGCGGTATCCTTGGCCTTCGGTGGACGCAAAACAAGCGGTGTCGGTTTCGGAATTCCGTTGGTGATCCGCTACGTCTTGGAAACGTGCAGCAACGTGGATGAGGCATGCATCGCACTAGCGCGCCTACCGGTCCACATGGGTTACAACGTGACGTTGATCGACAAGAGCGGCAATTACGCTACCGTGTACATGAACCCGGACCGCCCGCCACAAGTGGTCTACCAAGCCGCTGCTACCAACCACCAGCACCAAGTGGAGTGGGACGACTACGCGGCCTTTACGCACACCATAGAGCGTAAGCATACCCTGGAACAATGCTTGGCCGATCCGAAACTTACACGCGCTGCACTGCTCAAACAGTTCCTGAAACCACCTTTGTACAGCCAACAGTTCATGCGTGGGTTCGGCACCTTGTATACGGCTGCTTATGATGTTGCCAAGGGCAGTGTAAAGGTGATCTGGCCAGACAAACAAGTGGAGGCGAGCTTCAAGAAGTTCGAGGAACAGGAAGTTGAAGTGGTGCTGCTTCGACCCGTGGGCAGGTATTTGGCGAAGTGATCCCTATCGCCTCCCGTCTACCTTTACACTCCAACTTCGATGAACATGCCGAACACGATCACCGCTCCATCCACTGCTCTTTTCCAACAAGCCAGTTACATCAACGGCCAATGGACCAAGGAGGGTGATGGCACTTTCAATACGGTGATCGATAAGTACCACGGCACTGAACTGGCACGGATGCCGAACGCCACGGAGGCACAGATGGAAGAGGCCATCGCTGCGGCCTATGCAAGTCGTGAAGTGCTACGGAAGATGAGCGCCGGTGAGCGCAGTGTGAAACTGGATGCACTGGCTGATCTGATCGAAGAGCGCGCCGATGCCCTCGCTTTATTGATCGTACAAGAAGGTGGCAAACCGATCGGTTACGCCAAGGGAGAGATCTCGCGCTGCATCGTTACCGTTCGTACTGCGGCTGCCGAAGCGTTGCGGTTCACGGGCGAGCAAGTTGCCATTGACTACGGTGCCGGAGCTGGAAAGACCGCGTTCACGAAACGTTTTCCGATCGGTGTTATCGCTGCGATCACGCCATTCAACTTTCCATTGAATCTGGTCTTGCACAAGGTTGCACCAGCCATGGCGGTGGGTTGCCCCGTTGTGCTGAAACCTGCGCCCCAAGCGCCGTTGAGCGCTTTCGCATTGGCTGGGATGATGGCGGAGATCGGTTGGCCCAAAGGTGCGTTCCACGTGATGTTGAGCGGCATTCCTGGCGCCGAAAAACTGGTGAAGGACGAACGCGTTGCCATGCTCAGTTTCACCGGAAGCGATAAAGTGGGCTGGCACTTGAAAGCGATCTGCGGAAAGAAGAAAGTTGCCCTGGAACTGGGGGGAAATGCCTCCGTGATCATCGACGAAGGCACCGACCTGGCCGCTGCAGCAAAGTCCGTTGCCATGGGCGCGAACTTGTATGCCGGCCAAACTTGCATCAGCACACAGCGGATCTACGTGGTCAAAAGCGTACACGACACATTCCGCGATCTGCTGGTGAAAGAGTTTGGAGAGTTGAGATCCGGAGACCCGAATGATCCCGCCGTTTCCGTGGGTCCGATCATCGACAAAGGACATTTCGAGCGCATCGGCTCGTGGGTTGATGAAGCGGTGAAGGGAGGAGCCAAGGTGTTGGCCGGTGGCAAAGCGATCGATGCCGAACGGAACATTTACGCAGCCACACTGTTGTCACACACGAAGTCCGAAATGAAAGTGAACTGCGCCGAGGTCTTCGGTCCTGTCGCTGTGATAGAAGCGGTGAATGACTTCCGTGATGCGCTCGCCAAAGTGAACCACAGCAACTACGGACTACAGGCCGGCGTTTACACCAACAGCATCGCGCACATGAAACTGGCGCATGAGGAATTGGAGGTCGGCGGTATCATCATGAACAGTATTCCAGGCTTCCGGATCGACAGCATGCCATATGGCGGTGTGAAGGACAGCGGCCTGGGCAGAGAAGGACTGAAGTACGCTATGGAAGAGATGAGCGAGCCGCGCTTGATCGTGTACTGATCAAGAGCTCAGTAGATCGTACAAGGTGACGTTCGATCTCACGCTTCCGCTGTCGACGGTCGGAAATACTTCAGCGGTACGAACAACATTCCGAAGCATTCACCCTCCTCTTTCCCCAGGTGCTTATGGTGCATTTTGTGCGCCCGCCTGATCGCCCTAAAATAGCGGTTGTCCGAATTGCGTAGCCACTTGGTACGCTGGTGGATAAAGATGTCGTGGACCAGGAAGTAGGCCATGCCGTAAAGGGTGATCCCCAACGCGATCCAGATCCTCACATCCGCGATGCCACCGCGCACGCCATAGAGGAACAGGGTGATCGCAGGTATGGCGAAGATCAGGAAGAACGCATCGTTCCGTTCAAATGGCCCGTCATGATCCTTCTTGTGATGGTCGTTGTGCAAGCTCCAGAGTGCCCCATGCATCAGATACTTATGGGTGGTCCATGCAACGAATTCCATGCCGGCGAATGCGCCAAGTAGTGCTAATATGTTGATCGTCCAGGTCATTGCAGTGCAAAGATCGCTCTCAGCGCCCTTTCACGATGGTCGAAGATCGCTTCTATGCGCTTCCTGACCACTAATGCATGGACCAGCCTGCCCAGCGGTCCGAACGGCAATCGATAGACGACCCGGTCTTCCACCCGAATACCATACGGAGTTCCAACAAAGACATGCTCATGTTCCCACTTGGCGAACGGCCCATCCATTTGTGTATCCGTGAACCGGTAAGGTGCCTCCACACCTTCGATCTTGGTGCGCCAAGCCAGCGGGAACCGGAACAATGGGCGCACGCGATACTTGATATTCATTCCGTTGAAGATCGGTCTTTCCGGATGATCCGTAATGATCTCGAACTGCATGTCCTCCGGGGTGATCCGGGACAGGTTCAATGGTGTAGAGAAGAAATCCCAAGCTTCTTTCTGCCTTATGGGAAGTAGGATCTTCCGTTCGATCACGTGGTCTTTCATTTCATGGTTCCTGTTATGCGCAACGGCGCGACGATCTTCCGAACGCCGCGCCGTTTCCGCTGTTAGTTATCTGTTCACTGCTTCTGGACCGGCACGATAATTTGTCCGGATCCATTCTGGAAACGCAACCAGTAGGCACCTGCGCTAAGCGCTGACAGGTCTACACGAATGCGCTGAGGCCCACTTGCAAGTGTTCCCAGGTCCTTCACTTCCAGTTGGCGGCCCAGTGCATCTTGGATGTACAAGGTGGACACGCCCTTTGAAAGAAGGTCCATATCGAGGACCACCTCTTCGGTCGCAGGATTTGGGAATGCGGATAGGAAACCGACGATCTCCCTCTCATTCAGGCCGGTGGACAATGGCAATTCAACCAGTGGTCCACCGGAAGGCAAGGCCACCCAAAGACCAAACGCTGCACCGTCGCTGTTCACCATGGGGTCGAGAAAACCCGAAGCCAGCACAGTGATCGCGTTTCCCGCAAGTCCCAACGATGCCAGTGGCGCATTGTAGCTCACGACCGGTGTTCCCATGGTCTCGATCAAGAGCGTGTAGTCGTTTTCTGCCAATTCCAAGTAACCGGCGAACTCACCGTAGCTCAGACCGCTCACGATCGTTCCTGCAGGTACCGATGTTTCCACCACATCAACAATAGGCGCATCCGTGCTTCCGTGGAATACAAGCACGTCCACATTGCCAGGCACAGTGCTGGTTTCACGCGCTGCACCTTGTACATACAGGTCGAATGGCGTAGCAGGCGAATATCCTGATGCACTCACGATCCCGTTGGCAATGAGGATGTAGGTTTCGCCCTCAGCGAGCGTGTAAGTGAAGCGAGCCAATGCACCGACGGTATCGGTAGAAGTCGGAAGCGCGATGCTCACATCGAAAGGAACGCCGGCTTGTGCATCAACGAAAGGACTTGCTGTACGGAACGCGAAGTCATTGAGCAAAGGCGAACTGTTCAACCAAACGTCAACTTGTGCAGCGGCAAGATCAGCGCTGTTGTGGATCACTTGTACGCGCGCTGTTGGTATTGCGACTGCTGGCAAGGCCACCAACGGACCACCGCCGGGCAGTGCAACGTAAAGGCCGAATGCTGCACCGCCGCTGTTCAAGGAAGGGTCCAGGAATCCGGAAGCCAAAGCGACCAAGGCTGTTCCACCCAAGTTCAGTGTGGCCAATGGCGCAGAATATGCGGCAACGATCGTGCTGTTGAACTGGTCGCGCACCTGCAACGTGTAATCCGCAGTGCCCAACTCCAGGTAACCGGCAAATGCTCCATAAGGTGCATTGTCCACTATGGTCGTATTCGCCAAAGCGCTTTCGTAGATGTCCACTGTTGGCGCATCGGTGCTGCCATGGTGTACCAGTACATCCGTCATCATGCTGCCTCCTGCGGCAACCTCGCGGCCCATAGCGTAGACCTCGAGTGAGAAGGGAACCGCTGGACTGTATCCGGTAGGGCTAACGATACCATCGGCAACGATGATGTAGGTCTCGCCCTCGGCAAGCGTGTAGGTATATCTGGCCAACGCACCGACCGTATCCGTTGAGGTGGGCAGTGAAATGCTCACATCGAAAGGAACGCCTGCTTGTGCGTCCACGAAAGGACTTGCGGTACGGAAAGCGAAGTCGTCGATCAATGGTGTGTTGTTCAACCAAACATCAACTTGTGCAGCGGCAAGATCAGCGCTGTTGTGGATCACTTGTACGCGAGCTGTTGGTATTGCGACTGCTGGCAAGGCCACCAACGGACCACCGCTTGGCAATGCAACGTACAGACCGAATGCTGCACCTCCGCTGTTCGCGGAAGGATTTAGAAAACCGGAGGCCAAAGCCACCAATGCTGAACCTCCCAGGTTCAAGGTTGCCAAGGGGGCGGAATATGCGGCAACGATCGTGCTGTTGAACTGGTCGCGCACCTGCAGCGTGTAATCCGCAGTGCCCAACTCCAGGTAACCGGCAAATGCTCCATAAGGTGCATTATCCACAATGGTCGTGTTGGCCAAAGCGCTTTCGTAGATGTCCACAGTGGGTGCATCCGTGCTGCCGTGGTGTACCAGGACATCGGTCATCATGCTGCCTCCTGCGGCAACCTCACGACCCATAGCGTAAACCTCAAGTGAGAACGGTACTGCTGGGCTGTAACCGGCAGGGCTCACAATGCCGTCGGCAACAACGACATAACTACCGCCGTCAGCAAGTGTGAAGTCCTGGGTGAAGATCGCATCTCCGGCACCGGTACTGTTGGCCGGCGCAATACCGACCGTGAAGGTCACTTCTGCCGGAGCATCAATGAATGGAGAAGCTGTTCTGAACGCGAAGTCGTCCAGAAGAAGCGCGTTGCCAACATACACGTCCACAACCGCCGCGGCGGCATCGGCACTGTTATGTATCACCTGCAAACGCGCGGTCTGCGCTTGGGCGATGTAGGATCCCATTAGAAGGGATAGGGTAACGATCGGTAATCTCATTTTGCTGTGTTTTTGGGGGTTCATATGGTTAGAACATACTTCAGACCATTTTGTTCACCGTTCCTTGCCAATGTTTAAACAGGACTGACAATAACATGACACTGATCGGACGGTCCGCCAGGATCAACCGCCCAATGCGGTCTTGTAAACCGCAATGGCCCTATCCCGAGCTGCTTTATGCTCTACTATCGGCTTGGGCAACTCCAATTGACCGTATTCCGGAGCCCATTTCAACACATAGTTCATATTCGGGTCGAACCGTTTCAACTGCAGCGTGGGATTGAACACGCGGAAATAGGGAGCAGCATCGCATCCGGTACCGGCGGCCCATTGCCAGTTCCCGTTGTTGGAGGCCAGTTCAAAGTCCATTAACCACCGCGCGAACCAAGCCTCTCCCCAGCGCCAATCGATCAACAAATGCTTGCACAAAAAGCTGGCCACCACCATGCGTACCCGGTTGTGCATGAACCCCGTTGCCCTCAACTCGCGCATACCGGCATCCACCAATGGATAACCTGTCCGTCCTTCACACCAGGCCGTGAAGCCCGCTTCATCATCACGCCACGGGATCGCATCGTAAGCCTTGCGGAAGGCGCCCTTTTCCACATGGGGGAAATGCCAGAGGACCTGCATGAAGAATTCGCGCCAGATCAATTCATTCAACCACGTATCACTGTGCAACATGGCCAGCCGCACCATCTCGCGGATGGAAACTGTGCCGAAGCGGAGATGCACGCCGATACGCGAAGTACCTTCAACGGACGGCGTGTTCCGCAGCGCAGCGTAGTGAGCCAATAAGCCTGCTGAAGGCTGCCGATCCACTAATTCGTAAGGCGCACGTCGGAACCCGAGTGCCTCCAATTTGATCAATGCATGACCCGTGGTTTGGCACATGGCTCCGAGCAACTGCTCACTTGGGTACGAGGGGACACTTTCCTCTTCGAGCCTTTGTTTCCAACGCCTTGAATAAGGAGTGAAGACGGTGTAGGGGTCGCCATCTTGCTTCACCACTTCATTGCGTTCGAATATCGTTTGGTCCTTGAAGGTGTGGAAGGCGCCCCCCTTCTCCTGCAAGAATTCCTTTATGTTCCGATCACGTTCCAACGCATACGGCTCGTGATCATGGTTGGTGTATACGGCAGTGATGGGAAGGTCATTGATCAACGACATGAAAATGGCAAGAGGATCTCCATGCTTCACCAATAAGGAAGAACCATGGGATCGCAGTCGATCATCCAAAGACCTCAACTGGTCATGTATGAAACTCACTCGTCGGTCATTCCGGTCTTCGAGCTTTCCAAGGATCCACGTGTCGAAAATGAACAGCGGTTGGACATTCCCAGCATCCTTCAATGCTTGAAAAAGACCGTGATTATCATTCAGGCGAAGGTCTCGGCGAAACCAGAAAATTGTGACCGGATCGACACCGTTCATTGCAGAACCGCCCTTCCATCGACGCTCTCCCACGCCGCCTTTACGCATAGGGGGAACCACGCTGTGAACAGCCCAGAATGTTCAACCAACTCCCTTTCAAGTGTTGCGCGATCCACCCACCGCCAATCGGATGCTTCCGCCGGGGCTGGTCGTGGATCATGATCACTTATGCCGATAAGGACATGATCTATCTCGTGTTCCACAAGTCCGTGTTCAAGTTCTGCCTTGTACGTGAAGTGGAATGTTGTCCGTAACGGGATCCTCAATCCCATCTCCTCTTTCAGTCTGCGTTCACCGGCATCTACGAGCGCCTCACCGGGACGTGGATGTCCACAGCACGTATTCGTCCATAGACCGGCTGAATGGTACTTGGTGGCCGCTCGTTGTTGCAGGAGAAGTTCACCCCGTTCATTGAAAACGAACACGGAGAAGGCACGATGCAAACGGCCTTCCCTATGTGCTTCCAGCTTTTCCATTTGACCGATCTCGCGGTCCTGTGGATCGATCAGCACCACAAGTTCAGGCCCACCTTCTTGTCTTACTTCGCTCATCACACAAGGTCGAGTTTATGTTGCACCATGGCACCAACGAGCAAACGCAACTTGCTTCTGTTCCGTACTTGGATCCTGCGTGTCAACAGTTCACTGACCGGTGTTGACCGAATGTTCTTGAACAATCGCAGATAGTACAGATAGGCCAAGTGTACCCCCACGCGCGCTCCCTTGGGAAGTTGCCTGATCCCTATTACAGCATGTTCGAAGTCCGCACGGATATCGTCTTCGATCCGTTGTTTCTGTTCGGCCGTTAGTGCGTTGAGGTCAGTTCCGGGGAAATAAGTACGCCCAAGATCATTGTTGTCCTGCCGCAGATCCCGCAGGAAGTTCACTTTTTGGAAGGCGGCACCCAAGCTCATCGCGTGCGGCTTAAGGTGTTCGAAGAGTGCCTTGTCCCCTTCACAGAAAACACGCAAACACATGAGGCCGACCACTTCAGCACTACCAAGGATGTACTGTTGGAATGAACCCTGATCGTGGCGTGTACGCGAAAGATCCATTTCCATACTGTCCAGGAAGGTATCCATCAGACTACGTTCTATCCCGGAACCGCGGACAACGAATTGGAAACTATGCAGGATCGGGTTCAGGCTAATGCCTTGATCGATCGCCCTCTCCGCATCACTTCGGAACCTCTCCAACAATTCCCTTTGTGGTGCGTCATGGAAGGTGTCCACGATCTCATCTGCGAAGCGTACAAAACCATAGATGGCATGTATCGGATCACGGAACCGTTTGTCGAGCATGCGCACCCCGAGCGAGAACGAGGTGCTGAATGAACGAGTGGTGTTCCGGCTCGTCTCGATACAGACCGCATCGTATATGCTTCGGTTGTTCATTTGCGTGTTGTTGCAATGATGTGTCTTGCCACGACCTCCCCGGAGATAAGTGCTGGTGGCACTCCCGGACCGGGCACTGTGAGTTGGCCCGTGTAATACAAGTTCTTCACTTTCTTGCTGCGAATGCTCGGCCGCAGGATAGCTGTTTGCCGCAAGGTGTTGGCCAAGCCGTAGGCGTTGCCTTTGTATGCGTTCATGTCTTTCTCCAAGTCACTTACGGAATAGCTTCGTTTGAAGACCACATGTTCCCGAACGGCTTGGCCCGTGATGTTCTCCAAGCGCTGCATCACAATTTCGAAATACCGCGCTCGTATCGCTTCGCCATCCTCCAGGCCGGGTGCGATCGGGATCAGGATCACCACGTTCTCCATACCGGCCGGGGCAACGGAAGGGTCTGTCTTTGAAGAGCACGAAACGTAAAAGAGCGGCTTGGTGGGCCAAGCGGGATCTTCGTAGATCTCCTTGGCATGAACGTCCAAGTCCTGATCAAAGAACAAAGTGTGGTGCTCAAGTCCTTGTAGGATCTTGTTCACACCCAAGTAGAACATGAGCACGGAAGGCGCAAGCGTCCGGTTATCCCAATACTGCTCGGTATAGCGTCGATGTTCAGCGTCCAGCAAGTGTTGTTCCACATGATGGTAATCAGCACCACCGATCAATTCGTTGCACGCATAGGTCCCCTTACCGGTGGTGATGCTCACTGCCGATCCATCCAATACATCGATCCGATCGACCGATTCATTGTACCGTATCTCCACCCCTTCTTGCTCGGCGACATGGACCATCGCATCCACCACGGCACCCATTCCGCCCATGGGATACCATGTGCCAAGCACCATATCCGCATGGTTCATCAAGCTGTACAATGCCGGCGTGTCCTGTGGTGTTGCGCCCAGAAAAAGAACCGGGAATTCCAACAGCATGATCAATCGTGGGTGTTTGAAATACTTTCGCACATGACTACTGAATGAAGTGAAGACTTGCATCCGCAACAAGCCTTTCAGCAACCGCAGATCAGCGAACTCCAGCAAAGACAGTCCAGGTTTCTGAACCATGTCCTGCATCCCGGTTTCATATTTGAACCGGGCCTCCGCAAGGAACTTGTCCAAGGCTACCGCGCTTCCGGGTTCCAATTCTTCGAAGAGCGAACGGATGCCATCCATGGAAGCCGGGATACGCAGCCGATCTCCTTCTCCGAAATAGACGGTGTAGGAAGGGTCAAGCCGGACCAGGTCGTAGTGATCGCTCGGGTGGGTATCAAATTTGGCGAAGTGACGTTCGAAAACATCGGGCATCCAATACCAACTTGGTCCCATATCGAACGTAAAGCCTTGGTCCGTAAAAGTGCGCGCTCTTCCACCGGCCCGGTCATGCTTCTCGAACACGGTCACCTTCCGACCTGCGCGCGCCAAATGCGCCGCTGCGGAAAGGCCGGCGAAACCGGCACCGATGACCACTGTCCGATCGCTCATGCTACTTCCATCTGTTCACCAAGTTGGACCATCAACATCCGTCTCGCTTGGAAGATACGGCTCTTGACCGTTCCAATGGGAATATCCATGGCCTCCGCGATCTCTTGGTATTTGAATCCTTCGAAGTTCATTGTGAAAGGAGTTCTGAGTTGTAGGGGAAGCTTCTTTACTTTTTGCTCGATCTCTTGGGTGCTGTATGCCGCCAATGGGCCTTGAAGGTACTGACCATTTACCATAGGCAATTCTTGCCGTGCCGCACTTTCCATGATCTGTTGCCCTCGCCGATCGCGTCTGACCCCATTAATGAACGTGTTCTTGACTATCGTGAACATCCATGCTTTGATGTTCGTATCCGCCTGGTACTGGTCCCTGTGCGCAAGCGCCTTGAGAATACTCTCTTGGGTAAGGTCCTTGGCATCCTCCATGTTCCTTGTCAGGCGCAGGGCGAAGTAGAGCATTCGATCGTGCATCGACATCAATCGATCATCGAAGCTCAGTGTGAGGTTGTTTAACGTTTTCATGTTTGCGTTAGACAAAAGTACTCAAAATATTCAAACTCCAACATTCAGGCATGGAAAAATTCAGGCATAGGACAGTTGTATGAATTGGAATATCCAACCCGATCCATGTTGAGGATCGGTCAAATTCCAAGGTTGGAAAGCTGTTGGTCGGTACCAGGCAGGGGCTAAAGGAATGCCTCCTTCAAAGCGTGCAGGTCAGGGACCATGCGTTGTCCCTTGGCCGCTTCTACACCTTCCAGGCGACCATGGAAGAACAACACCCGATGTCCGGGGAAGTGTTCATGGAGCTTTCGCAGGTACGCGTTCACCACACCAACATCCTGATGCGATAAGAAGCCGGTGACAAAGACGGTGGGCTTCCTGTAATCCACCACGGCCTTCAGGTCGTCGAAGGGAACCGACTGCCCTAGATAAATGGAGTGGTGCCCATGCTTGCGAGCCAAGAAGTGACCGAACAACAAGCCGAGCTCATGCATTTCCCCTTCCGGCAGGAAGAAGAGAATGGTCTTGGGTCGTTCGCGCTTGACCGGCGGCAGGCCGTCCATGGCCGAGATCACCTTTTGTCGGATCAGGTTACTGATGAAATGTTCCTGTCCTGGTTTCACGGCATCGATCTGCCAAAGCACGCCCACGCGGTGCAGGAAAGGCTGGATCACTTCCAGCATGGTTCGTTCAAAACCGGATCGGAGTATGCTGTTGCCGATGACCTTCTCGAACCGCGCCTCATCCAGCTCCGTCATGGACAGGATCAGGCTCTCCACTTGGTCCACCGAGCCGTTCTCACTGCCCTCCAGTTCCAACACATGTGAACGGATCGCAGCATCATTGAAGGTCGCGATCCGGGAGATCTTGAATCCGTTGTCATTGAGCAACGCGATGTTCAAGAGCTTTCGCAGATCGGCATCGGAATAGGATCGGATGTTGGTTCCGGACCGTGCAGGTTCAAGCAGCCCGTAGCGCTTTTCCCATATGCGGATGGTGTGCGCCTTAACGCGGCTCAGCTTCTCTAGGTCCTTGATCGAATAGTTGCCCATGGGTCAGTGAAGCAAGAACGAATGAAACACAATTCTGTTCGATCCCGGGGTCCAAAGATCGTACAGCTCGGTGTTCCTCACTTCCCTTCCAATTTATCGATCCGCCCAACGATCTTCTCCAGGTTCCGGAAATGGATGTAGCTCTTTCGGTACTTGCTGGCCTCCCACGCTGGCGAGCCCATATAGCTCTCACCGGCCTTCGTGTTCTTGCTGATCCCACTTTGCGCGGCGATGATCGTACCATCGGCGATCTTCAGGTGACCGATGATCCCAACCTGTCCGCTGAACATGCAATTCTTGCCGATCTTGGTGCTCCCGGCAACAACACCGCCGGCGGCATAGTACGTGTTCTCACCAACCTCCACATTGTGTGCGATGTGGATGAGGTTATCGAACTTCACTCCTTTGCGCAGGATCGTGGACCCGAGCGTGGCGCGATCGATCGCACAATTCGCACCGATCTCCACATCGTCTTCCAACACCACATTCCCGATCTGCGGGATCTTCTGTCCAGCATCCGGTCCCACAGCGAACCGGAAGCCATCGCTCCCCAGCACCGTGCCGCTATGGATGATGCAGTCCTTCCCGATCACACAATCGGAATAGACCTTCACACCAGCGAAGAGCGTGCTGTTGTCATCGATGGTCACATTGTCGCCCACATAGCATTGCGGATAGATCTTCACGTTCTTGCCGAGCTTCACGTTCTCACCGATGAAAGCCAACGCCCCGACATAACACCCTTCACCCAAGCTTGCGCTTTCCGCAATGGCCGCTTGTGGTGAAACACCCTTCTTGTCCAGCTTGATCGTGTTGTACAACCCCAACACCTTGGCGAAGGCACCTTGCGCATCGGCGACCCGCACCAACGTGGTCTTCACGGGGCCGGTCAGTTCAAAGGCCTTGCCGATGATCACCACGGAAGCGGTGGTATTGTACACGTATTGGGCATACGCCGGATTCGCCAAGAAGCTCAACGAACCTTCACCACCTTCCTCGATCTTGGAAAGCTTGGTAACAGTGGCATTGGCATCTCCTTCAACGGTGCCTTGTAGGAGTTCGGCGATCTGTTTTGCGGTGAATTGCATGGGTGTTGGTCTCAGGGCGTCCAAGATAGCTTGCTGATGACAGGTGCTTGGCCGTAACTTCGTAACATCGCCTTTGAAAAGGCAACTGAACAATGGGCTCGCAAGAACAATACATTCAGATTGCTTCGTTACCGGAGGATGTCCGCTCGCAGGTTGTTGAATTCATCGAATTCCTGTTACAGCGCAGGAAGAATAGTGATGAGCCAACTTCAACTGCGGACCTCAACTTGCGACCTTTGGGCAAATTCAAAGGCAAGATCCGCATGTCAGATGACTTTGATGAACCACTAGAGGACTTTAAGGACTACATGTAGTGATCGTCGTCCCGGACCCTTGTGGCTGGGCGAACAGTTTTCAAGAAGCTCAATGGCAACTAACGGTCCATACATCCAGCTTTCAACTCTCCCGGAAAACATCCGAAAACAAGTCATTGACTTCATAGAATTCTTGATGTCCAAACGTGATCAGCCGACCGGACCATCAACCGAGAAGGACAAAGAAGATCGTCCAACAGGTGGGGGGATATCTGGCTTGGCTAAGGGTGAGATCGTGATCAAAGACGGCTTCGATGACCCGCTTGAGGAATTCAACGCCCACAGATAATGGTGGTTTTGCTGGATACGCATTTCTTGATCTGGCTTTGGACGGATGAGCCGCGATTGAGCCGGAAGGTTCGGGAATTCTTGGTCCATAAAGAACAACCGGTTCACGTTAGCATTGCTGCATTTTGGGAATTGAGCATCAAGCGTTCCATTGGAAAATTGGACTTGGCGATCGACCTAAATGAGTTGTCAGGCTCCATGGATGAATTCGGATTCGGGATCTTGAACATCGATCTGGCACACACCAATGTCGTCTCATCCCTTCCACTCCACCACCGCGACCCCTTCGACCGCATGCTGATCGCCCAAGCCAAGCATGAAGGCATGCACCTACTTACGGTCGATCCTCATTTTAGGTCTTATGACGTTCTTCTGCTCGATCTTTGAGCGGTCATGAGCGACCTCGACATCCGCGAAAAAGTCCGTCTGCTCCCGCACCATCCCGGTGTGTACCAGTTCTTCGATGCGGAGGGCAAGATCCTTTACGTGGGCAAGGCCAAGGACTTGCGGCACCGCGTGGGCAGCTACTTCGCCAAGAACCATAGCGACGGTAAGACCAACATGCTCGTCCGCAAGATCGTGGACCTGCGGGTGATCCTGGTGCCCACCGAATTCGAGGCCCTGTTGCTGGAGAACTCGTTCATCAAGGAGCTTCAGCCACGCTACAACATCCTGCTGCGCGATGACAAAAGCTTCCCTTTCATCCGCATTCGAAATGAACGGTTCCCGCGTGTGGAGGGCATGCGGAACCCGGAGAATGACGGCAGTGACTATTTCGGCCCGTACGCGAGCGTGCGCACGATGAAGACCGTGCTCCAGCTGACCCACAAACTGTACAAATTGCGCACGTGCAACTACGACCTTTCAGCGAAGAACATCGCTGCCGGCAAGTTCAAGAAGTGCTTGGAATACCACATCGGCAATTGCAAAGCTCCTTGCGAAGGATTGCAAAATGAGGCCGATTACGCGGCGAACATGGGCCAAGTGCGCGAGATCGTGAAAGGACGCTTGGCCGGGTTGCTGAAGGTGATGAAACCCGAGATGCATGCGCATGCGGAAAAACTCGAATTCGAGGAAGCGGAGGATTACCGCCAGAAGATCGAACGACTGGAGAATTATCGCGCCAAGAGCATTGTGGTGAATCCGGATATCGGCGATGTGGATATCTACGGTTTGGCCAGCGATGCCGGCAGTACCTATGTGAACTACATGCGCGTGATCGACGGTGCGGTGGTGCATGGGATCACGATCGAACTGAAACGGCGGCTGGAAGAATCCGACGTGGAAATGCTACAGATGGCGATTGCGGAATTGCGGCAAAGCTACCACAGTTTCGCACCAGAGGCGATCGTGCCCTTCGACCCGGAGATCGAGATACCGGACCTTGTCTTCACCATACCCAAGATCGGGGACAAGAAGAAATTGTTGGAGCTGTGCGAACGCAATGTGCGGTACTTCATGCTGGACAAGCAGAAGCAAGAAAAGCTCGTTGATCCAGAAGCGGCGACCACCCGTGTGTTGGAGCAATTGAAGCAGGACCTGCGGCTGAGCGAGTTGCCGGTCCACATCGAATGTTTCGACAACAGCAACACCCAAGGCACGGACCCGGTGAGCGCTTGCGTGGTCTTCAGGGATGCCAAGCCGAGCAAGAAGGACTACCGCCATTTCAACATCCGCACTGTTGAAGGGCCGGACGATTTCGCGAGCATGGAAGAAGCCGTGGAGAGGCGTTACAGTCGTTTGGTAACTGAAGGGGAACCGCTACCGCAGCTGATCGTGATCGATGGAGGCAAGGGCCAGTTGAGCGCTGCCATGAACGCGATCGAACGGTTGGGACTTCGCGGAAAAATTGCGGTGATCGGCATCGCTAAAAAGTTGGAGGAGATCTACTTCCCCGGCGATCCCTACCCCTTGCACATTGACAAACGTAGCAGCAGCTTGCGGGTGATCCAGCACATGCGGAACGAAGCGCACCGCTTCGGGATCACACACCATCGCAGCAAGCGCAGCAAGCGCGTGATCAAGACCGGCTTGGAAGCGATCCCCGGCATAGGTCCCGGCACAGCGCAAAAGTTGCTCACGCGTTTCGGAAGCATCAGAGGCATACGGGATGCATTGACTGAAGATGTGGTGGCGGAGATCGGTGCAAAGAAAGCAGAGGTGGTGTTGAAGGGGTTGGCGCAAGGAGCGTGAACGCCTGCCTTTAACCGGACGGCACTTTGTCCGATCCCAACTACGTACATCTGGATACGTATCTTTGCTGAATGAAGACCAAGCTCACCCTCAGCATCGACCGGCGGAAGGTGGCGAAATTGCGCAGGGCCAGTGTACGCAGGGGCACCAGCATTAGTCAATTGGTGGAACAGCTCGCCGACCAGCTGGATGACAAACCAACCGAGACCACCATACCGGGCATACTTAAATGGGCCGGATATCTAGCAGACAAGCTAACCCTCGAAGATTTTGAGGAAGACAGTCGAGGTGGGGCCGAGCTTCGAAAGACCGCGTACTACGAGCGGCTGAAGAAAGCTAAGCAGAAGCGCGCATGAACCGCCTCTTCATCGATGCCAACATACTACTTGATGCGCTATTGCAGCGAGAGGAAAACGCTACAGATGCCATGCAATTACTTTCGCTCGGTGCTCAACGCAAAGTCCGTCTGTTGACCACTGCTATAAGCGTCGATGCGGTGCTGTACCAACTTCAGCGAAGCGAAGCGGACAAAAAAGGCGTGCGATTGAAGAGCGCTCAACATATCCTCACGGACCTTCTCTCTTGTGTGGAACTCGTACCTGTAGAAGCCGAGCATTTTCTACAAAGCATCTCCAGCACATTTGGAGATATTGAAGATGGTGCCCAGTACTTCGCAGTATCCTCGGTAGGCAAGTTGAATGGTGTTGTTAGTCGTGACTCCGACTTCGATGGCCACATCGGCGTGAAGCGGCTAAGTGCAAAGCAGGCTTTGCAGCTGATCAAGCAGAAGTGATCTGGACGAACTTGTATTGTCCTCAGGAGTGCAACATGCAACTCGTGGTGGTGGGTGCGAAGAAGGCGGAAGTTGTGTTGAAGGGGTTGGCTGGCGCTTGAGTATCTTCATTCCATGAAAGCAGCACGATCCAATTTCCAAGTTGGGCTGATCTTGGTCCTTTGCGCTTTGCAAAACCCTGTTTCCGCGCAAGCGCCAGTATGGATCTGGGCCACTGCGTTCAAGGGCGATGGACCCGTTCAGACACTGGATATAGTTTCAAGCTCGAACAACGGATGTTTCGTGCTTGGTACGTTCAGCAACAACCTCTATCTCCCATTCGACACCCTCGTAAGCCTTGGTGGCACCAGGGACTATTTCGTTGCGCATGTGGATACACTTGGGGCCATCACCTGGGCCGCACAGTTCAGCGATCGGGTGGTCTCCATGCACGGTTTGGAGAATGATGGGGTGAGTTGTCTGGTGCCGTATGTTGAAAGCACAACGGTGAATGGTGTACAGTACATGTCCACAACAGTTGGGCGATCCGCGCTTTTGATCACGATCGACAACATGGGTTCGATCACCTTGTTGTCCAACATCGTACTTACCGAATGGCCAGTTGCAACTGATAATGTTGTGGAGATCCGTCATGCTGAAGGAGGAGGAATAGTATTCGCCGATACATTCGCGGATAGCATCTTGGTGGCCGGCAGTTGGGTCTACGGAAATGGCGTGTACTTGGCTCGGCTCTCCACAGAAGGAACCTCGCTCTGGGCGGAAAGGATCGGTTGTGGTTCTCCGATCCCTGGCGCGTTACATGTGGATGGTGAAGGTCGCATCCTTATAGGGCTACTGGACAATTGTATGGTTCCAGAGGGTCCATTCTATGAGGAAGGTTCGCTCATCTCCTACACTCCTGCGGGAGAATATGAATGGCATCAACCATACATTTTGAACACATTCGGGGATAACTCTACCATGGCTCGTCGTCAGAACGGCAACGCGCTGACCTCTGTCGGGTTCTACACGCAAAGTGGCGAGACAGTGATCCGAACCAAGGAATTCAACGGTGCAGGTGAAGCGGTTTGGGAGAACAGTTTATGGGGGTCAGCCAGCGATAATTACCCTTCGGGGATCTATGCCTACGGGGATAGCGCCACTTTGCTCGGCGGAGGGGTATACCAAACACCTCAATTCGGACCTTGGACCTTACTTGGTGGTGGTGGTCCGAATGGATTCATCGCACTTTTAGATGGAGCAGGAGATTGGCTTTGGGCCACCGCCGAGACAAGCGGAAGTGTTTTCGGAAATCATGTAGCGCCCGGAACCAATTCACGTATCTATACAACCGGATGGTCCGATGGCAACGCAGCGTTCGGAGACCACCAAGTATCAACTAGCATGAGCATTTTTGTAGGTTTCGTGGCCTGCTTGGGAGATGTAATATTGAATACAGCAGACACCCAACGTCCGCTCGAAGCACTGAACGTATGGCCGAATCCAACGACAAACATCTTGCACCTTTCGCAGCGTTTCGCACAAGGACAGGAGTTGCATGTTTTCGATGCATCGGGGCGCACCGTTTTGAGCCGTGTTCTCGGATCAAGCACTTCATCAATCGATATTTCCGATTTGGTTCCGGGGATCTATCTCTTGCGTATTGGTGAGCGTCAAGCTCGTGTCGTGAAACAATGAACCACTTGTTCAAACACATTCCATGAAAGCACAACGACACAATTTCCAAGTTGGGCTGATCTTGGTCCTCTGCGCATTGCAATTTCCGGTTTCCGCCCAAGCACCTATATGGATCTGGGCCACAGCTTTCACAGGCGATGGATACGTTCAAACACAGGAAATAGCATCGAGTTCGCTCAACGGATGTTTCGTGCTTGGTACATTCAGCAACAACCTCTATCTCCCATTCGACACCCTTGAGAGCCTTGGTGGCCCTGCGGACTATTTCGTTGCGCATGTGGATACACTTGGGACCGTCACTTGGGCTGCACAGTTCAGCGATCGGGTAGTTTCCATGCACGGTTTGGAGAATGATGGGGTGAGTTGTTTGGTCAGTTTCAGCGGCACAACCAACGTGCAAGGCCAAGTCGTGAACGGCTCGCCCGATGGCATCTCGGCACTCGTTGCGGAGTTCGACAATGTGGGAATTCTTACGGATCTTGTCATGATCCCCGGCCTGATCATGCCGTTCACTGGTACAGCTACTCCATCAATGCATCACGCTCCAGAAAGTGGAATTGCGTTGATCGTCCTTGTTCATGATAGCATCTTGGTTTCGGGAACCGTGATCCATGGACCCGGAAGAGTTCTTGCAAGAATTTCACTTGATGGTGAACTGATCTGGGCACAAATGATCGATCAAGAAGTGTCAACGTTGCCGGGTGAAATTCACATGGACGCGGTCGGTCGAACGCTTGTCTGTGCGCCGCTTGGACTTTTTGGCGCGCTTTCATCCTATGCCCCGAATGGCACTTTAGAGTGGCAGACGCAAGAGGTCTACTACGAGATCTTCGATCCTCCTGTTCTGGCACGCCGGACGAATGGCAGTGCTTTGCTTGGCCTTGGACATCCGGCGCAAGGTGGTCAAGGCGGTGGAATGATGCTTGAAGTTTCCCATTATGATAGCACTGGAACTCCTTCTTGGTATGCTCGCACTTCCAATACGGACAGTTGGTATCATGGGATCAATTCTTTGGACGCGATCGCCGATGGAGCGTCCCTGGTCGGTGGTCGTTTTGCAGGCCCGTTGACATTCGGAACGGTGCTGGCAAACACCCAAGGTCCGAACGGATTTGTAGCCGTGATAGATAGCCTGGGTACTTGGCAATGGGTCGTTTCGGAAACCTCCGGTAACGTGTTCGGATTTGCGACGTGCCCTGGAACGAGCACACGCATGTACGCAGCCGGATGGTCGGATGGCAGCGTAATGTTCGGGGACCATCAGGTTTCAACGAATTTCGGCAACTTCGTTGGTTTCGTGGCCTGCTTGGGAGATGTGATCTTGAATACACCAGACACTCAACGTCCGTTCATAGCACTAAACGTCTGGCCGAATCCAACAACGAACATCGTACATCTTTCGCAAAACTTCGCACAAGAACAGGAGTTGCGCATTTTCGATGCATCCGGACGTACCGTCTCGAACCGTGTTCTCGGATCAAGCACTTCATCAATCGATATTTCCGATTTGTTTCCGGGGATCTATCTCTTGCGCATTGGTGATCGTCAAGCTCGTGTCGTGAAACAATGAACCACTTGTTCAAACACATTCCATGAAAGCACAACGACACAATTTCCAAGTTGGGCTGATCTTGGTCCTCTGCGCATTGCAATATCCCGTTTCCGCCCAAGCACCGTTTTGGGAATGGGCACGTTCGGTCAACGGGCTATCCCAATTGCATTGTAACCAAGTGCAAGCCATAGATGGCGGCTGCTTCACAACGGCGATCTATGCGAATTCGCTCATTCTGCCCAACGACACGCTTTCTGGTTCCAGCTACATGATCTTCACTGATCCGGCAGGTGAACTGCGAATGGGGGTCGCCATGTCCGAACCGCAGCATCTGTTCGATATCGGCAATGGCCGGATCGGCTTCGCTTCAGCGATCATAGGGGCCTTCGTGGTCGGTGGTGTAGTACACACATCCGCGCCTGGGATAGGTTTGATCACCGGTATATTGGATACATCTGGAACGGCAGCCGATGTTCTTGTGATGCCCGATCTGATCAGGGGCTTCGGAAACCATCGCGTGCTCGACGTACACCAAGGCACGAGCGGAAACCTTTACGTTCTTGGTGCATTCGCGGATTCCGTTGCTGTCATGGACACTGTGCTTTACGATGCCGGCATTTATGTTGCCCGATTCACAATTACGGGTGATCTGATACGTGCAGACCGATATGACATGTATCCGATCTTTGAATTTGGTGCACTAGTTGAAGGTATTGATGGCATCGTGTATGTGGCGATCCAAAACGATGATTATCAACCGAACGGACTCGTCTTGGGCATGGTGCTTCTTTTCCTTGGCCCGGATGGCAGTATTGACATCGCATATGATGACGGAGTAACCTCTTTCCATCAGCAAAATCAACCTCGCCTTGCTGCAGATCCTTACGGCGGGGTATTCTTGGCATATGCGAATTTCTCTGGGATCGTTGTACTAAGATTTTCTTCCACTGCAGAACTGATATGGGAGAACCATGTAGGTGGCAACGCTTCCCCGTCCAAGATCGAAGCCACGGACGACGGTGGTTTATTGGTTTCCGGGTCTAGCATATCACAAATTTCCTTGCCCGGATTGGAGTATATGGGAGGAGGTCCCAATTGCATCGTTTACGAACTCAGCGCGGAGAGTGAAATACTTTGGGCCATCGCCAATAACAACGCCGGGAATGTCTTCGGTGCCCAAGCCTCCAAGAATAGTGCAGGCGAGGTGTATGCAGTTGGGTGGCGAGAGCTTCGATCACAGTTCGGCCCGCATGTATTGCCGATGGGTCCGAATCCCACGTCGGGCTACATCGCCCGCATCGGCTACGGTTGGCTGGGCATTAACGAGCATGTGTCCAGCCCACTCCGCATTCACCCGAACCCAGCACACGATCGCGTGTGGATCTCCCTTCCGGGTTCCTCGGCGAGCACGGTCCAACTGATCGATCAGCAAGGTCGCCCAGTGCGTGAAGAAAAGATGAGCGGCGGACAAGTCGAAGTTGATGTTCGCGGCATATCACCGGGGTCTTATATGGTCCGTAGCGGGTCTTCGGTTGGTCAGATCATCGTGGAGTGAAAGGCCATTCTTTTGGCAAGAACCATTTCTTTGGAATTTGGACATCCCGACTTCCCATTCATCACTTGTTCTGCAATAAACGCGTTGTATCAAGATCTGGACTTTGCCAAGAGTAGGCTGACAATAGTATCTTTGATCGACCCCCTAAATGACCAAGCTCGACCTCAAACAAGCCGCCATCGCCAAGCAGGTGTTCAACACAACGGACGAGGAGGTGCTCGATCAAGTGAAGGCCGTGCTGGAATCACAGAGCGATACTTGGTTCCAAAGCCTACCAGCCAAGGTGCGCAAGGATATTGAAACCAGTCTTGCCCAAGCGGACCGTGGCGAAACGGTGAGCCACAGAGAGGCCATGAAGCAAGTGCAGGCATGGCGAAGGAAGTAAGGTGGACGCCCAAGGCGATCGATACCTATATGGAAGTCCTAAAATGGTTACGCGCACATTGGACCGTCAGGGAAGAGCAGCGCTTCGTCGATGATGTTGAGCGGACGATCCGGTACATCTTGAAATTTCCACAAGGGTTCAGGAGCGCTGGTCATGCACGATCACGCGAAGCTCCGATCAAGCCTTACAATTTGCTTCTCTACCGGATCGATCCAAAACCATTGTTATCATCGGCCTATTCGACATGCGTAGGCACCCTAAAGCACTGAAGGCATTTAAGCGCGGATGGCGTAAAGAATGACGTCGATATATGTTGCTGGAAGGTATTTCCACCGGGTCGGGGACCAATTGTAATTGAATGGACCGGCATCATACCTCCACCATCCTCCTCCCCTTTCGCAACGCGGCTCCCACCCTCGATGCCGCGATCACCAGCATCGCAACACAGACGCACACCGACTGGGAGCTGTTACTGATCGACAATGCGTCCACGGATGAAAGCCCCTCGATCGCCAAGCAGTGGGCCACGAAGGATGAGCGTATCCGGTTGATGGAAGAACCGACCGTCGGCATTGCGCACGCGCTCAATACCGGACTGGCACAAGCCAATGGCAGCTACATCGCACGTATGGATGCCGATGATAGTTCCCATCCGCAACGCTTGGAGAAACAAGTCGCCTATCTCGATGAGCATCCGGAAATTGGTGTACTCGGCACACGAACAACATTCAAGACCTCGGTGGACCAAAGCCTTGGAATGGAAGCATTCGTCCGTTGGCAGAACGCGATCAT
>Ga0335394_10001764_pt1 | contig 24328 bp, 23 predicted proteins | sample MAT03_FD_205741 | JGI IMG/M metagenome (GOLD analysis project Ga0335394, IMG submission 205741) | Freshwater microbial communities from Lake Fryxell liftoff mats and glacier meltwater in Antarctica - MAT-03 (spades assembly) (version 2) ...
TTGGCGAGCACCGCGCCGGTGTTGCGGTCGAACTTGAAGACCGGGTCGACCAGGTTGTTGTCGCAGCTCACGGGGCCGCCGCCGGCCGTGCCAGCGCCGCAGCGTTCGTAGGCCCAGATCTGGCCGTCCTTCGGGTCGATGTCGATGCCGGCCGACGTGCCCCACTTGCGGCCCGCGGGCAACTGGCCCCAGTTCCTGGTCACGGACGGCGCCGGGTTCGGCATGCCCACGCCCGAGATCGGGTTGCCCGCCGTCGTCACCGTGGCGACCAGGGTTGGTGCTGCCGGCGCTGGGCCGGCCTGTCCGCACCCCGTGAGCAGCGTGGCGGCGCAGGTGCAGAGGGCGGCTAGCGAAATTCGTGTCGATGACATGGCGGCTCCTTATGAATCGGCTGATAGTAGAGCTGAGGAACGCAAACCACGCAAGTGTTTCCGCCGCCTTCCTGCCGGCCCCGGCTCCGGGCTATGCTCAGCACGTGAGCGACCCCGCCCTCGATGTGCGCGTCGTGAAGGGCGCCTGCCCGCACGACTGTCCCGACACGTGCGCTCTCGAAACCACCGTGCAGAACGGCGTGGCCATCAAGGTGGTGGGCTCGAAATCCCATCCCTTCACTGGTGGCGCGCTGTGCACCAAGGTGTCGCGCTATCTCGACCGCACCTACGCTCCCGACCGGGTTGTGTATCCCCATCGGCGCGTCGGCGGCAAGGGCCCCGGCCAGGGCACGTGGGAGCGCATCACCTGGGACGAGGCGCTCGACACGATCGCCGAGAAGTTCGCGGCGATTGCGGCGTCGCCCGATGGGCCCGAGGCGATCTGCCCCTACAGCTACGCGGGCACCATGGGCCTGCTCAACTTCGCCGGCATGGACCGCCGGTTCTTCTTCCACCTGGGCGCGTCGCTGCTCGATCGCACGTTGTGCTCGTCGGCCGGCAAGGTCGGCATCACAATCTCGCTCGGCGGCGGCGTGGGCATGGACCCCGAGCGCGTCGAGGATTCGCGGCTCATCCTGATCTGGGGGTCGAATCCGATCACGTCGAACCTGCACTACTGGTCGCGCGTGCAAGAGGCCAAGCGGCGCGGCGCGCGGGTGGTGGTGATCGATCCCTACCGTAGCCTCACGGCCGAGAAGGGCACCGACCACATTCCGGTGCGACCCGGCACCGACGCGGCCCTGGCGCTCGCGATGATGCACGTGATCATCAACCAGGATTTGCACGACGTCGACTACGTGACGCGCTACACGGTGGGCTTCGAGGCGCTGCGCGCGCGCGTACAGGAATATCCGCCCGAGCGCGCCGCCGACATCTGCGGCATCCCCGCCGGCACGATCGTGCAGCTCGCGCGCGACTACGCCACCACGCGTCCGGCAGCGATTCGCGTGAACTACGGCCTGCAGCGGCACCGCGGCGGCGGTGCCGCGGTGCGCGCCATCACCTGCCTGCCGGCGCTCGTGGGCGCGTGGCGCGACCCGGCGGGCGGCGTGCTGCTCAGCACCAGCGACTTCTACGGCATGAACCACGCGGCGCTGGAGCGCCACGACCTGCTCGCGGGACGGCAGCCGCGCACCATCAACACCAGTTCGATTGGCGACGCACTGCTCGAGGCGCAGCCCCCCATCAGGGCGCTGTTCGTCTACAACTCGAATCCGGTCACCATCGCGCCGGATTCCGAGAAGGTCGTGCGCGGCTTCTCGCGCGCCGATCTCTTCACCGTCGTGCACGACGTCTTCTTCACCGATACCGCCGATTACGCCGACATCTTTCTGCCGGCCACGACGCAGCTCGAGTGCCTCGACATCCACAAGTCGTACGGGCATCTCTACGTGCTGCTCAATCAGCCGGCGATTGCCCCGGTGGGCGAGGCGCTGCCCAACACCGAGGTGTTCCGCCGCCTGGCCCGCACAATGGGCTTCACCGAGCCGGCGCTCTTCGAATCGGACGAGGTGATGGTGGCGCAGGCGCTGCAGTCCACGCATCCGCGGATGCAGGGCATCACGCTCGAGCACCTGCAGGAACACGGCTGGCAGCGCCTCAACGTGCCGGCGATTTACGCGCCGTTTGCCGAGGGCGGCTTCCCGACGCCGTCGGGCAAGTGCGAGTTCTACAGCGCCACGGCGAAAACCATGGGTCTCGACCCGCTGCCCACGTTCACGCCGCCGGTCGAATCGGTGCAGAGCGCGCCGGAGCGGGCCAAGACCTACCCGCTGGCGATCATCTCGCCGCCGCAGCGTCACCTGCTCAACTCGTCGTTTGCCAACCTGCCGCTCTTCCTCGACAGCGAAAAGGAGCCGCACCTCGACATCAATCCAGGTGATGCGGCGCCGCGCGGGATCAAGGACGGCGACTGGCTGCGCATCTACAACGACCGCGGCGCCTTCGGGGCGCGCGCGCGGGTCACCGACAAGGCGCGTGTGGGCTGCGTGGTGGCGGTGTCGCTGTGGTGGCGCAAGCTCACGCCCGACGGCAAGAACGCCAACCAGGTGACGTCACAGCGGCTTGCCGACATGGGCAACGCCGCCACGTTCTATGACGCGCTCGTGGAGGTGTCGACGGCGCCGGAACCGGCGGCGCGCGCCTAGTCCGGCAGTGGCGCGGGGTATCCTGTCGCCTCGACGTTCGAGGAGATGCGATGTCCCACGTGTTGCACCGGTCCACCCGTCAGTCCCCCGCTATCGCCGTGAGCGGCGAGGGCCTCACCATCACGCTCGCAGATGGGCGCACCGTCATCGACGCCTCCGGCGGGGCGGCAGTGGCCTGCCTGGGACACGGGCAGCAGCGGGTCGTCGACGCCATCGCGCGTCAGGCATCGGCGCTCGCCTACGCTCACACGTCGTTCTTCTCGTGCGCGGCGGCCGAAGCGCTGGCCGACCAGCTCGTCGGCCACGAACCCGGCGGGCTCTCGCATGCCTACTTCGTGTCGTCGGGCTCGGAGGCGGTCGAAGCCTGCATGAAGATGGCGCGGCAGTACTTCGTGGAACGCGGGGAGCCGGATCGCATCCACTTCATCGCCCGCCGGCAGAGCTATCACGGCAACACCTTCGGCGCGCTCTCGGCCAGTGGCCATCCCGCCCGGCGCGGCATCTACGAACCGATGTTGATGCCGCACGTGAGCCACGTCTCGCCGTGCTTCGCGTTCCGCTACCAGGCCGCCCATGAGACGAGTGCGGGCTACGTGTCGCGCCTGGCCGCCGAGCTCGAGGCCGAGTTCCAGCGCATCGGGCCGGGCCGCGTGATCGCCTTCCTGGCCGAGCCGGTCGTGGGTGCGACATCCGGATGCGTGGCGCCCGAGCCCGGCTACTTCGTGGCCATGCGCGAGGTGTGCGATCGCCACGGCGCGCTGCTCATCCTCGACGAGATCATGGCCGGCATGGGTCGCTGCGGCACGACCCACACGTGGGAGCAGGAGGGCGTGAGGCCGGATCTGCAGGCGGTGGCCAAAGGCCTCGGCGCCGGCTACCTGCCGCTCGGCGCCATGCTCGTGTCGCGCACGGTGATGCGCGCGCTCGAGGCGGGCAGCGGCGTGTTCGCCCACGGCCACACCTTCCAGGCGCATCCCGTGGCCTGCGCCGCGGCGCTCGAGGTGCAGCGGATCATCCACGAGGAGCACCTGCTCGAGAACGTGCGGCGGATGGGCGCCGTGCTCACGGCGGCGCTCGGCGCGCGCTTCGGCGCACACCCGCACGTGGCCGACATCCGCGGCCGCGGTCTCTTCCAGGCGCTCGAGTTCGTGGCCGACCGCGCGACGCTCGCGCCGTTTTCGCCGTCAGGTCAGTTCGCCGCGACCTTGAAGCGCACCGCACTCGACCATGGGCTGGCGGTGTATCCGAGCAACGGAACGATCGATGGCCGGCTCGGTGACCACGTGATCATCGCGCCGCCCTACAACCTCGACGCCCACGACATCGACCGCATCGTGGCCCGGTTGGGCGATGCCGTGGACGCGACGGCAGCACAGGTGCAGGCGGCCCGGCCCTGACCGGGCGTGCGCACCGCGGGCGACTCCCGACAGCTACGGCGCCGGCTCGATCTTGATCACCGCGCCGTCGTCTTCCTCGGTGAGCAGGTAGATCAGGCCGTCGGGCCCCTGACGCACGTCGCGCACGCGCTGGTGGAAATCTTCGAACATCGTCTCGCGCCGCAGCTCCCACAGCTTCTCGGTGAAGGCCACGCGCTGCAGCGCACCGGTGCCGGGGATGCGTCCCCGCTGGATGCTGCCCACGAACAGATTGCCCTGCCACTCGGGAAACTTGTCGCCGGTGTAGAAGAGCAGGCCCGACGGCGTGATGCCCGGGTTCCATGTAATCCACGACTTGGCCATGGGCTCGGTCGGCAGCGGCATGGGCGAGCCGTCGTTGTCGCGGCCGAAGCCGTGCGTGGGCCAGCCGTAATTGCCGCCCGGTTCGAGGAAGTTGATCTTGTCGCCGCCGAGCGGGCCGAGTTCGGCCTCGACGATCTGTCCGGTGGGCGGATACACCGCAATCCCGTGATGATCGCGATGACCGATCGTGAAGATCTCGGGCCGGCTGCCGGCTTTGCCCACAAACGGATTGTCGGCCGGCGCGGTGCCGTCGTCCCTGAGCCGCAGCACCTTGCCGAAGATGGTGGTAGTGGCTTGCGCGTCGGGCAGGCGCCCCGCGCCTCCGACCGTGATGTAGAGCAAGCCATCAGGGCCGAACGTCATGCGCGAGCCGCCGGTCTGCACGGCGTTGCCGGCGTAGAGCTCCTCCACGTTCGAGAACCCGGTGCCGTCGTAGCGGCCGCGCGCCAGGGCGAGTGTGAACGTGGTCGGGTCGAGCGCCTTGTGATACGTGAAGTAGATCCAGCGGTTTTCCGCGAAGCGCGGATGCAGCGCCATGTCGAGCATGCCAGTGGCGCGGCTCAGGCGCATGGCCGGCAGGCCAGTGAGTGGCGCCGGGTCGAGCGCGCCCTTGCGGATGGCGCGCACCTGACCGGTGGCGCGCACGCTCACGAGGAAGTCGCCATTCGGCAGCGGCAGCAGGCTCCAGGGCCGCTCGATGCCGTGGGCCACCACGCTGACCCGCACCTTCTGCCGGAACAGCTCGTAGACGCGCGGCTCGGTGGGCAGCGGAAACCTGGGGCTGCCTGGCGCCGGCAGCCGCGGCTGCGCGAGCACGACGAGCGAACAGGCGGCCACGCTCGCCACGACGAGCGCACCCAGACGAGCAACGGATGAGGTCAGCACCCGCTCATTCTAGGCGGTGGGGGCTACTTCCGCGCGGTTGACGTGGCCGCCGGCGGGGCCGGCACGATCACGAAGGTGCTGTACATCATGTCGGAGTCGAGCACGATGGTACGCAGGCGCGTGGCTGCGTCGCCCGAGTAGACCTCGATTGTGCGGCCGGCCTCGTAGAGGTAGGTCAGGCCGCTCGAACTCGATCGCATCTGCATGCGTGTGCGGGTCGGCACCTCGATGCGGCTGTGCACCCGCCGCTCGGCCAGATTGATGGTCCACAACTCGTGCCGGCCGATCTCGGCGAGCAGGATGTGCGCGCGCGTGCGGTCGGGTCCCACGGTAAAGCTCATGCTGTCGGCCGTGGGCACGGGCCCGAGCGGAAAGGTATCGACGGTCCTGGCCGCCAGGTTGATCTGCCCCACCACGAGCAGCTTCCGGCGCATCACCGCGTCGCTCATCGTGAACAGGCCGGTGGCCATGCCGCGCGCGTCGGCCGAGTCCTCCCATGGCCCTGGATCGAAGCGGCCCATGGCGGCTTCCACCGGCAGCGACAGATCCCAGGTGTCGACCTGTTCCATGGTGGCGGCATCGAAGATGTCGACCTGAGTGCCGAACACGTAGAGCAGCTTGCCGTCGGGCGAGAAGCGCAGCGCTACCGAGTAGTGCGTCGGCTCCGGGTCGATCGGCCACGGCACCGTGCGCGTCACCTTGTGCGCCGCCAGGTCGTAGAGGATGAACTGTGGCGCGCCGATCTCCCAGCGGTCGACCAGCTTGGTCGCCACCTTCGCCGCGATCACCAGGGTGCGGTGCTGTGGGTCGACCTCGTAGGCCAGCGCCCGCACGTGCCGGCTCGCGTCGCTCAGCGTGAAGCTGTCGATGCTCTTCCGGGTAGGCACGTCGACCACTTCGAAGCGCTCCTGATTGGCGCTCTGCACGTAGAAGCGCGAGCGATCGGGCGAGAGCCGCACGGCAAACGGCGCGCCGGTCGTGAGCGGAATCTTCGTGAACGTCTCGGTCGCCTCGTCCACGGCGGTGAGGTGCCCCGAGTACGAGCCTACGAAGATCGTGCCGGTGCCGGCCGAGGGGGTCGGGCGGGTTTGCGCCGTGAGGTTGACGGCGGCCAGGCTGAGCGCCGTCACGAGGAGAGCGGCCACACGAGTCATGGGCCGGGATTCTGTCACGGAACCGTGCCGCCGGAGCGCGTGGATCGCCAGCGCTGCGACAGCGCCGGCACGATGGCGCCGCCGATATTGGCCAGATTCAGATCCGGCATCGGGGGCCGCTCGGCGCCGGGGCGGATTGCTCCGATTGCGGTGGAGCACACCCGGCCGAACGCCTTGAGCCGATCGCCGAGGGTGTACTGGATCGGCTGCGCCGTGGCCCGCACGAGCATCAGCGTGAGGTCGTCGGCCGACAGGTTGTCCGGGTAGCGGTCGCCAATCTCCGTGAGCAACGAGGCGATGAGCGTGGATGGCTCCAGGTCGCCCAACAGACTCAGAATCTTCTGCACACCGGCCTCGCCGAGTATCTCGCCGTCGGCATCCTGGGCCTCGATGAGCCCGTCGGTGTAGGCCAGCACGCAGTCGCCCTCCTGCAGTTCCACGTCACTGGCGTCGTAGTCGGCAATGCCCATGATGCCGAGCGGCAAGTTGCGCGGACCGGCTTCGCGCGACCCCTCGTGGCTGCTCAGGAAGCGCCACTCGCGGCGCGCGGCGCTGTAGATGAGCGGCCGCGGATGGCCGGCGTTGCAGAGCGTGAGGCGGCGCGTGGGGGCGAAGAACGTCGCCACGATGGCCGTGGCAAAGACCGCCTGCGCCTGCAACTCCACGAACTGCTGATTGAGCTGGCGCACGAGCTCGGTCTGATCGAGGCAGTTCACGAAGCGCCGCATCAGCAGGCGCAGGTCCGCGGCCGTGCCGGCCACGACCTGGCCGTGCCCGGCCACGTCGGCCACCATCAGCCGCGCGATCCGGCCCGTGGCGCAGCTCGAAGCGTAGACCACGTCGCCGCCGCGCCTGGCGTCGCCGTAGGGCTTGCTGTAGATCCACGCGTCCAGTCCGCCGAACTCGGTGGCATGGTCGGTCAGGTGGCTGCCTCCCCACACTTCCATACAGGCCATTTGCTGTCGCGCCGTATCCATCCCGCCTATACTACGGCCTCTGACGCGGGCTGGATGAGTGAACCGGAGGCGTTGATGCACCGCATGATTGGCGTGATCGTGACCGCGATGGCCGTCGCTGGAGGCGCACTTCCCATGGCCCATGATCAGCCAGGCGGTCCGGCGGATGACCGGTCGATGCTGGCGACGCTGAACGACGACTACGTGCGGTCGGTGCTCACCTCCGACACGGCGCGCTTCGAACAGATTCTGGCGCCGGACTTCCGGAACACCGGCGCCGACGGCGCCATCACCGACCGCCGCGCGTTCATCGCCCTGATGGCCAGGCCCTCGAACCTGACCAGCCTGCGCTGTGACGACGTGGAGATTCGCCTGCTGGGCGACACGGCCATCATCCACGCCCGCACCGTGTACGTGATGAGCGACGGCCGCCCCGGCAGCGGCCGCTATACCGACATCTGGCGCAAGCAGGATGGCCGGTGGCTGGCGGTGGCCGCGCACGTGACGCGCCTGGTCCGGTAGCGAGCGGGGCAGGGTCTGCCGTAGCGCGCCCGGCGTGCCGCTAGCGCGCGAGGTGCAGTGGGAACGGCGTGCGCGCCACGAACGCGTTCACCGCCGCGAGCAGACCCGTGCTCTGGTCGCGCACCACGAACACCGACTCCTCGCGCTGGCCGGGGTTCAGATCGTGGTGATCGATCAAGGCAAGGTCGGGGCCGTAGGACGGAATCACGCGCCCGTCGAGCGCGAAGTACTCGGCTTGCGCCACCGCATCCAACTGACCGGCGGCAAACTGCGCGTAGAGCTCCGGGAAGGTGGTGGTCGACACGATCTGCACGCCTGAGGGCGCGCGCCGCAGCAGGTCGCGCTCGGCCGCCATGCCCTTCACCGCGCCCACCTTCTTGCCGGCGAAGTCGGCGATGGTGCGGTAGCGCGACCGATCGGCCGCGCGAATGCGCAGCGCGCGCTGCTCGTAGAGGAATGGCGCAGAGAACGTGCCGCCGGGGCTCACGCGATCGGGAAAGTTCGCCAGGTTGGTGGCCACGATGTCGGCCATGTTCGTGCCCGCCAGTTGCCACGACTTGTCGAACGGCACCACGAGCCACTCCACCCGCAAGTCGAGATCACGCGCCAGATGAACGGCGTAGCGGTACATCCACTCTTCCGGGTCGAGCGGACCTGTGACCGTGGTGCTCGTGACCGCGATCTTCACCACGCCGGGGGCTATCGTCTGGATGGCCGACGGCGCGGTTACTGGTACGGGTGCGGCCTGGCATCCTGCCAGGCCAGCGATCAACGCGAAGGGTAGAAGGCGAGTCATCGACATCAGGGTGGTAGCATAGCCGCCCTATGCTCGTTGTGCCTGCCACGTTCTCGGAGAAACAGGCTCGCTGCTGGCACCCCGTGGCCTACGCCCATCAGGTGAAGGACACGCCCCTGGCCGCCACGCTGCTCGGCGAAGCGGTCGTGGTGTGGCGCACCAGCGACGGCCGCGCGCATGCCATGCGCGACCTGTGCATTCACCGCGGTACCGCGCTGTCGCTCGGCTGGGTGGCCGACGATTGTCTCGTGTGTCCGTATCACGCCTGGCGTTACGACGCCTCGGGCGCGTGCGTGCGCATTCCGCAATCGGCCACCGCCACGATTCCCGCCAAGGCGCGTACGCCGGTGTATCAGTGCCAGGAGCGCTACGGCCTCATCTGGGTGTGTCTCACCGACGGCGAGCCGGCCTATGCGCTGCCCGAGATTCCGGAGCTCGAGTCGGGCGCCTTCAAGGTGGTGAACACCGGGCCGTTCGCGTGGCAGAGCGACGCCTCGCGGCAGGTGGAGAACTTCACCGACTTCGGTCACTTTCCCTGGGTGCATCCCGGTCTGCTGGGCGATCCCGAGCGGCCGGTGGTGCCCGAACACAGCGTGGACACGCGCGTGCACGTGCTGCACTACACGGTCGTGCGTCCCGAAGCGCCCAACAGCAACGACTTCCAGGTGTTTGCCAACACCGACACGGTGAAGCCAGAGCGGCGCAGCCGCTACGAACTGCACCTGCCCTACACGATTGTGCTCCGGCTCGGCTGGGGCAGCGACAAAGGCATGGTCTACTTCTTCGCGTCACAGCCCGAAACGCCGGAGCGCTGCCGCGGCTACTGCATCATCGGCCGCAACTACGATTTCGAGGACCCCGACAGCACGCTGCAGGAATTCGAACGCGTGATCTTCGGGCAGGATCAGCGCATCGTGGAATCGCAGCGGCCGGAACAGGTGCCGTTCGATCTGGCCGACGAGCTGCACCTGAAGTTCGACGCCGTGGCCGTGGCCTACCGCCGCGCCATGCGCGCGCAGGGGCTGGCGAGTCCGCTCGCCGGCCGGTAGTCCGCTCGTCGGCACGAAAAGGCAAGGGGGCGGGCAGATGTCCAAGACCACCATCCTCGGTCGACGAGGATTCATCGCGCATGGCGGCGGGTGGGCCCTTGCGGGCCTGGTGCACTGCACAGGCGCGCCCGTGGAAGCCCGCTCCGCCCAGGGCGCCGACGCGGATCGTACGACTGCGACATTTGCCGACCGCGCGGGCCGGGTGCTGGCTGCCTACGACGCTCAGGGCCTGCACCGCACCGCTACCGAAGCCGACCGCGAGTCCGCAGAGTGGTTGCGACACGAGGCCGCGCGCGCGGGTGGCGCCGCCCGGCTCGAACGCTTCGCGCTCGAACGACTCGACGTGCACGCTGCCTTCGTGGAACTCGGCGGACGACGGATCGAGGGACTGCCGTTCTTCGACGGCGGTGCCACGAGCGACGCCGGCGCCGTCGGGCCGATCGGCCCGACCAGCATTCACCTGGCGATCGCCAACCGCGCGGCGATCGGCTCCGAGGGGGCATTCCTGGCCGAGGTGCGGCGCGGCAATGCCCGCGCCGTGGTCGTGGTGACGGAGGGCGACCGCCCAGGGCTCGTGCCGTCGAACGCCCGCGCGTTCGCGGCGCCGTATGGCTGTGCCGTGGTGCAGGTAGCGAGCGACGCGCGTGCGGCACTCGAGGCGGCCGAGCGCGCGGGCAGCGACGTGCGGGTCGTGTGCCACACCACACGCACGACGAGCGAGGCGCTCAACGTCGTCGCCGAAGTGCCGGGGCGTACTGCCACTCTGGCTCCGCTCGTCGTGATTACCCCGCGCAGTGGCTGGTGGCAGTGTGCCGCAGAGCGCGGCGGCGGCATCGTGTGTTGGCTGGAGGCCATTCGGGCACTTGCCGGCACACCGCCCGATCGACCGGCGATCTTCGTGGCCTCGAGCGGCCACGAGCTAGGCCACCTGGGGCTCGAGGCGTTCCTGCACGCCAACGAGGCGCTCTCGAGCACGGCGCACGCCTGGATTCATCTCGGCGCCAACATCGGGGCCGGTGCGCCCGACGATCCACCCGTGGGCGTGCGACTGCAGGCTTCGCACGACGCGCTCGAGCAGCGGATGACCAACGCGCTGTCGGCGACCGGCGCGCCGATGGCCGGCCGGCTCCCACGAGGACAAGTGCCGGCGGGCGAAGCGCGCAACCTGCATCTGGGCGGCGCGCGCTATGTGTCGCTCCTCGGCCAGGGCAACCGCTGGTTTCACCATCCCGACGACCGCTACCCGCGCACGATCACGGATTCACTGGTGACGCGCTACGCGCAGGCGGTCGCTCGCGCTGTCAGCGAGCTGGCACGCGCGTGAAGGAAGCCTGTAGAGTAAGGAACGGAGGGACATGTTCATGATTCGTGGAACACGCACTGTGGCACTGACGGCACTTCTCGCTCTGGCCGCGGCGGCCGTCGGGACACACGCCGAGCAGGCAGCCGTGCGCAAGTCGTTGATGGTGCCGGCGGCCTTCAAGGACACGGCGCCCGACACCTACAACGTGAAGTTCGACACCAGCGTGGGCGAGTTCGTGGTCAAGGTCACGCGCGCATGGGCGCCCAACGGCGCCGACCGTTTCTACAACCTGGTGAAGAACGGCTTCTACGACGACGTTCGATTCTTCCGCGCCGTGCCCAACTTCATGGTGCAGTTCGGCCTCAACGGCAATGCGAACGTGTCGAAGGTGTGGCAGACCGCGCGCATCCCGCCCGACAAGGTGACGCAGAGCAACAAAAAAGGCTTCATCACCTTCGCCATGGGCGCCTCGCCCGACACGCGCACCACCCAGGTGTTCATTAACTTCCGCAGCAACGCCAACCTCGACGGCATGGGCTTCGCGCCGTTTGGCGAGGTGGCGAGCGGCATCGAGGTGGTAGACAAGATCTACACCGGCTACGGCGAGGGCGCGCCGCGCGGCGGCGGTCCGCCGCAGGGACGAGTCGTGGCCGAGGGCAACGCCTACCTGATCAAGTCGTTCCCGAAGATGGACTACATCAAGACCGCCACGATCGAGCCGTGATTCGGCGCCCGCGCGCCGCGATCTTCGATCTCGACGGCACCGTCGTCGACAACATGTCGCTGCACGCCGAGGCGTTCGCGGTCTTTGCCGAGCGTCACGGCCTGCCGGCGCTGACCCCGGCCGACCGGGCCAAGCTCGATGGACGGCGCAACAGCGAGATCTTTCCAGTGCTGTTCGATCGTGAGATGTCGCGCGAGGAATGGCAAGCCTACGAGCACGAGAAGGAAGGGCTGTACCGCGAGCTGTCGCGCGGCCGGCTCACCCTCGTGGCGGGCCTGCCGGACCTGCTCGAGCGCTTGGCGGCCCAACGCATCGCCGTGGCGCTCGCCACGTCGGCGCCCGAGCTGAACGTGGCGCACACGCTCAGCGAGACCGGCCTCACCACCGCGTTTCCCACCATCGTGCGCGGCGATCAGGTGCCGCGCGGCAAGCCGGCGCCCGATGTGTTCATCGAGGCCAGCCGCCAGTTGCAAATTCCGGCCGACGGCTGCGTCGTCTTCGAAGACGCGCCGATGGGCATCGTGGCGGCCAAGGCCGCCGGCATGCGCGTGGTGGCCGTGACCACCAGCTTCAGCGAGGCGCAGTTCGCGGCCATGGACACACCGCCCGACCTGGCCTGTCACGACTTCGCCGCGTTCCTGGCGCTCGCGAGTTGGTGAACGTGGGCCTGTCCATCACGCTTCGCCACGCGCCAGCGCAACCATTGTGGTGCTATATTGGTGGCATGGCTAGTCTCACGCTCAAAGATATTCCCGACGGCTTGCACGAAGAGTTGCGCCAGCGAGCCATCCGCAATCGGCGGAGTCTCAGCCAGGAGGCGCTGGCGTGCCTGGAACAGGCCACAGCCGGCGAACGCGTCGACCCCGATCAGTTGCTGGCCCGGGCCCGGCAGTTGCGTGCTGGCGTGAAGCGAGTGAGCAATGGCGAATTGCGTACCTGGGTGACGCAGGGCCGCCCGTGACCGTCGTCGACACCAACGTGATGGCGTACCTGTGGTTGCCAGGCGAGTTCACGACGGCCGCCGAACGACTGCTCGTTGACGATGCCGAATGGGCCGTGCCTCTGCTCTGGCGTTCCGAGTTCCGGAGCGTGCTGGCGGGCGCCCACAAGCGCCGCGCCCTTTCGCTGCCCCGCGCCAACGACATCGCAGCGGCGGCAGAAGCCCAGTTGCGCGGCCGCGAGTATTCGGTCGAGACGGCGCGCGTGCTGTCACTCGCGAGTCGGTCGGGATGCTCCACCTACGACTGCGAGTTCGTGGCGCTGGCTCACGACTTGGGCGCGCGGCTCGTCACCAACGACGCGGCAGTGCTGCGCGCGTTCCCCGATGTGGCGGTGCCTCTGCGGCACTTCGCGTCTGCGACATAGCTACCAGCCCACCGCCTGACCGTCCTTGCGATGGTCTGATCCCGCGCGGTAGACGCCGTTCACCGCGTGATCCTCGGTAATGCTGCGGCGGTCGAACGTGGGCTCGGGCAGCCGCGGATCGCGCGTGAAGAAGATGCCCTGGTAGCCGCCCACGGCGCCGCCGTCCACGCCGCGCACCTTGTGGCCCTTGCCTTCGAGTGCCGTGCCCACGAGCGCCAACAGGTGGTGCTCGAGCGACAGCATGTTGGTGTTCTGATTGTGCGTGAAGCGCGCGGCATCGGTGGTCATCTGCACGTTCATGCCGTGATCGATCAGGTTCACCATGTGCTGCGCATGCGTCTCGGGCTGCACGCTGCCGCCCATGTTGCCGAAGGCCATGCGCGGCTGGCCGTTCTGCATCACGAAGCCGGCCATGATGCTGTGGAACGGCCGCTTGTGCGGCGCCACCACGTTGGGGCTTTTCGGGTCGAGCGAGAAGGCGCTGCCGCGGTTGTGCAGGACGAAGCCGTACGGGCCCACGGTGGCGCGGCTGCCATACACGCTGAACACGCTGTGCACGAGCGACACCATGTTGCCCCAGCGGTCGGCCGTGGTCAGGTAGATGGTGCCGCCGTCGGTGCCGCCGTGCACGCTGGGCGTGGCGGCCCTGGCGGGATCGATCTTGCCGCACAGTGTAGCCGCGTGCGCCTTCGAGATCAGTTGCGCCACCGGCACGGTGGCGAACTTCGGATCGCCGTTCCTGGCCAGCAGATCCGCGTAGGCGAGCTTCTTGGCCTCGACCATCATGTGCCAGTAGATCGGGTCCGACGGACCGAGCGAGGCCAGGTTCACGCCCAGCTTCGGCATGCACACCTCGAGGATGTTCAGCATCTCGAGCGCGGCAAAGCCCTGCCCGGGCGGCGGCAACTGGTGGATGTCGTAGCCGTGATAGTTCGTGCCGATCGGCTCGACCCACTCGGGCGCGAAGGTGGCAAGATCGTCGCGGCTCATGACGCCGCCGTTGGCCTGCACCTTGGCCACGATGGCGGCGGCGATCTCGCCCTTGTAGAACACGTCTTTGCCCTGCGCCTGCAGCAGGCGCAGCGCCTTGGCCAGATTGGGATTGCGGATGATGCCGTAGAGCGGCGGCGCGTTGTCGCCGTCGAGGAACGTGGCGCGCGAATCCGCATCGGCAGCGAGGCCCTTCACCGAGTCCAGCACGTCGCTGTGCCGGCGTTCGGCCAGGCCCCAGCCTTCCTCCGCTACCTGCGCGGCACGCGCAAACGTCTCCTTGAAGCCCATCGTGCCGAAGCGCGTAAGCAACGCGTCGTAGCCGGCCACCGCGCCGGGAACGGTGGCAGCGTTCACGCCGGACCCCGGCACCTGCTTGGCGCCGAGCTTCGCGAAGAACTCCGGCGTCCAGCCAGCCGGCGCCCAGCCGGCGGCGTTCAGCGCGTAGAGCTTCTTCTCTTTCGCCACCCACACCAGCGCGAAGAGATCGCCGCCGATGCCGGTGTCGTTCTGCGAGGTCACATCGAGCATGGCGCCGGTGGCGACCGCAGCGTCAATCGCGTTGCCACCCTGGCGCAGGATGTCGAGCCCGGCCTGCGCCGCCAGCGGATCGCTCGTGGCTACGATGCCGTGACGCGCCACCACTTCCGAGCGGCCCTGGCTGAGCCAGCCCTGCGCGCGCGAGCCTGGCACGGCCTTGATGTCGGCGGCCGGCTGCGGTGTGGCGGCGGAGGGCTGGCCGAAGGGGTTTTGCGACTGGGCCAGGCCGGTGACGGCCCAGGCGCCAGCGACGACGACGGCGAGGGTGACGGCGGTGCGGGCGGAACGGCGAGCGGCGGGGCGAGGATGAGCGGGCATGAAGGACCTCCGGAACGGCCTATCGTGCCGTACTTCCGGCCCGGGTCGCGAGCCCGATACGCCAATAGCATCCGGCTCTCACCGCTGCGTTCACGCGGGACCTCGCCAAGGTTGGCGCTTCCTAGTGGCACCTCTGATAGGGCCGGCGTTGTAGCGTAGGATGCCTGTCGCAGAGGACGCAACTTGAAGAGATACCCCGTCGTCAGGCGTGAAGGAATCGTAGCTCGAATTGAGCAGGCACTGATCGCGAGCGGAGCCGTGGTGCTCGAGACCGCTGACCCCAGAATGGCGCCATTCGAGTTCAAGATCCGGACGCGGCAAGGCGAAACGCTCGAACTCGTGTGCTACGCATTTACCGCCAACAAGTACCGCCAAGGCGGTCGCCCTGCAGATGAGCACCGCTTCCAAGTGAAGTACGGCAGCGAGTTTGACCGCTACCACGCGCTCTACTTCGACCCTGGAGGCCGGAAGGTCACGCTCATGTTCGGCGTGCACCTTGAGTTGGACTTGTTCGTTGCGGTGGACCCGCGCGTGCACTCGCCAACATGGTTCTCAAGTTCAGTCGAGTTCAAGACGGGAGACCTTGACGAATCTGCGTCCAAAGGCTGGCACGGTTGGCAGCGCGAGCGCTCTGACGCCAGGCGAAAGATCCGTCGACCTGAGGAGAACCTGTCGACAGAAACGGTCCTTGGGTTCAGGCCCGAACATTTCCTGCGCTACGTCGAGTTCGAGCGGGTTGCGATCGGGCTCGACTGCGGTGAGCGGTTGCTGCTGTCCGACCGAATCGAGCGCCGCGTCGAAGAACGCGCTCTCGCCGTGCCCGGGCCAGAGGCGCATCCTTTGGAGCTGCAGTTGGGCCTCCCCGCACGAGAGATTCTGGACATCATCTCTGGAGCGTTTCGACTGGCCGCTGCGGTTCGTGGAAGCGTGGCTGAGCACCATTTGCAGCGGCAGTTGCGGGGGCTGTCTGGCATCAAGCGGGTGCGCCTCATTGGCGAGGACGGCAAGCCGGACTTCGAGATTGAGTACGGTAAGCGGTCGTACTTGGTCGAGTGCAAGAACGTACTCGCAAGAACCCAGAAGGGGCTACCGCGCGTCGACTTCCAGAAGACTCGCGCCTCTAAAAGCAATCCGTGTAGCCGATACTACAAGCCCAGCCAGTTCGACGTGCTGGCCGCGTGCCTGTTTCCAGTGACTCAGAGTTGGGAGTTTCGGTTCTCGCCAACGGCCGTCTTGCCGCCGCACCGAACCTGCGCCGGACGACTCTCTCCCAACGTCGTCGTTCAGCCGGCTTGGTCGACGGACCTTCGGACGGTGTTGGACCTACTGTAGCGATTCGAAGTCTACGAGGCCTGAGCGGGCCGAGCCAAGGCTCCGCGACCGAGGCCTGTTCCAGGGTGTGCCTCGTACTCTCCAACCAGGTGGCGATACTTCTTGGGCACCGCCCGAGTACGCGCTTGCGGAGGAATAGGGACCCGCCGGATCGGCAGCAGCTTCAGGGCGCTGTCGACTCTCTGGCCCAACAGTTGCTCCCGTATCGCGCGTCCCACGACTTCTGCCAGCAGGGAAGGCACAGCGTTCCCGAGCTGCTTTTGAACAGAGCCTCGTTCGCCGTAGATTGAAACGTCCTCCGGGAACGTCTGGAGCCGGCACAGTTCACGAACGCTGAGCCGCCGGTTGTCCCAGTGAAAAGGCCCAACGGCCGGACCAGGTTGAGCCTGAATGGTCCATGACGGCTTGTCCTTCGCGAGTTTCAACAGGAACGTCCAGTAGCGACGCCGCCAGCCGAAAAGGGGTAGACCATCACCGCGATCCGTATGGTGGAGGTAGTTGGCCCCCTCAGGAATCGAGGGCAGCAAGTCTGCCCATTTCCCTCGAACGCGGAGATCCTCGTCTGGACCAGTCTCGCTATCCCCAATCGCATCCCAGGCTGTCCGGTACGGCTCCTTCGGCTCATCCAGCAAGCTGCGCGGACCATCTGTCGAGCCGTGGGTAGGCTGCGGGAAGGCGAACTCTCGACCTTCGCGATGCGCAATCACGAACACGCGTTCGCGGAGCTGCGGCACTCCGTAGTGGGCAGCGTTCAGGACGTCGACGACTGGTCGGTAACGCGTGCCCTCGTCCCTGTTGATCGCTTCGAGTTCACTTAGGAGCAGCTGAAGGCCTTCATCCTTCCCCGCGTATTTGAGCCCCTCGACGTTCTCCAGGAGAACGACTTCTGGCAGCGCCTCTCGCACAACGCGAAGGAACGCTCCGAGCGTGTCAGATCTAGGATCGCTGAGTCGACCAGCATCCCCTCGAGCCCAGTAGCCTGCCTTCGAGAAGGGCTGGCAAGGCGGGCCGCCGGCCACAAGTGCGATTTCTCCCCTCGCGACTCCAGCCCGCTTCATCAACTGGGCCGTAGGTACGTCGAAGACACTGGCGCACTCAACCTTCCAGGAGGGTCGGCTCTCATGGATGGTGCTTACGCAGTCCTCGTCCATCTCGACGCCTGCGCCGAACCGAAAACCCGCAGCCTCGAGCCCGTAATCGAAGCCGCCAGCGCCGGTGAAGAGGCTGATTATTTTAGGGGACGGCATGCAGGCTGTCTCTAGAGAACGCCCCTGTACTTTAGCCCAGTCGAGGTCGTAAGGGGCAGCGGCAACGTCTTCCAGGATCTTGGCCACCCGAGGGCCGACGTGATGCAGCTCAGGGCGCTCCTGGCGGCGGAAATCATCAAGGCCCTCGACCGCGAGGGATTGAGCGTGCGTGGCGCCCACGCGCCTATCGGCATCGCGGCGGCTGACTTCTCTCGCATTCGAAGCGCGGACCTCGGGCGGTTCACGGTCGATCGACTCATGCCGGTCATCAACCGCCTGGGTTCGCGAATCGAGGTGAAGGTCCGCTTCAAGCGGGAGGCCGCGGCATAGATGCCAGCGCGTCAGCCCTCATCGTCGGTCGTCGATCTGCGCGATCGCCCACTGCACGGCCCTACGCACGGACGGGGAGCCGTCGTTCCTCACCGCCTGCAGCGCCGACGCGCTCTCGATCTCGCCCAGCGCCCACGCCGTAATCGAGCGCACGTCTGCTTCCAGATCGGAAAAGCCGACGGCGCTGTTGATGCCCGTGAGGAGCCGCCGCTCAGAGCCGCCCAGAAACGGATCTGTCACAAGGGGCCCTCCTGTCCCTGAGGCTGGGGCGCCGCCACTTGCACCGGCCAACCGGGTGCGTCAGCGTCTCACAGACGGCGCAGGACGTGAACCTGCGCCGGCCGGCGGGGCGGTGCGATTGGCCTCGCGCTGGTCGCAACTACGACGCGCGCAGGCGGGTCCTCGGCGTAGAATCGCTGCGGTCCGCTGATGATCGGCACCACCCTCCTCCACTACCTCGTCGAAGAACGCCTCGGCAAAGGCGGCATGGGCACGGTGTATCGCGCGCGCGACACCGAGCTGAACCGCACGGTGGCCATCAAGATCATCGAGGTCACCGGCGCCGAAGCCAGGGCGCGCCTGCTGCACGAGGCGCGGGCCGCCTCGGCCCTCAACCATCCGCACATCGTCACCATCCACGGCGTGCAGCAGCAGGGCGACGTGGCGTTCATCGTGATGGAGCACGTGGCCGGCGTGCCGCTCGACCGCGCGGTGCCGCCCGGGGGGCTGCCGGTAGCGCAGGCCCTTCGCTACGCCTTAGACATCGCCGACGCGCTCGCTGGAGCCCACGCGCAGGGCATCGTGCACCGCGACATCAAGCCCGGCAACGTGATGGTCACCACCGCCGGCCGCCTGAAGGTGCTGGACTTCGGCATCGCCCGCCACACGTCGCTGCCAAGCGACGCCACGCGCGCGCCCACGCTTGGCGCCACCCTCGTCGCTCCGGGCCAGGTGGTCGGCACGCCGGGCTACATGGCGCCCGAGCAGGTGGCCGGCCAGTCTGCCGGCCCCGCGTCCGACGTGTTCGCGCTCGGCGCCGTGCTCTACTACATGCTCACCGGCAAGGCGGCGTTCGTCGGTGACTCCTCGTGGAGCCGGATGGACGCGACGATGCACTTCAATCCACCCGCGGTGGATGCAATCAAGCCGGGCACGCCGCCCCGCGTGGCGACCATCGTGTCGCAGGCGCTGGCCAAGGAGCCGGCGGCACGTTTCGCCTCAGGACGCGAGATGCACCAGGCGCTGCTCGCGGCGCTGGCGGACATCGAACAGACGGCGGCGCCGGGCCGGCGTGTGTCACAAACAGCGCTCATCGTCGCGGCCGTCGTCGTGCTGGTGCTGGCCGGTAGCGGGTTCCTGTGGCTGCGCGTCCGCGAAGCCCGCGAGCGCTGGGTGCGCGACGAGGCCATCCCCGAGATCAGCCGCCTTGCCTCAGCCGGCGAGCCCGCAGCCGCGTATCGCCTGGCCCAGCAGGCGCTGGCCACCGCCCCGGACGATCCGCAGCTGGCAGCCGCGTGGGTCGGCGCCACGCTGAAGGTGCCGATCTCCTCGCAGCCTCCAGGCGCCGAGGTCGCGATTCGATCCCTTGCCGCGCGTGATGAGTGGATCGTCCTGGGCCGCACACCTCTCACCGCCAATGTGCCGCTCGGCCAGATGCGCTGGCGGTTCACGCTCGATGGCCACGACACGCGCGAGCTGATCCCGAATCCGTTTCCGTTAGAGGTCACGTTGGCTGCCGCGGGCTCCCTGCCTCCCGGGATGGTGCAGGTGCCGGCGGGCGAGGCCGAACTGCCGGTCGAGGCCGGCCAGGTGGAGCTGCCCGAGTTCTTCATCGACGTCACCGAAGTGACCAATCGCCAGTTCAAGACGTTCTTGGACGCTGGCGGTTACCAGCGGCGCGAGTTCTGGACCCAGCCCTTCGTCCACTCGGGGAAGACGCTGTCGTGGGACGAGGCAATGGCACTGCTGCGCGACGCCACCGGACGGCCCGGCCCGTCCTCCTGGGAGGTAGGCACGTTCCCTGATGCCACCGGCGATCAGCCGGTCAGCGGTGTGAGCTGGTACGAAGCCGCGGCCTACGCCGCATTCGCCGGGCGCGCCCTGCCGACCATCTACCACTGGCGGCGCGCCGCTGGCACGAACGGCGCCTTCTCGGAAGTCCTGCAGGTGAGCAACTTCGGGGGACGGGGGCCGCAGCCAGTTGGCGTATCCGGCGGCCTCAGCCCTTACGGCGCCCTGGACATGGCTGGCAACGTCAAGGAATGGGTGTGGAACGAGAGCACCGCGGGCCTGCGCTTCACCCTCGGCGGCGCGTGGTTCGAAGCCTCGCATGCGTATCACGACGAGGACGCGCGGACGCCGTTCACGCGCGACGCCGGCTTCGGATTTCGCTGCATGCTGCAACGTTCGTCGGTCGATCCGATGTTGACCAAACCGGTCGCCACGCTGGAACGCGATCCGAAGTCGCTCGTCGCTGTGGGTGACGAACTCTTCCAGGCCTACAAGCGGCTCTACGACTACGACGCGCATCCACTCGACGGCCGCATCGACGAGCGCGACGAGGAGCAGGCCGATTGGGTGATGGAGCGCGTGTCGTACACCGCCGCCTATGGCACCGAGCGCGTGCCGATGATCCTGCTGCTGCCGAAGACCGGCCGGCCGCCCTACCAGACCCTGGTGTATTTTCCGGGCTCCGATGCGGTGCGCACGGCCTCGAGTCGCGCCGCCTACACCCACTGGCTGCAGTTCGTAGTGCGCTCCGGGCGCGCCGTGGCGTTTCCTATCTACCAGCAAACCTACGAGCGCCGTCGCCAGTCCACCGGCGCCAACTTTCTGCGCGAGATCAGCATCCAGCGCGGCCAGGATCTGCGCCGGGCCATCGACTACCTGGCCTCGCGGCCCGACATCGACGCTTCTAAGATCGCGTTCTACGGGGTGAGCCTGGGCGCACAGCTCGGCCCGGTCTACCTCGCCATCGAGCCGCGGCTGCGCACCGGCGTGCTGCTCTCGGGCGGGTTCGAGACGTGGACTATCCCCGCCGAGACGGACCCGGTCAACTTCGCCCCGCGGGTCACGCAGCCCGTGCTGATGGTCAACGGCCGCGAGGACTTCGACCTGCCCTACGACACCGCACAGGTGCCGCTCTTCAACGCGCTGGGATCGCCGGCCGATCAGAAACGGCACGCGGTGCTCGAGGGCGGCCACATTCCGCCGCGTCCTCAATTGGTGTTCAAGGAGATTCTCGACTGGCTCGACCGCTATCTCGGCCCGGTGGGCGGAGCGTAGGGGGAGAAGCGCCGTTTGCACAGCACGGCGATGGCGTCGGCCACGTTGAAGCGCGCGCCATGGGCCGGAGGAACGATGTCGAGGCTGGTGGCGCCGCCGTCGATCCAGTGCTGAACGTGATGCGCGTCGCAGCGGCGCGCCGTGCAGCTCGGGAACCGAGTTCGCATCACGAAGTGCGGGTTGCTGGGCGGCCAGTGCGGCCACGAGAAGAAGGCCTGTCATCGTCATCGCTCCTCGGTGAAGGTAGCGATCGGAAGGCCCAGCCAGGTTGCCAGCCAAGAAGCTCGCGCGTCTGCGCACTCGAGGACAGGTTGTCGATTGACGCGAAAAGCGCGAACCACCCGAGGTGGGCGGCGCGCAGCTACGTGTCCACGGGCTTCGATGCGGAGGGCGCATGGTCGATTCAGTTGCCCAGAACGTCTCGTGGGCAGCCGCTTCGTGCTCAGCGGCAATCATGCCGACATCCTGCTCGCGATGCTGCCGCTGATCGTGCACATCCGGAAGAAGGCAGATCAGGCAGCGCTGCGCTGGTCTGTTGAGCGAATGATGCAGGAGCTGTGCGAGTCGCAGGCGGGCGGCGTGCTGGTAGCGCAGCACCTTGCGCACATGATGCTGGTGCAGGCCCTGCGTGCTGGGCAGTCGTTGCGTCTCACCGGCCACGAGCGCGCAGCGTCCGTCGGCTCGCTGGCTTCCGAAGGAGTGCTGTCATGAGCATCAACGTCCGCGTCGCAGTCGTGCTGGTTGCCCTTACCTCGCTCGGCGGCGCAACCCTGCTCGCCCAGGCGCCCCTGGCTGACACCGACGTGCTTACCGAATACCAGCTCTCACCCGATACGCTCGCCAAGGCCGAAGCGCTCTATCGCACCAGCACCGTGATGCTGGTGGTGGGCACGCTTTACGGTCTCGGCGTACTGGCGCTGCTGCTGACCACCCGCGTGGCCCCGCGCTTTCGCGATCTGGCGGAGCGCGTCAGCCGTCGCCGCGTCGTGCAGGCCCTGGTCTTTGCGCCGCTGATGCTGCTGACGGTCGACGTGCTGAGCCTGCCGGTCTCCCTGTACGGCCACCACCTGCAGGTGCAATACGGGCTGTCAGTGCAGGGCTGGTCGTCGTGGTTCTGGGACTGGACCAAGGGCGAGCTGCTGGGCTCGGCGCTCGGCACCGTGATGGTGTGGGGTCTCTACGCGTTCCTGCGGCGCAGCCCGACGCGGTGGTGGTTCTACGGCTGGCTCACGTCCATCCCGGTGGTGCTGCTGCTGGTCTTCATCGGCCCGATCTTCATCGCGCCGCTCTTCAACACGTTTGCGCCGCTCGAAGCGCGGCAGCCGGCGCTCGTGCCGGAGCTGGAGAAAGTGATGGCCCGCGGCGGCCTGTCGATCGAACGCGCGCGCATGTTCGAAATGCAGGCGAGCGACAAGGTCACCACCTACAACGCGTACGTCACCGGCATCGGCGCCAGCAAGCGTGTGGTGGTGTGGGACAACACGTCGCGTGACCTCGCCATCCCCGAAACGACCTTCGTATTTGGCCACGAGCTGGGCCACTACGTGCTCAACCACATCTGGCTGTCGATCGCGTTCGCGATCGCCGGCCTGCTGCTGCAGTTGTATCTGGCCGCGCGCCTGATGGGCGGATTGCTGGCGCGCTTTGGCCCGCGGTGGGGCGTGCGCGGCATCGACGACTGGGCGTCGCTGCCGGCGCTGCTGCTGCTGTTGAGCGTGTTCTCACTAGCCACGCAACCGGTGTCGGCGGCGGTCTCCCGCTACCTCGAACATCAGGCCGACATCTACGGGCTCGAGGTGATTCACGGCCTCACGCCTGATTCGTCGCAGGTGGCGGCCCGTGCCTTCCAGAAGCTGGGCGAGAAGGGGCTGTCGTATCCGCGGCCCCATCCGCTGCTCGTGTTCTGGGCATTCAGCCATCCGCCCACGCACGAACGGCTGCGTTTTGCCGCCACCTACGCGCCGTGGAACGAAGGCCAACCCGGTCGCTACATTCGCTGACGCGCCGCCCTTACAATGGCCGCGTGCGTATCGCCATCCACATCCCTGTCGCGCTCGTCCTCACGCTCGGTCTCGGTCATGCGCAGGCCCAGACGCCCGCGGCGCCCAAGGGGCCGTGGTTTGGTCTGACCCTGCCGGGGGGCACGCGCGCCCCTGCGGTGCTCGTCGGCACGCGGCCGCCGCGGCCGGTGGCTGTGCCGCCTGGTGATGCGTCCGCGCCGGAGTTCGACGCCGCTGCCATCACGGCGGACGTGCAGACGATCGTGCAGTTCGCCGTGGACAGCCGCGCGCGCAAAGAGGTGGGCAACGGTCAGATGTGGGGTCGCATCAGTGGCTTCCCGTCGAGCGACACGACCGTGGCGTGGGCCGCCGACCAGTTCCGCCAGGCGGGCATCACAGACGTGCGCCTGCAGCCGATCGCGCAGGACGCGCGCGCGTCGCTGTGGCTGCCGCTCACGTAGAGGGTCACGCTGCTGGCCGATCCGGCGTTTGGCCCCGGCACCGAAGACCTGGTGCTCGAATCCGCCTTGCCGGTTGGCCCTTCGCAGATCGCCGGCGGCTCCCTCACGGCGCCACTCATCTACGTGGGCACCGCCAGGGCTGCCGTGCTCAGCCACCTCGACGTGAAGGGCAAGATTGCCGTGAAGCGCGGCGCCGTGGGCGTGTTCAATCTCGTGCGCCTGCCCGGCAACGAGCTGTCACGCGACTTCAGCGACTGCGGCAATCCGTGCCTCAACATCGGCGGACGCGACGGCTGGTTCCTGGCATCGCTGCTCGATCGCGCCACGCAGGCGGGTGTGCCGAACGCGGTGCGTGTACGCGTCGATCTCACCACCCAGACGTTCCGTGGACTGAACGTCGTGAACGCCGTGGCCGTCATTCCCGGCCGCAGTCCCGACCCGATCGTGCTGAACGCGCACGCCGATGCCTGGTTCGACGGCGCCGGCGACAACGCCGATGGCCTGGCCGTGCTCGTGGCCAGCGCTGGGCATCACACGCCCGGCATCAACGGCCCGCGCAGGCCGATTCGGGCGAAGCGCTGATCGCGGTGGGCGTCACCAACAACGCGCCGTTCCTGCAGACGCTCGTCGATCGCGGGCCCGCCAGCTACGGCGTGAACGTCATCGCCGAGCGCTCCACGTTCCAGAGCGGCGAGACCGGCGGCTGGACGGAGTTGAAGGTGGCCAAGGTGAGCGTGATGCAGGCGCCGCCCCT
>Ga0335394_10001771_pt1 | contig 24274 bp, 26 predicted proteins | sample MAT03_FD_205741 | JGI IMG/M metagenome (GOLD analysis project Ga0335394, IMG submission 205741) | Freshwater microbial communities from Lake Fryxell liftoff mats and glacier meltwater in Antarctica - MAT-03 (spades assembly) (version 2) ...
CTGCTTCACCCCTGAGTAGTTACTTAGTTTTTAGTGATTAGTAGGTAGCCCAAGCTCAGAATTAGCAATCAGCTTTATAACCCCGTTTAAGTCCCAAAGGCACAAAAGCCGTAAACTAAAAACTGATTACTTAGGACTGAAAACTATTCCCTACGTTCTGTTTTCAGAGGTCGGCTCGACGATCACTTCCACCAGTTCATAGTCGGATTTGGTCTTACCCTTATTGGTATCAGTTGCATACGACTCGATAAGTGTGACCCGCGTACCCAAGCTCGGCAGTTCATACCGAGTCGCCCACTTGCCGACAGTTTGCACATTACGGATGTAGGCCATCCGCACATGCTGATCCATCCCGCGAATCTTGCCTTTTGCTTGCCCAAATTTCAGCTTGCTCAAGTCCTTTGCAAGGTCTTCACGTTCCTGTTGGTTGAGATAATTTGCCATAATGTTCTCCTTATGCGCTTTCAGCCATCAGCCGTCAGCTTTCAGTTAAAATATCAAATTACAGAAAGATAGAAATAGGACTTACGCAGTTGATGGGTTTTGTAGTAGGGGCGACTCGCCGAGTCGCCCCTACGGAAAATCTCGCTGAACTGCGTAACTTCTATAAAAATAAAGCCTGCTGTGTTTCTTTGCGTGCTTAGCATCTTTGCGGTTCAATAGATTGTTATCGTTATCCCGCGTACCTATTGTATAATCTCTAAGGCAGATAGCCAACGAGAAGTTTGATGTTTAATCTCAATACCACCCGCACCGTCGGCGAAATCACCACCTATATTCGCACCCTGCTCGATCAAGACTCGGTTTTGCAAGATGTCTGGATTTCCGGTGAAGTCTCTAATATGAAGCGCCATACCTCCGGGCATTGGTATTTTACGCTCAAAGATGCCCAATCGGAACTCAAATGCGTCATGTGGCGGTCTAGCGCTGCCCGCCAGAGTGTCGTCCCCAAAGATGGCGATGCCATAGAAGCGCACGGTAAAATCACGGTTTATGAATCGCGCGGCGAATATCAGCTTTATGCCGATCTCGTGCGTCCGGTGGGCATGGGTGATCTTTATCTGCAATTTGAACGGCTTAAAGCCCGTCTGAATGCCGAGGGATTATTCGACTCGGAGCGCAAACGCGGCTTCCCAATCTTTCCGCTGCGGATTGGTATCGTCACCTCGCCCACTGCCGCCGCCTTTCAGGATGTGCTGAACGTTCTGCGCCGTCGCTTTCCGTTGGTTGAGGTCGTCCTTAGTCCAGCGATGGTGCAGGGCGCGGAAGCGCCGCCCACGATTGTCGCCGCATTGGAGCGCTTGAATATTTATGGCGAACTCGACGCGATTTTGCTGTGTCGCGGCGGGGGCAGCATCGAAGATTTATGGCCTTTTAATGATGAACGGGTCGCCCGTGCCGTCGCGGATAGCCGCATTCCCGTGATCACCGGAGTGGGGCATGAAACCGATTTTACGATTGTCGATTTTGTGTCGGATTTACGTGCGCCTACACCGTCCGCCGCCGCCGAAATGCTCACGCCCGACATCGCCGAGATGAAAGAATCACTGCGCCGCCTTGATGAGCGCCTGACGGGAATGGCGTATGATGCCGTCATCAATCGTCAGAATCGCCTAGAAGCGCTGCAAAAAACACTCGGTTACATCTCACCGCAGAACGCCATCCGCACAGGCCGCCAGCGGATCGACGAACTCAACGTCCGTATGATGGCTCACCAACGCGCCTCCATCACCTTGCTGCGTGAACGACTCATCGGCAAAACCGCCGCGCTCCATGCCGCGAATCCCGAAGCGATTTTGTCTCGCGGTTATGCCATCATTACCAACCGCGACGACGGTCAGCGCATTGCGTCGCAGCAAGACGCAACACCCGGAGAACGTATTCTTATCCAACTCAAAGACGGTCAAGTTAAAGCCCGTATCGAGGATAATCAAAATTATGAACAGCGCCGCCTCCTTTGAAAACCCATCTTATGAAGATGCTTTCGCGGAATTAGAAGATATTGTTGCACGGCTGGAATCTGGTAAAGCCACGTTGGAAGAATCGGTGATTTTGTTCGAGCGCGGGCGCAAACTCTCCGAATACTGCCAATCGCTGCTGGATAACGCTGAACTTCGCATCAATCAACTGACTGACGATGGTGATTTGATCGCCTTTAACAATTAACAAGTAATGCCAAACAAACCCTAATCCTATGTTTAGGCCAAATAATATCCCAAATTTATCCCAAATTTGGGATAATTAATACGCTTAGGTAAAACGGATGGCCTATAAGATTGCCTTGTAGGGACATGATATATCGCGTCCAAAGCCACCAAAATAGCCACGCCTCTTTGACTTATAATTACGGTGTAATTTCAATCCACTAAAACCAGGAGTAAGGGATGTCACGATTAAATTGGAAAATAGTCTTTCATAAATATGAAATTAGGCATCTCAAAAAATTAATCACGGCGGCGCTCGGCGCGATAATGCTCCAAACGCTTCTTTGTGAAGTAATCCGCTGTGCGATAACGCCGTCGTGTGTATTCAGGGAAGATCATCACCACGAAAGCGACTAAAATGCCGCACAGCGCAAAATATGCGATACTTTGATAATGGTATTTCGCCGCGAAAAATAAGAAAAATGCTGACCCCGCAACCATGCCACTCAAAACAGCACTACGAGAAATAATGGGTGGTCTTTCGGCACGTTTTTTGCCCTCAATCAGCTCAGTAATTTCTTCTTCTAACTTAGCGACCTGCGGATGTTGAGTCTCGCGCAGCATCAAACGCGCCTCCTCATAACGACCACTTGCGATCAATTTTTTGATGGGCGTAATATCACGATTCATAATTATCCCCCTCAAACAAGCTACCGACGACGAAAAATCATACGCGGTACAGTGCGGGCTTCTTCTATCCCTAAAGCTAACGCTAAACCGAAAAAGAGGACACAGCCTACGCCCATGCCAATAAGCGCTGTCGGGACATCCCCCGTATCGATTAAACGCTCCGTCACGAACCACACGCCAATACCCATCCCCAAAGCGGCTGCCAGCGCACGCATCGCCCCATTGACCAAGTAGGAATCGTGTGCGCCTCCCAAGCGGCGGCTCATCAACCACCATAACGCTGCCCCTTCCAAAAGCGTCGTTAGGCTGTTGGATAGCGCCAGCCCTGCAAACGGCCCTCGCGCCAAACTGCCCGGTTCTCCGATGAATTGGATAAAAATAATGCTCAAGACGATATTGGAGATCATCGAAATAAGGCCGACGCGCACCGGTGTCCACGTATCCGAAAGCGCGTAAAACGCCCGCGAAAGCACCTCTAATAAGGCGTGACCCGCCATCCCGAATGCAAAGAAACTCAGCGCCCACGCCGTCGCTGCTGTACTCTCGGTGGTAAATTCCCCACGTTGGAACAGCAGAGCAACAATGGGTCGTCCTAGCACAATCAACCCGACTGACGCTGGAAAGACCAGAAATAAGACACTCCGCAAAGTGCTGGAAAGCCGCTGTCGGAAGCCCTCCATATCGTCCTTGGCCGCCAAAGCCGCCAATGATGGAAAGATCGCCGTACCCGCACTCTGCGCGAGAATACCGAGTGCAAAAAACATCAAAAACCACGCGGTATTCAGCGCGACCTGACTTCCCGCTGCCATACCGGAGGCAAAAGCGACGTTGACGGCAAAATTGATCTGCACCACCGCCAGCCCCAACACACGCGGCCCCATCATCATCATCACTTCGCGTACACCCGGCAAACGTGGCGCGAATAACGGACGCAGCCGCGCTTTAACTTTAAACAAACCGGGGATTTGAATCGCTAAATGCAGCAGCGCCCCTAAAAGCGCCCCCCACGCTAACCCGGTAATGTTGGCTTCGCCCATCTGCGCCAATCCCGACGTATGCGGCAGCGCCGGTGCGATCACCAGCGCACCGATAATCAGCCCGACATTGTTCATACTGATCGCCAGTGAGGGCAGCAAAAACAATTGGTGGGCGTTCAGGATACCCATGAGCAGACCGCTGATGCTGAAAATAACCGTTGTGCTGAGCATCATGCGCGTCAGCATAATCGTGAGCGCTTGCTCATCAGGAGTCGCACGGGGGACGAGCAGACTCGGCACAAGCACAGGCGCAAATAAATAAAGAAGGATTGCGAGGAGGGTCGCTGCCAGCGCGGAAAGCGTCATCACAGCGCTTGCCAACCGCCACGCGCTTGTACGATCTTCCGTCGAGAGATGACGTGTGAATACGGGCAAAAATGATGAGCCGAGCGCCCCACCCGCCACCAGGGTAAAAAGCATCTCCGGGATGCGCTGCGCGGCATAAAACGCATCCAACTGCGAACTCGTGCCGAATGTGGAAGAAAAAACTGCTGTGCGAATCACGCCGAGGATGCCGCTGGCAACAAAGCCCAGCAGTACAACCAATGCCGCCCGTATGACTTGCCGATTAGAAAGCGCCGCTGATGGGGTCATATTTAGGTATAGGGACTAATGACAACAACGCCGGAAAAAATACCTAAATGCTTTTGGTTGCGCGAATAAATAGGCAGTCCTGTACGATTACAAATCGCCGCGATAAAGCAATCCATGATCTCGACCTGATTACTGAGATGAAGTTTCTCAAATTCAGTCATTGCCCATTGTGAATCAACTACTGTTGAATAAACAACTGGATAGAGCGCTAATAATTTTATGGCGTTTTCTTGCTCAATTTTGTTGCGCGTGCCCAAAACAACCTCCATCCGTACCAGTGATGGCAGCGCAAAAGCGCTTCCCTTATTATTTTGCATCCATGTTATGGCAGGTTCATATCCGCGAAGCATATCAATCACAATATTAGTATCAATCAATCCTAAAGCATCGGTCATGACTCGCCTCTACGTGAAGCGCGTTTTCGTAACTCCCGCGCATAGTCTTCACTATCGGCGATGTCGTCTCGATTTGCCCAAACCCCAACCCATCCTGAATCAAGAACTTCCCCTAGTGTCACACCTTTAATTTTGGGCTGACGAACTTTAACCTCAAACTGTCCCGGCTTTAAATCTGCGGGCAATTGAATAATGAGATGCCCATCCTCGGTAAGTTCACCCTCAAAAATCATTTTTTCCATCACATAGCCCCTCTCACTTCATCGCTTTTCAGCCCTCATTATACGCGATAGCGATCTAATTCGCGCTCACGCTCGGCATAATCCGCTAAATACTGCCCGACCAACGCCCAAAATTCCGGGCTGTGGTTAAATATTTTCAGATGAGCCAATTCATGCACGACCACATATTCCGCTAGAGGCTGCGGCACATAGTACAACGCTGTATTCAGCGTGATATTCCCGCGTCCGGAACAAGACCCCCACTTGCGATACATCGTCCGCAGGGTGATACGCCCTACTTCGACATTCATGCGCTTTGCCCACAGGCGCACTAATCGCCGCACACTTTTCGCGTCGTTGTAGGCTGTCGGCGCAATCGGTGGAATATAAGAATCGAGCTTCGCCAGCCCTTCCTTAATGAACTGCTTCAACTGCGGATCGCTCTTTTTAAGCCAGCGTGGGATAAAAACCGCGACTCCACCATCAGGCTTCACGCGCATCCTCATCGTTTTGCGCTGCTGCCGGATTATCTCAACTTCAGGCTTAGGCATTATCTAAATAGCTCTCCAAAAACCCGAACACATCTTCTAATGAGGATACCGAATATCACCTAAATAAAAAAGTGGATGTCTCGTCGGAAACATCCACTTTTCACTTTTAAGTTGTAAGGCTTAACGTGCTAATCCATCGCCCCGGCTAAGACTGTTGCAACATCCGAAGACTGCTGAATCGTCACCGTAGACACATCGATCTGCCGCAGCGACCAAATCGCCGCCACCAACCCGATGAAACCGACGATAAAAACCAAACCGTAAGCAGAATTCACATTCCCAGTAATACCCAACGCCAAATCGCGCACAATGCCGCCGCCGGAAACGCCAAACCCGCGTGAAAATGTGACGACGAGCGTCCAGAAGCCGAGGAACGTCCCAGCACGCCCTGTAGGACTCATGTCCATCATCAGGCCGAGCGTCCCCACATTCCACAAACCAAGTCCAAAACCGAGCAGAATCAGCCCCGGCGTAACGAGGCCACGAATATGCGCGAAGGACGAAAACGCGAACAGCGCATACGTCCCGACCAACAACCACACGCCCCAACGCGACATCGCTGTATTCGTGATTCCCTTATAACGGCGTGACAGAAACAAAAAGCCAATCGTCGCCAAAATCGCCATGCTGCCCCAATAGCCGGAAAAGCGTGAGGTATGCGCGGCATCAATCCCGAATACTTCCCCGCCAAACGGCTCTAAAATCGGGTCTTGCAAGAAAGCAAACGCCATCGAAAGCGCCAGATACCAGAAGAAAAATCGCATCGAGCGGCTTTTCCAGACAAGCGCCAAATCTTTGCGAATGGAGGTTTGCGTTTCAGGATTTGTTGTATCGGCGAGGCTTTCACCGGGTTTAAGGCGGCGTTCTTCACCTAAAAGCGAGAAAAACCACAACGCGCCCATCAACACGCCTGCGATCAAAAACAGATTTTGCAGCGTATCCGGCGTAAAACTCAAGCCAGCGACGGCATTCGTTACAACACCTGCCTCGTCCTTATCCGACGGCAGCAAGACTGAAAACAGGATGCCGCCGATGGTGAAGCCGAGCAGCAAAAACGTCCAGACAATGCCCACAGATCGACCCCGTTGTTCTTTGGGGGAGCGGTCATAGACCAGCGCCAAAAATGTGCTGCCAGAAATCGCATTGCCCAAGCTGAATAGCAGCATCGCCATAATCAGCGTCAGCCAGACCAACGCATCGGCATCCACGCCCCGCGCCAGCGATGCCGTTTGTAAGCCGAGCATAAAGGTGCTGGCGACCATCATCGCCCGACCCAGCCATATCCAGAACAAGCGCCGATACCCGCCCACCGCCCGACGGTCAGAAAACCGTCCCGCCAAAATGCCCAACGGCGCGAGAAAATAACGCAGGCTCGCCAGTAGCCCAACGGGTGTCGCGGCGAAACCAAGATCGGTAATCATGATCCGATTCCACACGCCCGTCATCAACACATCCGCCATACCGGAGCCAAGATGAAAAAATGCAATTTTGATATTCCGCCCTACTGGAAGATTTTCGGGTTCGCTCATTGTAAAATTCTCAATTCTGTAGATTTACACAGATTTTATGTGAGAATTATACCGTTTTAAGCGAAGCCGAGTCAATGAAGATTGTGAAGGAATCTGCAAGAGCGACAAGATAGGGTTGTGACAAAAAGTTAGCCAAATAAGTTAATACCGACAAACCCCTATCTTTAACCCTTTCTCCAGAAACAGGCTGAAGGGGTCTGGGGTGAGGTTAATGAGATAGGCCGCCAAAGGTTGCCAACGCAAGCCAAAATTGGGTATAGTGAAACCATTAATCTATTAACCTTTAAACATAATAAGCAGTTTACGAGCAAATGACCGTTTTATCTTGACCTATACACAAGTGGGAATGATGAAGATGCGGAAGGTTGCCTGAGCGCCGCTGTTGGCTTACACTTTGGCGACAATTCCCCTTATACCCATAGGACACAGAATGAATCAAAAATGGAACAGTGCTGAAAATATCGACACAGCAAAGCAGGTGAAGGTTTTTTCCGGCGGCGCGTGTAACATCCGTGACGGCAACGGCAATCTGCTGCGGAATCAGGAACGCGACAAAATCAACGCTTGGCTGACGAAACGTAACGTGTTGTTCTTCGACCCACAAATCCACCCCGATACACACGGCATCGAATATGATTATCAGGTGCATCACCCGATGGAATTAGTGGCGCGGGATGCGGCGGAAATCAATCTCTTTGAGGTCTCGCCGCGCACCTTCTCCGGCGTGACGAGCATCGAAATCGCCATCGAGGAATTCCGCAAGGCCAAGCCGACGATCATCTTTTTCTCCGACGGCAATAATGATCGTGATTTTATGCCTGCCCATTCGCCGGATGGCTTTCCCCTTTTTATCCCGCATGGTATCCGCGATAGCGATGTAGCTAGACACGCCCATTACAATGAATTGGTCAAGAATGCCAATCGGATGCGCCAGTATTTAATGTTATTCACCGAGCAGTTAGATGCCCTCACCGTGACATTTAATCAACAAAGTTACGAGGGCGATATTATCATCACGCCCTATCGTGTGCATGGGGCGGAGTTATTCCAAGCCGTGATTAATGCCTCCAGCGGCAAGCGCACCAATGTCAATTGTATAGGCGGTGATGCTGCGCGGGATGAACGTGGGAATCCGCGCTTGCTTGCGCCAGAAAATCCGCGTGAGATGGATTTGCGCTCTTATGTCGATCAATATGTTGATGAAGGCAACTTGCTGCGGCGGGCGATCTGCGAATTGGTGCATATCAACGTACTGATGCGCGTCGTCTTTACCCAAGATGCGGCCATCAATGCGCTGGATAATCTGCTGCGCTACAAAGGGCTGATTACGGCTTGATTTGATTCGACAAAAAGGGCGAATAAGCAGCTTCGCCCTTTACCAAGAGTCGGCGGCGAGTCCTCATCCGCGCTTCACAAAAGACAATGCGCCGTCCGCCTTGAAGATGTCATATCGCTCCAGCGCGTAATATTCAAACGACTCCATTCCCTTTAAAATTGCCTCTCGATGGGCGGGTTGGGAAGAGGCTAAGGCCACTTCTTGCTGGCTGTTCCAAAGGCAAAAAGATAAGCATTCGCCGCTGCTTAAAGGCGTTCCAATCAAAGGCTTCTTGAACTTGTCAAGAGCGCGGCTAAGGGAAAACAAAGTCTTAACATAAGCGCCATTAAGGGGATGTAAGGGGTAATCGGATGTATATCACGCAGATTGGAAAAGGCCGAGTGGTTCAAAACGGCGACTCGTATCGCCTCGACCTCCCGCCCGTGAACCGTGAGCGTTATCACGACGCGCAAATCAGCAGTTATCAGACGCGGTTAGACTTCAGTTTTACGCCGCCGCTGCGGATGACCGTCCGCGCTTATACTGAAGGGATGATTCAGGGTACGGCAGGCTTCGGTTTCTGGAATCATCCGTATGTGCCGGGCGAACGCGGATTCCGTCTCCCGAAAGCGGTCTGGTTTTTCTTCTCGTCGCCGCCGAATAACATGGCGTTGGCGCTTAATGTGGCGGGGAATGGCTGGAAAGCGGCAACATTTGATGCGACTCGCTGGCAATTTTTCGCCTTATTGCCCACCGCGCCGCTTGGCTTTCTGATGATGCGCGTACCTGCTTTATACCGCCGACTGTGGCCCATAGGTCAACGGGCGATTGGCGTAAGCGAACATCTGTTGGACTCCGCGCTGCTGACTCAGTCGCACGACTATGCGCTGGAATGGCGTAAAGACGGCGTGGCCTTTGCTGTGGATGGCGTGACGGTGCATGAAACACCCTGTTCGCCGCGTGGTTCGCTCGGTTTTATCGCGTGGGTGGATAATCAATATGCCGTTATTACGCCGCAGGGCAGCTTTGGCTTTGGGCTGCTTGATGTGCCACAAGCACAATCGCTCATTGTTGAGCAAATCAAGATTGAATCACTGAAAGACAACATTTAGGAAAATTATGCCGACAAAAGCCCAGTATCACACGCTTGACTTTCAACATCTTACGCCTGATGAGCAGGCGGCGCGTTCCAGTGAATTTTTAGCGCGGATGCAGCAGCGGCGCACCGTGCGCGATTTTTCCAGTCTGTCCGTACCGCTTGAGTTGATTCAGAATGCGATTGCCACAGCGGGAACAGCGCCATCCGGGGCAAATCAGCAGCCTTGGTCATTTGTGGTTGTGAGGAATGAGGAAATCAAACGCCAGATTCGCAGCGCGGCGGAAGTAGAAGAAAAAGAGAGCTACGAAAATCGCATGAGTGGGGAATGGCTGGAGGCACTGGCGCATCTCGGTACAGACTGGCACAAGCCGCATTTAGAAGATGCACCGTATTTGATTGTCGTTTTCGCACAGATTTACGGGCTGCGAACTGATCCCGACACAGGCGGACAGGTCAAATTTAAGCATTATTATGTGCAGGAGTCGGTAGGGATCGCGGTGGGGATACTGCTGGCGAGTCTGCATCTTGCCGGACTCGCCACCTTGACACATACGCCCAATCCAATGGGCTTTTTGAGCGAAATTCTAAAACGTCCCTCGAATGAACGTGCTTATGTCGTTATTCCAGTAGGATATCCAGCAGAGGGTGCAAAAGTCCCCGTTACCATCAAAAAACCGTTAGAAGACATTATGATTGTGCTTTAACCCGCAGCGAATCCAGAATATTCTGGAACGTCGTCACCAGTGGATTGGACTGAGAATCCGCCGCATACGTTTCCAGCACGACCAGATAGGGCGCACGATTTAAGAAATAGACATCAGTCTGCCCTACTGGAAACTGCGGGTCTGTCTCACCCTGAAGGCGATAGCTGCGGCGGATCGTTCCATCCGGGGCGGCGGCTTGCCGCTGTTGCTGCTGTTTTTGGCAAGCTGCGCCTCTAAATACTCGATACGCGCTGTGAGCTGCTCGATGAGTACCTGTTGTTCTTGGATAATGGCAAGGAGTTCTGCTTCGCGCACGTTATTCATACCCCAACTTTATAGCTCGTTTTTTTCCTTTTGGCTATACTTTCCCTGTGTAGTTACACTACCGAACAGGAATAAGAAAAGTTTTGCATAAGCGTTGTCATATACGCCGGTGAAGCGACTATTTATCTGCCTTCTATTTACACCTTACTCAAACGCTTGCCTGATTAATTTTTAGATAGATTCTTATCTTCTCCCTACGATTTGCATTTTTTTGTTTCATCTGCATTACCACGTCTCTACAAATACCCTCTTTATCCAAGACAAACCCTCATTCGTCATCAGCGGGTCTTCAGACTATAATGGTAAAGAGTTTGAAACCACCTGTCGGATGAACGCAGCCCGCCCGGAGACGACACATGTATCGTTACATTATCGAAGACAAACGCCATGTCCTCCCCTTCAACGAACCCGCCAGCTATCTGACGATTGGGACAGAGCCGCTCAAGGTGCATCATGAGGAACTATTCTCGCAGGCATTTGGTCAGCGACTCGAATTGGGAGGCGTATTCGACAGCCGCGATGAGCTGTTTAAGGTTAAGGGCGAAGCCGTCGTCTACCGCGATAGCCTCTGGTTTGACCGCGAATTTTTGGATTATTTCGTGCGTGAAGCCCGCAAAACAGGCCGCGCATGTCAGGCGGCCTTTAGCGCAGGTGATAAAGCCTTTAATACTTATACGCTTAAACTAACCAGCAGCTTCCCGCCTGCACCTGCACCAGATGGAAAAAGTATTATTTTTAAGTGCGATCTTTGGTACTTCCCTGCTGGCTATGTCCCAGAGATTGAGCCGGTCATCGTACCGTCTGATGCGCGGGAGATTGGCTTTTACAGCGTCCCAGACTTTATGACGATGACGCAAGATCAACTGACGCATTACGCACCGATGCGGGCAATTCTTTCAATCGAAAGCTGGGTGCATGTTTATTTTGCGACCATCATCTACGGCAATTTCGGACGAGCAGGTCGGCTGGATGCTAAGATTAACCACAGCGTCTTCGCCCAATTAGGGCTGCTTTGGCGGGCAATCCTCGAACAACGTCAAATCCTGCAAGCCTCCGGTGCGGTCAAGATTGGCAAAAATTGCAATATTGATCCGTCCGCCATCATCGCCGGCCCCGCCACTATTGGCGATAACTGCTCGATTGGCGCGGGTGTCATCATCGACAATTGTACGATTGGCGATAATGTGAGCATCGACGCAGGCTGTGTATTGATGATGAGTACCGTCGCTAATAACTGTTTCCTCCCCTTCCGGTGTGCGCTTTACCTGACCGCCGTGATGGAGAACAGCATCATCGCGCAGAATACCTGCTTGCAGATGTGCGTCATCGGGCGTAACAGCTTCGTCGGCGCAGGCAGCACTTTCACCGATTTCAACTTGATCGCGCAAAAGCCCATTCGCGCCACCAATATCGAAGGCGAATTAGGGACTGTGGGGCAAATTGTGCTGGGCAGCGCCATCGGGCATAACTGTCGCATCGGGTCGGGCATGATTGTCTTCCCCGGACGTATGATCGAAAGCGATGTCGTCTTAGTGGCTTCTGATAACCGCCGTGTGATCGAGCGCAGCGTGACGTTTGAGGAGAGCGATCATCACTTTATCAAGTTTGGGGATGTGCATAAGCGCCAATATCCGCGTCCCGATGAAATTCAGACGGTAGGCGATAGCTGGGACAATTGGTGAGTTTTTAGAGACTACCCGTTATTGAGGAAATCGCGCACGGTTGCATGAAAGCGATCCGGCTCATCCATCATCGGGAAATGGCCGGAATTCTCAAACCACGCCAACTTGCTTTGGGGGGCATATTGTTGCAGGACTTTAGACTGCCGAGGATTGACGATGCGGTCATGTTTGCCATAAATGCCCAACACGGGAACTTTAATCTCCCCGATTTGGCTGCGGAGATCGGTATCGCGCAGTGTACCGATGCTCTGGAAGAACGAATCCGCCGTGACATTAGAGATGTCGCGGACGATCATATCCCCCAAGGATTTGCCATCTTTCGCCAAAAAATAGGCATAGCCACGCATGAAGGTCTTAAGCAGCATAGGGGTCGTCCAGAGAATGCTGGCGATGCCTTTATAGCCAGAAAACTTAAGCAGCAGATTCAGTGAATTTCCCTGAATCGGCGAACCGACGACAATCGTCTTGACGATCTTCTCTGGATAGCGCAAAGAGGCCGCCAGCGAGACCGTGCCGCCCATCGAATGCCCGATCAGAGGTGCTTTGACGATCCCGAGTTGATCCATAAATTGGCTGACGAGCGAGACAAAATTATCGACTGAAAAGTCGGATTCGCGGTCAATTGAATCGCCAAAACCAAAAAAATCCACTGCATAGGTGCGGAATTCTTTGCCTAGAATTTCAATTGAATTACGCCACAATTCCCATGAGCCGAGCCAACCATGCAAGAGGAGGACAGGGCGACCATAACCGTGACGTTCATAATGAACAATACCTCGTTCAGTGACCAGCGTTGGCACGGTGATTTTGCCCTTTTGGTGAATGTTTCGGTAGGGATGCAGTATGATGCACCCCTACAATCGATATAAAAGAGGATTATTCCATTTCTTCCAAAATGGTGTAGAGCAGTTCCAGTAGCACATCGCGCACACTGTCTTTTTCTCTGGCGACGCACGGCAGCAGCTTCACTTCCGGCTCAATCCGCAGCGCGATTCGCAAGTCTTCCGGTGACCACGCATCGGGATGATCCTGTTTATTGGCTGCCACCACATAAGGCGTAGGAGCATAAGCGCGGAACGTTTCCAGAATGCTCTTGGCTTCGCGGAAGGTTTCTGGCTTGGCGCTGTCGACCATCACAATAAAGCCGAGCATCCCCTCTGCCAAAATTTCCCACATAAAATCAAAACGACGCTGCCCTGGTGTACCGAACAGGTACAGTACCAGATCATCATCAACGGTGATGCGCCCAAAGTCCATCGCTACCGTCGTCACGTCCTTTTGCTCTTTTTCTCCATCGCTGGTAATGCCGCGCTCGGTGGAGACGACTTCAATTTCGCTGATGGACCGGATAAACTCCGTCTTGCCAGAGCTAAAAGGCCCGGTGATCACCATTTTCACAGTTTGCATAGTGTACTCTACCCGTTCTTTCAGTATGCGTCGGATACGATTTGGTCTGATTGTATCAGGTTTAAGTTTATGATGACTGACACAAAATCAGGATTGGCAGCTTTGCCAGATAAACTTACTTGCTGGTATCGCTCAATTAAATGGATTTGAGCTTGTCGATTAATTTGCTGACGACATCGCGCTGCACCGGCTGCTGTGCCTTTTTATTACGGCGGCTGTTCGGTAGCGGTGCGGCGGACTTTTTGGCTTCCATGCCTTCTGGCTTCACCATAATAACCAATCCGGCTTGTTCTAGCCCATAAACCACGCGCCGGATTTCAATATCAGACATATTATTGGCTTTGGCGATCTGCCGAATCGTGTTCTTCGGATTCACAAAAGAGACGACACGCCATTCTTCTACGCTCAGATGAACGCCCGCATATTTTTCTTTAGGATTATCAGGGAACTTGAGCGCCATATCCAGATTCGGCAGATGCTTATTCAGTTCCTCGACTTCTTTAGTGACACGCGACCATTCGATAATGACTTTTTCAAGGTCGGTAGGCACAAGGATTCGATCCCCTTCGGGCAGTTTGTTGTCCTCAAAGACAAACGGCCCATCCCGCCATGACATTAAGTTATACACAATATCAAGTGTATATTGCTGGATACTGTTGACAATATCGTTCTGGGTAACATAATTGGCCCCAATCAAGCGCATGGCTAAGGCTTTATCCGCCGTGCCTTTAGCACGTTCCCGGATAATGCCTGCTTGGGCATCCGTCAATTTACCCGCTTTGTTCAAGACAGCGATCAAATCATTGATCTGCCCGGTCAGCGCGGCAAACACCAACTTGCCAGTACGGAAGGAGATACTGGCACGCTCCGCACCAGCAGCCATCTTTTCCTCACCCATCGCATCTTTGTCGCCGGTAGGAACCCCCTCAAAAATGGTCAGGGTGCCGGTTCTGCCAGAGAGGTTTATCAGGTTTAATAATTGCGTGGTGCTAAAATTTCTGAGATTCCCTTGAAGCGCCATTAGGCCCCCTGAGTCGCCACCAACGAAAGTTGTGAATTTATCTGTAACGTCACTTTACTCAAGGTGATTATAACTTTGAGCGATGTTCTAGTCAACTTTATGGAACGAGACGTTATCATCAGTCTTTAGGTCGATTATAATGCCGATGAAGCAATATAAGTAAGGACTTGAGGCTTATGCGTCTGCTCATGCGTTTTTGTGGTGCATTTTGGATTATCACGCTACTTACAGGATGTGCAAAACAAGCCTCCCCACAGGATACACTACAACCTGAAAATGTGAACATTGAGATTGCCGCCGCCGCCGTAATCTATCAAGCAACATCCGCCGAAATCACGCCCGAAGCTACACCAGAACCCACGCCGCGCTTTCCTGTTTCTATTCCCGGCGCGATTGGCCCCACTGGATTCGCCGACAATGTAAATCCGCTGACAGGGTTAATGGTGGCTGATCCTAGCGTACTCAACCGCCGTCCGATTGTAGCGAAAATCAGCAACGCCCCGGCGCTAGTCCGCCCACAGTCTGGCATTGGACAAGCTGATCTTGTCTTTGAACATTATGCCGAAGGCGGGCTGACGCGATTTTCGGCGGTGTTTTATGGGCAAGCGCCACAGCGAGTTGGCTCAATCCGCAGCGCCCGCCTGATTGATTACGAACTCGTGCCGATGTTTCAGGGCTTACTAGCATTTTCGGGCGCGAGTATCGGCGTGGAAAAAGTGATTTATGGCTGGGCGGACGTGGCGACACGCATCCCCGGCAGCGAGAACAGCGGACCACTCGTGCCACTGCCACCGTCTGAATTTGCGAATCGTACCTATATGGGTGTGCGCTATGGGTTGCCGACGTATTGGCGTGATGAGAGCATCCCTGTGCCGCATAATATGTTCTTCAATGCGGCGGCATTGTGGGAACTTGCGGCGAGCGAAGGCAATGGAGAGCGCCCTGTTTTAGAAGGTATGGCCTTTCATCCCGCCGCACCCGAAGGCGCAGCAGGCACGGCAGCTTATGTTGATCTGCGCTACCGCACGACGCGGGTGGAATGGCACTACGAGTCCAACACAGGCTTGTACTATCGCACCCAAGATGGAATGCGCCATTTCGACTTCAACACGCAGCAGCAGATCACAACCGCCAATGTCGTCATCCTCTATGCCGATCATCAGGAAACAGACATCATCGAAAGCCAATTCGAGGGCGGAATCAACTGGAGCCTGCAAATTACGCTGATGGGCGAAGGCACAGCGATTTTGTGCCGCGACGGGCAGCGTTATGACGGGCATTGGGTGCGGAACGCGCAGTACAACGTAATCGGGTTGCGGACGCATGACGGTCAGATTTTGTACCTCAAGCCGGGTGTGACCTGGTTTCAGGTCGTGCCGCTGCCGGAACAGCAAGACCCGGCGGAAGAATCGCTGAACGTGGGGTAAAAACGCAAAGGCACGAAGAACGCAAAGAGATGCAAAGAAAAAGATGAATGGCACCGCGTAAATGCGGAGGATAGCGAAAATATGGTAGAGATCAAACAACTGACCGATTTCAACGCCGAGGATTTGCAGCGCATCGCGCCGAGCTATACCTCCGAGCAAAAGTATGTCGTGACGAAAACCGAGACTCATGAGCAGACGCAAATCACGTTGAATTTGATCACGCTGGAAAAGCCTTATATCAAGCGTTTTCTACGCGGCGGCTGGCTCGATTATCATTATGCCGAGCTGACGCAAGCGGGGTTATGCGTCGGGGCTTTTGATGGTGAGCGCGTTATTGGGATGTCGCTTGCAGAGGAGCAGGATTGGAATCGGACGCTGATCGTGTGGGAATTTCATGTCGATGCGGCCTATCGTGGACAAGGAATCGGCAGGCGGATGATGGAAGCACAGGCCGAAGTCGCTCGAAAGCAAAACATGCGCGTCATCGAACTTGAAACCGCGAATACCAACGTCCCGGCAATCCTGTTTTATCGCAAAGTAGGCTTTTCAATTGAGAAGATCGATTTATCGTATTACAGCAACGATGATGTAAGCAATGGTGATGTGGCGGTCTTCATGAAAAAGACGCTAAATACTAATCGCTGACTGGTCAATAAAACCGATTCGTCTATAATAGTCCCGTCGTTATAGGTCAATCAAAGAGAAAACCCATGCCGTTTCGCAGTATGGAACAAGGGATTAGTGCCATCCAGCAGGGCAACCTTGCCGAAGGCGCACGGCTGCTGAAAATCGCGCTCAAGAATCCTGAGCTTAAAGGCGCTGTTCGGGCGACGGCGCTGGTGTGGCTGGCGGAAACAAAACACTCACGCCAGGAAAAAGTCGTGTGTTTGCAAGAAGCCGCGCAAGCTGACCCCAATAACGAAGCGATTCGGCAGCGCTTGAGCGCCCTTCTCGCTGCGGATTTGCCGCCAGTAGCCGCTCAAAGTGCGACACCGACCAGTACACAGGAATTTTCAAACGCGCCCGTTCTACCCCCGCCAGCGAATAATCCACCTGTGCCGCCACCTCCCCCCGCGACCCTTCCCGGCGGGACGGATACGCCGATTATGGGGATGCCGCCTGTTATGCCTAAACCCGCGCCGGGGGCGACAGTGGTTTCTGCGCCAGCCCCGGTGACGATGCCTAATCCTGCGGCGGCGAATGTCATGCCAAGCGGCTTTTATCGGACTGTCGGCATTGTCGATGGCCCCAACGGCGCGGGGACGGCCTTTTTCGTCACACGCGAGGGCTTATTGGCGACCACGCGCCTCGTCGTTGGCGGGATGGAACAGATCACAGTCGAACTCGAAGCGGGGCGGCAAATTCCGGGTACAGTTGTGCGGTCTTATCCTGAGTACGATCTGGCGCTGATCGAAACCGGAATGGTCCTCAGCCAGCTTTTACCAGTCACGCCGCAGCCGACCCTTCCAGAAAATACCCAGCTTACCGCCTTCGCGCATAATGGACTGGCGATTCCCGGTCAGCGACGGGCGACGCAAAACGATATTCCGATGGATTGGTTCCCGACGACGATCACGCAGTTATTGGATGTGGGTGGCAATCCGATTTTCGACCCACGCAATTTTCTTGTCGGGATGCTCACGCGCAACGCCAACCGCACGTCATCGCATGTGTACGGCCTGCTGATTAGCACAATTTATCGCTGCGTCGATTTATATTTGCAAGAATCGCGTGATGGCAAAAATCGCGTTTATTGTTCGTCATGTGGTCATTTAAGCCAAGCCGCGTCGATGGGTGGGCATTATTGCGAGATGTGCGGCGTTGTTCTGCCTGCTTCGCGCACTATCGGGCGTTTCCCTACACCGAGGCCGCAAGTCGATGCGCTGTATGGCGAGACGATCCATCGTCCCTGCCGAACCTGTGGCTCACGCGCAGGCTTTTACGATGGGCGCTGTTTACGCTGCGGGACGGAAATCGCGGCGAAGTGACAAGAAAGTGATTGAGTGCCGAGTGATAAAGTGAGTTTACCAACGAAAACAAAAAACGATTAACCACAAAAATCACGAAGATTCAAATTCTTGGTGTTCTCGATGTCTTGGTGGTTAAACCATGAATCACTTTCAGCACTCATATCTCAGTACTCAGCACTTTCTAGAAATAAAGTCAAAAATTAAGGGTTATCATTATGTTATTTGCGCGACGTAAACAGAACACGAATGTGCCACCGCCGCTCAACAATCCGTTAGAGCATCACGCCAACACGGTTGAAGATATTCTGGAAGCAGTTGGGGTAGACCCGATTCAAGCGCGATTAAGCACCGAGCAGGGTTTCGGCTGGAACTTTCGGCGCGGCTCTGCCATCATCGAGATTTATGTCTCCGAGCAAGATGGGCGCGGTTACTTACAAGTGCTGTCGCCAATTTTCCATTTGCCAAGCACTGGTTTGCTGCCGCTGTATCGCAAGCTGCTGGAACTCAATTTACAGTTGACCAACGCCTCGCTCGGTGTTTACTACGATGTGGTCTATGTTTTTAACGAGCGTCCACTAGAAGGGTTAGACCCTGGCGAAACGAATAATATCATTACGCTGGTCGCCAGCTATGCGGATGATCTGGACAACCAACTGGTGAGTGAATTCGGTGGACGGCTGTATTCGCAGGTGTAAGAGGCTGTATCTTTTTTGAAAAGAAGCCGGGCTGACTTAGCACCCGGCTTTACTTTTGCTATGCGATTGTGTACTTGTTTACAACGTTGACTTAGCCTTATTCCTCATCCTCATCGTCGTATTCTTCTTCGTCATCCTCCAAGTCATCGTCCACATCCTCTTCTTCTTCGTCCTCGAAGTCATCGTCCACATCATCTTCTTCGTCTTCTTCGAAGTCCTCATCCGGCCCAAAAGCAAACCGAAGTTCTAATTCTTCATTTGACATTATGAAGTCTCCTGTATCAAAACTAGCCAAACGCCAACTCTCCGGGCGCATTCGCCTAAATCTTACGGGCGATTGTGAAAAAAAATCCCCCCAAAAATTGGGGTGCAAATTTATTCAATTACTAATCCAATTTTTCATCGGACTCGTCTTTTGGGCGGCGGCTGGGGTCAAGCTCTGTTTTCATGTTCGGGACATCCAATTTTATCCCTTTGCCGTAGCTGATGTTGTTATATTTGGGCTTGGGCTGCGTCTGCGCGGAGATCTCACCATCCATCGGGAAATTCTTCACGTTGTCGGTTTCGGCAGTCGGTGAGACATGCTGCACAACAACCGGCGCGGTGTTGCTATCAAAAATGCTCGGTTTAGGGGGCGCAATTTCACGTTCCTCGTGTTCGGCAGCCGCCACTTCAACATCCGTGTTATAAAGCGCCAAATCGCCTTGTGGGTCTAGTTCTGTCGCCATATTGACGGCATTTGCAGTGATGATGGGTGCTTTAAACCCAATCGGCTGCGGCATCATTTCGGAGACAGGCTCTTGCGCTGGTTTGAACAAGCGGCGGCGCACACCACGTATCAATACCGTGACATCATTCACCAGCAGCGGGAAGTGACCCCCGATAGCGATCATCAGCGCGAAGGGAATAGCGACAGTAAAAAGCTCTTTGGGATTAAACAGCACACCCTCTGGCGTTATATTGACGTAGTAGAGCAGGGCTCCGTCAAATTGGAATGGCAATTTATCGCCATACGTAAACGGCCCAATGTCCTTATACGCCCAACCAACTTCATAGGTAATAAAAATAGGGGCGTAAATGAAGAAAGCCGTTAACAAGATAGCCACCCAACTCCGCAGCTTCAGCATCGAAGTCAATAAAAAGCCTAACGACAAGCCCAATCCACCGTAAATTAATACTGGGTATGTCGGACTTTGATTCAAGAAAAGGTACAAAAAGCTGTACCATGCCAACATACCAAAGGCAGTTCCCAATACGAGGCTGATGATCGTCCGCCCCCATACAGGCCAAAAACGCCGCAGCCGACTGGGAAATTCTTCCGCGAAAACAGGCACAAAAGCCGCCACCACCCCAAACACCAACCCCATACCGATAGTCGAAGCCCAACGTGCCTGTGACACAATCGCACCGCTGATATAAACTTGGTTGACATGAAAACCCATCCCAAGCCACGCGCCAAACAGGGCGAAAAGATAGCGCCAAACGATATTCAACGGAATATCCGTCATACGCCGCCACGTATTCGCTAACCACGCATACAACCGTCCACCACTCGCCACCACAGGCGGCAGCGATGGGGCCTCATCACGCACGAGCGCCAACGCACGCAGCGCCCCCTGCCGACCTTCCGTTTGGGCAACGGCTATAGCACGAACCGCCGTCGTCGACCGCATCCGCCCGATGATACGTGCCGCAAATTCCGCTACACGCGGCATAGAATTATCGAGCGCGGTTTCTGCGATGAGTAAATCAATTTCGGGCGAATACACCGCCTCAATCCAATCCGAAGGCGGGTTCACCTGAATGCCGAGGCGCGTCATCGTCGTTAGCATCCGCCCGCGATATTCGGTCTTAATGTCGTACTGGGGCATAGCCTTCATAAGTTTGGAGCGTGTCCCCAACACTTGAAGCGCGGCGAGGCGAGCATCTTCGTTGGTTTCCACTTGCAGCGCCTGTGCGACCAGCTTAGGAATCTGCGGTTTATCGGAATCCGGCAGCGTTTCCAGCCGATAGAGTGCGCGGACGCGGGCGGGTGCGGTGCCGGTGCGGACGGTGTGCAGACATACCCAGCGGCGGTTATCGTCGTCCATCTCGTTCCACCAGAAATCGACCTCATGATCGAATTCCAACGCACCGCGCAACAGCATCTGCATCCCCGATTCGTCGAGTTCAAGGCCATAATGATCGGCATTCATGTAATAGCCGATCATGACTAGGAAGTGCGTCATCCCTAACAGAAAGCGTCCATTTCCGCCCGCCCAGGCATGATGGGCGCGGGTGTAAATATCGATGGCCTCGCGCATTTCGGCATCTGCGCCTTCAGGGACTTTGCCCGCCATTAAGGCCGCATCCCCAAAATCCGCACCCGCGAATTCCGCAGTTTGGCGCGGGATCGCCATCATATAGCCGGTAGAAGCCATCAACATTTCGTTGATTTCGGTCATCAGCTCTTTGATAGAATTAGGGCGTTCTTCCACCGTCATCGAGGTTGCGCGGCGCAAAATGCCATTTAAAAACGAGGGGAGCGCTGGATTGACCATATCCACATCAGGCAGTTCAGCGTTGTACTGCACCTGCTTGAGCGCCAGTGGAATCGCTGCTTGGAACGGAAGCTGCCCCGTGAGCATGTGGAATAACACAATGCCAAAGCTGTAAATATCGGCGCGATGGTCAATCGTTTCCGCCGTAAGCTGTTCGGGAGCCATATAAAGCAGCGTCCCGGAGCCGGGGTTGGTCGCCTTGCCTTCCAGATCAAGCACCGTCGCCAGCCCGAAATCGGCGAGATAAGGCGACGAATGGCTATCGAGTAGCACATTCGGCGGCTTGAGGTCAAGATGGACGACTTTGCTGGAATGGGCGTAATCTAGCGCTTCAGCGACAGCCCGTCCCATCCGCAGCGCTTCATCCAGCGGCAGCGGCCCGCGACGGAGCATATCTTCCAGCGATCCACCCGCCACATAGCGCATGACGATATAAAGCTGGCCTTCAAATTCACCGAAATCATAAATCGGCAAAATATGCGGATGCTCCATCTGCGCGATGGTCTGCGCTTCTTGCTTGAACATAGAGATCGGGTCTACATCTTGCGAGAGGCCGTGTGCGATGGTCTTGATCGCCACCATGCGGTTGAGGCGAATATCCCGCGCCGACCACACATCCGCCATCCCGCCGCGCCCGATATGCTCCACCACTTTGTACTGATTAATTTGTACGCCGACATCCATAAAAAAATGCTCGCTTATTCGTCACTATATCTAAACATTATATGATGAAGACCAAGCGAGGCACAATTTGGGTTTTCTAACTTCGGGGTGAGACTTGCGCCCCACCCGTCGAGATTACTCCCCTTCCGATTTACTATCGGGCGGATCTGTTGGAATGTAACCAGCAGCAGGAATCCATTGAGAGACTACGTTTGGTTGTGATGACGGTTCAACATGAGGACGGCGTAACTTTACCGCAAACTCGGCATACCCGTAAATCGCAATGCCGCCTTCGGCAAACATATCGTAGAGAGAACTCCATGAGTTACAATACAAGTCCTTCGAGTCCACAATCCAAGGTTCCCACACCTCTTGATATTGACGCGAAACGATCATCACCCATCTACCGTTAATCTCTTGCCGCATCATTTCCCCGATATAAGCCACCAGCGGCGCAAAATATTCAGGAAGTAAACACTTCTCACGACCAAAACGTTTCGCTTTAGCCTCAACTTTTTTTAGGCTGCCAGCACTCATATCAAGTTCGTTTCGGGGAATCTTGAAGTTTTCGGCTAACAGATCAATCAGTTCGGGGATATGGTCGACAAAATCTTGACCATATATCAGACGACCTTTAAGTATGTGCCGTGCAGTGGCTGATTTGACCATCTCTTGATATTTTTGAACCTCTACGGAGAACTCGGCTTGTGTTTCAATGAGCCTGGCGCGACCCTTTGTTACAATATGAAGGACTTGACCATTTGGATGCACATAAACATTGCCCGAAGGAAACTTGCTAGACAATTCCTGATCTTTCACCCACAGCGGGTCTTTCAGAAGTTCACGAAAAGCTTTTGCTACAAGTACCTTAAAGTTCGGGATATTCGTGTTCACTGTCTATCACTCCTCTATCTCACCATGATGTGACTAAGATCGCGCCAAGCACAATTTGGGTTTTCTAACTTCAGATCGTTTATTCTTCGGATATAGGCTTTGGATGGTAGACTATCGTCGAAACATTGCCTCCAACTTGGGTTTGGATACGACGCTGGTTAATTCGGGAAAGAGTCGAACCATAAATAGAAAAAGGTATCTGCTCTGCGAGTTCATCATATACTCCCAAGAAAGGGTTACAAGATCGCCCTCGTGAATCAATAATCCATGGCTCCCAAATTTCTTTATCAATTTCGGATAAACGCATTTCCCAGCGTCCTTCAATTTCTTGACGCATCACTTCGCCGACATAAGCGACCAACATCGGAAATATAGGCGCTTCTAGGCTCTTGGCTTTCCCATATTTGCGGATTGCAGCATCCACTTTGATCAGACTATCTACACTTCGATCTAACATTTCTGGAGGGATTTTTAGCTTGATCGCTAAATCAGTAATCAATTGAGGAATATATTCAATGAAATCATTTTCATAAGGCAAACGTCCCATTAAAACGTGTTGAGAAATACCTAAATTATTCCCCTCACGAATTTCCTCCAAACGCGCTAACAGACGCTCAAAATCCTCATGAGATATGTACAATCGACCTTTTCCCTCATTCATGAATAAGTCAAATACCCTCCCGTCTGGATGGCTGTAGACAAGATGTGTTTCTGGCTTGAGAAATTTGGCAATCTCACTTGAGAATCCTTCATCAATGCTCCACGCTGCGTCCACTAACAACGCTTTTGCCGCTTTTTTGGATAGAAGTCTTGACTTGATTTGTTTAGTCATGGGTTGGCTCCAAAATTGTTGGATCGGGATCACTCGCCCCATTAGGTTGAGATTGAAAAGGCTGTAGTCGAATAGGCGAGTTAAAAAACGGTACGTGCAGAAAATTAAAACCTTCGGTCTCAATTTGGGTTTTCTAACTTCGGGGTGAGACTTGCGCCTCACCCCTCAAGATTACTCCCCTTCCGATTTACTATCGGGCGGATCTGTTGAAATGAAGATGGCAGCAGGAATCCATTGAGAGACTACGTTTGGTTGTGATGACGGTTCAGCCCAAGGTTGACGTAACTTTACCTCAAACTCGGCATACCCATAAATCGCAATACCGCCTTCGGCAAACATGTCGTAGAGAAAACTCCATGAATTACAATACAAGTCCTTCGCGTCCACAATCCAAGGTTCCCACACCTCTTGATCTTGACGCGAAACGATCATCACCCATCTGCCATTGATCTCTTGCCGTATTATTTCCCCGATATAAGCCACCAGCGGCGCAAAGTATTCAGGAAGTAAACACTTCTCACGACCAAAACGTTTCGCTTT
>Ga0335394_10001776_pt1 | contig 24232 bp, 25 predicted proteins | sample MAT03_FD_205741 | JGI IMG/M metagenome (GOLD analysis project Ga0335394, IMG submission 205741) | Freshwater microbial communities from Lake Fryxell liftoff mats and glacier meltwater in Antarctica - MAT-03 (spades assembly) (version 2) ...
TGGTATCTGTCCGCTTGTTGCCAGCTTCCTTGCGCTTTGCATCACCGGCATCGTTCTTCGTCTGCAATGCTTCGTCCCCTTTCAGGCCGGTGCGCACTTGATCGCGCTCCCCTTGGTCATCGGTGAGCTGCTTCGTCGTTCCTGTCCCTTTGTTGTAAGCGTCAGGCTTTGCTGGACCTTTTCCTTTGCTGCCGCCTTGGTTACCCTCTTGCGTGGTTCCTTTATTCTTTGAATCCTGTGCCATCTTGGTGCGTATTTAGGTTGACTTTCGCTTTCCGATATCCGTAATGTATCGCCGGCCATTCTTGAGCAAACGCCCCGCCGAAAAGCGCGATTTCGATCGCTTTCGCTACTGATGATCGACCGGCGAGGCTTTTCCTAATTTGGAGTCGAATGGAACATTTTCGGATCATGGGGCACCGCGTCTACAGTCTCCCCTATCGTTGGGATGTTGTTCTACTGTGAGGTGGTTGTGCATGCTGATCACTGAGCGCTCCAGAAGAAGGCCGCGAAACGCATCGTACGCATCCAAAGGAATACGGATGAACTAGCGAACTCGTGGAATTTCATACTCTCCCATCGGGAGCTGATTCCTCACAACCCATCCCAGCCCGCTCAACGGTGACCCGGCACAGCTTAGAGCCGTAACAAATGTTCCGCTCCGTGTTCTCTGGCACGCCATCTGTCAGCATCCTATCAAATCCAAAAACAAACCATGTCATCCCAGAACACACTCATTGCCTTGGCTGCTGGAGCAGCGTTGGGCGCCGTTGCGGGCATTCTGTTAGCACCTGCTTCAGGCCGCGAAACCCGTAGCAGACTTTTGAAGAAAAGTGAAGAGCTACGCGACCAACTTACTGATCTTATGGACCACGGCAAGGAGCTGGTGGATGAGACCGTTAACGCGGTCAAAAGTGCCACCGAACAAGCCAGCAGCGCTGCAAATGGCATGGCGGACAAGGCCAACGGGAGCTACCAGCAAAGCAGGACCACCACACAAAAGTATTGATCAGAGCCGGAGTTCAACCGGAATGATCTTGTGAACTCGGTGGTCGTTCCACGTTCACGAAGCGTGCATTATTCCCTGCTATTGCTTCAGGGTACCGTTCGCAGATGCAAAAGCCCGATCGCAATATGCGTTCGGGCTTTTGCATTATCAGCGGTCCAGTACCAATTGGCACCAATGCTCATCTCTTGCTCTCCATTGGTTGGTGTAGGAAATGTGACCTCCTCGACGGGTTCTTCCGCTTCGACCCTTCGGTAGCTGTTCATGAATGTGACGCGGGATGGACCTTGGAACTGTTCAGGTTAAAACTACTGCACAGACCTGCCTACCGGCAGTCGGCCTGCTCGATCCGGTTCCAGTTAGATCGTCGAGGCGTTCACATTGCCTATAGAAAACTCTCTTTAGAACGTTCAAAGTGGCACGTATAACCGTTCGGATTGCGCACCAAGTAATCCTGATGTTCCGGCTCGGCTGCCCAAAACTTCGTGAACGGTTCCCAGGTGGTTGCAACCTTTGCAGGCCATCTACCGGAGGCATTCACAATGGCGATCACCTCGGCGGCATCGCGCTTCTCTTCTTCATCCTGAAAGAAGATCGTTGACCGATAACTGGAACCACGATCATTGCCTTGGCGATCAACGGTGGTCGGGTCGTGCATCCGAAAGAAATATTCCAAGATCAATTTGAAATTGGTCTGGTCAGGATCATAGGTGATCTTGATCCCTTCCGCGTGGCCGGGATGCTTCTTGTAGGTCGGGTTCTCATTGTCACCGCCCAAGTATCCTACCTCCGTGTCCCGTATTCCAGGTCGCACACGGAATAGATCCTCCATTCCCCAAAAACAACCTCCTGCTATGTAAGCGTCTTTTAGTGTTCCCATTATTTGTCGTTCGAGCCAAAGTTACACGAACCCCTTTCCGCGCATGACATTTCATTCAGCTACGCAAAACTGAATGCCAAGGCCAACATCGGATCCGTGTGATACCGTGGATCCTTATTCAACTACAAGCATTTTTGGTTGACCAATTCGATCTTGAGCACCTGAATGTCCAAATGGTCATTAAAAGTGAAAGGTGAGGGCCTTCGAGATAACGAAGTGCTGCTTGTTGGATCAACGGTGTTGGGATCGGCACTACCCACAGCCCCCACAAGCGTTGCAAGCATCGCATGCCCCACGCTGCGAACCGGCCTCTCCCGCCAATTTCACGCTCTTCTTCGCACCGAACACAGGCAACCACATCCGCAGCAGATAAGCCACAGAGAGCAGAACGATGATGGATGCGATGAAAGTCTGCATCAGCCGGTGATCGCGTTGGTGAGTTGGTACGTGATGACGCTTGTACTGAACGTTAGGCCGAAGAGGTCGTTCCGCTATGGACCGTTCACACGCCGATCAAAACCTCAAGTGGTATCCTAAGTTCCTTATGCAACTTGCGCATCAGCTCCAGGGTAAGACCCCGGCGACGGTTCAACACATCGCTTAAGCGCTGTCGAGATCCGAACAAGGCGTGCAGTTGTGCCGGTGGAACGCCCAACTCTTCCACACGGAGTTTGATGGCTTCGATAGGGTCTGGAGCAGGTATCGGATAATGCTCCTCTTCATAGGTATGGATGAGCAGCGACAGCAATTCGAATTCCTCCGCTAAAGCCGACCCCTTCTTGAGATCCTTCAACATGAGCTGTTCGATCCGCGCCAGTGACGCGCTGTACTCCTTATTGTTCTTGATCACCTTAGCCTTCATATCTGATGGTTTTCATTTCCAATTCATCGTACTCCGCATGGGTCATAATCCGCTTGATGAAGACCGTTCCTTGCTGCTGCGATCCATCAGTGGCACCCGCCAACGCAAGGTTGCTTAATGTAACACGTTAAGGCCTGTCGGAACAGCAAGGGGGACCTACCCACAGCCCCCACAGGCGTTGCACGCATCGCACGCCCCACGCTGCGAACCAGCATCTCCGGACAACTCAACGCCCTTCTTCACACCGAACACAGGCAACCACATCCGCAGCAGATAAGCCGCAGAGATCAGTACAATGATGGTTGCGACAATGGTCTGCATCAGCCGGTGATCGCGTTGGTGAGTTGGTACGTGATCAGACTTGCAAGGTACGCCAGACCGAACAGGTATCCACCCATTATCCACATGTATTTCCACGAATTGGTCTCGCGTTTCACAGCCACGAAGGTGCTAAGGCATTGCGGCGCGAACACTAACCAGATCAGCAACGAAAGCTTGGTGGCCAAGGACCATTCCGTTGCGATACGTTCGCGCAATTGCGATTCCACGTCATCATCGCTCCCGTCCATGGCATAGGTCATGCCCAAGGCGCTGACCACCACTTCGCGTGCGGCCATGCCGGGCACCAGCGCGATGGAGATCTCCGCATTGAAGCCGATGGGTGCGAACACGTGTTGCAGGGCATGTCCCATTTCACCGGCCAATGTTCCAGCGATGGGTGAGTCCGACTGTGCGGCACGTGGTGAGGGTATGCTGCTGAGGCCCCACATGACGATGGTGAGCGCCAGGATCACGGTTCCTACACGTTTGATGAAGATCATGGCCCGTTCGTACACCCCGATGAGGATGCTGCGCGGATCCGGCCATTGGTAGGCGGGCAGTTCCATGAGCAAGTGCGTGCCCTTGATGTCCTTGCGCTTGATCACCCACGCCACCGTCATGGCCGCAACGATGCCGAGCACGTACAGGCCCACCATCACCAAGGCACCAGCGACCGGCTTATGCGGAAAGAGCGCGGCGATGATGAGCGTGTATACCGGGATCCGCGCAGAGCAGGCCATCAACGGTGCGATCATAATGGTGGTGAGCCGATCGCGCCAATGGGTGATGGTGCGTGTGGCCATAATGCCCGGTATGGCACACGCGAAGCTGGAGAGCAAAGGGATGAAGGAGCGTCCGGAAAGACCGGCTTTGCTCATGGGACGGTCCAGCAGAAAGGCTGCACGTGGCAAATAACCCGAAGCTTCCAAGGCGAGGATGAAAAGGAAGAGGATGAGGATCTGGGGCAGGAAAACGAACACGCTGCCCACACCGCCGATGATGCCTTCCACCACAAGGCCACGCAAGGCGCCGTCGGCCATGTGGCCCTGCACAAAGTCGCCCAGCAATGCGGTGCCATCCTCGATGAAGCCAGAGAGCCATGCGCCCAGCGAGAACACGGCGACGAAAGTGAGGAAGAGCACCAGCACGAGGACCACAAAACCCCACACGGGATGCATCAGGACCTTGTCGATGCGGTCGCTCGGGTCCCGATCACCAGCGGGTTCGGTGACCACCCGTTGGCAGATGCGTTGCACATCCTTCTGTGTGGCCAGTACCTGCTCCAATCCCGGAGCGTGCCAAGGCACATGCACGCTGGGCCGTACCGGCTGATCCAGAAAAACGCGAAGTTCATCGGCACCACCTGCTTGCACGCTGATCGCACGTACCACCGGCACACCGAGGTCGCGTGAAAGTCCTTCCACGTCGATGTCGATACCGAGTTTCTCAGCGCGGTCCATCTTGTTCAGCACCACCACCATCGGCAGTCCTAGACGACGCACTTCCAGTACCATACGCAAATGCAGCCGCAAGTTGGTGGCATCGGTCACGCACACGAGCAGGTCCGGAAGGTCTTCTTGGCTGTGACCGGTGACCACATCGCGGGTCATGGCCTCGTCGTTGGAGATCGCGTTGAGGCTGTATGCTCCGGGCAGATCAAGCACCTTTACGTTGCGTCCCTCGCTGGTATGCAGCGTTCCCTCTTTGCGTTCCACTGTTACACCCGCGTAATTGGCCACTTTCTGTCGGCTGCCGGTGAGCAGGTTGAAGAGGGCCGTCTTTCCGCAGTTCGGGTTGCCGAGCAGGGCGATGTTCGCCGGAAGTGCAGGTGGTGCCGATCTCATCGCTATTCCGGACCCACTAGAATGAAGGAAGCTTCGTGACGGCGCAGCGCGAATGTGGTGCCGCCCAAGCGCACGGCCAAGGGCTCACGACCGGGGGCACCCATGGCCACGACGCGCACACGCTCATCGGGGACGAAACCGAGTTCCACCAAACGAAGTACGAGTTCGCGATCCGCGCTGTTCGTTGGTACAGTGATCTCGACAACGCTGGCCCACGTTTCCATCGGCAATTCATCCAAGCGTATGGTGGTGGCCATTTTCATTCAGACCGGCAAAGGTGCGGGTTGCTGGCGTGGTACGGAATAACATGATCATGGTACTGGAATTGGCCGTTGAACGAACCGGAAACGAATGGCTCGCGATCATTGGCCGGTGGAACTTCTGAACGAACGAACCACGACACGCAACATTTCCGAAGAACATCCCTTGTGCCTCCTTGGAAGCCGCATTTCCTCCCGTTGCTGGAATCTCTTCGACCGGAACCTTACTTGGACCACCACTCCCGCTGCACATGAGCACACATTTGTACAGATCAATTTCCCATGGCACCTACACAACGCTTTCTCCAGATCGGAACGCTTCGCCATGACAGTAGACGATCGCTCTATCCAATTGTTTTAACGCTCTTCGCGTTGCTCCCTTTCCATGCGAGCAGCCAGAACACCGTTGCTGCGGAAACTGCATGGAGCACCTACCTCGGCGGACTTACCGATGATCAAGTGCTGTCCATGGCCGTTGACTCGTTCGGGAATGTCTACGTAGCCGGACGGACCACAGGCGGTCTCCTGCTCGGCAATGACACCACGGGGAACAGCGGACTCACGCACCAGAACGCATTCGGCGGTGGTGCTTCAGATGCCTTTCTGGCGAAGATCGCACCCCAAGGTTCGGTGATGTGGTGTACCTATTTCGGCGGTGAAGGGGATGACGAAGCGGTGCAAGTGGTGCTCAGGAACGAGAACAACATCCTGTTGATCGGCAACACGAATTCCATTGACGGGATAGCCACCGACACGCTTTCATTCCAAGATGCTCCAGGTGGCGGTAACGACCTGTTCGTTGCACATTTCACGGAAGCAGGACTGTTGCTGGGCGCGACCTATTTCGGCGGTGCGGATGATGAAGTTGCCACCGGGGCCATGCTGGATGTGCTTGGCAGGATCGTGGTCTGCGGAAGTAGCAATGGCCCCAGCACGTTCACTGGCGGCATTTCACCTGTACAACCTTATGCAGCGGGCACCGATGGACTCCTAATTTGCTTTCAAAGCACCGATTCCTTGGTGATGGGAACGTACATCGGAGGCGAAGGCGATGATCCACTTGTGCAAGTGCTTTCGGGCGATAGCAGCGGCTTCCACCTCCTCGGAAATACAACGAGCACGACCGGGATCGCAACACCCGGTGCTTGGATGGCCAATGCACAAGGAGGAATGGATGCATTCGTAATGAAGGCCGATACGAGCTTCACGGTGATCACTGGAACTTACTTCGGTGGCACTTCAGATGATCGTGCATATGGTCTGGTGCAACAAGGGAACGAGGTCGTGATCTGTGGACTCACGTTCAGTGACAGTTTGTATGCCGATACCACGGCGTTCCATGTAGCAAATTCTGGAGGTGGCGATGGTTACTTGGCTGTGCTCGATAGTTCATTGGCACTGACCTGGTCCACTTTCGTGGGCGATACCGGATACGACATGCTCACAGCTGTGCAGGTGGACCTCAATGGCACACTTTACGGTGTTGGCATCACGCGTTCTGCATTGAACATCGCAACGGTCAATGGTGGTGATCCGAATTTGGACGGCACCTCAGATGCTTTCGCCATGCGCATTGATACGAACCGCACGGTGGCTTGGTCGCGGTACTTCGGAGCCATGGGCGAAGAGGAAGCGCATGCCTTCTGTATCGCGGGCAAAACAAGCTTGTTCATCGGTGGTCGCACCACTTCGGAAAGTGACTTCGCGGTGCTTGGGCATCAAATGCAATTCGGTGGTGGCATGTGGGACGGTTTCGCGATGTGCATGGACCAAGAGGAATCAACCGAATGCAATGGCATTTGCACCGGAACCAGTGGATCTGCGGGTTGCGGGAACTACAACGGCGTAACACCTCCATTGAATGAATTCCATGTGTGCCTCGGCGAAAGCATCTCCTTCATCGTACACGGCGGTGCATTGGGCATCGAGGCGGAGTGGATGTGGTACAATAATGAGTGCGGGGTACTAGAGCACTTTCTCACTTCCGGCGATACCATCACCCTTGCACCTACTGCCTCCTTCATCCTCTCCGTACGGGCTGAAAGCTTGACCAACGTTACCGCGTGCAAGTACCTCCCGATCATCGTCCACACCTTTCCGGACCCGGTCGTTTCCGTATCCGATACTGCATGCATGGGCGCTCCTGTCCAGCTATCGGGCACCGGTGCCGATAGCTTTTCCTGGCTCGTTGGCGACACGCTCGTGACCGGCGCGAACACCACCGCTCCTGCTCCGTTGGTACCCGGCACGCACATCGTGGAGATCACGGCGACCAACGGCCCAAGTTGTTCCGTAATGCGCACGGACACCTTGCTCGTGTTGCCCGCACCTGCACCGGTATGGAACGTTACCGACGTTACATGCACTGGTGGTTCGGATGGCATCATTGTGCTGGACAGTACCTCCAGTCCTGATCTCGAGATCACCTGGGGGACAGCGGGCCTCGAAGGTCCATGGCTTCTGGGGTTGGTAAGTGGATCGTACATCGGTACCGTAACGGACAACTTCGGTTGCCGCCATATCGATACACTCGTAGTGATCATGCCACCGCCACTGATCGACAGTTTGAGCACCACCGATGCCTTGTGTGGCGCGCCCACAGGTAGCGTTATGATCCATGGCACAAGCACTTCCGCAGGTCTTACGCTACTGTTGAATGGCGATAGCATCGGAACATCGTTCGTCGAAGGATTGGCTCCTGCGTACTACACTATTCTAGCGTCCGATAGTGCGGGTTGCCACGCACAACAGTCCTTCTTCATCGAGGCCTTTGGTAACATCTCGGTATACATCAACGGCGATACCGTGCTGGCGAATAATGGTACCACACAACTCTTTTGCGGAACGGTCCCATTCGACAGCCTTGCCACTTACCTCTGGACACCTGCTACCGGTTTGGACGACCCCACATCCAACAACCCCATATGCAACGTAATGGATACGACCGTTCACGTCGTCCACGCAACATCGTATGCCGGTTGCACGGCCCAAGATGTGGTGGTGGTGATCCCATGGACGGCGGTACCGGCCATCGTTCCGGAACCTTGCGGCGAAGCATTCCTGCCGAACATCTTCTCGCCCAACAATGACGGACTGAACGATGCGCTGTGCGTGCTCGGTGGTTGCTTTACACGCCTATCGCTTACCATCTACGATCGCTGGGGCCAACGCGTATTCCAGAGCTATACTGCGGATACATGCTGGGACGGCACGCATGGAAATATCGCCATGCCTTCCGGAGCTTATGCCTTCACCCTATCCGGCGAGCGTGGCAACGGCGAAGTGTTGGAACGCACAGGCACCTTGACACTGAAGCGATGAAACACCAAACGCTCATAATTGTCCTGGTATGCATGATCTGTGGTGCGTTGCACGCGCAGGACACCGACCCCTTCTTCGCAGGGCGGAACCCGATGCAATTGGACCCATCGCGAACCGGCTTTGATCCCGGCGGAAGATTCACGGTTGTACACCAGGATCAATGGCTCCAGTTCCCCGGTTCGTGGCGCGCCGATCAGCTCAACGCTGAATGGGCCATACGCAACACAAAGAAACCAACGGGAGCATGGCTCGGTGTTGGTCTTAGTGCCGCCAGTGAAAAGCAAGGTGCCGTTGGAAGCAGAATGAGCACCGTTGGTCTTGCACCCGCCATGCACCTGCGATCAGGTCAACGGGCCTACCTCTCTGCTGGCTTGGAATTGCGCTGGCTTCATGCGGTCTTCAACGATGGTAGTGGAGCGTGGGGATCCCAGTATGATGGTACTCGTTACGATGCATCGATCAACGCCGGTGAACAATGGAACACGAGCAACAGTTCAAGTATGGAGGCCCGCATCGGACTTTCCTGGACCTTGAAACAGCATGCCGAAAGTCCACGCCGACGGGAACGTGATCTGTTGATAGTGGGCCTTTCCGCCGATCACTTGGGACGACTCATGCTTCAGGAAAACGGGGCACCACCGCCGATGATACCCATGCGTTTCTCCGCATACGTGTTAAGTGAAGTACCCCACGAGATCTGGGACAACGGTTTCTTTTCCGGCGAACTGATCGGTCATGTGCAAGGTCCCTTCCACACGGCGCGCTTGAATGTGTACGCAGGCAAACATCTCTTGAATACCACCCGCCAACCCGGTGGTCCCATGCTTCTCGGCTTCAAGGCGGGGCTCGGCTATCGGCTCCAAGATGCGTTGCTTGTGAACGCTGCCCTCGATATCGGCAAGATCACATTCGGAATGGCCTACGGTTGGGCCGTGGTCAATTCCAATACGCTGGCAGCGGGCCGAAGGACTTTCGAGGTGATGTTGCAATTGCGGACCGTGGGTTGAATTGATCCGATCATGCCTTCGTCTTTACAGCGGGGCCAGAGGTGTAATGCCTAGGTGGGACCGAGAACATGCGATCTTATGCTCTCTGCTCAGTTCGAATGCACACGGTTCGATCCGATGTCCCATGACGATCGGGGTAACTTACCGCCATGAAAAAGTATGTACATGCTGCTTCCACAGCATTGATCCTTTTCGTCTTGTTGAGTTGTGGCAGTGAAACTCCTGGAACCGTTCACGAACCCGAAGTAACACTGGAGACCGACACCTACATTCCGCTGAATGATACACTGAGCGCGAAACGAGATGCTTTCGAAACACGCGCCACGGATGAGATGAAACGCATATACGCAGAAGGCATCGCGTCGGTCGAGAACAGCGGCATCCTTCGGTCGGCGAAACAAGTGGGTGATACGGCCATCTTCTTTACACTCCCCGATGCTTCCGGCACCCGCGTTGAACTGAAGCAACTATTGGCCAACGGTCCTGTTGTACTGACCTGGTACCGCGGTGGCTGGTGCCCGTATTGCAATCTCACATTGGCACGGCTACAAGAGGAACTCCCTAAATTCAAATCAGCTGGTGCAACGCTGATCGCCCTTACACCGGAACGGCCGGACAGTTCACTCACCACTGCGGAAAAGAACAACCTTGAATTTGAGATCCTCAGCGATGCAGGCAATGGTGTAGCACGTCAGTACGGTGTTGTCTTCAAACTAACGGACGAGGTGGCGAAGAGCTATCAGGAGAGTTTTGGCTTGCACGAGTTCAACGGTGACGCGTCCAACGAACTTCCACTCGCGGCCACGTATGTGATCGGGACCGATGGCGTGATCACCTACGCATTCCTCCACGCGGACTACCGCGAACGCGCCGAGCCGAGGGACATACTTGCAGCATTGGAGCGAACAAAGTGAAAAGACGGGCCACCCCCGTGTGACACCTACCTTCATGCATTGGATAGCAACGACCGGGAGGGAAGGAGTTACGTGCTTCCATGCATCAAGTCATTCCTGTAGGTCATGAAGAAAGGCATCGACGTCCTACGGGACAAAACCCTCAACCGATCAGTGGGATTTACGCGGGCGGAACGCGAAGCGTTGGGGCTTCAAGGCCTGTTGCCGTATTTGGTGGCGTCGCAGCAACATCAGGTGGATCGCGTTATGGAAACCCTGCGGCGCAAGGAGAACGATATCGAACGGTATATTCTCCTCAACTCATTACAGGACAGAAATGAGCGCTTGTTCTACGCGGTGGTTGTGCAGCACATCGAGGAGATCATGCCCTTGATCTATACACCTACCGTGGGACAGGCGTGCCGCGAATTCTCGCACATCTTTCGCCAAACAAAAGGCTTCTACATCACCCCGGACGACAAGGGCCGCATCGCCGAGATCCTCGTGAATTGGCCAGAGAAGGATATCCGTATCATCGTGGTCACCGATGGCCAACGTATCCTGGGCTTGGGCGATCTGGGTGCGAACGGCATGGGCATTCCCATCGGCAAACTGGCACTGTACACGGCCGCAGCGGGCATTCAACCGAACCAATGCCTGCCCGTGATGTTGGATGTGGGCACCAACAACCAAGAGCTGCGGGAAGATGTGCTGTACTTGGGGTATCCAAAACCACGGTTGGAAGGCTCCCCATACATGGAACTGGTGGATGAATTCGTGCAAGCGGTGCAGAAGCGGTTCCCTAAAGCGCTGATACAGTTCGAGGATTTCTCAACGCCCAACGCATACACCTTCTTGGATAAATACCGGGATGAAGTGCTTTGTTTCAACGACGACATACAAGGCACAGCGGCGGTCGCGTTGGCGGGCGTGTACGCTTCCACACGCATCACCGGCATGGAATTCAAGGACCTGTGCGTCATGTTCCTCGGTGCCGGTTCCGCCGCAACGGGCATCGCCGACCTCATGGTCTCCGCATTGCAAGCGGAAGGGTTGAGCGAACACGAAGCGTACCACCGCCTGTGGTTCGTGGACAGCAAAGGGTTGATCGTGGAAGGCCGGGATCGATTGAAGTCATACAACCTGCGTTACGCGCATAAGCATGCACCGATGCCCTTCATGGAAGCGTTGGAAGATCTCAAGCCGAACGTGTTGATCGGTGCAACGGGATCTCCGGGAACATTCGACAAAGCAGTGATCGAAAAGATGAGCGCGATGAACGAACGTCCCGTGATCTTTGCGCTGAGCAACCCAACTTCTCGCGCCGAATGCACCGCCGAAGAAGCCTACACTTGGAGCGATGGCCGGGCGGTATTCACCAGCGGTAGCCCGTTCGATAAGGTCACCTACAAAGGCACCGAATTCCGGCCGGGGCAGGGCAACAACGCCTACATTTTCCCGGGCATCGGTCTGGGTGCGATCATTGCCAATACGCGTATAATCACCGATGCCATGTTCTTGATCGCAACGCGCACGTTGGCGGCATGCGTACAGGACAAAGACATTACGCGGGGATCCTTGTATCCGCGGCTCACGGAGATCCGCAAACTATCCCAAGCCGTGGCGGTCGCCGTGGCCGAAGAGGCGTTCAGAAGCGGGTTGGCACGGGTTGAAAGACCTGCTGATCTTCAACGGACAGTAGCGGAATACATGTATGATCCGTTAGGACCCAAGGCATCCATTTCAGAAGCTTGATCGAGCACCAAAAAGGACCTTCGATCACATTGCACGAGTGGCCAGATCCTTTCGCAGGTTCGGCGAAGGTTCAAACTACGTTCAGCGCATCCAAATACCATCTTTGTACCATGTTCATCGCATCCATCGCCCCCCTTTTCGCCCGGGACCTTCAACGCCTGAAGACCGAGATCGAAGCCTTTCCGGATGCCGCCTCGCTTTGGCGTGTGAACGGTACCATCACCAACAGTGCTGGCAACTTGTGCCTTCATCTTTGCGGGAATTTGCAGCACTTTATCGGTAGCACCTTGGGGAAGAGCGGTTACGTGCGTGATCGTCCTGCGGAATTCGGCACGCGCAATGTGCCGGTAACCGAGTTGTCCATGGAGATCGATCGGACAAGCGACGTGCTGCGCACAGTATTGGCCACGCTGAGCGATGCCGATGTCGCCGGTCCCTTCCCGATCAATGTCTTCGATAAGGAGATGAGCACGACCGAGTTCCTGATGCACCTCAATGGGCACTTGAATTATCACCTCGGCCAGATCAATTATCTCCGACGGATGGGGTGATCGCTGCATGTCGCGATCCATGGCGGATCAAGTGGAGTTTGTACAACACTATACCCGAAAGATCAGATCGCGCTCATGCCACCATCAACGCCCCATACCTGACCGGTGATCCACGTAGCACTTGGCGACAAGAGGAACTGGACCGTTGCTGCGATGTCCTCCGGCTCACCAATGCGTTTCATCGGATGGCGTTCCGCCGATGCTTGCGCTTTATCAGCAGTGTTCAGCAACTTCTCGGCAAGTGGCGTGCGTGTTAGGCCGGGTGCTATGCAATTCACCCGAACGGTCGGTGCCAGCTCGGCGGCCAGTGCACGCGTCAACCCTTCAACAGCTCCCTTCGCTGCTGCCACTCCGGCATGGAACGGGAGCCCACGCTGCACAGCCACGGTACTGAACAGGACGATGCCCGATGCAGGCACCTGCTTCAACGCGGCCAGGCAGGACTGGATCGTGGTAAGTGCACCCACCACATTCAACTCAAATGCAGCGCGGAGATCTTCGGTCTTGATGGAACGGACCGGCTTCAAGTCGATGCTTCCAGGACAGTAGACCAGTCCGCTCAAGGCCGATGGCACTTGCGCAGCAGGCAGCGGACCTTGCAGGACATCGAACGGTATGTGCATTTCCACCCCTGAAGGAACGCCATCACTCCGGCCTGCGGTGATCACGCGACGGCCAGCGGCAAGGAGCAATTCGGCAGAGCGTTTCCCGATGCCACTGCTTGCACCCACGATAAGGATAGGTTCATTGTTCATGGACGGTAGAACAACTTCTTGCCGCCCATTGTTCACGCGTTCCGCTTGTAATGTCTTTCCCAAGAAAGCCAACGATACGATGCTTGCAAAGACCCGTTCCACCCGCGACCGAGCAGAACCGCTATCACCCTACTTGCACTCGCCTTCGTTGACAACCTTTACACCTGCCCGTAACGCTGCACATGCATTCGAATAGGTCTTGCCATCACAGCCGCAAACAGGTGTGTGATCCATGGTACACAGGTCGTCCTTGTGCAATTGGCGCAACGCGGGATCCGGGCAAGGGGCATCTACAGCATCGGCGCACGGTCCTTTGGCGATCACATGGACACCCGCACGCCATGCTTCGCACAGGTTGCCGTACGTGATCCCGTCGCAACCGCACAACGGCATGCGCTCGGTGACGATCACATCACGGTGATGAGCGGCGAGATGGAGGAGCGGGATGGAACAATGGTGATGAAGGATCCCGCCAACGCGGTGGATGGCATCCAAGTACCGGAGGTGGATCGCTCGAAATGAGAACGCCCCCTCCCTGTTAAGGAAGAGGGCGTTCGTCGGTTCCGACTTGATCAATGTGCTATCACGATCCGCATAACAGGCGTGTTACTGCTCTGCAACAACCGCAAGAAATAAACGCCGCTCTGCGCATGGCCCAGGTCCACAGCAGTGCGCGTATCGTTGAGGCTTCCGGTGAGCACGCGCTTTCCGGTGGCATCCAGGATCTCGAAGGATCGACCCCGCGCATCAGGCATTTGGATCGTAAAGGATCCGTTGGAAGGGTTCGGCATCAACTGCAACGCCTGTGTGCTCAATACCGGTATGGCCGTGGTCAGGAACACGAATCCTTCCGAGGTGTTCATGCATCCGTTCCCGTCCGTGATCCGTACCGTATAGGTTCCGTCACCTGTAGGGATCCACCATGCATCCATCGCACCGCTGATCGGAAGGCCGTTCAAGTACCACTGGAACATTCCAGCCCCACTTGCCACCAAGGAATCAAAGGACATGGTGATCACCGGTGCTGTGGGCAAAGGGTTCACAACCACCACGGTCGTTGCGCTGGTTGCACTGCAACCGTTGGCACTGGTCACGGTCATGGAATAAGCACCCTCTTCGAAAACGCTCAACTGCAACATGTTCGCACCCGGGATCTCCGTCCCATCCTGGAACCACGCGTAGTCCCCAGCATCTGAAACGGCCAACAAAGTGGAACCACCACCCGAACAGAAGGTTGTCGGTTCGGTGGAAGACAGTACAGGTGCTTCGGGTGATGCATCCACCACGACCGTGATCGCATCGCTTGCAGCGGAAGTACAGCCGTTGAGAGCAGTGATCACTACGGTGTAGTCACCACTTTCCAAGGCACTGAATACCGTATCCACCGCGCCCGATATGGGATCACCGTTCGCGAACCACTGCACACTGCTGGCCGTTGCTGGTATTCCCAGCTCTACTGATCCACCAGCGCAGAAGTTGGTGGGTCCGGTTACGGCAACAACTTGCATATCCGGAATTGGGAGTATGGAAACCGCAACACCTTGGCTGGCGCTCGAACTGCAGCCGTTGCCGTTCGTGGCCACGACCGTGTATTCGCCGGGCGCTTCAACAAGCAATACCGCTTCTGTTGCATCAACCAATAAGCTTCCGTCCACATACCACTGATAACCTGTGGATCCTGCAGCCTCCGCTGTAAGTTGCACTGCATCTCCTGCACAGAAGCTCGTGGGACCAGATGAAATGACCTCCGGTACGGAAACCACATCGACCGTGGCGAGAACCCCTTGCGTGGTGAAACTGCAGCCCGTTGTGCCGTTCGTTGCCTCAACGGTATAAATGCCGCCCAAAGTGGCGGTGATCGATGGATCGGTTGCACCTGCAATTGGCGCATCATTCAAGAACCACTGGTACCCAAGCGATGTCTGTCCACTCAAGTCTGTGGCGGAAATGGTAGCGCTTTGTCCGGCGCAGATCACCACATCGGTAACGTCCAGCGACTGCTGTGGAGGGCTGTTCACTTCTACCGCGATAACGTTCGATGTGGCCAAACCGCAGGAATTATCAACCAATACGGTGTACGCACCAGCAAGGGTCGCATCATAAGTCGCCTCGTTGGCCCCCACGATGTCCTCGCCGTTCAGCTGCCATTGGTAGGATGGTCCGCCCACAGCTGTTAGGGTCAAGGCATTTCCAGTGCAAATAAGCGTCGGTCCTGCTGCACTGATCTCGGCCACGGTTGTTCCACCGATGGTGATCGGGAACGCGTTGCTGGTCCCTGTAAAGCCCGGGCTGGTGCTGATAACACGTATCCGATAGGCATTTCCCGCAGGCGTGTTCGCCGGAATAGTAGCGTTGATCACACCGGAGGAAGTGGACGCAATGCCACCGATATTCACTGGTGCGGCAAAACTTCCCGTTGCATCGGACAATTGGGCCGTGAATTGGTTCGCAGGCACAAAGAACCCACCTGCATTGAAAGATCCCGTGGTCGTGTAATTCACGGCCACCGTGGCACCTGGACAAATAGTATTCGCCAGAGGAGCACCCACTTGAATGGTGCGCGGCACATCGTAGTAGTAGATGGCCGTAACGATCTCAGTACCGAAAATAGTTGTGGTATTCACCTGCAAAACGGGAACGCGTAGTCCTTGTGCCAACCATTTGTACTCGCGCACAACCGGGCGATCGATCGCAAAGCCACCGATGCTGTCGCTCATGTTCAAGGTCGTCTTCACCCGCAGCACATCGAACACACCGCCCGGCGTGGTGATCACCCCCCATCCGTCCACGGTGTTGGTGCGGTCCTGTTCAAAACCATAGTAGCCCACATTCGGTATATCGATATGGTAGCTGCTGTGCGAACTGCTCGCGTTACCGAAATTCAATGGCAATTCGTAGATCTCGTCATGCTCATCAAAAATTATCGGGAGCGGGATCCCGCTCAACTCCGCACCAAAACCAACGGTCCTATAAGAGGAGTTGGATCGATACCGAAAGGTGTACGGGTTATCCAGCGGAAGCAAATTGCTGAACGGCAGATCCGTACCCGGCTTCGCGTGATTGGCACGGTTGTCGTTGAAGAATATGTCCGCGTAGACGATCGCATAGACGAAGTTCGTCGAGGCCACGGACTGGTAGTTCGTGGCATCATTTCCATCCGCAGCCAAGTTCCCGAAATTCCACGTGCGTGATGGACCCGTTGCACCGAAATTGATGAAGGGGTTCGTTACTGCCCTCACCCGAGAGATCTGATCTCCCGAATGTGGCATTTCGGCTTGGGTTATGGAGATCTGCGCTTGGGCCGAAGTGGCGAACAGCACTAGAAGGGAGAGTGTTCTGAGTTGCTTCATGTTTGCTCTGTTGCCGTTAAAATTACATCGAACCGATACCCTCGTCAAGGGCTAAAGATCGTTGAGGAAGAAAATCCACAGTAGTTTTAGTGACCACAATTACTTATTTCGTCGATGTTCTTGGCCACTTCGTGGGCGATATTCAGGAATGGTCATTTATGGCACCTACTGAGAGAAAGGTGAGGCCCACGTACAAAACGGAGGGTGATCCATCGAGCCTCGTTCGTCGCGAAGTATCTTGCGGCGGAAGACCATTCCCGAAGTCCTAAGCTGAACCCTCTGCATGATGAACGAAGCCATCCGCGCTCTTGAACCGAAAGCACTTTGGAACCATTTCGCCGACCTCAACGCCGTGCCTCGGCCGAGCAAAAAGGAGGAACGTGTGATAGCATTCATCAAGAAATTCGGCGAGGACTTGGGATTGCCTACGCAGGTGGACCAGGTTGGTAACGTGATCATCAAGAAGCCCGGTACAAAAGGTAAGGAGAAGGAAACGCCGGTGGCCCTGCAGAGCCATCTGGACATGGTCCATCAGAAGAACAACGACACGCAGTTCAACTTCGACACCGACGGCATCAAGATGAAGGTCGAAGGCGATTGGGTAAAGGCCGATGGCACCACGCTCGGCGCGGACAACGGCATCGGTGTGGCCACGATCATGACGCTGCTCGCTTCCACCGACATCCCCCACCCTCCTTTGGAGGCGCTATTCACCATCGATGAGGAGACCGGCATGACCGGTGCCTTCGAGCTGAAAGGTGGACTGTTGGATGCGCATATCCTGCTGAATTTGGATACCGAGGAGGACAACGAGCTCACCATCGGTTGCGCCGGTGGCGTGGACGTTACCGCTACGGGCACATACACGAATGAAGCTGCTCCTGAAGGCATCAAGGGCTATCGACTCTCGGTGAAAGGATTGACCGGCGGGCATTCCGGCACGGAGATCCACCTCGGGCGCGGCAATGCGAACAAGCTGATGAACCGGATCCTGCTCGCGAATGAGGGGCATGGTCTCCGCGTCTCCACCATCGAAGGTGGCAGTTTGCGGAATGCGATACCACGTGAGAGCGTCGCCAGCATAGGCCTAGCTGCGGACAATTTGGATGCCTTCACCAAGGACTTCGAGAAGCTCCGTGATATGATCAAGTCCGAGTACAAGACCACTGACCCGGAGCTGCTCATTGAAATGGCACCGACGGACCTGAACGGCAAGGTGATGGCCACCGCCGACCAAGGCCGATTCCTACGCGCTGTGCAAGCTTGCCCAGGCGGCATCTACCGCATGAGCCCGGATGTCGAGGACTTGGTTCAGACCAGTAACAACGTGGCTCGCATCGAGCTCAAGGACGGCAAATACACCGTGATGTGCCTTACCCGCGGTTCGGTGAACAGCGAGAAGATGGACGAGGCCAACGCGATCAAAGCGGTCTTCGAACTGATCGGTGCCACCGTTGAATTCACAGGCGGCTACCCCGGCTGGATCCCCCGCCCCGATGCCAAGATCGTGAAGCTGATGTCCGACATCTACCGCGAGCGATTCAAGAGCGAACCACACGTATTGGCCTGTCACGCAGGATTGGAGTGCGGCATCCTCGGCACCAACTACCCGGAGATGGAGATGATCTCCTTCGGGCCAACTATCCGTGGCCCGCATTCGCCGGATGAGAAAGTGCAGATCAGTAGCGTACAGAAGTTCTGGGGGTATTTGTTGGAGACGTTGGAGCGGGTGTGATAAAGTCGAATGGTCTGCGAGCGCCTCTGATAAAAGATCGATCAACTCTGTGCTACAAGACCCGAATTTGGTATCTTAGTGGAATGGAACGTACTGTGCGCATCGTATCGATGAAAGCTAGGGAGAACGACGCGGTGTACTGGATGAGCAGAACTGCCGAAGAGCGCTTGGCGGCCATCGAATTCCTACGTCAACAATGGATGGGACCCGATCATGCTAAGCAAAGACTTCAAAGAGTTTGTGTCGTTACTCAAAGAGCACGACACTGAATATATGATCGTTGGTGGATATGCAGTTGGAGTCCACGGCTATCCAAGATTTACCGGTGATCTCGACATTAGGTTGAATCCAACGGCGAGCAATGCCATTCAAGTTTTGAAAGCGATAAGCGATTTCGGTTTCGCATCTTTCAACCTTACCGTTGAAGACTTGACCAAAGAAGACAATGTCATCCAATTCGGGCGACCACCATTGCGGATCGACCTACTCACTTCGATCGATGGTGTGCTTTTCGAAGACTGTTATGCCAACAGAAAGCAGATATCATTCGATGGCTTGGTCATGAACTTCATCGGATACCATGACTTGGTCAAGAACAAGAAAGCAACTGGCAGGCATAAGGACCTTGACGATCTGGAGAACATGAAACCGGACGGGGCAGATCCCTGAGTTTTGGGTCTGGGCAAAAGACAAGGGGCATAAGCGTGTTCAACGTGCTTACCCCAGTGACAGAATGATGCTTTGTTCATGCTCATTAAGGTTCCCCTCTCCTGCTACCTGCAACTACTTCCCATGTCGCCTCCAATACCGTTTGCCATAGCAGCATAGCACCTCCTCGCCTACCCGGATGCGCCGCTTGGCACGGAGGCACACGCGACCAACATCATCCAGTGCTATCACGGCATTGTTCCGCAAGGCGCTGCCAGCACTCCCCTGTGCATCGTTGGCGAACTTGGCGAAACCCTTCACGCCCATGGCATCCAAAGTGGTGCCGTCCGGCAGTTCCATGAAGTAGCGATCCAGCCCTTGCTCGGCGCGTTCCTTGGCTTCCTTGGCAGAGAGTCGTTCGCCGTGGAAGATGGCGATCACCTCGTCCTTGTATATAGGAATGGCGGTGAAGAGACCCTGCCCGGCATCCGGAAGGGCGGAAAGGGCGGAGTAGAGATAATCGGCTTCGGCTATCGGGATACCATCGGGGTCCATGCCTGCGAACATAGCGCTCCTGCTATCGACTTGAAGCGCGAGTTGCCTACCCATTCTGCTTTTGTGCGAGCCCGGACATTCCGTTCCCACGGAAATGTGAACACGAACGTATGGATCCACGACCTTCGCCCCAATGAACGACCAGGACCTTACCCGACGGCTGCACCGCCTTCGACGTAGCGTGATCATGCTGCAGACCGAATTGCGTCGCGAGCATTTGGATCATGATCTGATCGCGGAGATCGAGCAACAGATGGATCACGGCATCAGCGCTGATCCTCGTTCTGCGAGCCTGAGCGTACTTGTTGATGCGCTGCGCGAGAACATTTTGACGCCACGAGCCGAATTGTTTCGGGATGCGGCTCGCGCTTGCGAACAGCTCAAGGATGCCCTATCGGAGTTGTCAGGCCGCCTTTCTTAAAATCGTCGCTCGCCATTTCGAATGCTATCTGGTGCAGTAAACCCGTATTTCTACTAGGTGCTTTCCGTTCCGCGTCGATCATCTTTGGCAGCTCATTCTTTCAAACCACCAAAACGTGAATGCCATGCATATCCAAAACAACCTACTGAATACCGCCCTCGGTGCCATGTTGCTATCCGCTTGTACAACTCCACCGCCCTGCCCACCTGTTGTGGAGCACTTCGAGCACCCCGTACTCTCGATTCCGGCAGAAGCAGATGCGAACATTGCCGCCGTAGAGAACCATCTTAATGCGCTGATCACGGCGAACGAAACCGAGATCCGCGCCTCAGTAGGTGCCGGCTTCTACGCGAACAACACGTGGTTACCAGCTGATTCTTCCGACGTGGAAGGTGTCATCGCCCAATGGATGCACAACGACTCCACACGGACGGATCAACATATCAAAAAGACCTTTGCACAATCCATCCAGATCGCGGAAGGGAATGATTTTCCAGGCCAATGGGTGCAATACTGGGGCGACTACGCGGCCACGGACAAGGCCCTTGGCAAGCCGTATACCGTGAAATTCCTGCTTGACGCGCAAGTGAAAGAAGGCAAGGTGGTAAAGACCTACCTGCACTTTGACCGCCTGTCCGTGTTCAACCAATTGGGCATTGCTCCTCCGGCTCCCGCAGCCAAGAAGTAAGCATTCACAACCTGTAATGAGTTGAACGAAAGGGAGATCGCGTTGTGATCTCCCTTTCTTATTACCATCTTTCACCAACTTCCGCACCCTATGGCACGCATCTTCAACTCCATCCGCCAGCGCTTGCTTGCGCAGAATAAATTTTCGCGCTATCTGGTCTATGCCATCGGCGAGATCGTGCTGGTGGTGATCGGGATCTTGATCGCGTTGCAGATCAACCTGCTCAAGGAAGAACGCAACCTACGCAGTCAGGAACTGGAAACGCTAGCGCAACTCCGTGAAGAATTCCAGGACAACCTGCAACAGCTCGACGAGAAGATCACAATGCGCAGGTCGATGATCAGATCAGCGGTCCGGCTGGTAGCCATGCATGATGATAGCACCTTGATCGCACCGGACTCCGTGGAGTTCCTGATCGCTCGCACAACGGTGAGCCCAACCTTCGACCCCATCACCAACGACCTCATCGGCTCTGGTCGCCTATACCTGATCAGCAACCCGGACCTACGCAGAAAGCTCTCGCGCTGGACCAGTGAAGTGGCACAGATCACCGAGGAGGAGCAGGCGTGGATCACCATCAACAGGCAGAGTTGGTCGCCTTTCCTGCGCAGCCATTACCCGATGCGCAACATCCACGCTGCGAAGTGGAGCGGACTGGATGTGGTGAACACCTTGCTCTTGGACAAGGGCCAGGGCGAAGAGTGGACCTTGGAGAGATCACGCAGGAAACCTGACCTGCACACGCTCTTCAGCGATCCACAATTCGAGGACTTGGCCTCGCAAGCCGCCTCGGCATGCATGTTCGCCAACCGCCAAAGCGAGGCCCTGCGCAAAAGCATCGTAGAGATCCTGGAGCTTATCGACACCGAACTAAAAGATCACTGACCTAACGCATCCATGGCCCGCATCTTCAATATCATCCGCCAACGCATGCTGAAAGAGAATCGTTTCTCCCGCTACTTCCTGTATGCCATTGGCGAGATCGTGTTGGTGGTGATCGGGATCTTGATCGCGGTGCAGATCAACGACTGGAACGAGATCCGGAAGATCAAGCTCTCGAACGACACCCAGTTGCGCAAGATGGTCGTGGAGTTGGAGGCGAACATCGCACGCATGGAATTGCTTGCCACCAATCGTTCTGGCCGCATGAGCTATGGCTTCCCATCCTTGGAGGAAGCGGTCGCGAACTGCGACTCCCTGCTCCGGCTCACCTTCATCGGGCTCAGCGAAGCCGACATCCCTTTCGTTAAGAACGCACGCTTCTTCGGCGGGCAATCCAGTCTGAACCTGCAACAGGACGTGTTCTTGTACGACCGCCACGCGTTGCTGCGGGAAGCAGGCCAATTCGTTGATGCGCGCGCGACGATGACCACCGGGACCAAAGTGCCAAGAACACCATCGGGAGATGAATTGCGGGCCATTGCCGAGCAGGCAGCCGCCTTTCTCGGTGACCGCCAGGTGCGCAACGGCCTCCAGCTTGCCTTAGGCGGCAATTACGGCCTGCTGCGCCACTGTCGCGAGATGCATGGCCACATTAACCGGTTGATCGAGCGCATTGATGCCGATATCCAAAGCCACAGATGAAGATCTTCCGTAGCATACGCCAACGCTTGCTTGCGCAGAACCGTTTCACCCGCTATTTGATCTATGCTGTGGGCGAGATCGTGCTGGTGGTGATCGGGATCCTGATCGCCTTGCAGATCAACCTTTGGAAGGAGGACCGGAAGAGCGTCACTATCGAACACAATATCCTGAAAGAGATCAACAACGGCTTGGCGAAGGACCTGGCTGATATTGCGCACAACCAGAAGGGCCACGCCAATGGTATACGGTCCTGTGCGTTCTGGAACAAGGTGATCCATGGGCAGGAGGTGAACACCGATTCGCTCGACTTCTACTACTGGTATTTGACAAGGAGCTTCACCTTGGCGCAGAACACCGCGAGCTATGGATCCCTGAAATCCCGCGGCCTGGAACTGATCAGCAACGACTCGCTGCGTCTTCAGATCACGAACTTGTATGAAGTGGAGTACGTGCCCATGAAGGCCTTGGAGGAAACCTACAGCGAAACACAGTTCCACGAAGCATACCAGGTGGCCATAAACCGGATCATGGCCCCCCTTCTCGCGTTCAATGAAGCTGGCGAACTGGTCTCGGTGAACACATCGGTGCAGCTTGGTGATGATGCCCGGAACGAGTTGATGAGCTACCTCTGGAGGATCACTCGCAATCGGCAGCATGTCCTGAAGAACTATGTGACGCTGGAGGAAATGATCCAACAACTACGCACACGCATCAGCGAAGAATTGGCCACGCGCCCGAATTGAAGGCACACCATCAACGATCAATGGAACTATAAATGGCACGCATCTTCAACACCATCCGCCAGCGCTTGCTTGCGCAGAACCGCTTTACCCACTACATGGTCTATGCCATCGGCGAGATCGTGCTGGTGGTGATCGGGATCCTGATCGCGTTGCAGATCAATGCATGGAACCAGAACAAGCGGGACCGCGCGCTGGAGGCGAAGATCCTGAAGGAGATCCACCGGGACCTGGACTTCGACGCAAGCGAATTGCGCGATGATGTGGAACTGATGGACACGATCAACCTGGCTTGCACAAGGATGTTGGAGCATGTTGCGGTAACTGATGGGCCATCCAAAGGGTTCGCCCAGAACCTCAACCTCATCCGCGTTACGCCTCACTTCGATCCGAACCGGAGCGGCTACGCGTTGCTCGTTTCCAAGGGCCTCGAGTTGATCACCACGGATAGTTTGCGCGAGGCCATTTCTACCCTCTACGAAACGCAATACCCCTATTACCGCCGCTACGAGGAGGAGCGCATCGCCTTTATCGAGGCGCACTACGAAGCGCGCTTGCTGGCCTATGCGGATTGCGATCCACGCCCCGATCATCGGTATCTCACCAGTGTTTCCGTCCTGCCAAGGGACTATACAGCCCTGCGGTCCGACCTCGCCTTCCTGCGCGCGGTGAAGGGTGTGCAGGTAGAAAACCTGTACGTACAGGACCGCGGGAAACGCACGCTGGTGGCGATCGAAAAGCTCGCGACCATGATCGATCGGGAACTCGAACAACAGCCATGATCAAATTCTTTCGCACCATCAGACTTCGCTTGCTAACACAAGCTCCCTCCGACAAAGTCCGCCAACGCATGCTCAAAGAGAACCTGCCTGACCGGCAGGCAGGCCGCTTCTCCCGCTACTTCCTGTACGCCATCGGCGAGATCGTGCTGGTGGTGATCGGGATCTTGATCGCGCTGCAGATCAACGACAACAGCGCGCAACAGAAACTGGAGCGCACCAACGTGCGAATGATGGAACGCATGCAGGACGAGCTGCACATCAACATCGATCGCCT
>Ga0335394_10001777_pt1 | contig 24230 bp, 24 predicted proteins | sample MAT03_FD_205741 | JGI IMG/M metagenome (GOLD analysis project Ga0335394, IMG submission 205741) | Freshwater microbial communities from Lake Fryxell liftoff mats and glacier meltwater in Antarctica - MAT-03 (spades assembly) (version 2) ...
CTAATGCTGCGAAGACTCTGTTCAAATTGAATAACTCTCCGGACCGACACTTAGGAATACAATATAAACCCGCCGCGCGCTAAGAATCGTTACTGGGTTTACTTTCTCTGCTTTTTCGGTAGGCTGTATTGACCGTCGCATGCGCGACTGAGGCCGGCGAAAAGCTGATGGGGGTCAGTAATGACGCGCCATGCTGTCAGGTGAACCGCTGCACCTGTCCCGGGCACCGGTTCCTTTCGTGGGACGGTCCGGCGCTGCGGTCGTGTCCGAACACAAACCCGTCGACGACGGTTTTGTGTTCGCGCTTCATCTGTTTCCCCAGCTCGACGAGTGGCTGCCGCTGCTCCGCAAACTGTCCATTCAGGCCGGCGATGCGGCGCGTTTCGCGTCGCTCGCCGTGCGCAACGGCACCGATTTCCAGACCGAACTGCTGGCGTCGGGGGTCGTTGCCGAAGTCGACTACTGCGAGGTGCTGGCGCGGGAACTGGGTATCGGACATGCCGTCTCAGTCGATCCTGACAGGCTGATCGTTCCGGACGAATTCGCGGCGGCTTTCTTGAGGCGCAGTTCCTGGCACCTGCCGATCAAGCTGGCCGAAAGAAACGGCGCGACAAGCTATCTCATCGTTCCAAGCCGGCTCGGGATCGGGCACCTCGGCAGGCTTATTTCCAGCCATCCGAAGATCCGCGCGCGCTTGAGGATCGTGGCGCCGCGAACCCTGCGTGAAGCGCTTCTGGCTCGCCTCGGCCAGACACTGGTGAGGCAGGCTACCAACGATCTATTCGATCGCTATCCCGACCTGTCCGCGCGCATCGTGGCGAGCGCCTGGCAGGGCGCCGTCGTCGGCGCGATGCTGATAGCGTTGCCAGTCGCGGTGTGGCTGTCGCCGGGCGGAAGCTGGGTGGCGATGCACATCCTGTGCTCGATGTTTTTCCTCTCCTGTGTCGCGCTACGCATTGCCGCGGCGATTTCCGGACGGCTTGGCCGCGAACCGGTCTCGGAGAAACCATCGCCGGCGGACCTGCCGACATATTCCGTGCTCGTCGCGCTCTACCGCGAGGCGGCCGTGGTGCCGGAACTTGTCGCGGCGCTCAGGCGGATCGACTGGCCAAGCAGCAAGCTCGAGATAAAGCTGGTCTGCGAGGAAGACGATGTCACGACGCTTGCGGCACTTGACACGCAGGCCCTGCCTCCGAACATGGAGGTGGTTAGGGTTCCGATATTCGGGCCACGCACCAAACCCAAGGCGCTCGCCTATGCACTTCCTTTGACCGGAGGTGAATTCGTCGCGCTCTACGACGCCGAGGACCAGCCGCACCCCGGGCAGTTGTTGAGCGCCTGGCGCAAATTCGATGGCTCGCCGCCTGATGTCGCCTGCGTCCAGGCTCCCTTGGAAGTCGCCGATCTCGGCGGCGGCTTCATCTGCCGGATGTTCGCCTTCGAATATGCCGGGCTGTTTCGCGGATTGCTTCCGTGGCTGTCGGCCAACCGCACGCTGCTTCCTCTCGGAGGTACATCGAACCATTTTCGACGATCAGCGCTGGAAGAGGTGGGCGGATGGGATCCCTACAATGTCACCGAGGATGCCGATCTCGGTGTGCGGCTTGCACGGTTCGGCTACCGCACCGAGATCATCGCCTGCCCGACCATGGAGTCCGCCCCCGAGACCTTCGCGACATGGCTGCCGCAGCGCACCCGCTGGTTCAAGGGCTGGCTCCAAACCTGGCTGGTCCATATGCGCCATCCGGCGCTGCTCATGATTGAATTGCGGCCGGCTTCCTTCCTGGTCGGACAGATACTCTGCGCGGGAATGGTGCTGTCAGCGCTGGCCCACCCGTTCCTTTTTGTCTCCGGGGTCGTCCTGGCCGTGGACCTGGCGCTTGAACGCCCATCGGCCACCTGGAAGTCGGCGCTGCTTGCGGTCGACATCGTCAATGTCGGCTGCGGCTATCTGTCTTTCCTGCTGCTTGGCTGGCGCAACCTCAGGCTGGGCGAGAAGCTGGGCTTCTGGAAGGTCGTTCTCTTTACACCCGTCTACTGGATGATGATGTCGATCGCCGCCTGGCGGGCGGTGTGGCAGCTCTGGCGACGTCCGCATCTCTGGGAAAAGACGCCGCACCGGCCGATGGGGCGTGTCGCAGTCGCTTAGTGCGGTTGCCGCGACCGAGATTCCTGAAGCTATTCCAGCAATTGTTTGAGCCCCAGCCCGACGATCTTCGGATCGGGTGTACCGATCGCTCCCGTATCGCGGCCGGCATAGTCGAGCGCCGTCAGCACGTGTCGGATGACTTCAATGCGCGCACGCCGCTTGTCGTTCGAGCGCACGACCGTCCACGGCGCATGGTCGGTATGCGTCTCCGCGATCATCTCCCTGCAGGCCCTCGTGTAGTCGTCCCAGCGCGTGATGCCGGCGGCGTCCATAGGCGAGAACTTCCAGTTGGTGAGCTTGCTGTGGCGTCGGTCGTGAAAGCGCTTGAGCTGCATCTCCTGGCTGATGTCGAGCCACACCTTGAAGAAGACAATGCCTTCGCCGACGATCATCTTTTCGAAGCGTGGCGTCTCCTTCAGGAACTGCTTGTGCTGCTCGGGCGTACAGAACCCCATGACAGGTTCCACGCCCGCGCGGTTGTACCATGAGCGGTCGAAGGTCACGAACTCCGCCCGGGTCGGGAAATGGGCGATGTAGCGCTGGAAATACCATTGGTACTGTTCGGTCTCGGTCGGCTTGGTCAGCGCAACGTACCGCGCCGTGCGCGGGTTCATGTACTGGCGCACCACGCCGATCGTGCCGCCCTTGCCGGCGGCGTCGCGCCCCTCGAACAGGATCATCACGCGTTTGCCGGAGGATTGCTGCCACGCCTGCAGCTTGACGAGTTCGACCTGCAGGCCATCCAGCGTATTCGCGTATTCCTTTTCGTCCAGCTTCTTGTTGTAGGGAAAGCCGCCGGACGAAACGGTCTTTTCGTCGACCCAATCCGGCAGGATGGGGTTGTCTATATCGAAGACGCGCTCGACGCCCCCCACCTTGATCTTCAGCGGACCCGTCGCCTTCGGCTCGTTCTCGTTGTTAGCGCTTGCCATGTGCCGTAGACCCTTTCCTGTCACTTCAGCCATGCTATTGGAAGCCAATGGCCGATACCAGACGGCAAGAACAGACGCGACGGCTGCTCAGCCTCGCAGCCGGGCGCTTTGCGAACAACCGCTGGATGTTCGCGGCGGGTGCGGTGGCCGTGGTTGGCGTCGCCCATTTTGCCGCCGCACCAACGGCGATAGCGTTCGCCGCGTTGGGTCTCCTTTGCTTGGCCGGCCTCTTCGCGCCGAGCCGCCCGCGAGGGCTGCGCCACCCCGGTCAGACTGCCGCGGCGGACGGTGGAGGGCTGGAACGCCTTTCGGCGCGCAGTCTTGCCGAGGCAGTCGATGACCCGCTCATTGTCTTCGACCGGGCGGGCACCGCGGTCCATGTCAACGAAGCTGCGCGAACGGCCTTTGGCGCCATCGCACCCGGGCTGTCGCTGCTGATGAAGTTCCGTACGCCGGAGATGCAGTCGGCAATCGAGCGCGTGCGTTCCGGCGCCGCGCCCAGCGAGGTTGTCGACTATGCCGAACGCGTGCCGATGGAACGGGTCTACCGGGCGACGGTATCGGCGATCGGACGAGGCACCGGGCTGAACGTCGTGGTGTTCAAGGACCAGAGCGAAGCGCGGCGCATCGACCGCATGCGCGCCGACTTCATCGCCAATGCGAGCCATGAGTTGAGGACGCCGCTGGCTTCGATCTCAGGGTTCGTCGAGACGCTGCGCGGACCGGCCAGGAATGACGCGGTCGCCCGCGACAACTTCCTTCAGATCATGCAGAACCAGACGGCGCGCATGGCGCGGCTGATCGACGACCTGCTGTCGCTGTCGAGGCTGGAGATGAAGCCTTATTTGCCTCCCGGCGTGATGGTCGATGTGAGGCAGGTCGTCGAGAGCGTCATCGACTCGCTTGCCCCGCTCGCCAGGGAGTCGGGGGTGGTCGTCGAGCGCAGCCTCGGCGATCGGCCTATCGAAGCGCGCGGGGATCGCGACGAACTGTTCCAGGTGTTCGAGAACCTGCTCGAGAATGCCTGCAAGTATGGCCAGGCAGGCGGTCGCGTCGTGGTCTCGGTCGATAAGGCGGAGGATGCAGAGGTCGCCGTGACCATCCGCGATTTCGGTCCCGGCATTCCTGAAGAGCACATTCCACGAGTAACCGAGCGCTTTTACCGCGTCGATGTCGACAACAGCCGAGCGCAGAAAGGGACTGGGCTCGGCCTTGCGATCGTCAAGCACATAATGACTCGGCACAATGGGCGCCTGACCATTCGGTCCAAACCGGGTGAGGGCGCGGCGTTCACCGTGCATCTGCCGGCGAAATGAGGTCTACGGACGGATCCCTCGAAAGAGCGCGGCGACGAGCTTGGCGACCGGGTTTCTTTTTTCTGTCACGTGGTTAGCTTATCTGGGACGGTCAACGCTTGGCTTGTGAGTCGCCTGGTCCCATGAATACACACATTGTCCGCTCCTACGACGAGGATCTGAAATATCTGGGCAATCGCCTCGCGGCGATGGGCGGCCACGCGGAGCGTATGGTCGACGAGGCGGTGCACGCACTGGTCAATGCCGACGCCGGCCTAGCGCGCAAGGTGATCGCCGACGATGTTTTTCTCGACGAGACGCAGCGCGAGATCGACGACAAGGCGATCGTTCTGATAGCAAAGCGCCAGCCGATGGCGGATGACCTGCGCGAGGTGATCGGCGCGATCCGCATCTCCGCCGACCTCGAACGCGTGGGCGATCTCGGCAAGAATATCGCCAAGCGCGTCGTAGCCGTCACCGAGGGCCGCCAGCCGCTCAGCCTCTTCCGCGGGTTGCAGGCCTTGGCCGAGCTCGCGCTGACCCAGCTCAAGGATGTACTCGACGTCTATGCGTCGCGTTCGGTCGAGCGCCTGGCCATCATGCGCGACCGCGACGAGCAGATCGACCTGATGTACACATCGTTGTTTCGCGAGCTCCTCACCTACATGATGGAGGATCCGCGCAACATCACGCCCTGCACTCATTTGCTGTTCTGCGCCAAGAACATCGAGCGGATCGGCGACCACGCCACCAACATCGCCGAGACCGTGTATTATGTCGTCACCGGCGAGCAGATGCCGATCGACCGCCCCAAGGAAGACAAGAGCCATGGAGTGGTTCTGAAGGGCGCGGACGTGGGTTGAAGGCCCTCTGGGTGAAGCGGTAGGCAGCGGAAAACCCGACGCCCATCAAATCTCTCGATTGACGAAAGTCCGCGCTCGATTGCCTTACCGGCTCCGCCTGCGCTCGGCAGCCGGCTGGAACGCGATGCGGGAGTGGTAGCCGCAATACGGTCCCGTGTCGGCGCAGTCATTTCCGCAGAACGAAAACTCTTCGCTCAGCGGATCGCCGTTCGGCCATTTGCAGGTGCGCTCGGAGAGCTGCACCAGTTCGAGGCGCCGTGAAATCGGCACGACGACGTTCTCGACGGGCCGCATGTGGTAGCGTGCAACCGGCTCCGAATCGAACTGCGTCTGCAGGGCGGTCGCGCCGATCGAGGTTACCGAACGCGTGACGCTTGCAGCGCGGCTGCTGCTCTTGGTCACGCTTCCGGTGGACACCGCCTTCTTCTGCCGGGCAGGCGCCGCGGTTGTGCGGCCGCGGCTCGACAATTTCAGGCGGTGGACCTTGCCGATGACGGCGTTGCGGGTCACCGAACCGAGCTGCGCGGCAATCTGGCTGGCGCTCAGGCCCTCCGACCACAGCTTGCGCAGAAGTTCGACCCTTTCATCCGTCCAATTCATGATTTTCAGCTCCAATGGGCGTGCAGAATCCGCTATCCTTCGCAACTCGGCATCGCCGGGCTCGACACAAGATGTACGCTTAGGATTAGGGTTGCCGCACGAAATATAGTCTTTTGTTGGCTTCAAGCTACTCTACCGGCGGACTCCGTGACAAGAGTCCGAAATGCAACAGGAATCGGTTTTTTGGGTTTTCCCCAACTTGCCCGTGCATCGCCTGTATATTGGTGGCGTATTGCCGCTGGACCAGTGGCGAAAGGATCGTGCCGCAGGTTTGCACGACCTTTCCGTTGACTTCACGACCGAAACCCACAATATGATCCGGGTCGGCCGCCGCTTGGGCGGCTTTTTGATTTTTTGGCCGTAGCTGGGCAGGCCGTCGCCTTAGCGTCTGATGCCCGGATGCCGGTTCCGGAGACGCATATAATGAGCGGTTCGGCGATTTTCGATACCTTCGCCCGTGCGCCCCTTGCCTTCGAGCAGGGCGAGGGAAGCTGGCTGATCGCCGACAACGGCCGGCGCTACCTCGATTTCGGCGCCGGCATCGCGGTCAATTCGCTGGGCTACAGCCATCCGCATCTGCTGGCGGCGCTGGGCGAGCAGGCAGCCAAACTCTGGCACGTCTCCAACCTCTATGAGATTCCCGGCCAGACTCGCCTCGCCGAGCGGCTGGTTGCTTCGACCTTCGCCGACAAGGTGTTCTTCACGAATTCGGGCGCGGAGGCGATCGAGGGGGCGGTCAAGACCGCGCGCCGGTACCAGTATGTCCACGGTCATCCCGAGCGCTTCCGCACGATCACTTTCGAGGGCGCCTTCCACGGCCGAACCCTGGCCACCATCGCGGCCGGCGGGCAGGCGAAATACCTCGAAGGCTTTGGCCCCAAGGCGGACGGCTTCGACCAGGTCGCCTTCGACGACGTCGACGCCGCGGAGAAGCTGATCGGGCCGGAGACGGCCGCCATCATGCTTGAGCCGGTGCAGGGCGAGGGCGGCATCCGCAGCTTCCCGATGCAGTCGCTGAGGCGCCTGCGCGACCTCTGCGACCAGCACGGGCTGCTGCTCATCTTCGACGAGGTACAGTGCGGTGTGGGGCGTACCGGCAGGTTCTTCGCGCATGAGTGGGCAGGCGTGACGCCCGATATCATGGCCGTTGCCAAGGGCATCGGCGGCGGTTTCCCGATGGGCGCCGTGCTGGCGACCGAGGCGGCGGCGAGCGCAATGACGGCGGGGGTCCACGGCACGACCTTTGGCGGCAACCCGCTGGCCATGGCCGTCGGCAACGCGGTGCTGGATGTCGTGCTGGCGGAGGGCTTTCTTGACGAGGTCAGCCGCAAGGCGCTTCTGATGAAGCAGGGCTTGGCGTCCATCGCCGACGAATATCCCGACGTGATCGATGAGATCCGGGGTTCCGGCCTGATGCTCGGCGTCAAATGCAAGGTTTCCAACGCCACGTTCAATGCAGCCTTGCGCGATCAGGGCCTTCTGGCGGTGCCGGCAGGCGACAATGTCGTGCGGCTGCTTCCCGCGCTCACAGTCACGGACGCCGACATCCGCGAAGGGCTCGACCGCATCCGCGCGGGGGCGAAGGCCGTGTCGGCCTCGCTGATGCGCGTGGCGAGCTGATCGGGAGCGTGGCAGTGACAGCGATACGCCATTTCACCGACCTTTCCGCCATTCCGGCGGCAGACCTGCGCGCCATGCTGGACGACGCCGCCGCCCGCAAGGCGCGGTTGAAGGCCGGCGAGCGTTCCAGGCCGCTCGACGGCAAGGTGCTGGCAATGATCTTCGACAAGCCCTCGACGCGCACGCGCGTCTCCTTCGACGTGGGCATGCGCCAGCTAGGCGGCGAGACGATCATGCTCACTGGTACCGAGATGCAGCTCGGCCGCTCGGAGACGATCGCCGACACCGCCAAGGTGCTATCGCGCTACGTCGACGCCATCATGATCCGCACGACCGATCACGCCCGGCTGCTCGAACTGACCGAGCATGCGGCGGTCCCTGTCATCAACGGCCTCACCGACGACACGCATCCCTGCCAGTTGATGGCTGACGTGATGACATTCGAGGAGCATCGCGGGCCGGTGGCAGGCCGAACCATTGCCTGGACCGGCGACGGCAACAACGTGCTGCATTCGCTGCTCGAAGCATCCGCGCGCTTCTCCTTCAACCTGCGCATCGCCACGCCCGAGGGCAGCGAGCCGGGCGAGCGGTATGTTCGCTGGGCGCGCGCCAACGGCGGCTCCGTCCATTTGACGCAATCGCCGCAGGAAGCGGTTCACGACGCGGACTGCGTTGTGACGGACTGCTGGGTGTCGATGAACCAGGAGCATCGCGCGCGCGGGCACAACGTGTTTGGCGCCTACCAGGTCAACGCCGCGCTGATGGCGAAAGCCCGCCCGGACGCGCTGTTCATGCATTGCCTGCCGGCACATCGCGGCGAGGAGGTCACCGACGAGGTGATCGACGGGCCGCATTCGGTGGTGTTCGACGAGGCCGAGAACCGCCTGCATGCGCAGAAGGCGGTTCTGGCCTGGTGTCTCGGCGCTTGAACCGGCCGACCGCGATGCCTATTTCACGCAAATCCCGCAAAATCAGGGCGTAGCGTGCATGCTTCCACGACGGCGGCGTCGCCGTACGCTGGAGATGTGCCATGTTGGAAATGACGAGAGTGCCTGACGAGACCAAGAAGCTCGGCGACTTCGGTTATGCCGGCGATGACCATGTGATCCCGTTCGAAGTCGGCCCGCTGGATGCGCGTGGCCGTGTGATCCAGCTTGGCCCGATGCTGGACGGAATCCTCGCGCGCCACGACTATCCGGAGCCGGTCGCCCGGCTGCTGGCGGAAGCCTGCGTCGTGGCGGTGCTGCTCGGCTCGTCGCTCAAGTTCGAAGGCAAGTTCATCCTGCAGACCCGGACCGATGGTCCGGTCGACATGCTTGTCGCCGATTTTTCCACGCCCGGCTCGCTTCGAGCCTATGCGCGTTTCGATGCCGACCGGCTGGAAGTGCTGGCGGCCGCCGGCGAGACCTCCAGTGAGACGCTGCTTGGCCAGGGCGTGCTCGCGCTGACCATCGATCAGGGCGAATACACCCAGCGCTATCAGGGCATTGTCGAGCTGGATGGCGCGACACTGCAGGAGGCCGCGCATACATACTTCCGCCAGTCGGAACAGATCCCGACGGAGATCAGGCTCGAGGTCGCCAAGATGATACGCCCGGGACAGGGCGAGCATTGGCGTGCGGGCGGCCTGATCGCGCAGTTCCTGCCGGAGGCGCCGGAGCGTCTGCGCATGGGCGACCTGCCCGGCGGCGACGGTGCGTCGGATATCGCTGAGCAGGTAGACGATGCGTGGCGCGAGGTGCAGGCGCTGACCGCCACGATCGAACCGGGCGAACTGATCGACCCGACCATCGAGCCAGAAAGGCTGCTTTATCGGCTGTTCCACGAGCATGGCGTGCGCGTCTTCGCGGGCACTCCTGTCGCCGACGACTGCTCCTGTTCGCGCGATCGCATTCGCGGCATCCTCGAAGGCTTTTCCGCCGATGAGATCATCGAAAGCACCGAAGACGGCCGGATCTCGGTGAATTGCGAGTTTTGCTCGAAGTCGTACGAGTTCGAGCCGGGCGAGTTCCTGACTGCCAACTGAGCGCCGGTCTTACCCTCCCCCTTGTTGCGGGGAGGGTGGGAGACTTCAATTCAGCCGCCGCTTGCCCGGCAGGTCGAGCGAAAAGGCGGGAATGTCGATCTCGAACTGCTCGCCCTTGTCGTCGCGCATTGTATAGCGTCCGACCATGATGCCCGAGGGCGTCGGCAGCGGGCAGCCGGATGTGTACTGATAGCTGTCGCCGGGATCGAGTTCGGGCTGGTCGCCGACGACGCCCGGGCCACGCACTTCCTCGACCCGGCCGGTGCCGTCGGTGATGTGCCAATACCGCGACAACAGCTTCACCCGCCCGTCGGACTGGTTGTCGATGGTGATGCGGTAGGCCCAGACGTACCGGTTTTCGGACGGCTTCGACTGGGCCTCCAGATAGAAGGGCTCGACGTTGACGGCGATGTTCCGCGTGACGGCGCTGTACATGGTTCGCGAATTCCCGTGTCCGTCACCCATGGATCCGACCGCATGCGTCAGAAGGCGGTTTCGCGGTCGGCCTCATGCGCACTGGCCCAATTGTTCGATACTCATCGACGAGCCAAGCAAATTCTCGCGCGCCGAGAGCAGGTGCTGCAGGCAGGCCCGCTCGGCACGGGCCAGTTCCACACTCTCCAGCCCGTCCTTATAGGCGCGATGCTTCTCGATAGCCACTTCGCGTTGGCTCCATGGGGGCAAATCCGCGGACTGCAGCGCAAAGAGGCGGGCGGGGCGAAATTCGAACGTGCCCCTGATCTCGAAAAACTTCAGCGCGAACCGGCGCGTGAAGCCGCTGAACCGAGCGCGCGCAAGTAACTGCGCCATTCTACGAACGGTCTATCGCCTTGATGAACCTGTCGAGTTCGACGGCGTCCATGTGCACCAGGTGGCGGTCCTCCGGGAAGGCGCCGCTTTCGACATCGGTCGCGAATTCGGAAAAGGCGGCGACGCGCTCGGCCTGCAGGCGGTCGAATTCTGCCGCGAAGTTGCGATAGACCTTCGAGTGACGAGGCATGTGGCCGCGGTTCTGGCCGAGCACGTCTTCGGCAAACAGGTACTGTGCATCGCAGCCGGCGCCAGCGCCCATCGACAGCAGGAAGAGCGACGTACGCTTCGATATCGCTTCCGCGACTTCTACGGGCACCACTTCGATTTCGGCTCCGAAGGCGCCGGCGGCTTCGAGATTGCGAACAGCGGTCATGATCTCCATGGCACTCTCCGCTGTCTTGCCGACTGCCTTCCAGCCGCCCGTCCAGGTTCGGCGCGACGGGATCAGGCCGACATGGCCGATGACAGGGACCGCCTCGTCGGCCATGCGCTTGATGGTGGCGTAGCCGGCGCTGCAATAGACAGCATCGGCGCCGGCCTTGTACATGCTGAACGCCCAGCGCACGAAATCGTCGGCTGTGCCGATCTCGTAGAAATTCTCACCCGGCATCGAGAACAGGCTCGGTGCGGCGTCGCGGTATTGCGGGTCAAGCAGCAGCGTTGGCGGGATCGAGACGATGTCTATCCCGGCCTTTTCGGCCGCCGCCGCCTCGTCCAGCGTCATCACGCGCAGCATGGTCAGCTGGCGCTTGCCTTTCATGGCGCGCAGATCGTGGATCGTGGGTCGTGTCCTGCTCATGTTTGGTTTCTCCCCTCAGGCGGCTAGCAGCGATTTGAGTTTGATGTTGGCGGCGGCAAGTTTTTCCGCCGCCGGCGTCGCCCGGCCGGCGATCAGCATCTCGGCCAGTCGAATGTCGCGAGCGATCGAGTTTCCGGGACCGATCCCGCTAGCGGCAACCAGGCGGCCGTCTCCGGTAAGGTGGAAGAGCAGGAACGCTCCGTCGTCGAGATCGCGCCGCACGGTATGAGTGCCTTCGTCAGGAAGGCCGGCAATCTGCAGTGTGAGGTGGTACTGATCCGACCAGAACCACGGCACGGTGTCGTGCGGAGCATTTGCCCCAAGCATGTTGCGGGCGGCGAGGTTGCCTTGCTCCTGCGCGTTGCGCCAGGCTTCCAGCCGGACGCGGCGTCCACCGTGGATCGGCAGCGGGAACGAGCAGCAGTCTCCCGCGGCGAAGATCGCCGGATCGCTTGTCCTAAGCCGTTCGTCGACTCGAATTCCGTTCTCGACAGCCAGTCCCGCGGCCTCGGCCAGTTCGGTATTGGGAACGGCGCCGATGCCGATGATGCAGAGATCCGCGCCAAGCACCGACCCATCCGCGAGGCGGACCTCGACGCCGGCATCGATGTCCGCGATCGAGCCGATCGCCGCGCCGCATCGGATGTCGACGCCATTTGTCCGGTGCGCATCCGCGATCACTGCCGAGATGTCTTGCGGGACCGCGCGTGTTAGCAGTCGCGGCAGAGCCTCAAGCACGATCACCGAGCAGCCACGTCCACGCGATGCCGCGGCAAGCTCCAGCCCGATGAAACCGCCTCCCACGATGACGATGCGCGCGCCTGGCCGCAGCCGACCGGCGATCTTGCCTGCGTCGTCGTGCGTGCGCAAATAGAGGCAGTGCTGCGAGCCCTCGGCAAGGGGAAGCCGCCGCGGCCGCGCGCCGGTCGCAAGGAGCAGCTTCTCGTACGGCACCTGCGTACCGTCGCCGAGCTCGACCGATCGGGCCGCCCTGTCGATCGACACCGCCTCCGACGCCAGCCTGAGCACGATGCCGGCAGCTTCGAAGCGCGCCGTATCCGCGATCGTCCTGATGTTGTCCGTTCCGGCCGTCATGCCGTCCTTGGATAGTGGCGGCCGCTCATAGGGCAGGTGCCTTTCAGCGCCGATCAGCGTCACCGGGCCGGCATAGGCTTGCTCCCGCAAGGCGAAGGCTGCGCGCGCGCCGCACTCTCCCGCGCCGACGATGACAATTCCGCGCGGGTCCATGTCTCAATCGATCTGGATCAGCACCTTTCCGGCTTCGACCTTCACCGGATAGGTCCCGAGGTTGATGCAGACAGGCGCACCCTTGGCCGCCCCTGTCTTGTAGTTGAAACGGCCATTATGCTTCGGGCACTCGATGATGTCGTCCATCACCAGCCCGTCGGCCAGATGCACCTTCTCATGCGTGCAGAGCCCGTCGGTCGCGAAATATTCGTCATCGGGCGAGCGGTAGACGGCGAAGGTCCTGCCCGCGTGGTCGAACCGCATGACGTCTTCTTCATCGATGTCGCCGGCTGCGCAGGCTTCTATCCACTTGGCCATGCTGCTTTCCCGTCCTGCGCCGCGCTATTCTGCGGCGGCGGAAACCGCCATGTTGTGGAACTCGTCGCGATAGGGCCGCGCCGTCGGCGGCAGCTGGCGCTTGAGATAGAAATCCTCGTAGCGCAATTGCCTGAGGAGCACGGGCCAGACCTCCCTGTATGCGTGCCACATCGACGGATTGGGCTCGGGCAGGTCGTGCTTGATCAGCTCGTGCAGCCTTGGCAGTGCGTGGTAGGGCACCATCGGGAACATGTGATGCTCGACATGGTAGTTCATGTTCCAGTAGATCCAGCGGCTGACCGGGTTCATGTAGACGGTGCGCGAGTTGAGGCGATGGTCGGTGACGTCGTCGGCCAGGCCGATGTGCTGGAGGAGACCCGTCAAGACCATGTGCCAGCTGCCATAGAGCCGCGGCAGGCCGATCAGCATCAGCGGCAGGAACGACCGCATGTAGATCGCCAGCGCAAGGGTCGCGACATAGATCGCCACGTGCCAGCGCGCCGCGACGATGGCCCGATGCCATTCGGTCTCCGGAACATAGCTCTTCTCGTCATCGGTGAGCCTGCCTGACGCCTGCCGGAACAGTGCGGGAAGCGCATGGCGAAAGTCGAGATATCCGGTGAACGCCAGCGCGGCCCGCAACAGGTCGGGCGGACGCATCACGGCGATCTCGGCGTCGCGGCCGACGATGATCGTGTCGGTGTGATGTCGCGCGTGGCTCCACCGCCAGACCACCGGATTGCGCATCAGCATGAAGGACGAGATCTGGTAGACGACGTCGTTCATCCAACGCGTCTTGAATGCCGTGCCGTGCCCGCATTCGTGCCAGCGCGAGTCGCTCGATGAACCATAGAGCACCCCGTAGACAGCGAAGAACGGCACGCACCACCACGTGCCCCAGAAATAGATCGCGCCCGCCGCCGAACCCAGGATCAGCGCGATCCAGAGGGTCGTATCGCGGATCGCCGGCGCGTCGGAACGCTGCATCAATTCCTTCATCGTCTTGCGCGCAACGTCGGTGTGATACCACTCCGCCGACGCAAGCCCGATCTCGACCGCACGCCGGGAGCTCTCCCCGACCAGGCTGTAGTCCCGCTTCGTCTTGGTCGTCGCAGCATTCATCTCATTCTCCATGGTCCGATCCCCCTGAAGACAAACCTCCCCTCTGCCTAGGTCCGCAGGTTGATCGTTGCGGATTTCGGTAGGCGTTCGTATCCTTCGGCTGAATCAAGCCCGTCCTCCCAGAGTCAAAAAATTGCTCGAAGGTACAGGAAAGTCGGCGGCAGGCTGGCGAGCGATTCCTCGAATCCTTGCCTCCGCCGGCACGATGTCCTTCTGACCATCGAGCACGGAGATCGACAGCCGATAGGACCGGCTGTCGCCGTGCTCGAGCCAGATCATCTCGCCGCGTTGCCGGGCGGCGTTGTCACCGAGCGCGTGGTGAGTGGACGGTTCTATGCCGAGCGCATAGTTTCCAGCCTGAAAGTTCTGCCATTCATAGGCGCACGGCAACTCGCTCTTGTTCGTGGTGACCATGGCGCCCAAGCCAATGCGATCGTTGACCACCGCAACCGGTACACGGCCCTCGCTGTCGGCAACCATCTCGTGCTGCCACACCTGTTCGCGAAACGGGTGGCGCGGTGGCGGCATCGTTCGGTAGCCGACTCCCTGTGCCTCATAGGCGGGGCCGGCGTGAGCGGCCCAGACCACGTCCTGGATGGGCGCCACGTAGCGGGCTCCCTCGTCCAGCACGGGGTAGCCAATGTTGACATGATAGAAGAACATGTGTGGCGTTCGCACGAAGCCATGGTTGACGACCTTGTCGTGGACCCGGATTTCGTTGCCGCCAAGGTCGGCCTCGACGCGGCGGAGCATGTGCAGATCTTCCCCGAAAACGGCCGATTGCTGGACGATGCCCTCCGCCCACAGTACGCAGCGGTCGCCTTCCCAAGTCTCGCCATATCCTGTCAGCCGCGCCGGAATAGTGCTCAGCCGGCCATGGAGAGAGTGGTTCACCTTTGCCTTGCCGGGGTAGTTATAGTTGTCGGCTGGGACCTCTGCCGGACCGAGGATGTGGTCGAGGCCACACGTTACCAGCAGACCGGAGAATGACCGCGCCCAGGCCAGTCCGCCTTCGCCCTCGTATTCGTGTAGCGCTGGATGCCGGAAGCCGCATGGCGAATGCCAGCCGATCGATTGGCCCTTGTAGTCGCAGTCGGCAATGTCGAGCGCGCGGTCGACGAGCGCGGTGAAGCGAAGGCCGCTGCCAGTGCGGAATTCCAGCATACGGACCCCGCGTTCGACGCCGTCGCCGAGTGTCATCAGGCGGACGCCGGCGAACTGCGACAGCATGCCGGAACGCTCGGCAACCTGCCGGCGGGTTAGCGTCTGTCCAAAGAGTTCGACCATGTCTTTGTGTCCGCGCCTTCTTCGCCTTAGGGACGTCCTCCGCCACCGGGGCAGCGGAGGATCGTTCTCTCCTCAGAGCCCGTTCTCGCGGAACTTGCCGTCGAGGAACTTCTTGGCGCGCGGCACGTCGTCTTCACTGAGGTGCTCGATGATAACCTCGATGTTCGGGTGTTTCTCGGACAGCCGCTTGAGGTAGAGGTCATAGTTGAGTGATCCGAGGCCAGGGGCAGGCAGCTCGATCTCGCCAACGCCGCGGAAGGTGTGGCTCTCCAGCGCTTCCTCGTCGCCGATGTCAGCGTGCTTCTCGGTCTTGTCGTCACCCGAGCGCTTAACGTCCTTCGCGTGGGCGATCTTGATGTGCTGAGTCAGCGTGTCGAAGACCTGGTTCAAGATCTTGTCCATCGCGTCGATGTTGTGCGTCTCGAAGTAGTTGGTAGGATCCATGAGCAGGCCGAGGCCCGGATGGTCGACCTGCGCGAACATCTTCACCGTTTCCTCAACCGAGCCGACAACATTGTTGACGTACGTTTCGAGCAGGAACACCGCGCCGTGGTCATAGGCGGTCTGGGCAAGGTCGGCGACGACCTTGCGACATTCCTCGAACCCTTCCTCGGTCTTGTTCTTTGGGTGGTGTACCCAGTCGGATTCGGTATTGTACGTGCCGGTCTCAGAGATCACGTATGGCGTGCCGAAATGCCGGGCGTTGCGGATGATCTCCTTGAGGTATCCGACACGCTTGTCGCGCTCACCCTTGTCCGGATGAATGATGTTCGTGTAGCCCGAGACACAGCAGATCGGCAGATTGTGGTCGCGAAAGGTGTCGCGCACCTTCTTCGCCTTGTCTTTTGTGATCTGGCCTGCGCCGAGATCGAGATCCTTGAAGTGCAGGTCCAACTGCACGGTGTTGAAATTGAGCGCGCGTATCTTCTTGGCGGTCTCTTCGAGGTTGTAAGGGAAATAACCTGTAAAAATGCCAGCTTGCATCATGACTAGAACTCCTCCCGGATTGGTCAGTTGACGGAAATTTCGGACAGCTTAACGGTGCGGGCCTCTTCGATCGATCTATAGCCGGCCTCAACGAGCGCCATGGTCTTGACATTGTCGGCGACCTGCAGCGCCGGCTCGGTGCCGGTGGCGACAGCATGCTGGAGTTGCTCCATCACGCCAATAAATGCATGCGGGAACCACATGGTCTCCCAGTTCGGCGTGACCCATTCGCCGCCGGTCGTCTTTGCCGATGCATAAGTGAGCGTCGAGGCGGCGCCCGTCGGCCAGCCGATCGTGCCTTTCGCCGTGCCCGCAGTGCCTTCGACGCGCCAGGTGATGTGCTGGTCGTCCTTGTAGCCCTCCTGCCGCGGGCCCGACCACACATCCTCGAGCGAAACCGCAAGCACGCCCGACGGGAAACGCAGTGTCGAAACAACGATGCCGTCCGAATGGTCGAACTTCGTGCGCGGATCCTTGCGTGTCAGCGTGGTGATTTCCTCTGGATCGCCGAACAGAAAGCGCAGCACATCCAGATGGTGCACGCTCATGTTCGAGAGCGTCAGGCGGTCGTAGCCTTCGAGAAAGGTCTGCCAGTGCGGAATGGCATGCATGTCGATCTGCGCGAACACGATCTCGCCGAGCGCGCCAGAGTCCATGATCTGCTTCAGCACGCGGATCGACTGGTCGTAGCGCATGTTCTGGTTGACGGAGAGGATCTTGCCCGCCGCCTTGGCTTCGTCGCGCAGCGCCTTTGCCTCGTCGAGCGACAGCGCCAGTGGCTTCTGCGCAAGGATCGCCTTGATGTGAGGCTGCTTCAGCGCGTGGCGGATGAGCGCCGGTTGCTGGTCGGGTGGGAAGGCAAGGTCGATGATGCTGACCTGCTTGTCCTCGATGAGCTTCTCGGGCGTATCGTGCACGGTCGGGATGCCCCAGCGGTCGCCAACCCTTGCCGCGTTCGCCTTCGTCCGCGATGCGATCGCAACAACGGGGAAACCGGCCTCCTTGTAGGCGGCGAGATGGCATTCGGCCATGATCATGCCGGCGCCGACGCACCCGATCGCAAACTCCCGGTTCCGGACCTTGACGTCCGGCTCGAATCTGTGGGCCTCGGCCATTGGATCCTACCTCTCGATTGTTCTGATGGATTGTTTCATCGGGGCATCGCGGCGCCTTTCGCGCCGAACCGGTGGACACGGGCAGCGTCGCAGGAAAGCGCCACCAGCGCCTCGGGCTTGATATCAGGCTGGCCGCGCACGAGCACGCGAACGCGCGAGGCGCCCGCATCGACGGTTACCACCGTGTAGCCACCCAGTGGCTCGACCTGGAACACGCGGGCAGGGCGGCTGCCGTCGCCTTCCGTCCATGCGGCGACCTTGATGTCCTCCGGACGCAGGCCGATCTCGGCCGTGTCACCGCGCACCAGACCTGGGATCGCTATGGCACCGCCGGCGAGTTCGGCGGCGCCCTTCTCGGGCGCCAGTGGCAGGATGTTCATCATCGGCGAGCCCAGCAGGCGCGCGACATAGGTGCTGGCGGGGCTGTCGTAGATATCGCGCGGTGTGCCGATCTGCCTGATCAACCCCTGCTCCATGATCGCCATACGGTCGGCGACCGACATCGCCTCCTCCTGATCGTGCGTGACGTAGATCAGCGTCTTGCCCATTTCGCGCTGAATGCGCTTCAACTCGACACGTGTCTCCTCGCGCAACCTTGCGTCAAGGGCTGAAATCGGATCGTCCATAAGATAGGCCACGGGATCCCGCACCAGCGCTCGCGCGATCGCGACACGCTGGCGTTCGCCGCCCGACAACTGTCCTGGCGGCTTATGCAGGATGTGGCGGATGTGTAGCTTGCCCGCCACCTCGTCGAGTCGGCGCTCGATCTCCGTTTCAGTCACCTTGCGCTCAGCCAGCGGGAAACGGATGTTGTCGCGAGCCGTCATGTGCAGAAAGAGCGCCAGATTCTGAAACACCATCGCGACATTGCGCTCGGCCGGCCCGATGCCGTTGACCGTCTTCCCGTCGATCAAAATCTCGCCGACATCGGGCGTCTCCAGACCGAGGATCAGTCGCAGGATCGTCGACTTGCCCGACAGGGGCGGACCGAAAAAGCAGAAGAATTCATTGTCCTGCACCGTGAACGACGCCTCGCGTACGGCGACCGAGGTGCCGTAGCGCTTCGTCACATTGCGGAAGGAGATCTCAGCCACGGATTCCTCCGATCGCCTTGCCCGTCGCACGGTCGAAAATCCGCACCGCATCCATCTGCGGCATGACCAAAACGGCGGCGTCAAGCACAGCGTCGATTTCGTTGTCGATGACCACTTTGATTGCCGTCTCATCCTCGCCGAGATGAACGATCGTGCGCGCGCCGATGCGCTCGACCACGGTGACGGGCGCCGAGATGCCGCGCCCGGCGACGCCAAGTGTCGCCTGCTCGGGCCGGAAGCCGAACACCACCTCCCCCGAATGACCGCGCAGGGCCTGAGCAAGGGGCTCCGGCAACGGCGCCGTGACGCCAAGAAGGCCAAGATCTACCACCAGACCGCCATCGCTTTCGCTAGGCTGTCCGGGGAGCAGGTTCATGCCGGGAGAGCCTATGAACCGCGCCACGAAAACGTTGGCGGGATTATTGTAGATTTCGAGCGGCGTGCCGACCTGCCGCAGTTCGCCATGGTCCATCACGGCGATGCGGTCGGCCATGGTCATTGCTTCGAGCTGGTCGTGGGTTACGTACACCATTGTCTGTCGGAATTCACGCTGGAGCTGCTTAAGCTCGGTACGCATGACAGCGCGGAATGCCGCATCGACGTTCGACAGCGGCTCGTCCAGCAGGAAGATCGCCGGTTCGAGGATCGCCGATCTGCCGATCGCCACCCGCTGAAGTATATTCACCGACAGGCCCTTGGCCGGTCGGTCGAGCATCGTTGTCAATTGCAGAAACTTGGCAATCGAAACCACGCGACGGTCGATTTCGCTTTTCGGCTTGCCTTGCATCCTCGGCCCATAGGCGAGATTCTGGCGTACGGACATATGGGTGAAAATCGCATAGTTCTGGAAGACGAAACCGACGCCGCGGCGGCCCATTGCAACGCCCGCCATGTCGCGGTCGCCGAACAGGATGCGACCCTCCGAGGGTTCTTCCATGCCCGCGATCATGTTCATCGTCGTCGACTTTCCGCAGCCCGACGGTCCCAAAAGCGCCATGAACTCACCGTCGCCAATGTCGAGGTCCATCGTCCTCAGAGCGGTGAAGTCGCCAAAGCGCTTGACCAGGTTCTGCAGCCGGATGGTGCTCACGCCTCCACCTCGCGCGCGGCTGCCATGCGCTTCATCGCGTAGACCGTGAAGACTGACAGAACCAGCAGGATTGCCAGCGCAATGGCCGCGACATAGCCCCAGATGAGATCCTGAGTGGTCAGCTTGTAGATGTATACGGAGATCGTCTCAGTCGCGACACCGGGACCGCCGCCGGTCATTATATAGAGCGTGTCGAATATCTTGAAGTTCTCGATCACGCGGATGGCAAGCGCGATGATGATGATGGCCTTCATCTTCGGAATGACAATCGTCGTAAAGCGCTGCCAGGGACTGGCGCCGAGCAGGGTCGCTGCCTTGATCTGGTCCTGCGGCACGCCAACGAGGCCGGCAAGCAGGATCAGAAACATCAGTGGCGTCCACTGCCAGATGTCGGCGATCATTACAGCGATCAGCGCCAGCGTCGGATCCGACAGCCAGGCAATGGCGATGCGTGTGCCGAACACGATCGACAGCACGTCGTTCACGGGCCCCCCCGACTGGAACAACATGAAAAACATATAGCCCGCGACGGCGGGAACCACCATCATCGGCATCAGCAGGATCGAATAGAACACCCGTTTGCCGCGGAAGTCGTCAACGAAGAGGGTCGCCAGGCCGAGCCCCAGCAGGAACTCCACCGGCACACATACGATTATCACGACGAATGTGCGCCACATTGCGCTCCAGAACCGGTTGTCCCGCATGAGGTCGTAGTAGTTGTAGAAGTTGTTCCAGCTCTCCCAGGCCATCCACCAGCTGAGGCCGTCAAGCGGCGACCAGTCGGTGAGGCTGATGTAGAGTTGCATGAGGAGTGGGAAGACCGCGATGAACAAAACCAGGACCTGGGCCGGCAGCGTGAGCCTGAATCCGAGGCGGGCGGACTCATCCCGTCCCGGCGTGCGCGCCGCTGGCGGCTGAGCCATTGCGTTATCCGGGCCGGTGGCCAAGTTCATTGCTTGAGGGCTCCAAAGGTGAGCCCGCGCACGAGATGGCGTTGGATGGCGATACCCATGATGACAGGCGGCACAGCCGCGATAAGCCCGAGCGCGGCCTTGGCGCCGTAAAGCTGGCCGGTCATCGAGGACGAGAGCGACGCCATGTACACCGGCACCGTCACCCATTCACGCGTGGTGAGCAGCAGGGCGATGAGATAGTCGGACCAGTTGAGGATAAATACGAACAGGGCGGCGGAGGCGAGTGGCGCGCGCATCATCGGCAGCGTGATCTTGGTGAAGACGCGCCAGCGCGAGCAACCTTCAACCAAACCGGCCTCCTCGATCTCGCGCGGCATGTCGTCAAAAAAGGTTTTCATCAGCCAGAAGGCGAAAGGAAGCGTGACGATGCCGTAGATCAGCGCCAAGCCCCACCAGGTATCGGTGAGATTGAGGAACGCCCACATGATCATCACAGGGATCATCACTGCCATCGGCGGGAACAGCCGAAGCTGTGTTAGGGCGAGAGGCAGGTTCTGACCGGAGCCGAAGCGGGACAACCCGTAGGCAGCCGCGGTGCCCGCCGACATGGCAATCAGCGTGCCGAAGCTCGCGGAAAGCAGGGACGACAGGATCGGCTTCATTGCGGTGCGGTCGAGTGCGACGATCAAACTCGAATCCGACTGACCGAAGACAAAGCGGAAATTCGAAAGCGTCGGCTCCTTGGGCCACCAAGTCAGGTCGACACCTGTGGCGGACCACTCGCCGATCGGCTTGAAAGCCATCGAGGCCATCCACAAAATCGGGATGAGCGTCACCGCCAACGCGGCGAGTATCGCGGCATAGCGGAACAGCTCGAAAGGTATTGAACGTTTCATGGCTTGCGGCGCTGGCTCTTGAAAAAAGAGAGAGGGGACGTTGCCGTACCCCCCTCTCTCGCTGGCTTGTTAGGTCAGATGACCGGGTCAACAATCGTTGGCCAAGCTTCCTTGTTCGTCTTGATCGCTTCCAGGAGCTTCGCTTCGCCTGTCCGGCGAGCGATGCGGCCCCACTCGCGTTCGGTATCCGCCATCGCCTGTTCGGCCGTCTTCGTCTTGGTGAGGGCCGCGACAAGATTCTCGTCGAGAGCGTTGTGGAAAGCCGTGGCGCCTGGATAGTTGATCGTCGGCACCGTGCGGGCGACCGTCTCGCGGACCACGTCCATGTGGTAAGCGTGATAGGTCTGGCGCACGAGTGGATCGGAGAAGTCCGACAGACGGAACGGATCGAAGTAGCCGCCCGGATTTGCAGTCATCCAGGCATAGATCCGGGCCGAGCCGAGCCACTGCAGGAATACGTAGCAAGCCTCGGGGTTCTTAGCCTGCGACGACACCGATGCCGAGAGGTTGAGCCACAGCACCGACCGTCGCACTAGTCCGCCGTCGACCTCGCGGCCTGGCGGCAACATCGAGCCGACTTTACCGGTGACCTTGGAATCCTTGTTGGCGGCATTGTCGAGGAACTTCGGCAGGTTGGAGAAGGCGCAGGTCATCGCCGCTCCCCCGCCTGCGAAGTTGCCGTATTGCTCTGGCCAGCCCCATGAGATTGCATCCGGCGACTTATAGGCTAGCGAGTCGATGTATTCCTGCGTTGCCTTAATGCCCGCTTCCGAGTTGATAAGCGCCTTGCCATCATCGCCAAACAGGAACTGGTTGGGCGAACCCATGGAAACGTAGCGCTGATACCAGTTGGTATATCCCCATCCCTGGTTGCGAATGTCGGTGGAGCCGAGAAGCCCCTTATCCGGCCGATGGAAGTACATGCCGATCTCGTCAAGTTGCTTCCAGGTTTTTGGTGGTGCGAGGTCATAGCCATGCTTGTCTTTGAACGCTTTCTGTTCGGCTGGGTCATTGAACAGATCCGTGCGGTAGACCCAAGTCTGGAAATCGCCGTCGAGCGAGACACCGTAAGTCGAGCCGCGATACTGGTTTAGCAGCGACACACCCTTGGCGCCGCCAACATAGCCGTTCTCGGGATTGTCCCATTCCGGGCGGTGCTTATCGACATATTCGTCGAGCTTGATGATACCGCCAGTCTCGGCGAGATCGCCCAAGCGGTTCCACTCCACGGCGTAGATGTCGTATGCCCCACCGCTGGTCGAGATGTCCTGCATCGTCTTGGTGAATTCCTGGCCGTTAGGCACACCAACGATGTCAAGCGTGATGCCGGTCTCCTTTTCCCATAGATCCTTGATCGAGGGAGCGCCGGCCGGGAAAGGCTGCGTCAACTGGCCAATCGATCCGTCGGAAAGGCCAAGTACAATCTTGTCGACGCCTGCCGCCTTCAAGGCCTTTGCGGCATCCACCGCCCGACCCTCAGGCGTGTCGGCGCCATACTGATAGCGTTCGGCTCCATCGAAGCCGGTAGGCCCGCCAATCATGCCTGGGGCCAGAGCGTCGGCCGCGAAGGCGCGGCCGGGCCGAATGAACCTTGGCGCGATTCCAATGGCGCCAACATACAACGCCGCCTTGCCCCCAGACGTAAGCAGGTTGCGCCGTGACATGCGCATCACAGTAGACATGGATTTCCTCCCTGGGGTACGCGCCCCTTTGAGGAAGATTGACGGCGAGAAATGATGCTGTCAACATCATTTAAAATCAAAAATCATCAAACAGACTCTGCTGGGGAGAAAAACATGCGGATTCGAATGCCTACCGCAGGGCAACACACAATTGCTGCGTCGCACATGATGTTTTTTGAGGTCCTTGGCTCGCGCCTGGCGCTTGCCCCCGGCTTGCGTGCAAGGCAGGCGCCGTTACATCATTTCTCATCAGATTCGCGGTAAAGGCAGTTATGCGCGCTACTATCTTGGAGGTTGCGAGACAGGCGGGCGTGTCGGCAGCGACCGTGGATCGCGTACTGAACAACCGTCCCGGCGTTAAGGCTCGGACACGCGAGATCGTTTTCAACGAAGCGCGAAGGCTTGGATATCTCCCGACCGAACAAGCCGGTGCGGTGTCCTTTCCTGGCGAGCGGTTGCGCCTGGACTTCGTCCTCCCGATCGGGACGAACTCCTTTATCCGGATGCTTCTTGAGCAGTTGAGCACGCAAGGGGCTGCCCGTCCCGGGCTGGATGTTCACGTACACGCGATAGAGGGGTTCAACCCGGACACGCTGGCAGCAACTTTGAGGGATCTGGGAGAGAAGACTCGCGGCGTCGGAGTTGTTGCGCTCGACCATCCTACCGTCCGAGAAGCCATTCGCGCCCTTTCAGCGAAAGACATAAAGGTCGTGACGCTCGCAACGGATGTTCTCCATGTCCCTCGGGTCGCCTATGTCGGGATCGACAACCGACAGGCAGGGAGGCTGGCTGGGTATTTGCTCGGCCGTTTGCTTGGGACCGGCGCGCCCAAGAAAGTAGCGCTTTTTGCGGGCTCCCTCTCCTATCGCGGTCATCAGGAAAGAGAGATGGGGTTCCGCCATGTTCTCAGTGAGGAATTCCCCAATCTGTCGATCGTCGAACTGCGTGAGATGCTCGACGATCGGGAGCGCGCATATTCGGAGGCGTCGGCAATCCTGGGTCGACACCCCGACTTGGCGGGGATCTACAACATAGGCGCTGGAAACCAGGGTATCGCGGCGGCAATTAAGGAGCGCGGTCGAGAATGGTCGACGCTCTTTATCGGCCACGAACTGTCGGAAGGCGCAAAGCGTCTGCTTCTGGACGGCACCATGGATGCGGTCATTGATCAGAACCCTCGCGTGGAAGCACGTGAGGCATTGAACTTGCTTACTCACGCCATCAGAGGCCTTCCCTATGAAGGCCATCCTCCGCGTCTCCATTTAATTCTCAAGGAAAACATCCCGGAGATCTAAAGTCCAAAGTTGCACCGCCAGCTTTGTCGCGGGCGAAACCGACGACCCTCGATAGCGCCAACGTAAGGCATCCACCAGCCTGAAG
>Ga0335394_10001781_pt1 | contig 24216 bp, 17 predicted proteins | sample MAT03_FD_205741 | JGI IMG/M metagenome (GOLD analysis project Ga0335394, IMG submission 205741) | Freshwater microbial communities from Lake Fryxell liftoff mats and glacier meltwater in Antarctica - MAT-03 (spades assembly) (version 2) ...
GAGTGCCACATCGAGGCGCCGACCCTCGTGCCCTACAGGCAACAGATCCCGCTGCTCGCGCAGGCGTTCGCCGGCTCGCTGCAGCCCGACGCGACGGTTCGCCAGAGGCTCGCGGCGTGGTTCTGGCTCACCACCTACGCGAGCCTTTTCTCCGGCATCAGCGGAGGGAGTCTGTCGCGGGTGCAGTCGTCGATGGAGGACCTGGTCCGCGGCGGTCTGCTGCACTGGCCCGTCAGGAAGCCGTTCAAGCGCGAGCCGCTGCCGAAGCGGTTCGACTTCCGCCATGCCCGAGCGCGCGCGCTCGCGACGGCCCTCGCGCGTGGCCACCAGAAAGGCCCCTTCGACCTCGGCTTGTACGGCGCCCAGGCGATGATTCAGCTCGTGACCACCGGCAAGAGCCGCGAGAGCCCTGGCAATCGCTTCTTCGCCCCCGATTGCACGCGCGCTACGCTGGCACTGCACCTTCTCCAGAGCGCGGACGCACGCGCGCTCCACCACGTGTCTGAGGCCGCCTGGTCCGCGTTCGAGACGAACGACCACGAAGAGTTCGTCCGCCTCCGCACCCAGGACCTCGACGCGATGGAGGACAGGCTCGTCGAGGCGTGGGCGAAGCACCTCGTTCCGCAAGGCAAGGCGCCGAACATGATCGCCCCGCGCTCGGCGCAGATGGTGGCGGGTAGCGACGCCCTCGACGCCGATCTGGGCACCACCGACCCATCCATGCGGGGGTGAGCCTGATCCACATAAACGCCTCGATCAATCATTGCGCCTGCGGGCTGGTCGACGATCCGGCTTTCTGTGGTGACCGGCGGGAACACACCCGCTATGGGCTGCTAAGGGCTTGCCTTCGATGCGTTCTGCCTCGGTCCTCGCATGTGGCGCGCTGGCGCTCATAACCTCGTCTGTCGGTTGCGGTGGTGGCCTCGTGCCAGCCGCGCCGCTCACCGCCCCCACGTCGCTCTGCACCGCCGGGCGCGCCGGCACGGCTTGCCGCGATCCCCAGGAGGTGGAGCGAGCATTGGCGGATCGCGATCTGCAGATCCTGGGTGCCGGCTCGACCCCGCAAGGCATTCAGGGCGCGCGCGTGCTGACCCTCGCGTCGCAAGGGCCCAGCGGTCGCGTCGTGTTCCGCGCCAAATGGCGAACGTTCGACTCCTCCGACGATCTGAATCGACCCCGCAAGGAAGTCCTCGCGCACGCGGTGCAGAAGCTCTTCCTCGACCCCGACCAGTGGGTCATCCCGCCGGCGGCGGGACACTGCTTCCCGCTCGAGTCGTACCGCAAGACGGTCGATCCGCGGGCCTTGGCGACCTACGCACCGTCGACCTGCGTCGCAGGAGTCCTGTCCTACTGGATGGAAGGGTCGCAAGGCCTCGACGACGCCGAGGGCGACGACTGGATTCCTTCCGAAGAGCTCCAGGAGATCCCGCGCGAGCCGGACCGCGGCCTCTACGACTCGGTCTCCGACATGAACCTCGCCTGCTACCTCATCAGTCACGGTGACAGCCACCCGCAGCAGTTCGTGGTGACGCGCGAAGCCGACGCGTCGCGCGTGTACGTCGTCGACAACTCCATCTCGTTCAGCGCGTACCGCAACCCGAGTCTGCCCAAGGAGTACGTGTGGGCGAACATCCTGGTGCCGTCGCTACGCAAGGAGAGCATCGACCGCCTGCGCAGCTTGGGCCGCGAAGATCTCGACCGCCTCGCCGCGGTGGAGCAGTACGCGCTCGAAGATGGGCAGCTCGTTGCGGTACCTCCTTCCAGACCGGGCAAGCGAACCGAGTCGGCCTTCCGCTGGGTGAACAACCAGCTGCAGATGGGCCTGACCCACCCGGAGATCGTCGTCATCGAGGAGCGTCTCATCGCCCTCTTCGATCGCGTCGACCGAGGCAGCATCCGCCTCTACTGAGCGCCTCTACTGAGCGCCTCTACTGAGCGCCTCTACTGAGCGCCTCTACTGAGCGCCTCTACTGAGCGCTTCGATTGACCGCCTCTATGGACCGCTTCGATTGACCGCCTCTATGGACCGCTTTGGCCGAGCGCTTCGGTGCTGCCGTACGCGCCGTCCGCCTGTGCAGGCGCCTCCGCGAGCGTCACGCGGCGCAACGCCAGCTCCTCTTGGATACCTTTCACCCGCGCACCGAAGGACTCGCCGTAGCGCACGCCTTCAGGGACCTCGACCTCGGCAGCGATGTCCTGCGGAACCAGCATCTCGCCCGGCCCCGCCAGATGTTGCACGCGCGCGGCGCTGTTCACCGTCTGCCCGAAATAGTCGAGCGTGCCGTTGGCGGCGATCACGGTGCAGGCGCCGCCGAACAGCCCGACCTTGAGATCGAGCTCCGACATCAGCTGCTTGCCGCGCTGCAGAGCTGCCCAGCCGGTCAACATCGCGGCACCCGCGCGCACCGCGCTGGCCGGCTCGGGGAACGCCGCCATGACGGCGTCACCCATGGTCTTGATGACCACGCCGCCTTGTCGCTCCACGTGCTTTCGGCCGTAGTCGAGGCAGTCGCTCACCACGCCGAACGCCGCGGCATCGCCGACCTTGGCGTAGAGCGCGGTCGAGCCACACAAATCGCTGAAGAGAATGGTCGTGCGGGTCACCCGCATCGCCAGCCCTTCACGCAGCGCCTCGCTCCCGAAGAGCGCGCGAAACTCCGGGATCATGCTGACCCGGTGCGCGGTCGCGGCGCGAAAGCTCCAATCCAATCGTTCCAGCTTGGCGTGGCTCGCGCCCCCGTCGGCGAACCCCACGCGGACCTCGCCGCCCGGGCGGACCGATACGTCTTTCGGGCTGAGCGCGGCGCCGTCGACGATGACCTCCGCGACCTCCGGCCCGCCCTCGAAGACGTTGACGCTTCCCCGTGCGCCGCCGCGCGCGAAGGCGCGGTAGCGGCCCGCCGCGGGTGCCACCAGCGCAACCGAGCCGCCGGCCTCGGTGAAGCCCTGTGCGACGACGTGGGGCGTCAGCATCGGTCCTGCGACGCAAAGCGGGCGCGGATCGATCGTGCGGATCGACGGGTGCGGTCGGAACACCGCCTCCACGGCCTTGTCGAGCTCGACGCCGTAGCGCAGGTCGCAGGCGTGGCAGTGACCCTCCGGCGACAGGTCGCGCAGCGTGGTGATCGTCTCGCTGGCCTGACCGCAGCTCGGGCACAGCATCGACCAGCGCAGCTCGAGCAGGCCTTCGCGCGTGGAAGCGAGGCACAGGCGCAGCACCTCGACGTCATCTTGCTTCCATTGCGCGGCCAGGTCGAAGGGCCGCATCGCCTGCGCCTCGACGTCGCTGCTGCTCGCGACGTAGCCGACGAGGAGATCGACCAGAGGCGATCCGAACTTCGCGCGCAGCGGCCCGGCGAGCTTCTCGGCGCGGTGCCGATCGACGAACGTCGCCTGCGCCGGTAGCGCGGCACGACCCCGCAACACGTCGTCGAACGTCGCGAAGTACCGGCATACCGCGGCGAGCGTTCCTCGGCCGACCAGCCACACGATGGGCGCGGCGAAGAACCAGCGCGGCGTGAGCACGAAGCGCGCGCGGATCCGCGTGCCGCCCGCGTGATCGCTCAGCTCGTAGGTCACCCGCATGTGCTGGACGGGACCGCCGTGGTTGCGACGCTCGAGCTCGAGACGCTCGCCCTCAGTCCATTGGTAGGGCGGCTCGTCGTAGACCAGCGAAAAGCCGGTGTTGGTCGTCTCGACAACGAAGCGCACCGGCCCGTCGTCGACCGGCCGCACGGTGAGCGGGTTGCTCCCCCCAGCGCGGTTGATCCGATCGGTGTCGCGCAGCAGCATCCACACCTCCGTCCGCGGCGACGCGAGGTCCACGGTCCGCTCGAAGACGAAGGGGCGCATGAACGTGCTGGATCCTACGCGCGACCCGGAGCGTTGGACGCGGCTTCCGCTCTCACCGCGGCAGCTCCCCATTCTTCTGCTTCGCCGCTAGAAAATCGATCTCCGCCTCGGTAAGCGGATCGGGGCACCTGACGGGCGTCTCGCGCGCCGGCCCTCCGCCTTCACGCATGCAGGTCTTGCCGGCGAGGCGGAGCCTCTCGCCGACCTCCATGTCGATCGGACAGGCGACACCCGCCTCGATCTGCGTCTTCCGCTCGCCCGCGTCGATCCGGAAGATCGTGCACCGCGGCCCCACGCGCTCGAAGACGAAGACCCACGGCGGCCGACGGACCTCGGGGTGCCACGCGGGCTCCGCCGCCTCATCCGCGACGCGCGCGCCGTTCGACTCCGGCGCATCGCGGTCTCCGCAGGCCGCGATCAGGAGCGCGAGCCCCGCCGCTGCGAAGGCTGGCCGAAGGTCGTGCAAGCCGCGTCTCACCCGTTCCACAACATCAGCGAAAGCTTGGTCAGCAAGAAATCCGCGGCGAGCACGGTGATGGCGATCGCCACGACGCTGCGGGTCGTCGCGTGCCCCACGCCCTCGGTGCCGCCGCGCGCGCGCATGCCGAAGTGACAGCCCAACGCCGCGATGATGAGTCCGAAGAAGGGCGTCTTGAAGAAGCCGCTGTAGAGATCGCGGAAGCCCAGCGTGCTGAGCGCGGTCTTGAGAAAGAAGCCGGCGGGGATCCCGAACTCCACCTGGGTGATGAACGCCGCGCCCGCGAAGCCCATGACCAGGGCGAACGCGCTGAGCAGCGGGATCACGATGATGCAGGCGAACAGACGCGGCACGACCAGCTTCTTCACCGGGTCGGCGCCGAGGCTGCGGATCGCGTCGATCTGCTCGGTGACCGCCATGCTGCCGAGCTCGGCGGCGATGCCCGAGCCGATGCGCCCGCCCACGATGACCGCGGTGAGCGTCGGTGCCAGCTCGCGCGAAAACGACAGGCCGATGATGCGACCGGTGTACTCGGTGCCGCCGAACTTCTGCAGGCCGATCGCGAACTGCACGGCCATGACCATGCCGATGAAGACGGCGGTGACGCAGGCGATCAGGGCGCTGCGCACGCCGAGCGCCTCGATCTGGTAGAGCGTCGCGCGGATCTCCAGCGGAGGTCGGACCACCTCCACGAAGGCGGATGCCGTCATGCGGCCGATCTGCCCGAAGTGCTCGATCACCGCGCGCGCCGTGGTGGTCCACCGCGCGATGGGGCTCGGCTCGACGTAGCGAACGGATCCCGGGCCGCGCGACGACGGGGGCGCCTCCGAGTCTCCGGCGCGACCAGCAGCGTTCGTGGTCACCGGCCGCCGTCTCCGTCGCGGGGCATCACGCGCAGCTGAGTCGCGTACGCGTCGAAGCGGGCCACGCCGGCGGCGAACCGCTCGGGGTCGGCGACGTAGACGAGATCGAACACGCAGCCGTCCTTCTTCAGGACCCAGGCACTGAAGCTCTTGGGCACCCCGTCGAGTTTTGCGGTGACAACCGTGTGCAGCGCCTCGCGCCCGTCGAGGGGCACGACCTCCTCACGGGTCACCTCGCGCTCGGTGAAACGCATGAACAGGTGCTGGGTGAGCGACGACAGAGGAACGTCGTCGCCGTCCTTGTCGCAGCGCCCGTTGACGAGGATCGTCGCGGCGCTCGCCTCGTCACGAAAGGCCATCGCCGCGTCGCTCACTTCGATGAGCTCCCATCCATTCGGCTCGTTCGGAACGCGAAAGGAAAAGCCGTCGCCCTGGTACACGCCGCCGACGAGCCCGGCCTTGGCGCATGCGCTGACAGCACCGCTGGCGGCCCCGCTGGCGACGCCGATCACCGCGAAGAGGGCAGCCTTGCAGCCAGCCACGGTACGCGCGTCGAGCCGTGCGCTGATCCCCCGGCCACCTGCACGGAAAATGATCATTTCCGCCGCGGAAGCTAGCACAACTCCGCAGCCGGCCCCGCAGTGGCCACGCCTGCCGTGACGCCGCGCGCAGGGGCTGCTAATTCGCGGAGACGATGTCTCTTTCCCTGCGCTTGTTCGACACGCTCTCGCAATCGTTGCGGCCCCTCGCGCCGCGTATCCCCGGCGAGGCGACCGTCTACTGCTGCGGGCCGACCACCTACGACGTCGCCCACGTCGGGCATGCTCGCGCCGCCCTCGCGCCCGACATTCTCGTCCGCCATCTGCGCGCCGAGGGTATGAAGGTCACCTACGCGCGAAACGTCACCGACGTCGACGACAAGATCCTCGCCCGTTCGAAGGACAACGGCGAGGACCCGCTGGCGCTGTCGGCACGCATGACCGCGCTCTACCAGGAAGACATCGCAGCCATGGGCTGCGTCCCGCCGGACGTCGAGCCGCGCGTCAGCCAGCACATCCCGGAGATCGTCGCGATCATCGAGAAGCTCATCGACAACGGCGCGGCCTACGTCGCCGAGATGAAGAGCGGCACGAAGGACGTCTACTACGCCGTCCGCACGTTCGACGGCTACGGCAAGCTCTCCAAGCGCAAGATCGAGGAGCTACAGGTCGGCGCGCGCATCGCCGAGTCGGAAGACAAGAAGGATCCGCTCGATTTCGCCCTGTGGAAGGGCTGCGCCGACGCGGCCTACGGCTGGGACAGCCCCTGGGGTCGCGGTCGCCCCGGGTGGCACATCGAGTGCTCCGCGATGAGCGAGAAGCACCTCGGCTACGGCTTCGACGTGCACACCGGCGGGATGGACCTCGTCTTTCCGCATCACGAAAACGAGATCGCTCAGAGCGAGGCCGCGCACCCCGGCGCAGGATCGTTCTGCGGCACGTGGATCCACAACGGGTTCGTCAACGTCGACAAGGAGAAGATGGCCAAATCGCTCGGCAACTTCGTCACCGTGCGCGACGTCTACGCGCGCTACGACGCCGAGGCCCTGCGCTACTTCCTCCTCGGCGTGCACTACCGCGGGCCGATCGCCTTCGACACCGACAAGCTGGAAAGCGGGCGCGTCGTGTTCCCCGGCGTGCTCGAGGCCGAGCGTCGGGTCGACTACCTCTACGCGACCGCGGAGCGGCTGCGCGAGCTTGCCGGCGACGCCAACACCAGCGGCCTTCCCAAGATCCTCCCGAAGGAGGTGTCAAGCTCGCTCGAGCTGTCGAAGCGCGCCCTCGGTGAGGCCCGCTCCGCCCTCGACGACGATCTCAACACGCCGCAGGTCCTCGCGGTCCTCGCCGAGATCGCCAAGATGGCCAACGAGCTCGCCGACGCCGTCGTCAAGCGCAAGAGAGATACGGCCCTGCAGACCCACGGACCGGCGGCGGCGTCCGCGCTGCGCGACGTCCTCGCCAAGGTCGCCTCGCGCATTGGTCTGCTCGGGTCCGACCCGGCAGTCTACGCCGCGCGCACCCGCGAGCAGCGCCTGCGGATTCGCGATCTCACCTCAGCCCGCATCGAGGAGAAGATCGCGGCGCGCGCCGCTGCCCGCGCCGACAAGGACTTCGCCAAGGGCGATGCGCTGCGCGCTGAGCTCGACGCCATGGGCGTGGCGATCGCCGACGGTCCCGAAGACACCACGTGGAAGATCGGACCCTGATCGGAGCCGGAAGGCCCCATCCCGGCATGCTGCATCTGGCGTGCCCAAAGATGAAGCCTTAGCTTCCGTGCCGATCCAATGGCCCGCGATCCCTACCAGACACTCGGCGTCGACAAGGGCGCCACCGAAGACGCGATCAAGAAGGCGTTTCGCAAGCTCGCTGCGAAACACCACCCTGATCGGAATCCCGGCAAGGCCAACGAGGACAAGTTCAAGGAGATCAGCGCCGCCAACGACGTGCTGAGCGACAAGGACAAGCGCGCGGCCTACGACGAGTTCGGGGACGTGAGCTTGCAGCAGGGCTTCGACCCGGAGCGCGCCCGCGCGATGCGCGACTTCGGGGGCGGTCGTGGCGGCGGCGCCAGCGGTGGCGGCGGTCCGGTCAGCTTCGAGGAGATCTTCGGACAGAACCCGGGCGCCGGCGACATGGGCGACATCTTCGGCGGCATCTTCGGCAACCAGCGCCGCGGTGGCCGGCAGCCCGGTCCGCGGCGCGGTCAGGATCTCGAGTCGACCGTCACCATCGATTTCGCCTCCTCGCTACGCGGCACCCAGCTGTCGCTACGCGTGAGCGAGACGGGCGAGTCGGTGACCGTTCGCGTCCCGCCCGGCGTCTCCGAGGGGGGCCGGCTGCGCATCCAGGGCCAGGGCGCTCCGGGGCAGCGGGGCGGGCCCAACGGCGATCTTCTCCTGGTGGTGCACGTCACGCCGCACATCCACTTCCGCCGAGAAGGTGACGACCTATGGCTCGATCTTCCGATCAACGTCGTCGAGGCGTTCGAGGGCGCGAAGGTCCGCGTCCCGACGATCGACGGCGAGGTCATGCTCAAGATCAAGCCGCGCACGCAGAGTGGCGACGTCTCCCGCCTGCGCGGCAAGGGTGTCGTCTCCGGCAAGAAGCCGCCGGGCGACCTTTACGTGAAGTTTCTCGTGAAGATCCCGCAAGGGGAGGAGCCCGAGGTCGTGCAAGCCATGCAGGCGCTCGCGCCGTTCATGAGTGATCCGCGCGGCGAGCTGAAGCTCTAGATCCCGAGCCGGAAACGCAAAGGAGCCCGCGCTCCGCCGGTACCAGATGGCTGGGACCAACGAAGGCGGGCTCGCATCGAGCTCGGGGGAGCCGCGAGCGCGTCAGTCGAAGCAGGTGTCGGAGTCGCCCGCGATGTGGGGGCAATGAACCTCGGCATTGTCCGCGCTGATCGCCGCGACGGAGAGGTGATAGGCGCGGCAGGCGAGCGTGTCGCCCTCGGAGGGCGGATTGACCGAGTAGGCGGCAGTGTCGGAGAGCTCGGGGCAGACCTTCTCACAGGCGGCGGCGCTGATGAAGACGTCGGGACACACCCCGACGGCCTGGAGGCAGAAGTTCTCGCAGAGCGTGCCGCAGGTGTTGTCGCCAGTCGGGCCCGCGTGTCCGCAGTGCGGGTCGGGTGAGGCGAGCGCGACGTCCGCGTGGTACTGGTGGCAACCCAGCGACGGGCCGGTGTCTTCGTACACGCCCTCGGGGAGGGCGGCGCATTGCGCCATGCAGGACGCCTTGCGATCCGCGGCGCTGCCGCCGCCCGGGTACTGCGCGAACTCGTCGGTGCACGCCTCGTCGATCGTGTCGCAATAGGTGTCGCAGCTGAGGGCCGAGCCGCCGCCGGAGCCAGGGCCGCCGCCGCCGGGGCCGCCCGACGGATCGCCGCCCGTGCCCTCGGCGCCGCTGCTGGACGGTGTGCCGGTCGGGGTGCCGGTGGAGGTCACCGTGCTGGAACCGCCGGTCGTCGTCGAATCACCGCCGCCGCTGCCGTCGCCCGCGTCGTCGCCGCAGGCCGCGAGGGTGGGAACGAGAGCGAAGGCACAGAACAAGATGGAACGAAAATGCATGACAAGACTCCCTGGTTGAACCGCGAAGCTTACGCGTGGCTGCGTCATCCGGTCGCATGATTTGAGCTTGCCGGCGGCCGGCCCCTGTGGCGAAACCGGACCGTCATGACGCGCTCCACGCCCCTTGCCAGCCGGTTTCATGCACTCCCTGGTCTCGTCGCTGCGGCGCTCCTTGCGGCATCCAGCGGGTGCGTCGCCACCAGCATGGGAGGGCCTGCGCCGTGGGTCGCGCCGCGCGAGGACGGCTTCGAGGCCTCGCCTTCCGCGCCTGCGCCGCCTGCCAAGCCTACCGCCCCGGCCATGTACCAGGGGCTCGGCGTCGCCAGCGTGCCTTCCGAGGTGCTCGCGAAGTACGCCCCGCCGGCCCTGCCGCCCGATGCGTCGAAGCGCGTCCAGGCACTGCTCGACGTGCGTTCTCCCGGCGGCGGCGTGGTCGCCGCGGGCGGCAAGCGCATGTTCTTTCCTTGGACCATCACCGGCGTGACGCAGGTCTTCCGACTCGACGGGCCGAAGAGCTTCCCGGTCCAGATGACCGGTGGCGAGGACGCGACCCAGATCGCTTCCGTCCTCCCCGACGGCAAGACGCTCATCCTGTCACGCGATCGCGCCGGCGAGGAGAACCCCGGCCTGTACCTGCAGGACGCCGATGGCGGTTCGCTCCGCGTCGTGCAGCACATCCCGGGCGTGCAGACCTTCCTCGATCATGTCGCCGACGATGGAAAGAGCTTCCTCTTCCGGTCCAACGACGTGACGAAAGATGCCTACGCCATCTACCGGTGGGACATCGCCGCCGGCAAGCGCGAGCCGGTCTTCGGCGACAAGGGTCTATGGGCCGTCGCAGACGAGGCACCCGACGGCAAGCTCCTCCTCGAAAAGTCGGTGGGCGGCAGCCAGGAGGAGATCTGGCAGTACACGCCGAGCACCAAGAAGCTCGAGCCGATCGTCGGGCAGGGGCAGCGCGAGAATTACGAGGCGGCCTACGGGGCGGGCGGCGACATCATCGTCCGCACCAACGCGACGTCCGAGTTCCGCCGACTCTTCGTGCGCAAAGCATCGGCCGACGGTGGGGCCAAGCTCGAGCCGATCACGCCCGAAGCGCCGTTCGACGTGGCGGCGTTCTCCATCGATCGCAAGCGCACGCGCATCCTCTTCACGACCAATGAAAAGGGCTACACGCGCCTCCACGGTCTCGACGCCAAGACCAAGAAGGAGCTGAAGCTTCCCAAGCTCCCGGCGCACGACCACGCGCATCTCGGCGCGACCAGCTTCGATGCGCGCTACACGAGCATCGTGGTCGACCCCGGCGTCGCGCCGCCGCAGGCCTGGGTCATCGACTGGTCGACGACGACGCTCACCGCATGGCACCAGCCCGCCGCGCCCGAGCTCGATCCGTCGGGCTTCGCGCGCGCCGAGCTCATGAGCTACCCCGCGCGCGACGGGACCCCGATCCCGGCGTTCGTGCGCCGTCCGGCGAAGTGCAAGGTTGGCGCGCCCGGTCACGACAAGCCTTGCCCGGTGATCGTCTCGTTCCACGGTGGCCCCGAGGCCCAGACGGTGGCGGGCTTTTCGACGCGGGCGCAGATGTTCGTCGATGCCGGCTTCATCTACGTCGAGCCGAACGTTCGCGGCAGCGACGGCTTCGGCAAGGCGTGGCTGCACGCCGACGACGGCGCCAAGCGCCTCGACGTTCTCACCGACATCGAGGACGCGGCGATCTGGTCCCGCAAGGAGCTCGCCGAGGGCGGCGTCGTGCCGAAGATCGGCGTCTTCGGCGGCAGTTATGGCGGCTACTCGGTGCTCGCGGCGATGACCATCTACGCCGGCGCCTACGACTGCGGCGTCAGCGTGGTCGGCATCTCCAACCTCAAGAGCTTCCTCGCCAACACCGCGCCCTACCGTCGGGCCTTGCGCATCAGCGAGTACGGCGACCCGGACAAAGACGACGCCGCCCTCACCAAGCTGTCGCCCTTCTTCCACGCCGAGCGCCTCAAGGCGCCGCTCATGCTCTTCCAGGGCGCCACCGATCCGCGCGTGCCGGTGGGCGAGGCCATCCAGTTCCACGACGCCCTCGCCGCGCGCGGTCAGGACGTGCCGCTCGTCATTTTTCCCGACGAGGGCCACGGCGCGCAGAAGCGACCCAACCAGGTCCTGCTCTACGGCCACACGCTTCGCTTCTTCGCCAAGCATCTCGGAGCGAGCGCGGCGCCGGCCGCCGACGACAAGGCGCCAGCTGTGGGCAAGGCGCCCGTCGCGAAGTGACGTCGCGTACGCCGTGACGTCGCTTACGCCGTGACGTCGTGCGCACCGTGACGTCGCGTACGTCGCTTCAGATCGTGACGGCGCGCAGCGAGATGATCGGCGTCGCGTCGTCGATCGGGCCGTCGAGATCGATGCCGACCTCGAGGGCCGCTTCGCTTTCGCCGCCGTCGCTCCCGGCGCCGCCGCTCCCGGCTTCCGCCTCGGCGAGCCACTCGTCGGAGTCCTTCTCGTCGTCGGTTCGCGCGCGGGTCTCGCGGGCCCGATCGACGAGGGTCTGCCACGCGGTGAACGTGGTCGGCCCGTCGCGCCGGATCGTCGTGAACTCCGCTTTACGCGCGTCTCCAAAGGCGAGGAGCGTTTTCTTGGCCTCGAAGTAGGGGCGCATGGCCTCCTCGATGCGCTTGGGATCCCATGCATCGCCGGGGCGCAGCGCGGCCGCGGCCGCATCCCAGTCCTTGGTGGCGACGGCGCGCAGCAGCTTGTGCAGCTCGCGGCGCACGCGGACGAGCAGGGCGCGATCGTCGTTGGCCAGGCTGGGCGCGGCCTTGTCGATGCGCACCCGTTCGCGCTTGCCGCCGGCCATGCGCTCTTCCCACTCGTCGAGTAGGCTAGCGTCGATCCCGCGGACTTCGCCGCGCAAAAAGGCGATGACGTCGCGCAGCTCCGGGGTGTGGAACACCTCCGGCACCGTCTGGGTCAGCGTCTTGACCACCTCCGACAGGTAGCGGAGGAGCAGCCCCTCGATCCGCGCCATGTCGTACTCGCGGATGTACTCCTCGAACGACGCCTGGTGCTCCCACATCTCGCGCGCGATCGATTTCGGCGCCACGCTCTCCGCGCTGGCCCACGGGTGGTGCTTCTTGAACTCGTCGAGCGTGGCCCAGATCACCTCGGCCAGGGGCTTGTCGTGCTCGATGCCTTCGATCTGCTTGATGCGCTCGTCGAACTCGACGCCTGCCGCCTTGAGCTCGGCGATCTTCTCCGACTTCTTCTTGTCGACCTGACGCATCAGGATCGCCTCGGGGTTCTCCAGGATCGCCTCGACCGCGGAGACGACGTCGAGCGCGCGAAGGGCCGGGTCAACGGTTGTTTCGGTGAGCACCGGCAGGAACTCCAGCAGCCACATCCCGAGGGTGCGGTGCATCGAAAAATCGTCCTGCAGCTCGAGCGACACGATGGCGCGCTTGCCGGCGCGGCCCTCACTGCGCGGCACCAGATCGATGATCCCGGCGTGGCGCAGCGAGCGGAAGACGATCGGCGCATGCTTGCGCTCGCGCTTCTTGTCGCGCTCGGAGATGTGGGCGCGCTCGATGATGTCGAGCACCAGTCCGTACCCGCCGCGCGAGCCTGCATCCGGGTTGCCGAGCAGCCAGATGACCATCCCGTGCGTGACACCGAAGCGGGACACCAGATCTTCGGGGCGCGCCGTCGCGAGTCGCTCGAAGGTGTTCTTGTCCCAGTGGGCGTAGCCGCGCTCGGGAGGCTTGGCGCGTTGAAGCTTCTTGTGCTTCTTCGGATCCGTCTCTTTCTTGCGGTCGATCTTGATGTTTTCGATCACGTGCTCGGGCGCTTGCGCGACCACGTAGCCCTGCGTGTCGAAGCCCTTGCGACCGGCGCGCCCCGCGATCTGCTGAAACTCGCGCACCGTCAGCACGTTGACCTTGGTGCCGTCGAACTTGCAGAGCTTGCTGAAGAGCACCGTGCGGATCGGGACGTTCACGCCGACGCCGAGCGTGTCGGTGCCGCACACGATTTTGAGCAGGCCCTGCTGGGCGAGCTTCTCGACCTGCAGCCGGTACTTCGGAAGGAGCCCCGCGTGGTGCAGGCCGATGCCGTGCCGGACGAAGCGCGAGACCTCCTTGCCGTACGGGCTATCGAAGCGAAACCCCTCGAGCTGCAGCGAGATCGCCTGCTTCTCCTCCTTGGAGGTGAAGTTCTCGCTCATGAGCGACTGCGCCTCTTCGGCGCACGCGCGCTGGGTGAAGCACACGAGGTAGACCGGCGCGCGGTTCTTCTCGACGAGGTCCTTCACCGCCTCATGCAGCGGCTCCTCGCTGTAGGTCAGCTCCAGAGGGACGGGGCGATCGCGATTTTCGACCAGCACCGCGCCGCGCTTGGTCAGCTTCTCGAGCCGCTCGATGAAGGGCTTGGCGTCGCCCAGCGTGGCGCTCATCAGGAGAAACTGCGTCCGCGCAAGGAGCAGCAGCGGGATGTGCCATGCCATCCCGCGCTCGCGGTCGCCGTAGAAGTGGAACTCGTCCATGACGAGCGCGTCGACCGGGCCGCTCGTGCCCTCGCGCAGGGCGAAGCTCGAGACGATTTCCTGGGTGCAGCAGATGACCGGTGCGTCGGTGTTCAGGGCCGCGTCACCGGTCATCATCCCGACCTGGTCGGCCCCGAGCTCGTCGCAGAGCTGGAGGAACTTCTCGTTGACGAGGGCCTTGATGGGCATCGCCCAGAAGCATCGCCCGCCGTTGGCCATCGCCCGGAAGGCCAGGGCGGTCGCAACCAGCGACTTTCCCGAGCCGGTCGGGGTCGCCAAGATCACGTGTTTCCCTGAGAAAAGCTCGAGGATGGCCTCCTCCTGGGCGGGGTAGAGCGTGAGGCCGCGGTCCTCGGCGTACCCGAGGAACTGCTCGAGCAGCTCGTCGGCGGTGCCGTTTCGGACCCTTGCGAGGCGCTCGGCGAGGGGGTGGGCCATCCAGCGCAACGCCCCTACCACGGGACGAGCGGCGCCGTTCGCGGCTGCCCTCGACCCTCACAAGAGCGGGGATGGAGCAGGAGAAACAGCGGGCGGGGGCGAGGCCAGGGTGCTCGTCCGCGCAGGGAAGGGCGCTCGATCGAACGCCCGACTTGCAGGTGGAGGCGCTTTCCTGGAAATCTTCCACCTTCCAACAAGCCGAGACCCCGGGTCTCGCTATCCGGACCTCCCGATGCCTGTCCTTCGCGCCATCTCCCGTTTTGCCCTCATCGCCTCTTTCTCCATCGGCGCGGTCGCCTGTGGGTCGAAGCCCCCGCCTCCGGCCGAAGAGCCCGAGCCGCCGCCGACGGAAGAGCCCAAGGCCGAGCCCGTCAAGAAGCCGGACTGCAAGGCACTCGATGAGAAGTGCAAGGCGGACGCAAACACCCAGGCCAAGCTCGCGCACACCGAGCTGGTGTTCATTCCGCCGGCCGGCTGGGTCTACGCCCAGGAGCCCGATCTCACCATCACCCAGACCGAGGAAGGTGGTGGCTCGCTCGCCATTACCGCGTTCGACGGCAAGGACCCGAAGGCCAAGGACTTCAAGGACAAGCGCGATGCGTCGGTCGAGCAGCTCGCCCAGGCGCTCGGGATCAACCTGCCCAACAAGGCCGGAACGAAGAAGCGCGCCACGCCCAACTGGGACAAGCCCGATGGAGACGTCAAGGTAGGGGACATGACCCTCAACGTCTGGCAGTTCGAAGGCGCCTCGCGGGGAACGAAAGAGGGCCCGGTCCTCTACTTCCTCGGTCGCTACGGCGACTCTGCCATCATCGGCATCGGCTTCGCGCCCAAGGGCGATTCCTCCGATCAATCGATCATGAAGGCGCTCGAGACGATTGGGCCTGGGAGCCCGCAGTGACAGCGCCCCAGCTCGGACCCGGAGGCGTCGTCGCCGGGAAGTATTCGATCCGAGCTCTCCTCGGTAATGGCGGCGCCGTCGTCACCTACCACGCCGTCAGCACCCAAGGTCAGGACGTCGCCCTCAAGATCTACGATCCGGCGGTCGGGCAACACGCCAACATCATGCAGGCGATGGAGCAGGCTTACGCCGGGGTGAATGCCCTGCCGGCCAACTCCACCGCCCCCATTCTCGATGCCGGCTACGACGAGGCGACGGGCGCGCCGTTCAGCGTGGTCGAGCTGCTCCGCATGCCTTCCATTGCGCAGCAAAATCGCCGCTTTTCGTCGGAAGAGGTCGTCGCGCTGCTGCAGGGCATGGCGCGCAGCCTCGACCTCGTCCACCTGCGCAAGGTCGTCCACGGCGCGCTCAAGCCGACCAACATCTTCGCCGGCCCGGGCCTCAACCCGGTGCTGGTGCTCGACTTCGCAGCCAATCTGGCGAAGGGCGTGGCGCCCACCCAGGAGGGCTATGCGCTGATGGCCCCGTGGATCGCCCCGGAGCAGATCCAGGGCGGCGCGATCGGTCCGCCGGCCGACGTCTTCAGCGCTGGGCTGGTTGCGTTCTACGCGATGACCGGAAAGTCGTATTGGCGCTCCTGCCAGGGTCCCAACCCCGATCTGACAGCTTGGCAGCAGGAGATCGCCGGGCCCCGCACGCCGGCTTCGGCGCGCGCTGCCGAGCTGGGCGTGCCGCTGTCGCCGACCGTCGACGTCGCCCTCTGGAAGGCGCTGGCGCTCGAGGCCGGCGACCGCTACCGCAGCGTGAGCGAGTTCGCCACGACGATGGAGGACTCGCTCAAGAAGGACAATGCCGGCAACGCAGCCACGATGGCTCTGCCAGCCTTCGACGACATGAGCCGCGGGTCGGCGGGCGGTGAAGGCCCAGCCTCCAGCCCTCCGACGATGGCGCTGCATTCTCCGGTGAACATCCCCGGCGCACCCAACATGCCCAATGGGTATGGCCCGCCGAATTCGCCCGCGACGATGGCCTTGCCGCAATCGGCGTTCCAGCCGCCGCCCGGCTACGGAGGCGCCGGGGCAGCCCAGGGAGGCATGGGCCTCGGCGGCACCATGATGATGGGGGGCGGCGCGATGCAGAACGCGCCGCAGGGTCCCAACTACGCACACATGTCCTCGGGTCCCGGTGGTTTCCCCGCCGCGCAGCCTGGCGGCCCGATGGGTCCCCATGGGCAGATGGGTCCCCATGGGCAGATGCCCCACGGCATGTACGATCCCAACGCCGCGCAGGCCTTCCAGCAACAGGGGCAGGGCCGTGGTCCCGGCGACCACTATCCGCCTCCACCGGCCATGTCGCCCGTCGCGGCGGCGGTCCCGCCGCAGCAGGGCGGCAACAAGAACAAGATCATCGCAATTGTCGGCGCTGTCTTCGCCGTCGGTTTGCTCGCCGCCGTCATCACCGTCCTGGTCCTCCACACGGGGCCGGTGACCGACAACGGACCGGTCGCCATCGGCTCGGGCGCGCCGCCCGTCTCGGCCGCACCGGCGGCCTCCCCGCCCCCGCCCGAGACCGCGCCCAGCTCCTCGACGCCCGCACCGACCGAGAGCGCCGCCGTGCCGGAGCCCTCCGCGTCGGCGAGTGGGGGGCCCGCCGAAGGGCCACCCATCGGCACGCTCTCTGTGGTGTGCAACCCGGACTGCGACACCGTGCTGGTCAATCGGAAGCCGATCGACGTGACCAAGCCTGTCGAGCTCGCTCCGGGCGTCCACAAGGTCGAGGCCATCAAGGCCGGCCACATCACCCGAGCGGAGAACGTCGTCATCAAGGCGGGCGACTCGATCGACCGCGTCTACGAGATGAAGGCCCTCCCGCCGCCCAGCACCAACCCCAACCCCAACCCCAATCGCCCCCCGAAGTGCACGCCGGGCCAGTTCATCAAGAAGTGCAAGTGAGCCGCGCGCGGTAATCTTGTGCGCGCCTCAGGCTTTGCTCTCGTGCTGGCGGCCTGTGTCGCCGCTTGCGACAACGACTCCGGCGAAACGCCGCCTCCCGGCGCGCTCTCCGCCGAGGCTTCCGCTTCGCCGCCGTCCTCCGCGTCGAGCCCGAGCGGTGCGCCTGTCGAGTCGGCGTCGGCGTCGGCGTCGGCGGCTCCCATTGCGCCGCTTCCCAAGGAAGACTTCTACCCGAAGACCCTCGCCGAGCAGCGCGACGCGATGATCGAGCGCATGCGCGCCGTCCTCGGCGTCACCGACGAGCAGGTCGGAAAGCTGCGCGCCATCCTCGACGATTCGAAGATCGCGGGGCAGGGCAATCCCGAGGTCACCACCTATGCGCTCACCCGCAAGGAATGTCGCGAGCGTCGCGCCGCCGCAGGCGTAGCCGACGAGACCTTCGCCGCGTGCGGGGGCCCCAACATGGTGCCGATTACATCAGGCGCCAAACCGGGTGAAGGCGCCGCCACCGTCTGTATCGATCGCTACGAGTTCCCCGATGTCGCCTGCGACCACCCGATGACCTGGGTGAGCGCCCGGCAGGCCGAGGAGCTTTGCATCGCAGTCGGCAAGCGCCTGTGCGACGCGCACGAATGGGAAGGCGCCTGCGCCGGCAAGCTCCTGCCGGTGGAGGAGGAGTATTCCTTCGGCCGCCCGCGCAAGGAGCAGAAGGGGTTGCACAATGGCAGCCGGGAGATCCGCTGGGCCTATGGCCCGACCAAGGACCACACTAAATGTGGCACAGCATCCAGCAAAAATGAGGAATGCACGACCAAGGGGATCGGCTGGAAGCGCTGCGGGTCCAACACCTATCCAGCTGGCTCTTTCCCCGAATGCAAGAGCCCGCTGGGGGTGTACGACCAGCACGGCAATGCCGCCGAGCACATGAATCTACCGCTCAAGGCCGACCAGCTCGCAAGCTTCCCCGACGGCAAGCTCGGTGAGACCGAGATGAAGGGCAGCTGGTTCATCTTCCAGAAGTACGAGGCCCACGACGACGACTGCCGCTGGCGCGCGCCCGATTGGCACGCGAGCAAGGTCATGGCCCACGGCAGCCACGGCAACTACCACCTCGGTTTTCGCTGCTGCAAGAGCCTGTAGGGGGCAGCGAACGGCGGCGAACGGGACCTGATTCTCGAGGCAGCAGCCTGGTGAAGCATAGTTCGCGGGCGTTCACGGGGACAAACACCTGCGAATGCGGGAGACTTGAACAGGAAGGCGGGAAGGTTTTGTGTTGGGCACATCAATTCAAGCCTTTCTTCCTGTAGCTCACAGCGCGTCGACCTCGAGAACGTTTTCGTTGCTGCCGGGAGCGCCTTCGGTCGCGGCGTTCGGGCCGTCGCTTCCCACGCCGCCGTCGCCGCCGCCGCCAGGGTCGCCCTTGTCGAACGCGACCTCGGCAGTCAGGTCTGGCGCGTCGTCCCCGGTCCAGATGATTCCGACGGAATGGCCGCCGCGGCCCCCGCCTGCCGATCCACCTTGCCCGCCGCTGCCGCCGCTGCCGCCGGGGCACGCGCCACCGCCATTGCCGCCGGCCTCGCGGCCATCGCCACCAGGCTGCCCCGGCTGGCCGGGTGCGCCATTGCCGCCCCGTCCACCGTCGCTCGTCGCCAGAATGGTGTTCAACAGCGTGAGGCCGGAGTTGAACGCCACGATTGCGACGCTGGCCCCCGCGCCGCCGCCAGCCACGCCGATGTTGCCGCCGCAACCACCTGCGCCTCCTCCGCCGCCGGACGGACCGGCACCATTGCACAGGTTCGCGCCTCCACCGCCGCCTCCGCCCGAGCCAGGCGTGCCAGGCATGCCGGTGGTGCCTGATGCGGGAACGAACCCACTGGGACCGAGGATGCCATGGGCGTCGTCGGGCGCGCCGGTGCCCGGCTCGCCGAAGGTGCCGGGGGCGCCTGGGCCGCCGTTGCTGCACTGTCCGCCAGGGCCTGCACCCTCACCCAGGCCACCAGTTCCGCCCCCATTAAGGGGTGCTCCCTGGGTGGCGTTGCCGCCGAATGTGACGTTGTTCTGACCTGCGCCACTCGGCCCGCCATCTCTAGGAGTTCCCCTACAGGAGTTCTCGCCGCCGTCAACCCCGGGTGTACTCGCGTCGCCGTCGCAGCCATCCGTGCCCGGCGTACCATCCGGCGCCTTGAGCTCCGCCGAGGCAATGGACTCGCTTTCGCCATCCGCCCCTTGGCCTGCCGAGATGTCGCACAGGTCGATCTCGAGCGTCGCGCTCACGGCGAAGATCGCAATCGACGAAGACCCGGAAACGGTGGCGTCCGATGCGGCGATGTCGAAGTTCGACAATGAAACCGACGCCGCGCTCGTGACCGTCAACGGAATGTCGTTCGCCTCCGCCCGCCATGCCGTCCGGCCCGCCGCGGTCCATCCCCAGTTGGTGCAGCCGAAGCCGCCTACCAGGGTGAGGTCCGTCTCGATCGTGACGGCCTCGTCATGGCCGGCGGAGTCGCAGACGTAGATGGTATCGCCCGAGTCTGCGGCGCCAATGGCCTGGGCCAGCGTCTTGAAGGGTTGGCTCTTCGAGCCGGTCTGCTGCGGGCCGTCGTAGTCGCTGTTCACGAACACGCCGCAGTCGTCTCCCACGGTCTGGTCCTCCGCGAGGTTGCACCCCGCGGCGCTGCCGCCGCCACCATCACCACCGGCGCCACTGCCGCCATGGCCCCCGTCACCGCCGCCGCCGGTGTCGCCGCTGCTCACCGAGCTTCCGCCGTCGCCGCCGCCGCTCTGGGTCGACGATGACGTCGGCTGCGAGGAGCTCGTGGAGGTGGTGCCGCCGGGCCCCTGGCTCGTTGACGAGGAGGATGCCGCATTGCCACCCGTGCCCTCGCAGTCGACCTTGTCGCAGAAGTCATCGGCGCAGCCGAGGAGCGCAGAGGTCGCGATGCCGGCCAGCGTGAGGAAAGCGAAGGTCTTCATGGTTTCAATTTCCGTTTCTCGGATCTCAGAAGGAAGTCCGAAATGCGCCACCAAGGAGCCCCGGCGCGAGCCAAGGCTGAACTGCGGATACCTCGGACTCGTCGCCGGTCGTTGCCGCCCAGATCAGGTAGACGATGCCGCCGACGGCCATTGCGCCGCCAACGCCCATCGCAATTCCGCCGCCGAGCTGAAGGCCTTGTGCCTCGGATTGCTTGTCCTCGCCATCGGCACACTTGGCCACCAGCGGCCCGCTTGGTGGCTCGGTGCAAACAGTCCCGGAGTCCTTGATCTCTTTCGCGAGGGCGTCGCCATCACTGTCCGCCCCACTCCCCGCAACAAACAACCCCAGCCCCACCCCGATCGCCACGCCACCCGTGGCCGCCAGCGCAATGCCCGGCCAATACGGCGGTCCGCCATCATCCGCGCCGCCACTCTCACCGCCGGGCGGCTGGGTCACCGGTCCGGCGCCTGCGCCGCTCGCGCTGGTCGCACCGAATGCGACGTCGACCTTGGTGGATTCGCTCGCCAGAACACGCGCGCTCTTTTCGCCGGTCTGACCGCCACTCTTCGCTTCGATCTGATGCTCGCCGGGGTCCACAAAGACGGGATCGGCCAATGGGGCGACGCCTCTCTTCACGTCGTCGACCGAGACCTCCGCCCCTGCCGGAGCGGTGATCTCGAAGGCTCCGACTTTTCGCCTGGCTTCGCCATAGAGCTTTTCGGCGCCGGCTTTCTTCTTCGGGTCGCCGCTCGGCGGAAAGTTGCGGATCGCGAATGCGAGGTGGTTGGCGGCCTCGGCGAACTGGGCGAGCTTGAGCTCGGCGGCTCCCAGGTTCGCGGCGATGTCGAAGGTGGGTTTGATTGCAAAGGCTTCGCGGTACTTCTTCGCGGCGAGGGCGTAGTCGCTTCCGTCGTAGGCCTTGTTGCCTTCTTCGAAGAGCTGGTCGGCGCTGGCCGCCCCACGGGGCGCGGCACCTTGGGCCCAGGCGTCGGGGTGCGAGGCCGCCAGGGCGATCGCGCACGCCGCGGCCGCGAGAAGTCTCGAGGATCGGTGAGAGAACGAGGTCATGGGAACGTTGGGGCTCCTCGGGATCGCTTCAGAACGGGCGGTCGCTGCTCGGCTTGGTGGAAGGCCCCGGGACATCTTGGCTTGGCGGGGGCTTGGGGGTGGAGCTTTTGGGGTTGGTTTCCACCTGTGGCGCTCTTGCTTCGGCCGAGGGAGGCGCCGTCGGGGGGGCGCTCTGCACGGACGTTGATGTGTCGGGCGCGACGGAGCTTGGCGCGACGGTCGCGGAGGCGGGTGCAGAGGCCGGGGCAGGGGCAGAGGCGGTGGCTGTGGCGGCGGCCGGGGTAGGGGAGCCGGCTGTTCCAGGCGGCGCTGCCATCTCGATGTCGATCTCGCCGGGCTGGGCCGTGGGCGTGGTGGGCGCGGAGTTGTCGCTCGCTCCGCCACCACGGGAGACGAGGAGCGCGAGGAGGATGATGCCGACGGCGAGGGCGGTGGCGCCGAGGATGGCGAGGCGGCGGTGGTCCGCCCGGGTGGCGGTGGCGGTGGCGCCGAGGTCGCGTCGGGCACGCTCGAAGGCCTCCTCACGGGCGGCTTGGCGAAGCTCGTCCGATTCGTGCTCGTCACGGTTGCGCTGATGCAAGCGCGGGTCGGTGACGCGGGCGTGAGGGTCGAGGCGCGGAAGGGTCTGCTGGGCGCGCCGCACTTCGGAGGCGCTGTCGTTGCGCTCGCGCACGGTCGCATCGCCGTCAGGGTCGTCGACAACGGCGCGCTCCATTCGGCTGACGACTTCGGCGAGGCGTGGATCGGCGCTGACCTCACGCACCAGCTGCTCGGCTTTGGCGCGGGCGGCAGCACCGTCGAGGACGCGGTTGACGGCGGGCTCGCCGACCATGAGGTCGCTCAGGGGGACCTCGTCGCCGGAGCTCGGCTTGCGGATGTCGCTCATGGCGACCTCGTCGGGTTAATGACGCTTGGCTTTCCGTCAGGTAGAAAGCCGGTGAGGCGCAACAGGGCGAGGCCGCCGACGCCGATGAGCAGGGTCAGCGCGAAGACGAACATCGCCGTGCGAACGACGCTCGAGTCGCCGGCCAGCGGAGGGAGCGAGGCGGAGGACGATCGCTCGGACGAGGATGCGCCGAGCTTTGCGCCAGCCGCACGGCGACCCGCGAGATCGGTAGCGGCCTTGCCGTCGCTCAGTGTCTTGGGCAGGACCCGGGCCAGCACCTTCTCGGCGTCGAGGATCGGGCCTTGCGGCGTCGCGGCATTGCCGACCATTCGCACCGTTGCCCGCTCTTCCTGCGGGAGATCGAAGAGACTCGGAACAAAAGTCCACCCACCATTGGCGAGCTTGCGAAAGCAGCCCGGCGGGCAGAGGCGCAGGTCGACGTGGCCGAGCGTCATGCGATCATTGGTGCGGACCAGACCGCTCTTGGTCGGCATGCCACGCAGGACGAGGCCGTGAACGCTGCCGAGGTCGACGACCTGGAAGACGCCCGGCGAGACGTGCCGAAGCTCGCAATGGACGCGACTGACCGTGGGGTCCGCCAATACGACGTCGCATTCCTCCACCCCGCGCCCGACGACGATGACGGCCCGCAGGAGCGGATAGCGCGCAAGGGCATCGCCGGTTCGGGAGACGACGATGAGCGAATAGGCCGCCACGAAGTCGGTCTGCGCAACCGATTCGATCGCACCTTGGGGTGGGTCGACCCGCATCGATTGCGGTGGAAGCGTGGGCTGCAGCTTGGCGCGCGACGCGAGCACCGGTGCAGCGGGCGATGGCGACGTCGCCGACCCGACGCCAGAGCCCAAACCGTCGTTCGGCGAACGTCGCGTGTCGACCTCGACCGACGGCGCCCTGGCCGGTGGATCGTCGAGCCGGCGAAAGCTCGGGTTGGTCTCAGGGGCCGCGGCGGGCGAGCCGCCACGATAGGCGGCGAGCCAGGCGCGCAGGTCGGACGCGAACGCCTCCATCGAGGGGTAGCGCTCGGCCGGAGCCCGTCGCATGGCCCGCTGGGTGATGGCGGTCAGCGAAAGGCTGGAGCCGTCTGGCAAACGTACAGTCGGCGCGAGATCGCTGTCGAGGACGGGCATGACGCTGAAGAGATGGGCGGATATTACGACGAGCTGGCGCCGCGCCTCGCCGCCGGCGAGCAAGGCGGCGCGCATCTGATTGGCATAGGCATGCTCGCCCTGGAGCATCTCGAAGAGCATGTGGCCGATCGCATACTGATCGGAGCGGGCGGTGGCCGTCCCCGACTCGATTTGCTCGGGTGACATGTATTCGATGGTGCCGAGGTTGCGATTTTCGTCGGTCGTGCGCTCACCGCCGGCCCGCTTGGAGATGCCCAGATCGAGGAGCACCAGCCGCGGCTCGGCGCCTGGTACGTCGCGCGCCGCCTTTTCCAGAAAGAGGTTCTCCGGCTTCAGATCCCGATGAATCAAGCCGAGCCGATGCACGCGGTGGGTGACGTCGGCGACGGTGATGGTGTGCGCCACGGTCTGCGCCAGCGGCATGCGCCCGCCCCACGCCTTCTGCAGATCGCGGAAGTTCTTTCCGACCAGCCACTCCATCGTGATGTAGGGGCCGCAGCGCTCGTCGAAGCCGACGTTGCGGATCTGGACGACGTTCGGCTCTTTCTGGCAGATCGCCGCAAGCATTCGGCCCTCGTCGCGGAAGCGCTCCACGAACTCGGGGCGGGATCGAAAGTTGGGTCGGAGCACCTTGAGCGCGAGGCGCTGCTCCATGTGCTCGTGAAAGGCCTCGTACACCTCGCCCATCCCGCCGCGCGTGACGAGGCGCGTGATCACGACCTCGCCGAAGCGCTGCCCTGGCTGGCAGACCACCGGGTCTTCCACGAAGGACGACGGTGCAGCGACCCTCGGGCTGCTGGCCGAGCTCGCCGCGTGACTGTCGGCAGCCGAGTCGGCGCCCGCGCCGTCCGCAGTCGGGTAGGCCGAGCCCGGAGCACTGCGCGCGCGCTCACCCGATGCGAAGGCCTGGCTCGCGCCGCCTGGGCGGGTCGGCGCCCCGCTCGCGAGCGCTCCGGGCGCGTGCGTCGGAGGATGCGTCGCGCGCGAGCCGGGCTCGGTGTCCGCATCCTCGATGGTCGCCGGACC
>Ga0335394_10001783_pt1 | contig 24204 bp, 21 predicted proteins | sample MAT03_FD_205741 | JGI IMG/M metagenome (GOLD analysis project Ga0335394, IMG submission 205741) | Freshwater microbial communities from Lake Fryxell liftoff mats and glacier meltwater in Antarctica - MAT-03 (spades assembly) (version 2) ...
CAAGTGTAGAGCGACTGCAACACCATTCAGCCTTCTTGATTTTTTGTGTGGTAAGTAGGTGGGCTTAATTAAATATAAGATTCTAAAACCCTGCGCCGCCCGCTGTGCGGGCGGCGCAGGGTTTTAGAATTTGGTTTTTATTTAGGTTGAACTACTTATGCGTAAATTCTATTTTTGTTATGAAGACGAATGCTGTCCGTATTCTCGAAAAACTAGAGATTCCCTACGAACTACGCGAGTATGAGGTTGATCCCGATGACTTGGCGGCTGAGTCGGTAGCGGCCAAGATTGGATTAGATCCAGAGCGGGTATTCAAAACGCTAGTGGTGAGGGGCGATCGCACGGGTATTATTTTGGCGGTGATCCCCGGCAATACACAACTCGATTTAAAGGCTTTAGCCCAGATTTCTGGCAATCGCAAGGTTGAAACCGCTCCGCTCAAGGACGTGCAGCCACTCACAGGCTACATTCGGGGTGGCGTTACTGCCCTAGCCTGCAAAAAAGACTATCCCGTCTACATAGACGAGATGATGCAAGTCTTTGAACTCATTTCCATTTCCGCTGGGGTAAGAGGCACACAGATTTTACTGGCTCCCGACAGCTATTGTCGAGCAGTCAAGGGAACGTGGGGGGCGATCGCCCAAGACAAAACATAATTTAGCCGTGATTCAGCAGATTCTTTGCGGATTCTTTGACAGAGTTTTTATCTAATAGGACTTACGCAGTTGAATGAATTTGCGGGCGCGGCGCGCCCGCAAATTCATTCAACTTTCTTGGTTCTTCGTGTGAGGTGCGTAAGTCCTATCTAAAAGAGAGGGTTAAAGTTCCGCTACAGCCCGCTCAATCAACCGACGCGCCAACGTTTGAGTCCCCGTATGGGCGTAGTACTTAACTGCAATATCCAAGAAAGCGCCCAAGTAATCTAGCTTGTCTTTGGTCACATCAACAAACTTGGTCAGATTGTCGATCACCTTATCCTGAGTCAGGCTGTTGGATGCAACAAAACTGCCCATCCAGCCCTTGACCGAGTCAAAGCTTTCACCAATAAAGTTCAGCTTGCCTTCGGAATTGTTACCGGGGATCAAGTCGCTGACTCCCTTAAAGGTTTGGTTTTGCTCTAGTTCTTTGGGACTCAAGCCCTGAATAGTTGCCGTTCCCTTCTGGATAAAGTCAGGCCCTAGCGGGATTAAACCGTCGAAACAGACAAGTGCCGCCATCCGCATTAAGGATTCGCCACTATAGTCGCCCAACGCGCCTAAAAAGTCGCCGATGCTATCGCCAGGAATGCCATTGATTTGGCAAAATGCAACCAACTCTGTTACGAGCTTGATTGTGAGATCAATACTCTGAGCCTTCTCAGGCTTAGGAGTCAAACGGTCTAGGAATCCCAGGAAAGATATGTCTTGACCAATTTTGTTAGCCATAGCAGCCGCACCCAAGGCACCCGACGCGCTATCTACCGTCTGATAGAGCCAGTGGGCGCGTTGGTAACCCTGAGACTTGTCGTTGAACAAGGCAACAGCCCGCTCGCCAATTTGCTGAATCATGGCGGGGTCAGTTTCGCCCGTCACCGTTTGGATGGTCTTGTTGAAACCAGTCAAATTTTGCCACTGCCCTGGAATCACGAAGTCGAGCGACTTCAGCGCCATCACGGTCACACCACCCGTAGGCAGTTCGTCCACGAGTTCGTAAATGGGTTTGCTCATAATCAAAACTCTCTCAATCACGTCTTTAGAAATGTCTTCGCCAAAATCAACCTACTCAGTAACCCAACCATTCATCGCCGTTTATTTCAGCTTTGACAAGCCAGTCAAGTCAAATTTTTGCAACCAAGCGCGACGGTTTTCTTTGGTGAAAGACGGATCACGGGTGAGAGCTTTGACCTGATACCGATCAGAAACTAGCAGTCCTGTTTGGGTAGCACCAATTTCCAAGACGGGGTAGCCCGACAGTTTTTCGGTACTGGCCTGATATTTTTGTGCAGCACTAGGCAAGCTTGTAGTATCTGAAATAGACAGCATGCCTACATCTTTGCCATTTTGCTTGAGCTTTGCTTCAGCAAACCCCTTCTTTTCTTGAACAAATACAACGTCATAGCCTTGGGCAGAAGAGGGGAAAAATTTGTTAAAGCTGCTGCCTTGCTCGGCATTTTTATCAACAGCCGCAGGAGCACCTTTCTGGGTCGTCTCTTCTTGTACCTGGGCGTAGGGCGAGTCGTCGGCTTTGCTGCAAGCTGTCGTAAACAACAGGGTAGACAGCAGTAGGGCGGCTAGGGCGTTGCGCCAGCGGGGAAGGAACATCATACTCTCCTTTGCAAATTATCTAGAGGGGGTGCCTGATTCAGAAGCGGTTAGACTCTGGGCTTCCATGATGAAGCATACCGTTTTCGCCTGTGTCTGTTGTGGTTGCTGCTGAAAAGTTTAATAGATGGCGATGTGGATAAAAATTATGGATAGAGATTAAGTGGGGCGATCGCCCACGTTCTCAACCAATTGGGAACTTAAGAGTTCCGCACTCTAGAGGACAGGCTACATACTCTTAAATTCCAACAGCTCCAATTGGCGCTGAGCGCTTCTGATCTAGACAGACTACAGTCGGACTCAGAATTTAATCAGACACTTAAATTATCGATGACAGCGCCTTCTCTTAGCTCTACCGTCAGACAGGCTTTATCATTAGCGTTGTACTAGATTTTGTGCCGTTGGCCAGTGCCATGTCTTTTGTCAGTTCGTCTGATAGTTCCCTGGTTAATCGAACCGCGATCGCCCAAACTCCAATTCAACGCCTCTTCTCCTGGCTCAATCCCATCTTGCTGGTCGTGGGAGCGGGCATAGTTCTGTTGCCTCTGGCAGTGGTCATGGTGACATCCTTTTTACCGCCAGATTTGCCCTCTGCGCCGGGGCTGAGCGGCAATTTGCCTCAACAGTGGACGTGGGCAAATTATCAGGCCGCCTGGACACGGGGCAATTTTCTGTTGGCGTTCGCCAATTCTACGCTGGTCGCTGTGGCGGTAACCTTGCTTCAGCTTGTGACCTCGGCGCTGGCTGGGTATGCTCTGGCGCGGCTGCGGTTTGGCGGACGGCAGGCAATATTGCTGCTGGTGCTGGTAACGCTAGTCATTCCCTTCCAGCTTTTGGTCATTCCTATTTTTTTGGTTTTAAAAGCGGGGCACTTAATTAACACCTACGGCGCACTCATTTTGCCAACGGCAGTGAATGGATTCGGCATCTTTTTACTGCGCCAGTTTTTTGAAACAATTCCCGTGGAGCTGGAGGAAGCAGCCACCCTTGACGGAGCAACCCGGTTGCAGGTGCTGTGGCAAGTAGTACTGCCGCTGGCGCGTCCGGCGTTGGTGACGCTATTTTTATTCTCTTTTATTGGCGAGTGGAACGATTTGTTCAAACCGCTGGTGTTTACGACTCGACCTGAACTCCGCACTGTACAACTGGCTCTGGCAGAATTTCAGGAACAATTCACCAATAGCTGGTCGCTGATGATGGCGGCTGTTGTGATAGCTACGTTGCCCATTGTGCTGTTGTTTTTGTTAGGACAGCGCCAGTTTATTCGAGGAATTGCGGCGACGGGGATCAAAAATTAGGACTTTATCCCTCTTCTTCCTTTATCCTTCTTCTTCGGGGATGACCTGGAGCCGAATCATGCGCGATGTGCCGCTGGCGGGGTCGCCCAGTTGCAGTTCGAGCGTTTCGCCCGATAGCGGCGACAGGTAGGCCAGCAGCGATCGCAAATTAGGGGTGCTGCTGCCGCTATCGACATAGACGCGATCGCACAACCCAGTAACCCGTTTCCAGGTGGTGTAGAGTTTGGCGATCGCCTGTTCTAACTGTGCCGCCTGGTTGACCAAATCGGCGGTAGCGTTAAGACAGCCTACCCGCATCGCTTCTTCTAGGGCACTTTCTAGGTCTAAGCCTTCGTGGGTCAGCGCCTGTACCTGAGTGGCGGCAGCCAGGTACTTGGCTAAGTAGCGAGCCTCAGCGGTGACTTGCTTGATGGTATCGACATCGGGATTTTCTGCCACTTCAGCGCGCAGATGCTGTTGATGCGAGTCGGGTAATTTTTCCATCTCGCGCACGAGCGGAGCCAGGTAGCGGGTCGGCAAGGTGTTATCCGCCGCTTTTTCTTTGACCTCGACAGGCAGTAGGTCAGAGGTCATGGCTGTCCACTCGTCAGAGAGTTGCCGTACCTCGCGGCGGGTAATTTTGTCGCCCCGGCGAGCCGCTTCGCTCACCATCTGTTTGACTTCGGGCGAGGCTTGCGCCGTTTCGACAAAGGCTCGCTTGCTAAAGCGATTGACATCACCTGGCTCTAGCAACCCGTCATCAAACATGGTGTCGGCACTGTCGGCCAGCTCAATCAACACATAGGCCTGACTTTTGCTGATTTCCCGATCCTTCAGCCAGTTGAGAAACCCAATGCTACCAGGATTGGTGCCGTGTTTTTCGCGATCGCGCACTACCCGCAAGATTCGCCCTCGCCAAATGTCGGTTTGCAGGTCAAAGCGATCGCACACCTGCCACGCTGCCTCAATCTGCTGCTGAAAATCGTGTTCCGAAAGTTGATCATCGTCAGCATTGGGTAGCGTGAAGCTAAGTTCTACCTCATTGGGGCTATTGAGTAAATCGGTCGCGAAAGCAGCAGTCATGGTCAACCCGGTGAATGGAAACAATTGCGTTTTTACGCCATGCTGGTAGCAGCATTGATGTCATGGTTGTTGAAAGCACAGTCTTCTGCCTGCGTTTCCAACAATCATGATTAAGATTCAGAATTAAGGGTCAGAACTACGTTAAGTAGATGGGCGTAATTAAATATAAAACCTTAAAGGTCTGCGCCGACCGCTGCGCGGACGACGCAGACTTTCAGAATCTTGTTTTTATTTAGGTTGAACTACTTAGAAACGAGAAACGATTGCACGTTAGCCGGTTATAGCCCGCACCAATAACGTCACCAGCGTTGCAATCAATACGGTTATTAGTAGGGCGATCGCCACCACCACCACCGCAATAAAAATCACAAAGCCACGATCGGCGGCAAGGCTCTCATCTGGATTGGCAGCATGAACCTCTAATAGAGCCAGGTTCTTAGAATTTGCCTTCCAAGTCGCGTCAAAAAAATCGCCCAGCAGCGGCATTGTACCCAACACCCCATCTAATGCCAAATTGCCAACCATGCGTACCAACGTGTCTCTAGGCAGTCCAAAGCGCAAGGCTTCTAACACGATGTAGGCTGAAAGCATAGTCCCCACCGTATCTCCTCCACCCGGAATTAGCCCCATAATCGGGTCTAGCCCAATTCGATAGGTTGTACCGGGAATCAGGATAGCATTGTCGAGTACATGGGTTAGCGTCCGAATGCGCTGCAAGGCATTGGCTTTTGCTAACACTTTAGACTCAGATTCGATAGACATAACCAGCTACAGCTTTTGGGGCAGATTGTAGCTTACTCTAGGACGCTTGCTAACACAACCAGCGCTAGAGCGAGGCTATACAGATCTCGAACTCTGCTGCGCCCGCGCAGTGGGCGCAGCAGAGTTCGAGATCTGTTTTTGAATGATGCTGGGCTTTGAAATGACGCTGGGGTGCTTATTCCACTACTATGTGTTCTAGCGATCGCGGATTGTCGATAATTTTGGAGGCATCTTTAATTTGCAAGGCCACAATTTTATCTTCTGCGTCGTAGTCTACGATGACGCCGGGTCTGCTTTCGCTAAAGTCTTCAACCGTTACATCGCGAAAGACAATGCGAACGACATCGGTGGCTACGTCATAGATCACTTTCATCGGGGTTCACGCTCACTGTTAAATTGTTTTTAGTGGATGCGACCAGATTACGCCCAATATGGCAAAAATATTGCAAGCAAACAGACTACATGAGTCTACAGATGAGGCGCGTCTTATAGTCACATTACTAAGTTTGGTTGATCATACCCTGGACATTCTGGTCAACGTATGGAATCTCGTGGGGTAGACTCTGGCGATGCTGTCTTGGCAGCTAGACGGCTGCTGATTTTAGGAGGGACGAGTGAGGCGGTTAGCTTAGCGGCACAGGCGGTGGCGTTGGCTTGCCTGCGCGGAGCGCGTATCGCCAACCTCAGCGTCATTACCTCATTGGCAGGGCGCACCCAACAGCCGCTGGCGGTGCCGGGAGAGTTGCGAGTGGGAGGCTTTGGCGGCGAGGCTGGACTAATTTCCTACCTGCGAGAGTACCGTATTGATCTGTTGATCGATGCAACCCATCCCTTTGCTGCTCAAATGTCTTGGCACGCCGCCACCGCCGCCGCAGTTTGTAGAATACCTCACCTGCTGTTACAGCGTCCGGCATGGCAGCCTGTTGCAGGCGATCGCTGGATTGACGTTCCCACTCATGCAGCGGCGGCAGCAGCGTTGCCAAGCGAAGCTCAGCGCGTGTTTCTGACCATTGGTCGCCAAGAATTGGCTGCTTTTGCCCATTTGACCAACCGCTGGTGGCTAATGCGGATGATTGATCCACCTACTGCAACGGCGCTGGTGCCGCCTGGGGAAATTTTGCTAGAGCGCGGCCCGTTTAGCTTGGAACACGAGCGATCGCTGTTAAACCGCTACAAAATTGACGTAATAGTTAGCAAAAACAGCGGCGGTAATGCTACCTACGCCAAAATCGCAGCCGCACGGGAACTGGGAATTCCGGTCGTCATGGTGCAGCGATCGCCTACTCCCCCGGCAGAGCGCGTGGCCGATGTGGAGGGGGCGATCGGCTGGTTACGCCAGCAATTAGCCGCTAGCAATTAGCCGCCAGCAATTAGGCGATCGCTAAGGGGTGGAAACAGCAGCGATCGGTTCTACCAACAGCAACACATCCCGCTCAATCCACTCAATGACTTCAGCCAACCCCTCTCCTGTACGCAGATTGGTGAACAAAAACGGACGAGTCCCCCGCATCCGCAAAGAGTCGCGCTCCATCACGCCCAAATCGGCACCGACGTAGGGAGCTAAGTCAATTTTATTGATTATAAGCAGCGGTGACTTGGTAATGCCGGGGCCACCTTTGCGCGGAATTTTGTCGCCTTCGGCCACGTCAATCACATAAATATGGCTGTCTACCAGCTCGGGGCTAAAAGTGGCCGCTAAATTATCGCCACCGCTTTCAACAAACAAAATATCCAGCTCAGGATGGAGCAGCACCATTTCCTCCACGGCGCTGAGGTTGATCGAAATATCGTCTCGAATGGCCGAATGAGGACAGCCGCCCGTTTCCACGCCGCGAATCCGATCAGGACTCAGCACACCTTGGCGGGTCAAAAACTCGGCATCTTCTTTGGTAAAAATATCATTGGTGATGACGGCAATCGAATAGTGCTGGCTCAGAGTGCGGCAGAGCTGTTCTACTAAGGCCGTTTTGCCTGACCCAACGGGGCCACCGACACCAATTCTGACGGGTTTTCGCATAGCGTATGAGTCCTAGGTTGCAGGCGTGAATCGACTGACGCCAGCAGTTTACCATCAAGTATCTGCATGGGGAGGGGGCAGATCATGGCGATGTGTCTGATGGCTGGAATGCTCATGACTGCTGGATTGGAACATATACTGTTTACCCACAAAAGGGGTGAGGCGCTGCTCGTAGGGCACCGCCAGTCGCTCTAGCATCTCGGCAATCATGGCATCTGCCGGGGTCAGCAGTGCAGTCTGAGTAAAGCGCACGGGGCGGTGCAAGTTACCCAGTTGAAACCCCACGATGCCCCAGGTGAGGGCATCCCCCGGAGTAATGACCAGTACCTGTTCTGGAGCTGCCTGGACGGCGATCGCCACCCCATCGGCGATCGCCAACACGTCTCCATCCAATAGTTCTGTGCCTCGTGGCAGCGACACCCGCAGTGTGCGACCCCCCACACTGTGCAGCACCCCATGGGGACTCAACCGCTCCTCTGCTGTGAGCACCACAAAATCGGTCTCACTGTACTGATTTTGTAGATCTGCCAAGGTTCCCAGAATTGTTGCAATCACCGTCACGGCTGTTTTACTCCGCCCTGCATTCAGGTTTGGGCATGTCCTCTAGCCAGAGTTTACAGTTCCAGTCAATTTCCAACAATCACTGATTCAGGCGCATTGGGGATGTTCGCAGATGCCTTAGGCGGTTGATCGGGCGGTTGCTCGGGCAGTTGCTCGGGCGATAGTCTTGCTCCACCCTGCTTCTCATGGCTCTGGTTCCACAAAATCATCGAAAGCAACCCGTCTACTAGTCCATTGCCTGCACTGTTGCTGCCGACTAAGATGTCGGGAATCAGTCGAACGTGGCGATCGCCAATAATTTGCATCAACTGCATGGCCGTGTAGCTACTGGCTCCTAATGCTTCTACTCCAGCTCCGTAGGTTTCTGCCCGCGCATTGCCCGTGGCGCGGATTGAGTCGGCCTCCGCCACCGCCTTTAACTTGACAGCCTCTGCTTCCCCATTGGCGCGTTTAATATCGGCCTTGGCTTGCAGGTCAGCAATGCTAACGTTTTGCTCAGATTTCACCATTTGCTGCTGAATATCTGCCATCGCCGTTTCGCGCACCAACTGCTGACGCTGGGTTTGCGCCATCTGCTGCACTTCGTAGGTCTTGCGCTGCTCTTCGGCAATTTTGCGATCGGTTTGGGTTTGCATCAGCGACTCAGGTGGCTGGATGTCGCCAATTAGGGTGTCGATCGCCTGCACATCGTAGCTACGCAGCGCCTGCTGAATATATTGTGCGGCCTCCGCCTGTCGCTCACTGCGGGCGCTGAGAAAATCTAGCACCGTATAGTCTTGCGCCGAGTTGCGGAAATAGTTGCCCACCGTGGGTTCCAGCACATGATCCACCAAGTTTTGCATGGCTCCCACGCGGGAAATCACCTTCGGCGCATCCAGTGCGCCCACATGGATAATCTGGGCAATTTCTAAATCAAAGGCAAAGCCATCCTTCGAGCGCACCTTGAGCGAATTCAGCTTCGAGTCATAGTTATGCCGCTCAGTTCGCACCGACCAATTCAGCACAATATTAGTTGTGGGCACCAGTTCTACCTTCATCACATGCGTGTTCAGCGGATGCTTACCGGGATACAGCGGCTCTGTCCACACGCCCTTATGACCGGGATGCACCAGGTCGCCGTGGGTAAACGAGACGCCGCTCACATCTTCATGCGCCTTGCCGACATAGGAAATTACCACCCCCACATAGCCAATCGGGATTTCGGTCATTGGCGTCTGGTCTACCTCCACACACCACGGGTTCAGGTTCCACGACCCTGAGAGCAGCACCTGCTCCTGCAAGCCCCGGCGGCCACCCGCCTGAATAAACAGCTCCCCATTTTGGAAATTATTGTGACCCGGAACCGTCGGCCCCGCAATTTCTCCTGGCTCAATTGGCAACCCATCCAGCGCCGTCACAATTCCCACCTTATCGGCGGTGACCGTGTAAACCTTCAGCTTCTCAGAATCCATCCCGTGCTGATTGGCCGTGGCACTGGTAATTACTTTAAACAGCGCCGTATTAATCCGATAGGTGCCAGCCGTCAGAAAGCCCATCTGCCGACCCTTTTCGCCATGGTTGAGCAAAAACTTGCGAGCATCTTGAAAATTGTCGCAGAGCACGGTTTTACCCAAGATCCGTTCGGGGGGAATCGCGACTCCATCGTTGGCCACCAGCAGGGCAATTTCTCCCTGCGGCACCACAATCATTGGCATTTTTTGAATCGAAAACTGCCAGGGGAAATAGCCCCAGTGCCAGCCAGGAGAAAGGGTGTCGGCCTGATATCCGGCTTCCCCATTTAGCGCCACTAGCCCTCCAGGGGGCAAGCGACCGCCAAACTTTTTGACCACTACCCCCACTTCTTTTTCACTAATAATCATCAACCCCGTCACCGACGAGAAAAAGAACAGCCCTCCAATCAGCAGTACGCCCCCCACCAAGAACGGGTTAAAGGAATTGATCAAGCCCATTTGCTGAATAGTTGAGCCGGATGCCGGAAATTGGAGGGATGCAAGCTGAGTCGAAGTTGTTACAGGGTGATTGGCTAGCTGGCTAGTTCGGGGCAGCGTAGTTGTAGAAGCAGTCGGGTGAGTGGCCAAAGGGCGAGTGGCCAAATTGGCTTGGGCAGAAGGAGCGGCTATGAGCGCTGTGACTGTTAGTGCAAAGACCGCAACAGCAGAGGCAGCAGCAGAGGTCATCAGTTGAGCGGCTTTACGAGACTGTTGAAGCGAAGTCAGCCTAGAAAACACGGGTTGAATTTTCATAGAGATACGGTACTCTACCGTATTACAGAGTTGTATCTCTCACCCTGACACAGATTTCTCGATACCCGTCAAAAATTCAGAATTGGGTTTACAGTTCTGCTCAGATGCCTGAGATATAAATTTAGTGATCAAATTCCAGCCAATTCGTTACTATTAACGTCCGAATACGGTAAAACCACGATTAAATTCATCTATCCATTGAAGACCGGGGCACGGGGAGAACGGGTATGCACTTATCAACGTTTTTGGCAGTGCAGCGCTGCCTTTTTAAGAACAGATCGGCTCAGCCAACCTCAACAAGCTGGATTGGCCGAAAGGAAGCGGTTTTGGGGATGGCGATCGCCATTCTTGTCACGGGTTTGGGCACACCTGCTGGGGCAAATCAGCCTACTAGAGCCAATGACGTTTCATCTCCTTCCCCCACCCACGCTGCCGTATTCCAGCTCATCTTTGTTGACCCCATTTCGGGAAACGATCGCAGCGGCGATGGCACTCAGCGATCGCCCCTCCGTAGTATTACTCGCGCGGTGCAGTTAGCTCAACCCAACACAGCTATATTCCTGGCAGCAGGCACCTACAGCTCCCAAACTGGCGAGCAATTTCCGATTATGCTACCGCCAAATGTTAGCCTTCAAGAAAATTTTTCCGGCGACGAACGCGGGATTACCATTCAAGGCGACGTAGTAGGTGGCCAATTATTGGGTGCTATTACCACGGGCAATTTGGCTGAAGCTCGTCCGGCAGCCAGCAATAGAGCGATCGCCCCAGCATCCAGTCCCGCTACCTCTAGAGCGGCAGCACCCTCAACCCAATCTGCATCCAGCTTTTCAGCATTAACGGGCGACTATCCGCCGGGAACCCTTCCACCCAATTCCCAATTCCGTTCTCGTAACTGGACAAGTACCACCCGTCCTAATACCGTAGCGGTGCCCGCAAATCCTCTTAGGCCCGGTGGCTCAAGCACTTCAGCGGCGACCAATCCTGCTGTAGAATCGCCCAGATACACGGCATTCCGGCGGGGTGCTCCTACGCCATCCGCCACCGCAGCACCAGCTTCAACCTTGAGCCAAACGCGATCGCCAGATGGGTTTTCAGCTCCGTTACCTCAATCGAGTGCTGCTATTTCTATCCCCGTGCCGCCGCCCTTAGAGTCTGGTCGCTATCGGTCTCCCGGTGGATTCAACACCTCGCAGGGCGGTATGGGAACGGCCTCGCCTATCCCGACGCAACCCATTTTGAACTTCCAGGAAAGCGTTGAGATCCCAGTTCTGGCTCCTGCACAGCAGGTAGCTATCGTTAATCGCTCAGACTCGTCTATTAACCGTCGCCCCACAGCCGCACGCCCCAGCCGCAGACCTCGCTACGATTTACTCCCTGTCCCTAACCCCAACGTTCCTCTGGGTAATATTGGCAATCTGCCCACAATTACCGTGTCAGGCGCGGCTAGCCCACGGCGATCGCCTTCCAGTGTTCCCGTTATCAGCCGTGCCGCCGAATTGGGGCTGCGCTACCGGGTAGTGGTTAACACAGGCGATCGCAGCACTCAGGAACGAGTGCTTCAGCTTTTTCCAGAAGCGTTTTTGACCTATGACGACGATCGGGACGTTGTAATCCAAGTAGGAGCATTCAACGAACGAGATAATGCTGAAGACGTTGAAACTGTGCTTGAGCAAAACGGCATTCGAGCCAGAGTAGAGCGCGTTGATTGAAAAGTCGATTAGTTGACGCTATTTCCCCTTTTTACGTCCAGCAGTTGCATCAACCAAATCCAATTCCGTTAAGCGAAAAGTAACGAGCTTATCCCAATTGCCACCTTCAAACAAAACAGCCGCCTTGCCATTGCTAATGCGTTGAACCAATCCCTGAAACCCATAATAGGTATCGTTAGTGTTAATAACCCGAACGGCTGATCCTGGAAAAATCATAAGTCTTATGTAGATCTGGGTAAATTAGATCTGGGTAAATCTGTTCGTTTCAAGCTTAAGGCATTCAGTTCTGCAAAATCACAGTTAGCTATCTAAATATTTTTGTGGGGGATGGCTCCGGCTATGAATTTTGTTTTGGAGGCGCGCACTGCGCGCCTCCAAAACAAAATTCATGGCTGCAATCAGCAGCACCCTGATGAGTCAGTAGACCTCCTGCATGAATGCTTTTTTGAGGGCGTGAATCCTTTCCCGGTGAAACCGGGAAAGGATTCACGCAGGAGGTCTAGTGCAGGAAATTGGTAGACGTTCTATGATTTAGAACATAACTTAACGTTTTGTAAAATCTTGATTCCAGCTATTCGTCCAACCCAACCCTCGGCGCTATCGGTGCCCTGGTATGTGCTCGAACCCCTCTGGCAAGGTGGAGAAGCGATCGTGCAACAAGGACTTCCCCACCACCAGTTGGCACCCGCTTGGCAGATGCTCCTCCTAGGAGATGGTTCTCCCACTCGCCATCTTCAGTTGCTGACCGGAGAGCCAACGGAGGTGGACGTGCTCGATATGTCTTTGATTGGGATGGCAGGTGATAATGCACCCGAACAGATTGAGGTCGTGCCGGGTCCCCGACTGCGACGACAGGTATGGTTGCGGACTGCTTCTGGTCAGCGTCTTGCTTACGCTACGTCGTGGTGGGAAGCAAGTCACGTTGACGACTATTTGCAGAACCGATCGCTTCCCATTTGGGCGAGCTTGAGTCGTCTCAGAACCGAACTTTACCGAGATATTCAAGGAATCCACTATGGGCACTGTCTGGCTCTGGAAGTAGCCTTCGAACAGGTTGGCCCATTTTGGGGTCGTCATTACTTGTTCTGGCACCACGGACGGCCATTGACTCTCATCTACGAGGTATTTTCGCCTTACCTAGTGAAATATTTAGGACCTGTACAGATAAACTAGCAAGAATTTGTACTCTTAAGTTTTGAGGATAACACCTGTCGAAAGCAGGGAGAGAATTTTGTATAGCAGTCCCAAATAATTTGTGAGAGGTGGAATTGACCCCCGGATTCCCGATTGAGCTATTAAAGTTAGGTCTTCCGCAGTTGAGTGATGTTGCAGGTGTGAAGCACCTGCAACATCACTCAAATTTCTTGGTTTTTGTGTGAGACGCATAGGTCTTAAAAGTAAAGAGGTAATGGTTTCGGCCATGACTTCTTTTACTGACGAAACCAGCGATAAGTAGTTCAACCTAAATAGTTCAACCTAAATATAGCGGTAGCCATGATCAATAGGACGACTCCCTGTCATTCCCGCGCAGGCGGGAATCCATCTGCTCGATAGGTGCCAGCGTCATTCCCGCCTGCGCGGGAATGACGCTGGCATGTCCTAAGCTTTATGACTATGGCTATAAATATAAAATCCTAAAACCCTGCGCCGCCCGCTGTGCGGGCGGCGCAGGGTTTTAGGATTTGGTTTTTACTTAAGCCCACCTACTTACTCTGAAAGGATAGGATAGATAGCTAAAAGGGTACTAACGAATGGTCAAGATATAACGCCCACGTCCGTTACGGTCGTAAGCGTTTGCAATCACTCGATACGTTCCAGATTGAGGCAGGGTGACTGTGATCACAGAATTGGTGCTATTGGGAGTCGCATCGTCATTCTGTTCAATCACTTGGCCATCTGAATCCATCAAAATCAGATATGTATCGAAGTCATTGCTTTCCATGGTAATCATCACAGTCTGCCCGCCCGTTCCTTGAAACGAGTAGTCTTGGTAAAGACTGTTGTCTTCTTGCAATACTGGAGAGTTAACATCCAGTCGTCCTTGCTCTCTAAGTAAAACTCCGGCAGCCGGCGAGGGCGAAGATGGAGCCGCGTTACCCGTTGCAACACGCACGCTGTAACTGCCAGATTCTCCCGATTCAAACGTATTAGCCAAGATGGTGTAGATACCGTTGCTAGGCAATGTTGCAGTTAGGCGAGAATTGCGATCGCCCCCACTGTCATTGTCTTGCCCTACTTCATCGCCGTCAGGAGAAAGCAAAATCAGGTAAGCATTTAGCTCACGGCTAGTCATCTCTACTACTACCTGTTGTCCGGCTCGGCCTTCAAACGTGTAAGTGTTGTAGTAACTATTATCAGATTGAAGCACACTGCTGTTGCTGTCGAGTCTGCCTTGGAGCGGTGCCCCATTGAGCGAAATTCGCTGGGCGACTTGCCCTCCACCCAGCATGGGCGACTGTTGAGCAGTACGGGGTGCCCGACCCTCTCGCACCGCCACTAAGAAGGGCTGCACTCGCTCAATCGAGATCGCAAATCCGATACCTGTATTCCCGCCTGAACCTCTGGGCGAAAAGATAGCGGAATTAACGCCAATCATAGCGCCTTGACTATTGAGCAACGGGCCACCTGAATTACCAGGATTAATTGCAGCATCGGTTTGAATTAAGCCGCGACTAGCATCAAGTCGGCTGATAATACCTGTTGTAAACGTCCCTTGGAATTGTCCAAAAGGGTTGCCAATGGCGAAGGCACGCTGCCCCACTTCGACAGAACCGGGGCGAGCAATTGATACGGTAGGAAGATTTGCCTGACCTCGAATTCTAACAGCGGCCAGATCTAATCCTCCTTCGCCAAATGCAATTACGTCAGCTTGCAACCGCCGACCGTCGGACAGCGTAACAGTAACGGTTTGGGAACCGCTGACAACATGGGCATTGGTCAACACCAACCCATCTGAACTAATGATGCTACCGCTGCCTGTACCAGATTCAGCTTCGATTGATACGACAGCCGGACTTGCCGCTTGATAAACACGGACATTAACACCTTCCTCGGCATCTTGAGCCAGAGCAGTGCTGGATAAACCAGAACGAGTCAGACTCAAGAATGATTGAGGCAAGAAGGCATCTAGAACCAGAAGACTGGTTGCAGCAGCGACGATAGTGGTGGAAAGTGCTAAACGGGGAAAGGTTGTACTCATGCTGTGAGGGTGGTGTGTCTACGGTCTGTTTAATGGTCTAGTCTGGTCGTTGAAGGTTGTTTTCTGTCTAAAGCCGAGGCTTAACGTGCGAACAAAGCACCGTAAAGCGACATTCAAGCAGCGATCGCCCCACTACCGTTTGCTGCCCTTTCTATTTTCTACAACGCTTTAGAACTCGTCCAGGAAAACTTGAAAGGTCAAGTGTTAGCGGCAACGAACTCTCTACAGTTCTTTTCTATTCTGCCAACAACTCTAGCCAAGCGTCATCTGGCAATATTTTAATCTGTGTAATGAATTAGGGTAGTCCTAAATTGGTCATGATTTTTTGAAGCGCGGGCTTTGCCCGCGCTTCAAAAAATCATGACATCAATAAGTAGGTGGGCTTAATTAAATATTAAGATTCTAAAACCCTGCGCCGTCCGTACAGCGGGCGGCACAGGGTTTTAGAATTTGGTTTTATTTAGGTTGAACTACTTACCACTATCCAAATTAGTGATTCAGCCTCAATGAAAACCAAGCTCTACGATCCTACATAGCCTGCCAGGGTGAATAAGTCTGCCAGGGTGAATACCGCAGGATTCCAGCGCTAATTACACTTAATGAATAAATTTAAAGCCCGGAACGGTCAAACACTACAATGTCCCACTGGCCATTGGCATTAGACTCAAATGCGATCGTGTTACCGTCTCCGCTAATGGTAGGATTTCGCACCTCTGCGGCTAAGTTGGCCGTTAGATTTTGCAATCGGCGCACTTGGCGATCGTATCGATAAATATCTACATCACCGCCGTGGCTAGCAGCAAACACAATGTAACGACCGTTAGTAGACACGCCGGGATGAGAGGCCACACTATCAACCGAGTTCAAGCCTGGTAGATCAACCAAATTGCGACTCACCAAGTCATAGAGATAAACATCCTGACTGCCATTACGGTCAGAGATAAAGACCATGTAGTCTCCGACAATCTGCGGTTCGTGCTCAGTGTAGGGACTGTTGAGACTACGCCCAGCCGAATCATAGGGCAATGTCATCAAGCGTGGGTAACTGAAGTTACTCAGAAAAAGTACAACGAGGGCGATCGCCACAATGACTGGAGCAAGTTTCACAAAACGGGTATGAGGGAATAAAGACAGCGGACGTGGCCTAATCTACACCCTACACCGTTTACCACTGCCTTTTACGTTCCGTTGTGAATCTGACACCTGTTTCTCAAAACCCAGGAACAGATGAGAGTAGCTCTAAACGCACGTACATGGGCGTAATTAAACCTAAAACCCTAAAAGTCTGTGCCGCCCGCGCAGCGGGCGACACAGACTTTTAGAAGCTTGCATCGATCGCCAGTCCTTTCTCTAGTCGGAGAGAATGCCGTCTTTTTTGATCTTACGATCGAGCCGTTCTAAGATGAGGCGCTGCCAGTTGGGGCGATCTTTCAGCTTTTCTAGTTCTTTGGGCTGGGTTGTTTCCAAGAAGCGCTAGAACTTATCGCGATCGATGGCAAACTCGCGATCGAAGTCAGCCGGGTTGCCTTTTTCATAGCGAGAAGCTTCCACCAACGATCGCTCTATACAGTTTTTGAGGGCTTGTTCGTTAAGTAGTTCAACCTAAAAAAACCAAATTCTAAAACCCTGCACCGCCCGCTGTGCTAGCGGTGCAGGGTTTTAGAATCTTATATTTAATTAAGCCCACCTACTTAGTTTGGCTGACCATGACAGCTTTTTTAGCTAAGGGTTGAAGGGATAAGAACCGTTTGATGATAGCTAGTTTGGGTATTCATTTCGCTTTAAGTGCATTGCGGAAGGTGTTAGCAGCTTCTAGGCGAGAAGTTTGTGCCATCAACACGCAACGGGTGAGCAACTCAATATCGAGCGTGCCTAATTCGGGAATTTCGCTTTTAGAAATCTGCTCATACTCCGACTCTCGCAGGCGATAAAGGCTAAACACGCCATCTTCCCAAAACCAAACTTCGGGAATGGCGAGTGCCCGATAGTGATTCAGTTTTTTAAGACTGCCGCTGGTAAAAATCACTTCGATGACTAAATCGGGGATTGGCTTGGATGCCCCAAAACAGTAAGACTCGTCGGGTTCGGCAGAGGCTTCGCCTTCCCGCTCTTGGGTGGTGGAACCAAGGGGTTCAAACTCAATGCTCATTTCTAGGCAAAACAGTTCAAGGAGGAACCCAATAATGGTTTTGAAGAATTCATGTTCGCGCCCTGGCATGAGGATTTCAACGGTGTTGTCATAGTAAAAAAGCCGCACATTGCGAGTATCACCAAACCCTGACTGAATCAGCTTGAATTGCTGCCAGGTAATGCCAGAATGGATAATTCGTTGATCAGGGGATGGGGGCTTGAGTCGTTCGGGCTGAAGTTGAACCATCGGATTGTTTCTCCTACAGTGTTTCTATTTTAGTCGGATCGTTCAATGCAGTTTTCGAGACCTTGTTCGTTGGTTTGGCTGACCATATTCTGAAGTTTTCCCTAGTCGAGATTTTCGTCTTGCTGAATCTGTTCAATGCAATTTTTTAGTAGCTGTAAGTCTTGTTGCATGACGTTCCACACAACACGAGTGTTAATGCTGAAGTAGGCAGGGGCGATCATATCTCTTATAGAACCCATTTGACATCTAATTAGAATTGAGATTTGGGGCGATTTTTGGGCAGTAGGGGCGAAGCATTTGCACTCGAATTGACGCTGCGTTGCCAGAATATTGATGCAAATGCTTCGCCCCTACAGAATATTCGCGATCACCGGAAAGATGTCAAATGAGTTCTATACTGCGATCGCCTTCCATTGGATTTGAGGATAGTTGCTGCGAAGCGTATCAGAAATTTGTTTAGTTGCCTCCCCGATGATGAATAGGTCATGGGTTACTGCGTCTAAGGTTCGTTGGTCTTCAATCAGTTCTTCATAGCTGAATCCGACAGTATCGCGTTGAATCTTGCGGATACTGGCCAAAATATCGGTTAGATACAGGCTCAGTTTACGCGATATGGATGGACTGTTGCCATAAAGACCAGGAAAACAAGGGTTCCAAATCGTTAACCTGGTTTTACTAACTTGGCGCGGCTATAGCTTAAGGTTATTTTTCTCTACAGTGCGGACTGCCAACAGTTGCGACTGGGAAACTCTTAACTGTACGAGTATCATACCTATCTTTGCGTTAAGTGAGTCGCAACTTTGTCTTACTAGATACAATCATTCAGCATTGCAAACCCTAGAATCCGCATAGCTCAAAAATGCAGATTCTAAGGTAACTAAGCTTTAGAAGCTGTTGTTGATGTCAGCCTTTGGTTTTCTTCAGAGCGAGGCCAGCACTGTCTTTAATACTGTATCTGTTTCTTCTCAGCCAAATCTAATTTGTCTGAAATAGAGTTGTTGTCCGTTTCCATTTTTCTATATCTGCACCATTGTCAACGTCTGACTTTAGACGTTCGATGTATCTGATTCTCTCTTTAATGCTTTTATCTAAGCACTGCGGCATTTTTCGTTTACATATTTTTGAGGTGTGATGATGTCGGAGTTGTCTTATCAGAAGCGGTTCAAGCAATTGTGGAGCCGTTTTCGCATAGCCGTACTTGCCTGTTTAGGTGCTCTACTGGTTATCGGAGTTTGGGGTCTTAAATCGGTCGCTCAAGGGCCTGTGCCTTCAGCAGATAGTGGATCTTCTTATGTTTTATTGGCTACTCCTGAAACTACCCATCTTGGTTTCTTCAGTGCAGACCTACCACCTGTTTTGCGTGTAAAGTCCGGCGACTCAGTGACATTCTCTACATTTCCCAATGTGGGAGAAGAGGCGCGTCCGGGACGATCAATCGAGGAGCTAGTTGCTGCAGCAGATGCGCTTGCGAAGGAACGCAAGCTAATTGGGCCTCACTCGCTGACTGGACCTGTCTACATTGAGGATGCTGAGCCGGGCGATGTGCTGGAAGTTAAAATTAACGAGGTTGTCCCTTCAATTTATGCAGGGCAGATTGTTTTTCCGGGCGATCGCAACTTAGGGTTGCTCCCCGAAGAGTTTCCTCAAGGAACTATCAGCCACCTTTATGTTGATCTCGCTAATGGAACCACAAACTTCAGCGACACGGTAACGCTGCCCGTGAAGCCCTTCATGGGTATTATGGGCATTGCTCCACCCCCCAACTTTTCGGCAGCCGAGCGGGAATCGGGCGGAGCTTGGCGTGCCCGTCCGGAGCGAATTGATACCCTGGATGGAATGAATCGTGTTTCCAGCGTGCCCCCTGATCTGTGGGCTGGCAACATGGACAATAAGGAACTTGTGGCAGGCAGTTCGTTGTTTATTCCAGTGTTTAATAAAGGGGCGCTTTTCTCAACTGGTGATGGTCACATCAACCAGGGCAATGGTGAAGTCGGGTTAACTGCTTCAGAAACGGCAATGCGCAGCGTATCTGTCCAGTTTATCGTACACAAGGATATGGATCTGATTCGACCGATCGCTGAAACACCGACTTATTTTATGACGATGGGCTTTGATCCGGATGTCGATAAAGCCATGAAAGTAGCAACCCGCGATATGGTCGATTTGGTCTCAAAATCAACAGGGTTATCGCGCTTGCAAGCCTACTCGCTGTCGAGTTTAGCAATGGACCTAAACATCACACAGGTTGTAGATATCAACCGAGGAGTTCATGCTTTAGTTCCAAAATCTATCTTTGCGGACTACACGCCTGTCGCTCAGTTAAAAGGCATGATTCAAACTCCGCAGCCTTAAAGGCTGTTTGAAAAGGATTCTAGAAGTTGATTTTTCGTGCGCTTCGCACGAAAAATCAACTTCTAAAGCAACCTCTTTCTTCTAATCCATTTCGCTGATTTTTAAAGTTAATTAGAGTTAACACAGAGTCAAGAGCTATGAAGATGGCATTTTCACCGATTACTGTTCCCTCATTTGATTCCCCCATTTCCGAAATCAGGTCTATTCTGCTGCGAATGGGAGCGGTTATTGCAGGAATTCTCCTGTGTCTTGGCCTACTGGTTGCACCGATTCGTGTCCCTTCATTGACTCAACTGCTTCATTGGAACACAGTTGACGCACAGGGACTGCCTGCAACTTACCACCGGGCTCTGCTGCTGCGTCAACAGGGTGATTTGCTTCAAGGGCTGCATTATTTGGAACAGGCCGCAGTCGATGCCCCTCAATCTGCGCCTGTGCTGTATGAGCTGGGTCGTGCCGAATTTCAACTAAGCCAAGTGGATGATGCGATCGCCCATTATCAAAACGCTCTAGCAATCAATCCTGACCACGCTCTCGCGGCCTATGAGCTAGGCAGTATTTTAGTCACGCTGGGTAATCTCGATGAGGGAATTCAACTCCTTCAACATTCGATTGAGATTGCACCAACCCTACTGGCTCACTATGATTTGGGCATTGCATTGGGGCGGCAAGGCGATCAGTTGGGCGAGATAAAACAGCTTCAGCAGGCGATCGCTCTACAACCAGACTATGCAGACGCCCATCTTAATCTGGGACTTGCCTACGCCCGGTTTGGCGATCAGTCGGCAGCTAAGATGCGTCTGCAGCAGGCTCGTGATCTATATCAGGCAGAAATTAAGCAATTGGAACATGCTCACCTGGGACAAAATAGTCTGGATTCCCAAATCATTGATGAGATGATTGCTAGGCTCGATTCAGCCTGCGGCGTGCAGTGCTGGAAAACAAACTAACAGCGACTTAAAAGTTGGGTAGTCCTAAATTGGTAAGAAGATGTTTTAAAAGTCCCGTCGCTGGTATGAAAACGGTATCGATCCCCCTAAATCCCCCTTAAAAAGGGGGACTTTGAATCCAGTTCCTCCCTTTTTATAGACGCGAAGCGGCTTCCCGAAGGGTAGGGGGGCTAGGGGGGATCACTCAGTGCCCAAAATCACAGCCAATCACTTTTCAAACATCCTCTAAGGATTACGTCCAAAAAAAGATTACAGGCTAATTAATTTGTAATCCTAAGCGCGTGCATGGGGTGACGGCTGGAGTTGCTTTTTTAGCCTTTATCCTTTAGCCTTTTGCTTTCATGACATCTTAAGGTGAGGCAGGGGTAATGACAGAGTGGCAGGAGATTCCGGGTGGGGTAACGGCTCCCAAGGGGTATAAGGCGGCAGGGATTGCAGCGGGACTGAAGCCGTCGGGAGCGCCAGATTTGGCACTGATCTATTCAGAGGTGGAGGCGATCGCCGCTGGGGTATTTACGACCAGTCACGTCAAAGCGGCTTGTGTAGACTACTGCCGTCAGAGGTTAGATGCCAAGGCAAGCGCTCAAGCCATTCTGTGTAATGCCGGACAGGCCAACGCCGCGACGGGTGCCCAAGGCTGGGCCGATGCTCTAGAAAGTGCTCAACTGCTAGCTCACGCCCTGGGGATCGCACCCGAGCTGGTGCTTGTAGCCTCTACCGGGGTCATTGGCCAGCGCATTCGCATGGAGCCATTGCGGGCGGGTATTGCGCCACTGGTGGCCGCCGCCTCAGAAACGGGGTCAGACGCTGCCGCCAAAGCGATCGTAACAACGGATTTGGTTACCAAGTCGGTTGCGCTGGAAACCACCATTGACGGTCGCCCCGTCCGCATTGGCGGCATCTGTAAAGGGTCTGGCATGATTCATCCCAACATGGCAACCATGCTGGCATTTGTCACCTGCGACGCGGCCATTTCGTCTCATTTGTGGCAAAAAATGCTGAGCCGCGCCGCCGACAAAAGTTTTAACCAAATTACCGTAGACGGCGATACCAGCACCAACGATACGCTGCTGGGCTTAGCAAACGGACAGTCGCGCACCCCCGCCATTACCGAGATGGGGTCAGAGGCCGAAAAGCTAGAAGCCATGCTGACCGAAGTGTGTATGCGAATGGCAAAATCGGTGGCTCGCGATGGGGAAGGAGCCACCGTTTTACTAGAAGTGCGCGTTGCGGGTGCGCCAGATGATGCCGCTGCTCGTCAGGTAGCGCGGGCGATCGCCGGATCGGCTCTGCTCAAGTCGGCGGTGTTCGGACGCGATCCCAACTGGGGACGAATTGCAGCAGCAGCGGGTCGCGCTGGGGTGCCGTTTGACCAAGAGCACTTGCAGGTAAAGCTGGGCGACTTTTTAATGATGGAAGGCGGCCAACCGCTGCCGTTTGATCGGCCTGCGGCTAGTGCTTATATGAAACAAGCGGCGGCTGGAGCATATTTGAAAGATGACACGGTGCTTATTTCGGTAAATTTGGGGGGCGGTGCGGGGACAGGGATCGCCTGGGGCTGCGATTTGAGTTATGACTATGTCAAGATTAATGCGGAGTACACCACTTAAATGCATTAGTTCTTATATTTTTTGTGTAGAGGGCGGCGTAATCGCCCTCTACACAAAAAATATGGATTCTATACTGAGTTTCTATTAAGTAGGTGGGCTTAAGTAAATATAAAATCCTAAAACCCTGCGCCGCCCGCGCAGCAGGCGGCGCAGGGTTTTAGGATCTGGTTTTTATTTAGGTTGAACTACTTAGGACTTACGCACCTGACACAAAAACCCAGGAGAGTTGAATGAATTTGCGGACGATCCGCGCCCGCGAATTCATTCAACTGTGTAAGTCCTATCTATGATCTAAGTTGCACTCCTTCGACGTTTTTGGACGGCTATGGACACACTGACGCTACGGGCAATCGCGGCTGACACTATCGTTTATTCCGTTAGTTCAATTCGAGATAGCCGACCGCTGGTTCAATCGATCCAGACTATCTTGAACCGAATTGGTCTACCGATTGGGACAGTAAATGGTGACTGGAACTACAACACTGACACCGCCTATCGCACGTTCGCGCGGAAGTATGGTTTTGCGGTTGATGAACTGTCTCCTAAAGCGGCGGGTCTGCTGCTTAGCCTAGCCACCACTCAGCCCCCTCCAGCTTCTACTCCCACACCAGCCCCACCTACCAAACCAGCCCCACCTACCAAACCAGCCCCATCTCCCAAACCTGCGCCCGTTCCTACTCCTGTTCCTAAACCCATCCCCTCCCCGCCCTCCATTCTTGAAGAGGCTCTCCGGTTCACCCTACGCTGGGAAGGTGGGTATGTGAATCACCCTGCCGATCGTGGGGGTGAGACGAATAAAGGCGTAACCACTGCCACCTACCAAGGTTATCGGCAGCGTAAGGGGTTGCCCATGCAAAGCGTTAGGGCAATTACCGATGCCGAAGTTCGAGACATTTACGAAAGCCAGTACTGGATTCCAGCTCAGTGCAGTTTGATGCAGCGCCCATTGGCGATCGCCCACTTTGATACTGCCATTAATTTTGGGGTGGGTGGAGCCGCCATGTTTCTGCAAGATTTACTGAATGTGCCAATCGATCGCTCCATTGGCCCTATCACACGGGTGGCGATCGCCAAAGCAGATCACGCCAACGTAGCTCAGCGCTACTGTCAGGCGCGCATCGACTATCGCTATCGACGGGTCAATGCCGACCCCACCCAGCAGGTATTTCTGCGCGGCTGGCTCAATCGAGACAATGCCCTACTGCAACATATTTTGTCGTTACGGTAGAGACGCGATTAATCGCGTCTCTACGATTGCATTTGATTAATTGCGTCTCTACGATTGCATTAGATTAATCGGACGTGGTGGTAGAGACGCGATTAATCGCGTCTCTACGATTGTGCAGGCACCCTATGTCCCTTCTCGGAGTTTGTCGAGCACGCTTCGATCTTCTAGGGTAGATGTATCGCCTGTGACCTCTTCGCCAGCAGCGAGGGAGCGCAGCAAGCGGCGCATAATTTTGCCCGATCGCGTTTTAGGTAATGCTTCACTAAACCGAATTTCACCAGGGCGTGCCAGCGCACCAATCTCGCTGACTACATGTTGCTTCAGTTGCTTAATCAAGTCTTCGCTGCCCGTGTGGGTGCCTTCTAGCGTGACAAAGGCAACGATTTCTTCGCCTTTGATTTCGTCGGGTTTACCGACCACGGCGGCTTCTGCCACAGCGGGATGGGACACCAGTGCCGACTCAATTTCCATCGTGCCGAGGCGGTGTCCGGCTACGCTAATCACGTCATCGACTCGACCCATCACCCAAAAATAGC
>Ga0335394_10001785_pt1 | contig 24194 bp, 26 predicted proteins | sample MAT03_FD_205741 | JGI IMG/M metagenome (GOLD analysis project Ga0335394, IMG submission 205741) | Freshwater microbial communities from Lake Fryxell liftoff mats and glacier meltwater in Antarctica - MAT-03 (spades assembly) (version 2) ...
CAGTTGCATCTAGAATTGATCGAAAAAGGCTATCAACCCGGCAAGACGCTGCTATATGTTGAAGATGATGAAGCCCTCCACAACGAATTGGCGTGGGCGCAGCGCCTGCCAGATGCCCTACGCTTTTTACTTACGCCCTAAAACTCTGCCCTATCTTGAGGTTATTGATGAGGTTGCTCCAACATCGCATCTTTGTATTTAGTTGGAGTCATGCGCTTGATACTTTTGAACTGCTGATTGAAGTGCGACAAAGTTTGATAGCCACATTCATGCGCTATTTGGGCAATGCTCATCATGTTCTCGATGAGCATTAAACACGCTCGCCCGATACGGACTTCATTCACATAATGGCTCAAAGTTCGTCCTGTAAGGCGTTTAAACTCGCGGCTGAAGGCGGAAGGTGTTAAGCCAATATGCTGGGCAAGCGTATTTTGCGAAATAGATTCCGCGAAATGGGTGTTGATAAAGACCAGCAAGTTTTGAAGGCGCTCATAATCCTTGCTGACCGCATGAGGCTGAAATCCCAGCGCACAGATTTGCTGTTGTTCCTCTTCCGGCGCAAGTGCGAAACCGTGCAGAATCTCTAACACGGTCAAAAATGCTTTTAAGTCGGGCAGGCGCATCGCCTCGCGTATCATCGCCGAAACTTGCGCGGCGGCGTGGCCTTTAAGCTGTATGCCGAAGGCGGCTTTTTCTAATACACCCTTCAAGACTTGAAATTCGGGTATTTTGCTCGTTACGATCTGCATTTTTGTCGGTTCAAACTGCAATACCCGCGCTTTTGACTGCGCCACTTGCTGCGTCTGATAGCCGAAATAGGCATGAGGCAGATGAGCGCCAATCATCACCAAATCGCCCGACTCAAAGTCGTGCCGCTGATCGCCAATCAGGCGGTAGCCGTTTCCTGCAATGATCTCAGTGATTTCAATTTCGGGATGAACATGAAACGGGACATTAAATAAGGGCGAACTTGTTTCAAAAAGCCGAAAACTGCGATTCAGGTCTTTCGGAATCACTTCGAGTTGAATTTTCATGAGGCTTAATTTCCATATTTTGTGTCACTTCCCATCAAAATATATCAAAAAAGTATCACATCATGTCAATACAGAGGTAGCACTGGCTAGGCGAAAGATGGTTTACTTGGCTGTATTCGAGTGAATAAATAAATACTTTAAGGAGCAGCCCTCATGCAGACAGCAATTGACCAAGACATCCATATCCCATATGAAGTTTCTGACGAACAACTGGAATTTTTCCGCACCAATGGTTTTATTAAACTCAAACAGGTGCTTTCAGCAGAAACAATCCAACATTTTGGTGAAGAAATCACCCGCCTGACGCTGCAACTCAATACCCAAGACTTACCGTTGGAAGAACGCTCGACCTATGGCAAAGCGTTTTTGCAGGTCATGAATTTATGGGAACACAGCGCCATCGTGCGCGAGTTCGTGATGAGCCAACGGCTGGGCAAACTTGCGGCGGGTTTATTAGAGGTGAGCGGAGTACGGCTCTATCACGATCAATCGCTGTATAAAGAACCCGGCGGCGGCATTACCCCCTGGCACGCCGACCAATATTATTGGCCTTTGGCTACCGATAGAACTCTAACGGCATGGATTCCTTTGCAAAAAACACCCGTTGATATGGGCGCACTGAGTTTTTGTGCCAAAAGCCAAGCGGTTGAATTCGGGCGCGACCTGATTATTTCCGACGAAAGTGAACGCCAGATTCAAGAAAATCTGCAATCTCAAAATTTTGAGATTGTGGAAGAACCCTTCGATTTAGGCGAAGTGAGCTTTCATCTGGGGTGGACGTTCCATCGTGCTGGCCCCAATACATCGATAAATCCGCGTTCTGTGATGACGGTGATCTATATGGATCATGACATGCACCTCAAAGAACCGACGAATGCCAATCAAAAGCACGATTGGGAAACATGGTGTCCCGGCGCGGAGGTTGGTCAGGTTATTGATACGCCGAAGAATTTCGTGATCTATACGCGATAAGATTAATCGCATCAAAATTTGTATCAGCCTTAAAAGGCTATTTTGAACCACGAAGACACGAAGGTCACAAAGAAAATTCTCTAATTTTTCTTCTTTGTGATCTTTGCGCCTTTGTGGTTAGTTTTGATCTTCTCTGAGCTAGATAAAAAATTAGGCGCGATTAACTGATTTATAGGGCGAAGTTTACCCGTCCTAAGATGCCTATTCAGTCGATGCGAGGCGCTCCGCATACTGCTGCTTATAATATTCCAGATAGTCGCCTGTTTTGATCTTGCGCCACCACCATTCGTTCTGTTCATACCAACGAACGGTGGATTCCAAAGCGCTTTCAAAATTGTATTTTCGTTCCCAACCAAGCTCACGCAGTTTATCGCAGTTCATTGCATAACGGCGGTCATGCCCCGGACGATCTGGCACACGCCTGATGAGCGTTTCGGGTTTGCCGAGCAGCACCAACATCCGTCGGATGACATCAATATTTTGCTGTTGATTTTCCCCCGCGACATTGTAGGCCTGCCCTGCCTGACCATGATGCAGCGCGACATCGATTCCGGTCACATGATCGTCAACATACAGCCAATCACGCACCTGCATTCCATCGCCATACATCGGTAAGCGCTGCTCATCAATCGCTTCGGTGATGAATAAAGGTAGCAGCTTTTCGGGATATTGATACGGCCCAAACGTGTTGCTGCCCCGTGTGATGACGGTATTCATCCCGTGTGTGACATGATACGCCCGCACCATCAATTCGCCCCCGGCTTTACTGGCGGCGTAAGGGCTGTTGGGCAAGAAGTTATCGTCTTCTTTGGAAAAACCAGCTTCGACATCGCCATAAACTTCATCGGTGGAAACCTGCAAAAAGCGGTCAATCCCGTGTTTATACGATTCGTCGAGGATGATATACGCCCCTGCCACATCGGTATGGATGAAGGCATCTGGCGTAAGAATGCTGCGATCCACATGGCTTTCCGCCGCAAAATTGACAACGGTATCAATGGCGTGATCCTGCAAAACATGATGTACCGTTTCGCGGTGGGCGATGTCGCCGCGCACGAAGCGATAATTTTCCTCATCATCGACAATCAGCAGATTATCCATATTTCCGGCATAGGTCAGCTTATCATAGACGATGATGTTGTAATGCGGATATTTTTCCACCATATAGCGCACAAAGGCACTGCCGATAAAACCTGCGCCGCCCGTCACGAGGATATTTTTCATTCGGATTTCGCCTCCTCTTTGCCTTCAGCTTCCCCCACAGCCGCATTTGTAACCCCCTCAACGACGGGTTGCAACGCCTCAGCAACAGAAGGAATATATTTTTCGATAGCCTGCACGATTCCATCTTCATCATTACTTGTCGTGATGTAAGTGGCGACATCTTTGAGTTTTTGCGATGCGTTAGCCATCGCGACACCTACACCCGCCATCTGAATCATCTCGATGTCGTTTTCGCCGTCGCCAATCGCCATTACATTGGCAGAAGCGATGCCCATATCGCGCAGCAACACCTTCAACGCTGTGCCTTTGGATGCACCAGGCGGGAGAATTTCTAACATGTCCAAAAGGGCTTGTGTCAATTTGGCCTTGCCGCCGAGCTGTACCCCCAACTGCCAGCGCAACGCGGTAATGCGTCGCGCATCGTTCAGGCGAATGGCGATTATTTTGTTAATCGGCGTATTGCCCAGCAAATTTTGCAGCGCCCCCACCGCTTCCGGCACAGGCTCGTGATATTTTTCGCTCAGAATGCGATCATCTTCATTGAGAGAGCGCACCAAAATACGGGTGCCGCTGTAGGCCACCATCGTAAAACCGCGCTCTTCGCCAAACGTAATCACAGTACGAGCGAGGTCAGAATCCAGCGTTTGCTGATGTTTAATCGTGCCGTCACCGTTATAGATCGCCAGCCCTTGCAGGTAAATGCCGGGTGTAGTGAGACCTAGACGGTCAATCAAATCACGAGCGCTGAGGTAGGTTTTTCCCGTCGCAATCACAACTTGTACGCCTTTTTGGATGGCGGTTTTCAGTGCTTTTTCGGTGCGCTCGGTCATTTGATGGTCACTATTCAGCAGCGTACCATCCAGGTCAACGACGATTAACTTGATTTCTTCAGTCATGCTTTTTCACTTTTCTCCATTGAATCATCGAAACAGGGAGGCGTTAGAACTACCCCTGCTCATTCCTTAATCAACCCATACTGTGCTGTAATCGCCCAAATTCATCTTTAGTGCGCTCGGTTTGTGCCGATTGCTCGTTACTTTGGCATTCCGCCCAATTAAGCTGTCTTGTAAGCGTACATCGAGATCGACAATTTTACTGTGTTCCAGAACAATACTGCGCTCGATTTCGCAGTTTTGCACCGTAACATGATGATACACACTCGTGAAGGGGCCGATGTAGCTGTTTTCCACAAGCGTATCTTCACCGATGATGGTCGGCCCACGCACGATACTGTTGATAATCCGCGCCCCACGCTCGACAGTGACCCGCGAGTCAATCTGCGACTCCGCATCAATTTCACTATCGTCAGCAATAACATGGCGCATTTCTTCTAAAACCCGGCTGTTCGCTTCCAGAATATCAATCGGATTGCCAGTGTCAAACCACCAACCGGGATGGATGTGGGGGTAAACGCGATACTTGTTATCAATCAGCCATTGCAGCGTATCAGTAATTTCGAGTTCGCCTCGCTTTGAAGGCTTGATGTGATCGATTGCCTCAAAAACGTTGTGATCGAACATATAAATGCCCATTAGTGCTAAATCACTCGGCGGCTGTGATGGTTTTTCGATCAAACGTTCTATACTACCATCAGGCCGCAATATGGCAACCCCATATTCGGACGGATTTTTGACGTGCTTAAGCACAATCTGGCAGTTCCAATCGTGGCTGGCAAAATCGCTGATGAGCTGCCCAATCCCGCCTTCAATCACATTATCTCCCAAAAACATCACAAACCGATCATCGCCTAAAAATTCGCGGGAAATTTTTACGGCATGAGCTAATCCGTCGGGGCTGGCCTGTTGGATGTAAGTCAGCTTTACGCCAGAGATTGGACGGCTCTCCAGCGCATCCTTAATCTCGGATGCGGTATCGCCGACGACAATCCCGATGTCTGTCACACCCGCATCACGAATAGTTTCAATCGCCCGTGCCAGCACCGGCTTATTGGCAAGGGGGATAAGCTGTTTAGCGCGGGTATACGTGAGTGGATACAGGCGTGTTCCCTTTCCGCCGCTGAGAATGAGTGCTTTCATGTATTCCCCTAAACATATTGTGTGTAAGGACTACTCGCCGAGTCGCCCCTACGGTGATCCTACAAATCTTATGATGAAAAAAGCTGCAATATCAGCCCGATTAAGACGATCAACCCTAAGCCGCCCAACAGCCACCATGACCAGCGTGTTCCACCCGCAACAGGCGGGAGTGCCTGATGAGACGGTTTATTTTGTGGCAGCTTTTGCCACTTTTCCAGCCATTCTGGATCGGGCGGAAGTTCTTCCTGCGGCATAAAATTTTGCCTTTGCTACTCTCTGGATGCCCATGCTGGTGAATCATTCCATAGATCAACATTGAGCTTATTACCGAAGCGCACAATCACCAACCGCGAATAGGCATTCGAGATAGTCAGCGTTAATCCAAAAACAAGCAGGCTGCCCACTAATCCGCGCAAATCGGAAGCGCCCGCTGAATCCATAATGAGCCAGACCACTGCCGCTAATGCTGTACTGTTGACCAGCGCTACAAAGAGTTGATATGTCCCGGTGGGAATGAGCCAATAAACCCACGCAGCAGATTTAGCACTGCGATTTTTCTCCACCAAAAAATTATCATAACTGGCGGGCATCGGAACTTGAAGGCGTTCAATCAAATAGCGGCGCAGTTCATCAACCGCGTGGGCATAGCGAAAGGCATGAGCATAACGTCCTGAAAGCGCGGCAAGATAAACCACGCCGACGATGACGGCGAAAAATAACACCCCGGCGAGGATTGCCTCGACATTAGAAGTGACCACTTGCAGTAAAACCACCACTGCCCCAATCACGGTTGTCACAAAGGTCAGGTAAAAGTTAAAGACGCTTTGCGCGTTAGATTGCGCCTGCGAATAAAGCGATAGCATCCGGTCACATTCTTGGGTGAGGAATGCGATTGAATGATCGCTTAATGGCGCAGGGGTTTCGGTCTTGGTCATTTTTAATAACCAGAAGCGCGTTCACGCGGGGCATTCGTCAGTGCTGCGCCAATCACACGCACATGGACACGCTCTAAGGCTTGGCGAGCGCGTAATACATCATCGCGGCGGGTGCTACCTGCCTGCACCACTAATAACACGCCATCGACTTTATGCCCAAGCAAAACGGCATCCGTCGCGGCTAAAACGGGCGGCGCATCAAACAGGACATAATTCGCCCGTGCTTTTAACAAGCCGATAATTTCATCCATACGACGATTGCTGAGAATATCCGCCGGATTGGGCGGCAGCGGCCCGGCAAGTAATAAAGTCAGATTTTCTACTTCTGTCGTCACAAACGGCGGATTCGCTAACGCGCCTGTTTCGGTCATCATCGTGGTCAGGCCGCGTGTATTTTCCACCCCCCACAGCGTATGCTGCGACGGTTTACGTAAGTCACAATCCACCAAAATCGTCGTATTGCCGGATTGGGCAAAGGTCACAGCGAGATTTGCCAGCGCCGCACTTTTTCCGTCAGGTTGAGCGGAAGAAGTGAGCAGCAATGTCGTAATCGGTTTTTCCACACTGCTGAACATCAAATTCGTGCGTAAAGTGCGGAAGGCTTCTGCTGCTGCCGAGCGCGGGTCAGTCAATGTAATGAGGTTCGCTTTCGCCATAAAATACTCCTTTTACGCATCGAAATGGGGGATGGACGCTAACACGGGGATTTCTAACTGCCGTTCCAGATCATCACGACGGCGGACAATGCCGCTTTCGATATATTCCAGCACGAACACGATGATGCCGCCAATCAAAAGCCCCAAAATGGCCGCCGCCGCCGCAACAAAAGTGGGACGTGGCGCAACTTGGGCAATAGTCGGCTGATCCGGCAAAATGGCCTCGACGCGATCTTCACGACGGGCAACCTGATTGCGTTCATTCCGATAATCAGAAAGTTCCTGTCCCCACGCCCGCGCAATCTGCGAGGCAAGGTTTTGATCGGTGCTTTCGACTTCAATTTTGATCGTTAAGCGGAATTGATCGGTAGCGAATTTGGTTGCGCCTAAAAGCTGCCCCGCCGTCATATCGAGTTGTAAGTTGTCGATAATTTCTTGGGCGCGTTCATTGCTAGTCAGATACACCGCCAACGGCTCCAAAAGGCGGATGCTGGCCTCTGCCAACCCTAAATCGGTGCGCGAAGGCTGAATCAGTACCGTTTGCGTGGCAGTGTAAACAGGGGTTTGTACCCGACTCAGAAAGTAGGCGCTTCCGCCAGCCAATAACGCCAGCAGCAGCAGTATCCAGCCCCGCCGGATTAAGATGCGAAAGTAATCAACCAGGCTCATACCAAATCTCCGCCTGAAATAGATAGCCAAATGCCGTCATTGTACCGGTTTCAAGGGTTTCGGGTAGGGCGGGAATCAGCTTTTGGCGGTTAGCAGTTAGCGATTAGCCTATATCGAAATCATAGGATTGCCCCAATTTCGACTAAAAACTAACAGATCATTGCTAAAAGCTACTCAATTTTCCAATCGAGCTTTTTAATTCCAGTTGCACCCAAACGGGCGGCGATCTGCGAAAAAATTTCACCCGTTTCTGGATGCGGCAGATTCGGCGCGATTTCCGCTAACGGTATGGCAACCGCCGCAAATTTTAAAATGCCGGTACTCGGCACACGCCAAGGTTTAGTCCCAAATGTAAAAGCTGATGCCCCCCATAAAAGAATATCCATATCTATCGTCAGCGGGCCATATTTGTTTTGTGGGGTACGAACCCGCCCCAACTCATGTTCAATGACATCTAAAACTTCTATTTTGAAAGATGCAGGAAAAAGCGGAGTCGCCAGCTTGACCACAATATCGAGAAAATCCGGCTGGTCAAGGTTGCCATAAGGCGGCGTTTGATAGATAGACGACAGCGCCATCAAGGTTGTGTGCTGCCCTAAAGCGCTTACTGCCGCCCGTAAGTTCACTTCTGGTTCGATATTCGAGCCAAGTGAAACATACACGATGGGCATCGTCTTATAAACGTGTTCGCTATCCTCTTTGGAGGAAGTCATCGCGTGTCCTTTCAATGACTACACCAACACTATCGGAAAAACGGAGCGCTGCCGGCTTATGCACCCGTACTTGCACATAGTCCGCTTGATGATCGACTACGCAAATACGCGCAATCGCCGTTGCTAGGGCTTCAACCAGTTTATAGCTGGAGGATTCTACGTGCTGGATGATCGCTTTGGTGATGGTGCGATAGTTAAACGCATCATCGGGGTTATCCGTTTCACCTGCGCGGTGCATATCCGCGTGTATTCGTAAACTGATAACGACATCCTGTTTGTCTTTGAGTTCATGTGCGCTAAAACCAATCATACAGCGCAGGCGCAAGTTATCTATTTCGATAGTATCTGGCATAAAGCTCTCATTATTTTTGGATCAAGTGAGAAGATTATAACCTATTCAAGCAGAAGTACCCCAAAAATTTAGGTCGCGTTTAGTATTCAATTAGTAAATAGTGAAATACGGCATAGTTTAAGGAAATCCCCTTTATAATAAACATTATCCCAGAATAGGTTGTACGCATTGACTTGTTATCCACTTTATACCGTTCTCCCAGCAACCGCTTTTAGCAAAGTGTTGTTCCGTGTGCAGTGTCTTTGGGATACGCTGTATTTGCTTATGTGCGGGTTGTATCCAAGTATTTACAGGTTCTAATGTAACAAAACAATCCATTTCTCAGACAAAATCGTAAAGCATAATAATAGTAGGCGAAATCGTCAGATTAGGAAGAGGTTTATGACTAACAACAACCACAGTGACGAGTTCCACAACGGCAACGGTCATGGAAGCGACAACGGTCACGACATCAACTTGATTGATGTGATGCGTGCTAAATTTGAATCCGCTGATTTCCTAAAAAGTTTTGAACTTGGCCTTCCCGCTATTGATCGGACTGCCATCGAAAACGCAGTAGAAAATATTTTACTTGCCGTCGGCGAAGACCCAGAGCGCGAGGGGCTGCTACGGACTCCTCAGCGTGTCGCTAAAGCGTATGATGAATTGTTAAGCGGCTATCGTACTGATCCAGCCAAGCTCATCAACAACGCTATTTTCGACGTGGATTATGATGATATGGTGATCGTGCGCGATATTGAATACAGCAGTTTATGCGAACATCACATGCTTCCGTTTTTGGGTAAAGCGCATGTTGCGTATATCCCCAACAAAAAAGTGATTGGCCTTTCAAAAATTCCGCGTATCGTGGATATGTTCGCCCGACGCTTGCAAGTGCAAGAACGGATGACGCGCCAAATCGCGGATTTCATCAATGAAGTACTTGAACCCAAAGGTGTCGCCGTTGTCATGGATGGCGTACACATGTGTTCGATGATGCGCGGCGTGAAAAAACACGGCTCCGGCATGACGACTAGTGCCATGCTCGGCACATTCCGCGAAGATGTAAAAACCCGCACCGAATTTATGGAACACCTGAATCGTGCAAGCGGACGCTCTGTGATCTAATCGAATGCAGCAAAGGCGAAGTGAAATACGCTTCGCCTTTTCTATCAACAAGTCCGATATTTCGGGTTTGATTCTCCACAAAGCTGTGCTACTATACTGTCCCTAAAGCAACACTTTAACAATTTGTTTGTGCTAACAGCACTCATCAAGAGCGGTGGAGGGAATGGCCCTAAGAAACCGCGGCAACCCCCGAAGCGTCGGGACGGTGCCAAGTCCTACAGAGGCAGTCTCTGGAAGATGAGCGATTACCCAAATTGGTTATCCGCGCCTCTTCCTCATGAACTCATGATGTGAAGAGGCGTTTTTCGTTTAGATCAGCAAGGAGCAAAGCAAGACTACCATGAACACAGTGAAAGACCGTCCACAGGTGGGCAATACCACCTTCATGACCTCATCGAAGTATTTTTTTACTTCGGAGTCCGTCTCTGAAGGGCATCCCGATAAAATGTGCGACCAGATTTCCGATGCGGTGCTAGACGCAATCTTGGCGCAAGACCCCAATGCCCGTGTCGCCTGCGAAACCGCGACCAAAACCGGGCTGGTGATTGTCTTTGGCGAGATCACTACCAACAGTTATGTAGAAATCCCCGATATTGTGCGCGAGACTGTCGCCAAAATCGGTTACACCGATGCCGCTTATGGCTTTGACGCAAACACCTGCGGTGTGATCGTCGCCATCGGCAAGCAATCCGCCGACATCGCACAAGGTGTCGATAAAGCCCTCGAAGCCCGTGAAGGCTCAATGAGCGAAGCCGAGATCGAAGCGACTGGCGCTGGCGATCAAGGCATGATGATCGGCTTTGCCTGCGACGAAACCCCCGAACTCGTTCCGCTGACGGTTTCGCTTTCGCACAAGCTGGTGCGCCGTTTAGCCGAGCTCCGTAAAGCAGGAACACTGCCTTGGCTGCGTCCTGATGCCAAAAGTCAGGTTACGGTGGAATATGCCTTTGGCAGACCCAAGCGTGTTGATACCGTCGTCATCTCAACCCAACATGCGCCGGACATCAGCCAGGCAGATATTCGCGCCGCAGTCATCGAACATGTCATTAATCAAGTCGTCCCGGCTGAACTGCTCGATGCAGATACGCACATTTTCGTCAATCCGACGGGCAATTTCGTCACCGGCGGCCCCTTGGGTGATGCTGGCCTGACCGGACGTAAAATTATCGTCGATACCTATGGCGGCGTGGCGCGTCATGGCGGCGGCGCATTCTCCGGTAAAGATCCGACGAAAGTGGATCGCAGCGCAGCGTATATGGCGCGTTACATCGCCAAAAATGTCGTCAAGGCGGGGCTGGCAACTCGTTTCGAGCTTCAGGTCTCTTATGCCATTGGTGTCGCTCGCCCGACCTCAGTCGCAGTAGAAACCTTCGGCACAGGCGCGATCCCAGATGACGAACTCGCCACGCTCATCAACAAGCATTTCGATATGCGTCCCGCCGCCATCATCCGTGACTTAAATCTGCGCCGCCCGATTTATCAGCAAGTGGCCTCTTACGGTCACTTCGGGCGTGAGGACATCGACGTACCTTGGGAAAAAACCGACAAAGCCGATATGCTGCGTCGTGAAGCTGGGCTGTAACTTCACCGTTTAAAAATGAATAAAAACGCCGGAGTTCTGTTTACTCTGGCGTTTTTATATTAGCTTTAATCTGTGCTACAAACTCCTATGGACAGGTAGGGATTACTTCGGGGACATTGCTGCTATATACTCGCGGCCTATCTCCGGGACAATCACATGCACCATCATAGGGCCTAAAGCCGTTATAATATGGGTATGTCGCATAAACTGTACTCATATATGAAGTGAAACCCTGTCCATCTGCCGAGCCACTCCAATAAGGATAAGCAGTAGCATTATCTACAAGATGCCATGCCGTGATATAACTAACCGAGATACCCCACTCATGGATATACCGTCTAGTCCAAATATCACTGCCCGGACCGGTTACACCACCCATAGACTGTCCTACCCCGCGCCAAGCGGCTGCATAATCTATACACTGATAACCATAAGGCGCACCCGAATTTTGAAGCCATGACCTTTGTGCCACCAACATGAAAGTGGGGTTAATGTTATTTGTTACATCATAATTAAAGGCTTTTACTTTACCAGTCCCATTATAGGGATATTGGAATCTTGGATCGGTTGACTCAAAGTTCTGTGTCTCAGCAAGGGCGGTAAAGTTCCCAAATCCAGGTGAAGAAGTATATACATAGGTGGTTGATGCGTAGAGGGTTGGAATCCTCAAAGCAAATACGAGTAGAAGCGTTACACAAGCTAGGAAAATCTTCATTTTGTGCATCATAGCTATTTATCCTAACTTAAGGTCTGGCTGTCGGGATGAGTAATTCCAATACTGGGGGAATAGTTGGAGAAGCGGCAGTTGGGTTCAGGTGGCGGTTTATAAAATTATATCGTGAAACACGAACCGCAAGGACATGACCAATAAGCGTGTTGTAGACATAATTTATGCCTCCAACGCCGGATGGAGAAAGGAGAAGGTTATGATGGGCATCATTAACCATCTGAATTTCTCTCCCACTTTGATACAAAATATTCATGTCACAGATATCAAATGTCGCCTGATAAGCCAACACTTGGTCTTCTGGATTATCTGATAAAAACGCCAAGACACTTGTATAAAAGTAATCACCTTGTTGTCTTTCGAAGGGATTATTGATTGGGTGCTGTCTAGCGCAATTATCGTTCCAGAGTTCGGTCAATTCTGCATCGTGCATGTTAATAAGGGCAAAAGCCACTCCGCGTCGTGCAGCAGCGGCAGTCCATTCAAGATCGGAATTTGCATACATCGACCTATGGATGATGATCCCCTCTATAGGTGATGTGGCATCTAACCGACGAATCTCTTCCCATGTATTTGCGATATTGAATTCAACAAACGGGTAGTTAAGCATGACTTCTGAGGCGGCTGTGGCGCTTACAATATTATCAACTGGAAGTGCATCGGACGCTATGATATAAGCAATTCGAACTGGAATGTTTGCTACGGCAGGATGTGTTTCAAGAACGCCAAGCGGCGAATAAGGTTGTGGAACTGACGACGATGGTGAAATCAACGCCTGACCGGGCGGCACAACTTGAACACCGCCGGGGGTGATCGCTACAGCGGTTGCCGTCAAGATAAGCAGATTTGGGTCGAGTGTGGGCGTAGTAACAATGACTTCAACCGGGACAGGCGTAGCGGAAAGCGGCAGTACTGTGGCGGGTTCAGTCACTTCTGGTGTGAGTTCATTGGTTTGTTCAGGTGGCGGTGTCGTTTCTGCTTGCGCTAGTGACGACCTGTTGGAATTAGTGACAATGACGACAACGAGTAACAAGAATGTACCGATGAGAAGACTGATTAATTTACCATTTTTCATACAGAGTTCCTCATACATGAACTTTAAGAGTTTTTATACTCCTAACCTTTAGTATACATATTTTTTATGGGGGGGGGCAAGATGTTTTTTACAAAAAATTATTTCTTAACAAAACTGCAATTATGTTAAATATCAGCCCACTATTCCCAAATCTATTTCATGAACCAATTTGCCACTTATTAAGGGCTGATGGTATAGTTCAGGTTAGTGAGGAATGGCTGTTCGTGGCAGGGGGAACGTATGCGCTTTTTACGGGGACTTGGTAAATTATTCTGGCGATTTATGGTGATCTTCTCGTTTATCGTGAATATCATCCTAGTGGTTGTGCTGTTAGTCGTCGTGCTGTTGATCTTCCAGATCAAGAACAACATCGCCCAACCGCTGGTCACGGGTCTACATAGCAGTTTCGTCGGGCTGGATAACGCGACGATTGACTGGACGATCCCCGTGCGTGCCGAAGTCCCGGTGACGCTCGATATTCCCTTGCAACAAAATACCATCGTCACTTTGACGGAAAATGTCCCCCTCAGCGTAACGGCGACAATTTTGCGACAGGGTGTCGATATTCTGGGCGGCCCTGTGACTGTCCTTCTGACACTTCCAGTTGATACCCAACTGCCTGTCGCGCTGGATTTAAACGTCCCCGTGCGCGATCAAACGCTGGATGTCTCGCTGGATGTACGGGCAGTTATCCCGCTTCAACAAACACAACTTCATGATGTCGCCGACAATCTGCGTCTGCTGTTTGAGCCACTCGCCGTCGGCCTTACGAATTTGCCGAATAATTTTGGTGAAGCGATTGATCTCACTGGAGATGTCCTCAGCGGCGATGCCAATTTACTCGCGCCTAATGAATACAGCACAATGCCTTGGCCTGGTTATTCCATCACGGCAGGATTGAATTATCCTGATTTGCTCGTAAACGCGCTTGTGCCTGACGCGAATCGTCCGGTACAAACAGGCATCGTCGCTATCGGCGGCATTCCTGTTTTAGATGAGCAGCTTCGCCCCACCGTTTATAACGCGGGCGGCCCAGCGGCAGTTAATCAGCAAGCGATTATCAATATGCAAAATTTGGGTATCAACCCGATTTTCTTTAATGGTCAATTGAGCAGCACCCGCCCGAATAATACATTGACCGAGACTCAAGCGCAGACCGCCCAAGAAGGCAATCCTGATGAGGGAATTATCCCACCGGCGACAGGTGGACCAGATATTCCGCCACCGACACCCGGCGATATGGGGGTCGTGCCGACACCGGGCAGCACTGCTCACCCACCTTCGGGCAGTTCGCCGGGGGATGAAGGGATTATAGCCACACCAGCAGGTGGAGGATAAAACGGATGACCGATCCGCAGCTTCCTAAAATATGTGATTATGAAGGCTCCAATTATCGCACCGACTTCTGGGAGGGTCGGGGACGCAATTATGAAGATCGGGCAGAACGAGTTGCTCTGCGCCGGATGCTGCCGAAATCCGGCAAACGCCTGCTGGAAATTGGCGCAGGCTTCGGACGTTTAACCGAGGAATATAACGGCTACGATCAAGTCATTTTGCTCGATTATTCGTTCTCGCAGTTGCAATATGCGCGGGAACGCTATGGAGACGAGCGCTTCATTTATGTCGCAGGCGACGTGTATAAACTGCCCTTTCGCGCTGGAATCTTCGACGGTGCAACGATGATTCGCGTAATTCATCACATGGCGGATGTGCCAACGGCATTGAGTCAGGTACGGCGGGTTCTAGCGCCGGAGGGCGTTTTCATTCTCGAACATGCCAATAAGCGCAATCTCAAGGCGATTTTGCGTTACGCGCTGAAAAAGCAAACGTGGAGTCCTTACGATTTAACTCCCGTTGAATTTGTAGAACTCAACTTTGATTTTCACCCCGATTATATGAAACAAGCGTTAGGTGCGGCAGGCTTCATCACGGAAAAACGCATTCCCGTGTCATTTTTCCGGCTTGGCCTCTTGAAAGATAATCTTCCAACCGGAATGTTGGTCGCGATTGACAGTTTGCTGCAACACAACGGATGGCTGATTACACCCAGCATTTTCATCAAAAATGTGGCAACGGGAAAATCATCGAACAATCTGACAACCGACTCTCTTTTCGTCTGCCCGGAAGATGGTGGGGAACTTGTGCGTGAAGGGGATACGATGCTTTGTCGGGAAAATGGCAAACGTTATGCCATTCGGGATGGCATCTACGATTTTAAAGCCGCGCTGGAGTGATGAGTTAAGTAGGGCGAATCGCATCAAAATTCTCATCAGCCTTAAAGCACTATTTTGAACCACAAAGACACGAAGGACACAAAGAAAATGATTTAAGTTTTCTTTTTCTTTGCGCTCTTTGCGCCTTTGTGGTTATTTTTGGACTTTCATAAGCCGAAAAACGCTATAATTCTTCAAGATGAGCCTTGACCCACTCATTGTAAGCGGTAAGAAGCGCAATCGTGACCACGCCGGGTTTGCCATCGCCCAAAATATGCTCGTCAATCTCGACCACAGGCACAATCCCGCGACTGCTGCTGGTAATGAAGGCTTCGGTTATATTGGTTAAGTCACCGATATTGGCGGCTTCCCGCTTCATAGGCACAATATCCGGCGCGACCTCAAATACAATCTGCTGCGCGATACCGGGCAATACGCCCTCCCCTGCTGTATGCAGTTCGCCATGTAAGACCGCGTAAAAATTACTCGCCAGACCTTCCAGCATATCGCCTTTGTCGTCGAGCAGAATTGCATCGTAAATGCCTGATTGAAGATTTTCGCTGATGGCTTTACGCGCTTGCATCCAGCCCGTCGTTTTAGCGGCAGCATTGTGGCGAGCGCTGTTGGGCGCTGTGATGACGCGCACCCCTTCCTCAATCAGCATGGGCGAAAGTGGCGCGAACGGTTCTACCGAAAGGATAAAGGTATCCGGTTGTTGGCGCGGCACCGTCACACGAAAACGCACATCGCCATAGTTGGCTTCCGCGATCATCTGACGCAGCACAGACCGCAAACGCGCCCGATCTAGCACGAGAGGAATATCCGCCCGTTTTGCCGAATCTTCTAGGCGGTCAAGATGGGCATTAAACTTCAGGACTTTGAAGACCTGATAGGTATTGGTGACGGTATAAATCCCGTCTTCCGGCTCGTACTGCGCCGCATCATTAAGCGAATCAGCCTGATAATCGACGGGATGCAAGCCATCAGATTTGAGAGTTTTGATGAAACAAGTTGACACGGATACCTCAATCTTTTATTTGCCCAACCATTGCTGTTGATATTGCCGCCACTCAACATCATCCGTTTGCCAGTCGGCATAAATAGCCACGCCTTCAACAGCACGACGCGCATCACCTGCTTGTTCGAGTCCCTGCCGAATGCCCCTGACGGCGGTATCAATATTTTCTACGCGCACATCGTGAGCGGGTAGTTCATCATCATACGTTGGGATTCCGATGACGACTTCCGCCCCAGTTGCCAGCGCATCAATCGCTTTGGCATAAGCCTCCACCTGATAGGCCATCCATGCGACATAATCTTCCGGCGTTTCCAAATAGCTGTTATATGCCCGAATCACCAGTTGATCGGCAAGCAGGGCTACGCGCTGTTTATATGGCTCATCCCAAGCAGTACCGTCTTCAATTCCTCCGGGTTTGGGGATGTCCACCCCTATAGGTGTCCAATCTGGGGGGAGCGCAACCGCCAAAAGCGCATCTTCTGGCACAGCCGCCCGAATCCGACGCAAAATAGCAAGGTAACTTTCGCTCCCATTGGCAATGGTATCTACATCCAAGAAAATCCCATCAAAGCCGAAACGTGTTGTGAGTTCAATCGAAAATTCCGCAATCGTCTGTTGCAAATCATCGTTGCCGAGACGGTTTCCTGCATCCCCCAATACCGCTGGGACTTGAATCCAGCCGTACAGATCGGCATCGGGATAAGTCGCTTTAAATTTAGTCACAAAATCCTGTATTTCATTCTCGACCTGCAAAAATGTATTTGTTCCCGGTTGTGTGCCTGCCCACGTATTATTCACTTGCAACCAGCTTACCCATGCGTAGACTGATCCAATTTCGTTCTCGCGCATTTGTCGCACAAGCGAGTCCATATCCTCTTGTGTCTGCGTTGTTTGTGTCCAATCCTGCCCAAGCCAAAGCGCATTGGCAGGCGCTTGCGGCGCACCCTGCCGCGTTAGGCCGATAAGCACAATCAAAAAGATCATGAATGCGCCGCCGGCTGCCGACAAAAGAATTTGCCGGAGATAGGGAATTTCGGGCATCTTGAAATCTTTGGTATTGATGGGACACGCCGCTGAACGCGGAAGTGATGTGCGAGGCTGACGAGGTGTCAGTGCTGTACGCGGTACGGAAGCAGCAAGTGGAGTTGCCATCCCTTGCTGTTTTTGCTTACGACGCTGATGACGTTCACGGGCGCGATTATTGCGCGGCGATGATTCAAGCGGCGATTCAGAAGGAGAAGGCTGTTCAAAATCACTCATGAGCCTAGCTTTCTATCCAATAATCAGGCTGATTCTGTGAAGCAGCGGCGGCCCAAGCAGCACCAGGGTCACGACGGCGGAAGTAAACGTCGCAGATAGTGTGGCAGAAGCAGCCACATCTTTAGCAACTTTTGCCATCGGGTGAATTTCTTGTGTCACCAAATCGACCACTGCTTCCAGTGCAGTATTGATGGATTCGGTTGCCCACACCAGCCCCAAAGACAAAAACACCAGAACGCCGCGTTCAAGATCAACTTGTAACCAGAATATCAACCCCATCACAAAAACGCTCGTCACGAGTAAATTACGGATGCTCTGTTCGTGCCGCAGCAGATAAAGCAGCCCTGCCACCGCATACTTTGCTCGCAAAATATCGTTACGGTTTTTTTCGACGGCCTTATATTCCGTTGGGTCAATTTTCATTGTCCCGATCAGTGAATTATCAATCGTCGGTGATGCACTTCCATTTGCCGATTTTACGGGTGTGATTTTTGGAGTCCGTTTTTCTTTAATCATGCCGTTTTCTCTTCTCTCACCCCGGATGCCCAACTTATTAAATCCCTAATTTATCGAACAGCGCCGGCCCTAAAATGAGCAAGCCGATCACGATGGATGCTACGACACCCAACAGCACGGCTGCTGATGCCACGTCTTTGCCCACCTTAGCCATCGGATGCAGTTCAGACGAAGCGAGGTTAACCGCTGCTTCTATCGCTGCGTTCATGAATTCTGCCATCCACACCATCGTAATCGTCAAAATGAGAATCGCCCAACGCAGCGCATCAATTTGTAACCACAGCGCGAAGACAAAAACCGCCAGCGAAGCCACAGCCTGAAGGCGGGTGTTCTTCTGACGGCGCAGCATATAAAGCCAACCCGCCAGCGCATAGCCCAAACTTTTAATACGATTGGGGCTGGTGATGGGGCTGTATTCATCAGGATCAATTTTCATTGTGCCTGTGAGTGCTTCCATGATTTTTTCGCGCCTAGTGGTCATCAATGCTGCCTTCTAATGACGGGACAATCGCCGTCGAAATACCCAGTGCCATGAGTGCCGTTTCCTGCGCCGCCCACATTTCGGCGCGATTTTCTAAAGTATCATGGTCATAGCCTAACAAATGCAGGGTCCCATGCACAACTAACAGCGAAAAACTCTGCATTGCGTCATGTCCTTCACGCTGTGCCTGCGCCAACGCATACGGATATGCAATAATCAAATCGCCTAAATAAGGCAGTGCATCCTCATCCATCATTTCTATTGGCATCATGGGCATTTCTGAGGGGAAGGACAACACATCCGTCGCCGAGTCTACCCCACGATAGCGACTATTGAGGGCGGCGACAGCCTCATCATCTTCGATGACCACCGTTAGGCTGCCTTCTAACCGTTCAGATTGGCCTTGTAACACCGTCAAGGCGGCCTGCTGTAAACTGATAGGATCGACTGGATAGTTCTTTTCATTCATTATATCAATTTGAAACATTATTATTTCCATCGCCTTCATCTTTTGGTTCGACGACAGGTTCATCGGAACTTTTTTGCGCGTCATAGGTAGCCGTCTGACCGTTGGTGCTGCCTTGAATCGGCACCTCTCGCGTTTCTCCCATACGACGCAAGCGCGGCACTTCCGTCAACGGGGCATTATCATCATCTTGGGACATAACTTGAGCCGCAAGCGGCATTTCCGCCGTCTTTAAGGGTAATTTGGCGACTTCTATAGCAATGTCTGATTGACGACCTTCGGCAGTTGTCGGCGTTGTCACGAGAGAAACATCATCAGTCGTCCGGCGCACCCTAGCAATCGCTTCATTGTAATTAATGCGCGGGTGGAAGATAGCTTGCAGCATCTCGACGAAAATAGTCTGAATCGCTTTAAGGTCATTGAGCGTTAAGCCAGATTCGTCTAACTGACCGGCTTTGCGCCGATCTTCCACGACCTGCCGGATAATTTCCTCGATCTCTTGTTTATTCTTCGGCTGGCGAGAACGGACAGAGGCTTCACACCCATCCGCCAGCATGAGAATCGCTGTCTCGCGGCTGCGGGGTTTGGGGCCGGGATATTGGAAGTCTTTTACATCCACCGCCGACTCATCATCGCCAGCGAGGATAATGGCTTGACGATAAAAAACATAAACCGCCATTGTACCGTGATGCTCACGGATAAAATCACGAATTCGGCTTGGCAAGCGATACTGCCGGGCGATTTCGTCCCCTTCCGTCACATGGCTGATGATAATCCCTGCGCTGCGATAGGGATCATTCAGTATATCGTGCGGATTTCCGATATCGCCCTGATTTTCTGTAAAAAAGGCCGGATTAAGCATTTTGCCGATGTCATGATAAAGCGCGGCGGTATGCGTCAATTCGGCATTCGCGCCGATGGCATGGGCGGCTTGTTCGGACAAATTCGCCACTTGAAGCGTATGTTGATACGTGCCGGGAGCCTCGCGCAATAAACGCTGAAGCAGCGGCTGATTCGGCTGGCTAAGTTCCACCAGTTTGAGCGCCGTCGGCAGGTTAAACAGCAGAGTGATAATATACATCCCTGCAATAGCCGCCGCCGCCGTCAAAATGCCGTTGAGCATTGAATAAACAATCAACAAAATAATCCGAGTTGTGTTATCCCCGCCGGATGAATCTAAGTTAAAGATCGCCGCGACAGCAATGTTAATAATAGCGACCATCAACCCCGCGAAGAAAAAGCTGTTTAGGCGTTCTGGCCGTTTGAGCGTAAGCGCACCAATAATGCCCCCCGCCGCTACCAAAGTGCCGATTTCAAGCGAATTATTCGCCATCATCCCAATCAGAAGCGCTAACCCCAAAACGGCGATGATAGCAATTTCTGGGGTGATAATGGTGACGTAAAGCAACGCCAGCGCTGCCGTCGGGTAGATATAAATTTGTCCGCTTAACCCTAGACGTGCGCCCAAAAGGACGATGATAAATATCCCGGCAAGCAGTGTGAGAAAGCGCGGCTGACCATAGACCAATAACGGCCAAAATCGCAGCATATACAGGCCAATGATGACCATGACAATGAAGCTCGCCAGCATCGCGCTAACAACATCTTGCAAGCGACGATCCTCTAAGCGCAAAAGTCCCAATTGTTGCAGCGCTTCATAATCTGCCGCTTGAATCTGGCTGCCGCCGCTGACCACTAATTGACCACGCTCAAAACCGCGCCGCACTTCTGGAACTGCATCAATCGCGGCCTGTCGTGCCTCTGAGGTGGCGGTTTCGTTCTGGACACTATTGGCGCGAATTAAATCGCTGACAATGGCGACGATGACCAAGACATCTTCTTCCGTAAATTGAAAGCTAACCTGCGTCGGCAAACCAGCACGGATTTCTTCGATATTCGCGTCACGTATTTGTTCGCGCATAACACGCTCCAGCACCGCAACAATCTGATCGTCCATATTGCCCCATGTATCGGGGTCAATTTGCAAGATACGATTGATGATGGGTTCATCAAGCTGAAGCTCCCGAATCTGATTGATGTCATTAACGCGCTGTTCATAGATGGCGTAGGGGTCACGCCGGATATTGTCGATAAAATCAAGAATTTGCCGCGCAAGCTGTGTCCGCTGGCGAGAAATCGCCGCATTTGCCGGATCAAAAATTGGGCTGACGGCATCCCCCGCCGCCTGCCGCCGCTGCGTCGTCAAGATTTCGCTGATGTAAGACACACTTTGCGGCGCGAAAATATCCAGCGGCGCAATATCCCCCACTTGCAACGCTGCCACATTATTTTGACCAGGAAAAATACTCTCGAAGGCAACAATAAAGGTCGCCAGCAAAATAAACAACAGCGCCGCCATCACGACAGCAAGGCGGCTGAGAATCTTCACCGAGCGCTCATAGCGTAGGTTAAAATAATCTTCCAGCAGCCGAGCAATGATGGCAATCATCTGCTTTTTACTTCAATATCTCACGAGCGATTTGGTTAACGAGCTTGCCATCAGCCAGCCCTTTAACGCGCTGCATCAAAGGCCCCATCACTTTGTTCATATCTTTGGCCGAAGTCGCCCCAACTTGCACGATAATTTCGTTCACAATAGCTGCGATCTCATCAGAAGTAAGTTGAGTCGGCAGGAATTCCTCCAATATATCCAACTCGCGTTTTTCCTGTGCGGCGCTTTCTTCGCGTCCAGCCTTCGCCATTTCGTCAATAGATTCGCGGCGTTTCTTGGCTTCTTTTTGTAAAACGTCGATCACGCCCGCCGAGTCGACTTCTTTCTGCGTGTCGATCTCGATCTGCTTAACCGCGCTCAACGCCATACGGATGACATCGCGGCGTTCATTCTCTTTGCTTTTCATCGCTTCTTTAAGCGCATCGTTGAGTTTAGCTCTTGGGTCGTCCATGTTTTTGTCCTTATCAGGTTATGTTCTATAAAAGCGCAGTTTAACGCGCCCCTAGACTATTTCAGGTATAAAATGGGCGTTACGTTCATAATGTGCAGCATCTCGTCATACGACTCCATCTGCACAGGCGTGATATGATTTGTGAGAACACGCGGATGAACGGCACGTACCCGAATATAATGATCAGTATACCCGACATTGATGAAGCCGTCCTGAGTCACGCCGCTGATATTTTCCCACAGCACATTTTCAGTTTGATTCAATGCTTGCCGTGCAAACTCAGCTTCCATCGCCGCCGCCAATGTATGAAGCTGGGAACTGCGCTGTTTCTTCACGGCTTCCGCCAGATGATTTTTCATGCGGGCGGCGGCAGTGCCAGGGCGCTTACTATAGCGGAAGATGTGCATACCAGAAAACGCCATTTCTGCGATAAAATCTGTGCTGACAGCAAATTCTTCATCAGTCTCGCCGGGAAAACCGACAATCACATCTGTCGTGATATTGACGTTAGGGATAGCTGTCCGCGCCGCCTGAATCAACGCACGAAATTCCACTTGATTCGTATGCCGAGCCATCCGGCGTAATGTCGCATCACAGCCACTTTGCAATGGCAGATGCAAATGCCGTCCCAAACGCGGATTATCCCACAGCGTGAAAAAATCCGGCGCTAAGTCCCAAGGTTCCAGCGAGGATAAGCGTAAACGCGGCAGATCAGTATCGCCAAGAATCGCTCGGACAAGATGGATTAAGCCTGCGTGATCGCCCAAGTCATACCCGTAACTGCCGAGATGAACGCCTGTTAAAACAGCCTCTTGATAACCGCTGGCATGAAGCGCACGAATCTCCGCCACGATTTCGCCAATCGAGCGACTGCGCCCTGCTCCCCGTGCGACTGTCGTCACACAAAATGTACAGGCGTTATCACATCCATCCTGCACTTTGATGAAAGCGCGGGTACGACCTGCCGCGCCGGGGTGTGCATCACGGCTGATCGGCTCATGATCGAAGGGCTGAACGCGCACACCGGTTATTTTCTCGACTAGCGTATCTTTCCCATGATTATCGACGATGTGGATGCTTTCAGCCGCAACACCTGATAATGTCCTAATTTCGTCCGGCGCGATTTGAGCATAACAGCCCGTGACGCTAATTTGTGCGGCAGTATTGGCGTGATGAAGATCGCGCACGAGACGGCGGCTGCTGCGAACCGCATCTTGTGTCACAGCACAAGTATTGACGACGAACCAATCCGCCTGTTCCGCAGCATCAACAATTTCATGCCCTTGTGCTTGCAACTGCCGCGCCATCATGTCGATCTCGCTTTGATTCAGGCGACAGCCGAGCATCCGCAAATGCACTTTCACGGTACACTCCTTATTTGGCTATCGGCTGTGCGCCATAAACGATCACATTATCAAACGCGATTGTAATATCAACGCTTGGATCCGCTTTTACGCCTACTGCCAAGCGTCCATAACGCAGACTATCATCAGTCAATGCTGCCAGCCATTGGCCTTCCATACACCCGCCTTGAATATCAATCGTACTGACGGCGTTGGGATTATCGGGAATGCAAAGGTCTACGCGCTCCCCATTGATATAAAACTGAAAACGATTGTCAAACGCCACAACCCGCAAGCGATTGACCGCGTTTAAGCCTTGACGAATCAGGTCGGAGGCGAACCATTGGCTCAAAGGTTTGGTGCTGCCGTCAATGGTACGTTCAACGCTATAATAGCCGTTGCTGCTGATGAGGAAGGCATAGAGATTATTCCGGTCACGCTGACGAAAGACCACGCCATAAGCATTATCTTCCGCCCCGGAGAGTGCTTGCGTATCGACGGTGATGTCAAAATCATCAAAATAGGGTCTCGTCGCCGAATACACGATGCGCCCGGCTTGAGCGAGATAAATTTGCATCGCACCACCGACGATTTGCGCCAGATTGCGCTCATCATACACTTCCCAATCATTAGGAAAGGTATCAAACGTGGTAGCATACAGCAGTTCACCCGGTTCGCCAGAGATGACGTAATGCCAATTCTGGACTAAACGACTGAGTTGAAAAGCCGCCGCCAACAAAATGATGAGCGTCAAAAAAATAACGAGCCGTCGCAAGAGTGAAATAATCCCATATTTGGACGTAATAACGTCATTTTAACATAGGCGAATTGCAAGTGTAAGCATAAACCGTCAAAGTAGGCTTGTAGATTAAGGATTAAGGCCAGTTTCGGTGTAGAATTGGTCAAGAAGCT
>Ga0335394_10001788_pt1 | contig 24176 bp, 25 predicted proteins | sample MAT03_FD_205741 | JGI IMG/M metagenome (GOLD analysis project Ga0335394, IMG submission 205741) | Freshwater microbial communities from Lake Fryxell liftoff mats and glacier meltwater in Antarctica - MAT-03 (spades assembly) (version 2) ...
CCAGGTCGATGAACGGCTTGGGCAGGTCCGCCCAGCCGCTCGCATCGGCATGGGCGGAGGCCGTATCCAGCCGCACCTTCGCCTTCTCGATCGACACCTGCTCGCGGCTCATCTCGCCGGAGTTGGCCGCCCGCTGCAGCAGCAGCCACGAGGCGATCTGCATCAGCCGCGTGGTCAACCGCATCGATTCGGCCGCATAGAGAGTTGCCGCGAGCCGCGAGAGCTTCTTCGCCTCGGCGCGACCTTCTCCGTCGAGATATTCGGCGGCGTTTTCGACCAGCGTCATGCCTTCATTGTAAAGCGGCTTGAACGATTGCGAGAAGATGCGACGCTCCGCGAGCTTGATCGTCTTGCTGCCGTGAGACGGCTCGCTCATCTTCATGCGCCCCTTGCTGTCTTCCAACCGGCCACATGTCCACCCATCGCAGCCGCCCCACGCACCGTAAAGCGCGCGGTGTGAAAATGCTCTTCGGGGCCAACCAACGCAAGCGTATGTTTAATAAAAGGTTAATGACCCGCCCGGCGCTCTGTTGGAACTGGCGCGCGTACCCCTGCGACGACGCAAAAAAAAGAGCCGCTTGAGGGCGGCTCTCAGGAGTTTAACAGGGAGGCGTCAAACGAAGTGGCTCCAGCCACTCGGTAAGAATCCAGATAACTGGATACCCACAGTAAACGCCTGTAAAGCTTAACCGGGGGTTAACCGCCCCCGGGAAATCAGCGAAAAATCTTCGTCAACGCGCGCCGGTATGGCGATTTTGCCTGCCTCGTTGCGCGCAACTCATTGTGCGGCGGCCCGCTTGATCGCGGCGGCAGGCTGCCCGCCCCACAGCGCGCGCAGTGCGATGAACGCGAAGAGGATCGTGGCTGCAAAATAAGCCATGGCGCAAGCGCCCAGCAGCGGCTCGATCGACGGATTTCCGCCATAGAGGATGAACAGCCCAATGAACATGCCGAGGCTGCTTAGGGCCGCAAGCCAGAAATGGACAGTTGCAAGACGCGACGACCCGGCGGCCGGCACCAGATGGTAGAAGATGGCGAAGACAGCCGACATCAGCCAGCCGAGCACCATGATGTGCGCATGGGTCGGTAGCTGCGCGTGGTCCTGCGACATGGCCATGTGCAGGCCCAACGACATGCCGACGAGAGAATAGATGACTGCCAACGTGAAGAAGTTGCGTGCCGTGCCGTTCATGGGTTCCCCCTGGGAATGATCGATTGTCAAGTCGCGCAGTTCTGGAGCCGGCCCGTTTCAGGACAATGTCGCCACGAGCAAAACGCGATGCACAGAGGTTACCGCAAACGCGAGCCCTTGCCCAAGACCGTTCCGCGAGCAGCGTTCGGATCGCGGCTAGCCTTGTTTCGCCATGTCGCGCAGCCTGTATTTCTGGATCTTGCCGGTCGAGGTCTTCGGGATCTCGGCGAAGATCACGGCCTTGGGCACCTTGAAGCGCGCCAGCAGGGTGCGGCAATGCGCGATGATGTCCGCCTCGGTCGCGGTTGCGCCGGGTTTCAGCTCGACATAGGCGACCGGAACCTCGCCCCATTTCTCGTCGTCGCGCGCCACCACGCCGCACGACGCCACCGCGACGTGCCGGTAAAGCGCATCCTCGACTTCGATCGACGAAATGTTCTCGCCGCCCGAGATGATGATGTCCTTGGAGCGGTCCTTGAGCTGGATGTAGCCGTCCGGGTGCATCACGCCGAGGTCGCCGGAGTGGAACCATCCGCCCGCGAACGCCTCGTCGGTGGCCTTTTTGTTCTTCAGATAGCCCTTCATCACGATGTTGCCCCGGAACATCACCTCGCCGAGCGTCTCGCCATCGGCGGGCGTCGGCGCCATCGTCTCGGGATCGAGCACGGCCAGCGCCTCGAGCGGCGCATAGCGCACGCCCTGCCGCGCCTTCCTGGCCGACCTTCCGTCGCGGTCGAGCCGATCCCATTCGTCGTGCCATTCGTTGACGACGGCCGGGCCGTAGGTCTCGGTCAGGCCGTAGAGATGCGTCACGGCGAAGCCCGCGTCGGCCATGCCGGCCAGCACAGCCTCGGGAGGCGGCGCGGCCGCCGTGTTGAACACCACTGTCTGCGGAAACGCCCGCTTGTCCTCGGCCTTCGCATTGATCAGCGTCGACATCACGATCGGCGCGCCGCACAGATGCGTCACGCCCTGGTCGGCGATGGCGTCGTAGATCGGCTTGGGCCTGACCCAGCGCAGGCAGACATGCGTGCCGGCCTGCAGCGCCAGCGTCCAGGGGAAACACCAGCCGTTGCAGTGAAACATCGGCAGCGTCCAGAGATAGACGCAGTGCTTGCCCATCCCGGCGTGGATCGTGTTGGCATATGCCATCAGCGCAGCGCCACGATGGTGATAGACGACGCCCTTCGGATTGCCTGTCGTTCCCGAGGTGTAGTTGAGCGACAGCGCGTCCCACTCGTCGTCGGGCATCGACCACGCGAAGTCCGGATCGCCACTGGCGACGAATTCCTCGTAGTCCAGCGTGCCGATCCGCTCGCCCTTCGGATAGGGAGCGTCGGCCGAGTATTGCAGGTCGTCGTAGTCGATGATCAGCGGCTTGACCCTGGCCAGCGTCAGCGCCTCGCGCATGACGCCGGAAAACTCACGGTCGACCAACAGCACCTTGGTCTCGGCGTGGTCGAGCTGGAAGGCGATGATCGCCGCGTCGAGCCGCGTGTTCACCGAATGCAGGACAGCTTTCACCATCGGCACGCCGAAATGCGCCTCCAGCATGGGCGGCGTGTTGGACAGCATGGCGGTGACGGTGTCGCCCTTACCGATGCCCAACCGGGCGAGCGCCGAGGCCAGTTGCAGCGAGCGCCGCCAGAAGTCGCGGTAGCTGACGCGCTGGCTGCCGTGCACGATGGCGACGTGATCCGGATAGGTGCCGGCCGCGCGCTGCAGATAGGTGATAGGTGTCAGCTGCTGGAAGTTCGCCGGCTGACGGTCGAGGCCCTGCTCGTAAGGATTGGTCATGTCTCCCCGCTTAAAACTTGACCCGGTCTGCCGGTCTTCAATGGAGCACGTCGAGCACGCCATCATAAATCAGCTTCATAGCGATGGCAGCCACAGTGCAATAGGTAAATGGATAAAAGACCTCGGGCCGCATCCGCCTGACCAGCCAGGCGCCGGCCAGCGTCGCCAGCGGCGCGACCGGCATCAGCACCGCCGACGCCGTAAGATTGGTCGCGTCGAACTGCCCGAGCGCGAAGTAGGGGACGAGCTTCACTGCGTTGGTGACCGCAAAGAAGATCGCCGCCGTGCCGCTCAGCACCTTCGGATCGAGCCGCAGCGGCAGCGCATAGACCTGGAACGGCGGTCCGCCGACATGGGCAACGAAGCTGGTGAAGCCGGAGACGGTGCCCCAGAAAAGCGCAGCCACCCGGTTTGGCGATGCAACATGGTCGCGCCCGTGCCTGACCTGCTGGTAGGCCCAGCGCGCCACGAAAATCAGCGCCACCGCGCCAACGATGAGCCTGACCATGCCGGCGGTGACGACGGCGGCCGTCAGCCAGCCCGCGCCGATGCCGAGCATGGCGCCGGGCATCATCGAGCGCAGCACCTTGCCGTCGTAGACGCCGCGCCAGGTCCACACCGAGACGATGTCCATGAGGCAGAGGATCGGCAGCAGGATGGCGGCGGCCTGCACCGGCGGCATCACCAGCGCCATCAAGGGCACACCGACAAAGCCCACAGCTCCGCCGAAGCCGCCTTTTGACAGGCCGACAAGAATGACGGCCGGCAGCGCGGCCGCATAGAACCAGGGGTCGGTGAGGAGGTTGTGCATGGGGGACGCGGCAGGATGGGACGCGCTGCTCTAGACCGAAATCGCAGGCAATGCGACCGGAATGTGCCCGCCGATTGGGATCGCACGACTTGTCCGATGGATATCGTGTGGTCTATGCCGCATTCCAACCAAACTCGCCCGGCATAGGCCGGATATCGGGAAAGCGGATTCATGAACCCTACACCGCCCAATCGCTGCCGCATCGTGCTGATCTCGCCTGCCGGCGAGAGTGCCGATGGCTTCGCCGCCAAGCTGAACGCAGCGATTGCCGGCGGAGACATCGCCTCGATCATCCTGCCGCCGAACGGCATGGACGAGGCGTCCTACCAGGCCTTCGCCGAGCGCATCGTGCCGATCGCCCAGGCTGCCGGCATCGCCGCGATCGTCGTCGACGACACGCGCATTGCCGGACGAGTAAAGGCCGATGGCATCCACATAGACGCGGGCAAGGCTGCGCTGGCCGAGGCGGTCGAGCGGTTCCAGTCCGAGATGGCGGTCGGGGCCGGCGGCGTGAAGAGCCGGGACGACGCGCTGGAACTCGGCGAGGAGCGCCCCGACTACGTGTTCTTCGGCCGCTTCGGCTACGACAACCGGCCCGAGGCACACCAGCGCAACCTGTCGCTTGGTGGGTGGTGGGCGGAAATGATCGAGATACCCGGCATCGTCATGGCCGGATCGGATCTTGCGTCCGTGGAGACGGTGGCCGCCACGGGCATCGACTTCGTCGCGCTGTCGTCGGCTGTGTTTGCCGAAGGCGTCGATCCGCGGGACGCCGTGGCGCGTGCCAACGCCATTCTAGACGCCAGCGCCCCGCCTGTGGAGCCTGCCGGATGACGGCTGCGCCGCGCTCGCTCGCGCTTGTCTTCGCAATGCTCTTGGCTGGCCTTGCCCATGCCGCAGGGCAGGCCGAGCAGCCCAAGGATGTTCCGGCCGGCGGCGTCGACCAGGACCGCTTCGGTGGTCCCGCCTCCGACGCCGCCTATGGCGCCTATCAGCGCGGCCTCTACATGACGGCGCTCAATCTGGCGCTGCCGCGCGCCGAAGCCGGCGATGCAGCCGCGCAGACGCTCGTCGCCGAAATCCTGTCGCGCGGGCTGGGCGTGAAACGCGATGAGGCGAAAGCCGCGAAATGGTATCAGCTGGCCGCCGAGCAGGGCGTGCCGGAGGCGCAGTTCCAGTACGCATTGCTTTTGATCGACGGGCGTTTCGTTCCGAAGGATGCCAAGGGCGCCTATGCGCTGATGCAGGCGGCGGCCGAAGCCGGCAACGCGCTTGCACAATTCAATTTCGCGCAACTCCTGATCCAGCGAGAACCCGGCACAAGCGGCATGACAAAGGCCGTGGCCTACTATCAGCGGGCTGCCGATGCCGGCCTTGCCGACGCGCAATATGCGATGTCGCAGGTCTACGCCAACGGCGCCGGCGGCAAGAAGCGCGACGAGGTCGAGGCGCGGCGCTGGCTGGCGCTTGCCGCCCACCAGAATTTCGATACCGCCCAGCTTGACCTCGGTACATGGCTCATCGAGGGCAAGGGCGGAGCGCGGGACCTGAAGGCCGGTTTCGGCTGGATGAAGCGCGCCGCCGCCGGCGGCAACGTCGCCGCGCAGAACCGGCTGGCGAAACTCTACATGGGCGGCATCGGCACCGAACCCAATGCGATAGACGCGGCGGCATGGTATTTCATCGCGCGCCGCCAGGGGCTGATCGATCCCGAGATGGAGGACTTCCTGCGCGGCCTCACCGACGAGGAGGCCAAGCAGGCGCTGGAGCGGGCCAACCGGCTTCGCTGACCGCCAGCGCCCTGTGCCTGCCTTGATCACTTGCCCCGCTCTGTCTTGCCTCTCCGGGCGTTTTGTGGTCATGGAAGCGCCGAAACGCGCCTTCACGCGCCAGAACTTTCCGGAAAATCAGAAAAATGGCCAAGATAAACGGCAACGAAATCCGTCCCGGCTATGTCATCGAGCATGATGGCGGCCTCTGGGTGGCGGTCAGGACGAACACCGTGAAGCCCGGCAAGGGCGGCGCCTACAACCAGGTCGAACTGAAGAACCTGCTCAACGGCACCAAGCTCAACGAGCGCTTCCGTTCGGACGAGAAGGTCGAGCAGACCCGCCTCGACCTCAAGGATTTTTCCTTTCTCTACGAGCAGGGCGAACAGCTCGTCTTCATGGATACCGAAAGCTACGAACAGCTCGAATTGCAGAAGGATTTCGTCGGCGACCGGTCCGCATTCCTGCAGGACGGCATGATGGTCACCGTCCAGCTCTACAACGAAACGCCGATCGGCATTTCGTTGCCAGACTACGTCACTCTGTCGATCAGCGAGGCCGATCCGGTGGTCAAGGGCCAGACGGCGGCGTCGTCCTACAAGCCGGCGGTACTCGAAAACGGCATTCGCGTTCTGGTGCCGCCGTTCATCGCTGCCGGCGAGCGCATCATCGTCGACACCAACGAACTCACCTACGTCCGCCGCGCGGACTGACAGCGGACGGCGACAGGCACATGGCGCGCTCAGCTCTTCTCAACGTAATGGTCCAGGCCGCCTTGAAGGCCGGCCGCTCGCTGTCGCGCGACTTCGGCGAGGTGCAGAACCTCCAGGTCTCGCTCAAGGGGCCGGGCGACTATGTCAGCCAGGCCGACCGCAAGGCCGAGGAGATCATCCACGCCGAGCTTTCCCGGGCGCGTCCGGGCTATGCCTTCCTGATGGAGGAGCGCGGGGCGATCGCCGGCGAGGACGACCAGCACCGCTGGATCGTCGACCCGCTCGACGGAACCACCAACTTCCTGCACGGCATCCCGATCTTCGCCATCTCGATCGCCCTGGAGCGGCAGGGCCAGATTGTCGCCGGCGTCATCTACAATCCGGCCATGGACGAGCTCTACACCGCCGAGCGCGGCGGCGGGGCGTTTCTCAACGACCGGCGGCTGCGCGTATCGGGCCGCATAAAGCTGACAGACGCCGTTATCGGCACCGGCGTGCCGCATCTCGGGCGTGGCCATCACGGCAACTTCCTTGTCGAACTGCGCAACGTCATGGCCGAGGTGTCGGGCATCCGCCGTCTCGGCTCGGCGGCGCTTGACCTCGCCTATGTCGCGGCCGGCCGCATGGACGGCTTCTGGGAGCCGGGCCTCGCGCCATGGGACCTCGCGGCCGGCATCTTGATCATTCGCGAAGCGGGCGGCTTCTGCACCGACATGAATGGCGGCCCGGAGATATTCGAGACCGGCGCCATCGTCGCCGGCAACGAGGCGATCCACCGCGCGCTCCTCAAGACGCTGAAGAAGCCGGTCGCGCCGCGCTGAGCGTTCGCGCGCAACGGCATTTCGCGCAAATCCATGCCAGTCGACCCGCCGTTTGCGGTGGGATGTGGCTGTCAATCCCGCTCGCGCCGCCCCATATTCGCTGCACCGGGCGGGGCGCTTGAGATGCGGAGCCGGAGATGAACGAAACGGAAAGCAGAGCCGACATCAAGAGCAGCACGTCGCGGACGCGACTGCAGAAGCCGTTCGCCTCCGTGCTTGAGCTGATCGGCCAGACGCCGGTGGTCGAGCTGACGAAGTTCGACACCGGGCCGTGCCGGCTGTTAGTCAAGCTCGAAAGCCAGAACCCCGGCGGATCCATCAAGGACCGCATTGCGCTTACCATGATCGCCGAGGCCGAAAAGTCAGGCAAGCTGGGGAAGGGCGGTACGATCGTGGAGGCCACCGCCGGCAACACCGGGCTTGGCCTGGCGCAGGTCGGCATCCCCAAGGGCTATCGCATCGTGCTTGTCGTGCCCGACAAGATGTCGCGCGAAAAAGTCCAGCATCTGCGTGCGCTCGGCGCGGAAGTCAGGCTGACGCGGTCCGATGTCGGCAAGGGCCACGCGGAATATTATCAGGACATGGCCGAACGCATCGCGGCCGAGACGCCCGGCTCCTTCTACGTCAATCAATTCGCCAATCCGGCCAATCCGCTTGCCCACGAAAAGACGACCGGCCCCGAACTCTGGGAACAGCTCGGCGGCGACATCGACGCCGTGGTCGTCGGCGTCGGTTCAGGCGGCACGCTTTCGGGGCTCGGCCGGTACTTTTCAAGGGTATCGCCGAAGACCGAGATGGTCCTCGCCGACCCGATCGGCTCGGTGTTGGCGCCGCTGGTCAAGACCGGCAAGATGATCGAAGCGGGAAGCTGGGCCGTCGAGGGCATCGGCGAGGATTTCGTGCCGCCCAATTGCGACCTGTCGCTCGTGAAGAAGGCCTATTCGATCCCCGACCGCCTCTCGATGGCCACGGCGCGCGAGCTGCTTTCCAGGGAAGGTATCCTGGCGGGCTCGTCGTCGGGCACGCTGCTTGCCGCGGCGTTGAAATATTGCCGCGAGCAGAAAAGGCCCACGCGTGTCGTCACCTTCGTCTGCGATTCCGGCAACAAGTACCTCTCCAAGGTATTCGACGACTACTGGCTCGCCGAGCAGGGCCTGTCGGAACGCGTGCATCACGGCGACCTGCGCGACCTTGTCGCGCGCTCGCACCGCGAGGGCGGCACCATTACCGTCGGCCCCGAGGACAGCCTCATCAACGCCTATGGCCGCATGCGCCGCGCCGACGTGTCGCAACTGCCCGTCCTCGACGGCGGCGAGCTGATCGGCATCATTGACGAGAGCGACATCCTCAGCCACGTCGAAGGCTCGTATGACGGGCGCTGGGAGCGCTTCAACGACCCCGTCCGCACCGCGATGAGCACCGACCTGCACACGCTGCAGGCCGACCAGACGCTCGACGCATTGCTGCCGGTCTTCGACCGCAACGAGGTTGCCATCGTCTTCGACGGCGCGGAATTTTTCGGGCTGATCACCCGCATCGACCTGATCAACCATTTGAGGCGATCGAAGACATGAGCGCATCCGGCAAGAACCGCCCCGGCAAAAACCGACTGGCCTTCTCAACCCGCACGATCCATGGCGGCCAGAGCCACGATCCGACGACCGGCGCGGTGATGGTGCCGATCTACGCGACCTCGACCTACGCGCAGGAAAGCCCGGCCGTCCACAAGGGCTTCGAATATGCCCGCAGCCAGAACCCGACGCGCTTCGCCTTCGAGCGCGCCGTGGCCGACCTCGAAAGCGGCGCCGGAGCCTTCGCCTTCGGTTCCGGGCTTGCGGCAATCGCCAACATCCTGGAACTGCTCGACGTGGGGTCGCACGTCGTCGCCACCGACGACATCTATGGCGGCAGCTACCGGCTGATGCACCGCGTGCGCCAGCGCACCGCCGGCCTCGAGGTCAGCCTTGCCGACTTCACCGATATCGCCGCCGTCGAGGCGGCGATCACGCCCGCCACCCGCATGCTGTGGGTCGAGACGCCAACCAATCCGCTGCTCAAGATCGTCGATATCGAGGCGATAGTCGCCCTGGCGAAAGGCAAGCGCGTGCTGACCGTCGTCGACAACACCTTCTGCAGCCCCTACATCCAGCGCCCGCTGGAACTGGGCGTCGACATCGTGGTCCATTCGACCACCAAATATCTCAACGGACATTCCGACATGGTCGGCGGCGTCGCGGTCGTGCGCGACGAGGGCGCGGTGCTCGATCAGCTCAAGTTCCTGCAGAACGCGGTTGGCGCCATCTCGGGGCCGTTCGACAGCTTCCTGGCGCTGCGCGGCATCAAGACACTGGCGCTCAGGATGGAGCGGCATTCGCTGAACGGAATGAAGATCGCGACATGGCTGGAGAGCCGCGCCGACGTTCGTCGCGTCATCTATCCCGGGCTGCCAAGCCATCCGCAGCATGCCATCGCCAGGAAGCAGATGTCGGCATTCGGCGGCATGATTTCGGTCGAACTTGACCGCGATCTCGCCGGGACAAAGCGTTTCCTCGAACGGACGCGATTGTTCACGCTGGCGGAGAGCCTGGGCGGCGTCGAAAGCCTGATCGAACATCCGGCCCTGATGACCCACGGATCGATCCCGGCCGCGCAGCGCGCCGCCATCGGCATATCGGATTCGCTGGTCAGGCTGTCATGCGGCATCGAGGATGCCGACGACCTGATCGCCGATCTGGAGCAGGCGCTCGCCGGCTGAAACCTCGACGCCTTCTACTGCGACCGGCTGCTTCCTCTTGTGGCCCGGCGAGGCAATGGCTAAATGTCGCGGGTCCACAGGAGTAAGGCATGCTCGCCCTCATCAAGACGATCGACTTTGCGCTCTACCTCTATTGGTGGATCATCATCGGCTCGGCGATCTTCTCCTGGCTCTACGCCTTCAATGTCGTCAATCCGCGCAACCAGGTCGTCGGGGCGGTCGGCAACATGCTGTTCCGGCTGACCGAGCCGGCGCTGCGGCCGATCCGCCGCTTCATGCCTGACCTCGGCGGCATCGACATCTCGCCGATCGTGCTTCTGCTGATCATCTATTTCATGCGCGAACTCCTCTGGTCGACGATCGCTCCGCTCGTCGTTTGACCGTGGCGCCGGCGGACTGCTACCGCACGCGGCCCGACGGCATCGACCTGTTCGTACGATTGACGCCAAAGTCGTCTTCCGATGCGGTCGACGGTCTGCGTGAAGCCGCGGATGGATCGGTTCATCTCGCCGCGCGTGTCAGGGCGGTTCCCGAGAAGGGAGCGGCCAACGCGGCTCTGGAGCGGCTGCTTGCGGAACGGCTTGGTCTGCCTCGACGTTCGGTCAGCGTCGTTGCCGGAGGAACCTCGCGGCTGAAGACCGTGCGGCTGTCTGGCGAGACAGCCTCCCTTATTGCAAACACCGAAGCAATGCTGGTGCGGATCGGCACGAAGCGCTAGCGTCGCCGAGACGGAAAAGGGAGGTTTTAGCGATGTGGGCAAAGCGTCTGCCGCTTGCATTGTTCGCAGTCGGCCTGTGCCAGCCTGCCCTGGGGGGCCAAATCTCGAGCGCCTATACGGAAATCGACACGCAGAAGTCCTGCTCCGTATTCTCTTCAAACGAGGAGGGTGGCGAATTTGCCAACCTGGCCTGCAGCGGCTGGAACGGTTATCCGGTACTCATCTATTCGGGCGACCTGCGCGAATCCGTCTTCTATGGTTTCCCGCCGGAAGGCGATCTGCCGTGGGAAAGTTTCGCGGCTTTCAACGCATCGGGTCCCCGGATAGAGTGGCGCATCGAAACTGACGGCTCGCGCGCGGTGCCCTTCGCGACGATCCATCGCCGCTTCGTCAACGCGGATCCCGACAATCCCGAAAGGCGAACGGAAGTTCTCGTCGTCTCCAAGGTCGGGGCCGTGGATCAGCGCGATGGCTGCGTGGTCGGGCTGGTTCTGGCCACCGGCAATCCCGGCGCGAACGAGGGGGCGCGTAAGATCGCCGACGACAGAGCAAAGTCCTTCGTTTGCGGTCTCGACCAGAGAAGCGTAGTTGGGGAGCCGATGCCCGATTTCACCCGCAGCGAATAGCCGCTACGGGGCTGTCTTTGCGCGCTCGACTGCGTCCAAAATCATCTGTTTCGCACGGTCTGCGCCGTACCAGCCCTCGATCTTGACCCATTTTCCGGGTTCCAGATCCTTGTAGTGTTCGAAGAAGTGCTGCACCTGCTGTAGCGTGATGTCTGGAAGCTGCGTGTATTCGGTGACGTGCTGGTAGCGCAGCGTCAGCTTGGGCGACGGCACGGCGATCACCTTCTCGTCCTGCCCCGCATTGTCCTCCATGACCAGGACGCCGATCGGTCGCACATTGATGACGCAGCCGGGCACGAGCGCACGCGTGTTGCACACAAGCACGTCGATCGGGTCGCCGTCGCCCGACAGCGTATGCGGCACGAAGCCGTAGTTGCCGGGATAGCGCATCGAGGTGTGCAGGAAGCGGTCGACGAACAGCGTGCCCGCCGCCTTGTCCATCTCGTATTTGATCGGCTCGCCGCCGATCGGCACTTCGATGATGACGTTGACGTCCTCGGGGGGATTGTTGCCGCTGGGTATCGCTTCGATGCGCATGCAGTCTGCCTCAATTGGTCGGGAATGGATATCGGCACGTCCGTCCCGGCGCAATGCGGTTCATTTGCCGCGAAGCGATCCTCCTTTACGAAATCTTAGCGGTCCTCGTGCGAATTCAACCCTTGCGTGTATGAAGGCGCCCAATGAATCCACTGTTCGCCCCGCTGGACATCTACTGCGAGCGTCTTGACGCGGGCTTCTGGTCGGAGCCAGTCAACGCGCTGACCAATGTGCTCGTCGTGGCCGCCGGGTTGTTCGGTTTCGCCCAGGTGCAGCGCCGGGAAACCGGCCTCTACGCGGCTATCCTGTGCTGGTGGGTTGTGGTCATCGGGCTGGGTTCGCTGCTCTTCCACACGACGGCGATCGAGCTGACGAAGTGGGCCGACATCCTGCCGATCGCCACCTTCACCCTGGCGCTGGCGCTGTTTTGCCTGCGCCGTTTTGCCAGGCTCAGTTGGGCGAGGGCGATCGCCTATTTCCTGATCTTCTTCGCGTCGATCTCGGTGATCACCTATTTCCTGCCGCCATGGCTCGCACGGGCCACCAACGGCACCACGGCATATCTGCCGGCGTTGGCGGGCTTCTTGTTTTTCGGTTTGGTGGCGCTGGTTCGCGGCAGCCGGGCAGGGTGGTACGCCATTTCCTGCGCGCTGATCCTGTGCCTGGCCTTCTTCTTCCGGTCGGTGGATCAGGCCGTATGCGCCTCGTTCCCGCTCGGCACGCATTTCATGTGGCATCTGCTGATCGCCGCCATGCTAGGCGTCATGCTGACGGCGGTCGCGAAATACGGACACCCGGAGCCCGGGCAGCCGCTCCGCTGAACCCGCTCAATCCCAGACGAAGGCGACCTTCTTCAGCGCCTTCTGGTCGAAGACCTCGACGCCTTCGGCGATGTCGCGGCCACCGGCGCCTTCGTAGAAGGCCAGTGCGCCCGCGTTTTCTTCCAGCGCCCACACCACCAGTCCGCTCAGGCCCAGATCGGCGAGCTTCCGGCGCGCTGCGGTGAACAACCTGCGACCCAGTCCAATGCCTTGGTATTCAGGCCGCAGATAGAGTTCGTAGATTTCGCCCTGCTGGGGCAGTTCGCGCGCCCGGTTGCGGCCGATCGTTGCGTAGCCGGCGAGCTTGCCGCCGATTTCCACGACCAGCACCGTCGCCGAGCGGCGAATGGCGCTTGCCCACCAGTCGGGGCCGCGGCGGTTGATCATCTTCGTCAGCGCGCGGTGCGGGATCATGCCGCTGTAGGCGCCGCGCCATGCCACCTGATGCACGTCCGCTATCGCGGATGCATCCCCCGCTTCGGCCTTCCTGATGTCGATCGTCAGCGTATTCATGATTTGTTAACCATAAACACTGGCCCGACTCTCTGGCAAGTCACTCTCTGGCACGATGGATTGTCGGGTGGGGTCCGGTCAGATCTCCACCAGATGATCGTCGAGTTCGTTGCCGTCGTCGGCGAGCGGCGGGAAATGCTCGGCGAGCAATGCGCCGACTGCCGATATCGCCGCGACGAAACCGTCGGCCAGCCGATCGTGTCCCGCATCGTCTATCAGTCCGGCAACGATCGAATCCCACATGTCCTGCGGCACCTTGGCGTCGATGCCGGCATCGGCGACGATTTCGGCATAGCGCTCCGCAAGCGAAACGAAGATCAGGACGCCCGTGCGATTGGCGGTCAGGTGCACGTTGCGTGCCAGGAACTGTTTCAGCGCGTTGTCGTGCGCGCGGATGTATTGCCAGCGGCGAGGCGCCAGTGCGATGCGCAGTCCAGGCAGTGCGTAGACCAGCGCAAACGCGCCGGCCAGCGCAAGCAGTTGCGCCGCCACGAAGACCGGCAGCCGCATGGTCAGCCACCAGGCCTCGATCAGGAAGGCGACGCCGAGACTGATCAGGAGAATCGAGACGGTGACGATCAGCGCCGCCGAAAAGAAATATCCGTCGCTGCGCTGCGCCACCACGCAGTAGATCTCGCCTGATGTGGCGTCTTCGGCGGTGCGGATCGCGTCCGCAATACGCGCGTGGTCCTGATCGCTGAGCTTCTCGACCGCCATCTCCGTTCCCCTACCAGCTTCCCGACGAACCGCCGCCGCCGGACGAACCGCCGCCGCCAGAAAATCCACCGCCGGAGGACCCGCTGGACCACCCGCCGCCGGACGATCCACCGGACCAGCTTCCCCCCGATGATGAGCGGCCGCTCGAATTGTAGTTGAAGCTCATGCCCAGCCATTCGTAGCGGCCCGGCCCCAGCTTGCGGCCGTATATGCGCGGCAGGATCGCCATCGCGAAACCACCTAAAAAGATCGTCGCCCAGACGATCAGGAAGAGCACCACGAAAATCGTGTCGGGGTCCCGGGCGGTGTTCTCGTTGCGCTTGGCGCGCGCTTCCAGTTCGGCGGCGTTGCCCTCAAGCACCATGACAATGTCGTCGACGGCTCGCGAGATGCCGCCTGAAAAGTCGCCGGCGCGGAAGGCCGGCACCATCGTGTTCTCGATGATCAGCCTCGAATGCAGGTCTGTCAGCGTGCCCTCAAGCCCGTAGCCGACCTCGATGCGCATCTTACGGTCGTCGCGGGCAACCAGCAGCAAGATGCCGTTGTCCTCGCCGCCCTGGCCAAGCGCCCAGGTGCGAAACAGTCTGTTGGCGTAGGGCTCGATGGCCTCGCCGCCGAGACCTGGAATCGTCGCGACCACGATCTGGTCGGAGGATTTTTTCTCGAAGTCCGCGAGTTTCTGGACGAGCAGCGCTTCCGTCGCGGCGTCGATGAGCCCGGCATCGTCGACAACCCGGCCCGTCAGCGCCGGCAGATTCTGGGCGGCAGCGGCGAGGGGAAAAAGCAGGAAGGCAAGGAAAAACAGGGCGGTGAAGCGCGCTTTACCCTCCCCCTCGTGGGGAGGGTCGATCCGCGTAGCGGGGCGGGGTGGGGTTGGTCCAGGATCGCGCACTTCGTCTCCACCCACACCCGACCCGCGCGCCTTGGTCCCGCCGGCAGGCTTCATGGTTCTGCTCGCGAAAGTCGCCATCACTCAATCAATTGAAATCCACCTTCGGCGGCTGCATGGCGTCGTCGGGCGCCGTGAAGTTCTGGAAAGGATCGTTGCCGAACCACAGCGCGTTCCAGATCATCGACGGGAAGGTTCTGAGGGACGTGTTGTAGACGCGCACCGATTCAATGTAGTCGCGGCGGGCGACCGCGATGCGGTTCTCGGTGCCTTCGAGCTGGGCCTGCAAGGCGAGGAAGTTCTGGTTGGCCTTCAGGTCGGGATAGTTTTCGACCACCGCCAGCAGCCGCGACAGCGCGCCGGTCAGGCCGGCCTGGTTCTCCTGGAACGCCTTGAAAGCGTTGGGATCGGTCAGCGTCTCGGGCGTCACCGTCACCTGCGTCGCCTTGGCCCGTGCTTCGACGACGCCTTCGAGCACTTCTTTTTCATGCGAAGCGTAACCCTTTACCGTCTCGACCAGATTGGGAATGAGGTCGGCGCGGCGCTGATACTGGTTCAGCACCTCGCTCCACGATGCCTTGGCCTGTTCCTCCAGCGTCGGGATGGTGTTGTAGCCGCACGCCGACAGCAGCGGCACGGCAAGCGCCAGCACGAGGAAGGCGGGCAGAAAGCGCAGCAACGACATCTGGGAGCGTTGGGCAGGCATGAATTTTCCCTCGGATCACGATCGAAACTGCGTGAGAATTAACAGGTTTGGCGCGGAAAAACAGGTTGCGACCGCCGTTTGACGCAAGAGTTGGGGCATTTAGGATGCAAATTTTGGCACCGAACCGCTAGGGTGAGGCCGCGAAGCGCGTGTGCAGGAGTTGACGATGGCCGGCAAGCCCGGAGACGACGACCGTGTCGAATCCAGACGGATTCTCGACCGCGTTTCACAGGAAGCCGAAGCCGGCGGCCGGTCAGCTATCGATCGCGCCGCCAACCGTGCGCGCGACCATCTTGCAGCGAAGGATGTGGACCACGGCGACTGGGCCGAGTATTGGGGCACGCGGATCGGCCGCACGATCGGCGCCGTGTTTCTTCTGGGCATGATCGTGTGGCTGGTGCTGTATCTTGCGAAGGGCGAAGTGCCATGAGTAGTCACGCGATCGAAACCCCAAGGGCGGTCATCGTCATTTCCAGCCATGTGGCGCGCGGGTCTGTCGGCAACCGTGCCGCGGTCTTCGCGCTGGAAACGCTGGGGCATCCCGTCTGGGCGGTGCCGACCGTCGTTCTGCCCTGGCACACCGGCCATGGACAGGCCACCCGCATCGTTCCGAGCGCGGAGCAGTTTTCGGCCCTCATGGCCGATCTCCAGCGGGCGCCGTGGCTCGGCGAAGTCACCGCCGTGCTATCCGGCTATCTCGGCGACGCCCGCCAGGCCGCCGATGTCGCGACGCTGGTCCGGCAGGTCAAGGCGCAGACACCCGACGCGCTTTATGTGTGCGACCCGGTGATGGGCGACAGGCAGGGTCTCTACGTGCCGGAGGCAACGGCCGAAGCCATGCGCGACATTCTGCTGCCGATCGCCGATGTCGCCACACCCAACCGCTACGAACTGGAATGGATCGCCGGTCGCAAGCTCCAGGGGATGTCTGAGATCGTTCAGGCAGCCCGGGAGCTCGGCCCGCGCCGCATGCTCGTGACATCGGCGCCGGGAAAGACCGGCGGCCACATCGGCAACCTTCTTGTCACCGCGCAGGCGGCGCTTTTTGCGGAACACCGCCTGATCTCCGGTCCGCCAAGCGGCATGGGCGACCTGACATCGTCGGTGTTTCTCGCACGGCTCCTGGCCGGCATGACCGACGAGCAGGCGCTGGCGACCACCACGGCCACCGTCTACGAGATGCTGGCGCGCGCCGCCCAGCGCGGCGGCGACGAACTGCAACTCGAAACGGATGCACGAAGCCTGTCCCATCCCACCGCGACCGTCGACATGCATCGTCTCGCCCTTGCCGCCGAGGACAGGCGGGGCTAAAGCCGCGCCAAGCGCGCCCAGCTCTCTCTTGTTGCAGTGCAAAAAGATTTGCCGTTAAAGTCCGCCATGGCCCACATTCCTGACCATCTGCTCGGCGGCTACCGCAATTTCATGAGCGGGCGCTACGCGTCCGAAAGCGGCCGCTATCGCAATCTGGCGCGCGAAGGGCAAGCTCCCGAAACGATGGTGATTGCCTGCTGCGACAGCCGCGCGGCGCCTGAATCGATCTTCGACGCGGGGCCGGGCGAGCTTTTCGTGGTGCGCAATGTCGCCAACCTTGTGCCGCCCTATGCGCCAGACGGCGAGTTCCACTCGACGTCGGCGGCGCTGGAATTCGCCGTCCAGAGCCTGAAGGTCAGAAGCATTGTTGTCATGGGCCACGGCCGCTGCGGCGGCATCGGCGCTGCTCTCAACACGTCGGCGACGCCGCTTTCGCCGGGCGACTTCATCGGCAAATGGATGAGCCTGATCGGGCCGGCCGCCGAAACCGTATCGTCCAGCACGCTAATGACATCCACCGAGCGCCAGACCGCGCTGGAGCGCATATCGATCCGCTATTCGATCGCCAACCTGCGCACCTTTCCATGCGTCAGCATCCTGGAGGGCAAGGGCCGGCTGACGCTTTCGGGCGCATGGTTCGATATCTCCAGCGGCGAACTCTGGGTCATGAATCGCGACACCGGCGATTTCGAGCGCCCAGAAGTCTGATTGCAATCCGGTCCGGGTTGCGGCGCGTCAGGGTCGCGCCTACATCGGTATCCGTTCGCCCTCTTGCCGGAAATCCCAAATGACCAAGCCCGCCGTCGATCTCGACCGTGATCCGCTTACCCGCTGGGACGGTCCCCTCGGCCTGCCTGATTTCCCGCGCTTCGACGATGCCGAATTCGGCTCTGTCTTCGATGCCGCGCTCGCCGCCCATCAGGCTGACATCGACGCCATCGCCGGCAATCCCGAGACACCGACGATCGAAAATACCTTCGTGGCGATGGAATTGTCGGGCGACCCGCTCGACCGCGTCTCGTCCATCTTCTGGTGCAAGGCCGGCGCCAACACCAACGACCAGATCCAGGCGATGGAGCGAGAGGTCGCGCCAAAAATGTCGCGTCACTATTCGGCGATGTCGATGAACGAGAAGCTTTTCGCGCGCATCGACGATCTCTATCGGCGCCGCGCCACGCTCGGGCTGAACCCCGAAACGTTGCTGCTGGTCGAGAAGAGCTGGAAGGGGTTCGTCAAGTCGGGCGCGAAGCTGATGCCGACGGCAAGAAGCGGCTCGCCGCCATCAACGAGGAGCTTTCCTCGCTCGGCATCGCCTTCAGCCAGAACGTGCTCGCCGACGAGAAGGAATGGGTCATGTTCCTTGGCGCGGACGATCTCGCGGGATTGCCCGATTTCCTCAAGAGCGCCATGGCGGGCGCCGCCGCCGAGCGCGGTCGCGCGGGCGACTATGCCGTGACCCTGTCGCGCTCGATCTACGAGCCGTTCACCACCTTCTCGGAACGCCGCGACCTTCGTGAAAAGGCCTTCAAGGCCTTCATCGGGCGCGGCGAGACGGGCGGGGCGACCGACAATGCGCCGGTGGTGGCAAGAATGCTCGCGTTGCGCGCCGAGAAGGCGAAACTGCTCGGCTATGACAGCTTCGCCGCCCTGAAGCTCGACGACACCATGGCGAAGACGCCTGAGGCCGTTTTCGACCTGCTCGACCCGGTTTGGGAGAAGGCGCGCGAAAAGGCCGCCGCCGACGAGGTCGGGCTACAACGGCTAGCGGCCGCTGCCGGCAGCAACGAAAAACTCGCGGCCTGGGACTGGCGCTTCTACCAGGAGCGCCTGCGCGCCGAGAAATACGCCTTCGACGAAGCCGAACTGAAGCCGTATCTGCAGCTCGAAAAGATCATTGAGGCCTGTTTCGACGTGGCGACGCGCCTCTTCGGCATCACCTTCGCGGAGAAGGCGGGCATCCCGGCATGGCATCCCGACGCGCGTGTGTTCGAGGTGTTCAACGCCGACGGCTCTCGCCGCGGGCTGTTCCTTGCCGACTATTTCGCCCGCCCTTCGAAGCGTTCGGGCGCCTGGATGAGCGCGCTCCAGTCCGGCTACCAGCTCGGGCAGGGCTCCAGCCCGATCATCTATAACATCATGAACTTCGCCAAGCCGCCCGAAGGCGAGCCGGCGCTCCTGTCGCTCGACGAGGCCAAGACGCTGTTCCACGAATTCGGCCATGCCCTGCACGGCATGCTGACCGAGGCCTACTGGCCGTCGCAGTCCGGAACGTCGGTCTCGCGCGACTTCGTCGAACTGCCCTCGCAGCTCTACGAGCATTGGCTGACCGTGCCCGTGGTGCTCGAAAAATACGCGCGCCACTACAAGACCGGCCAGGCGATGCCAAAGGCGCTGCTCGACAAGATGCTCGCGGCCAGCACCTTCGACGCCGGTTTCCGCACCGTCGAGTTCACCTCGTCGGCGCTGGTCGACATGGCCTACCATTCGCAGAAGGAGGCTCCGGCCGATCCGCAAAAGTTCGAGGCCGAGACGCTGAAGAAGCTCGGCATGCCCGACGCCATCGTCATGCGCCACCGCACGCCGCATTTCGGGCATGTCTTTTCCGGCGACGGCTATTCGGCCGGCTACTATTCCTACATGTGGTCGGAAGTGCTCGACGCCGACGCTTTCGCAGCCTTCGAGGAGACCGGCGATCCTTTCAACCCTGAGATCGCCGCCAAGCTGAAAGCCAATATCTATGCGTCAGGCGGTTCGGCCGACCCAGGAAGAGCTGTACAGGGCGTTTCGGGGAAAGATGCCATCGCCGGCTGCCATGATGGCGAAGCGCGGGTTGGCATGAAAACGGTAGGTCCGGCGATCAGTCGGGATAGCAGGCGAGCGGGATGTTGGGCCAGATAGCCTTGTCGCAGCCGAGGTCGGCCTGCTTTCGCTCGAACGACGCGGAAGTCGGGCCGGTCACCATCGGGTCGACGCCATAGTCGGCGTCCGCGAAAGCCTCTTCCGCGGCCGTCTGTGTCATCGGAGCCTCGATCTGCCGCGTTCCGGTCGAATGGGCGACGCCCGCCGCGAGCAGCAGCGCAATCGCCGAAGTCGCGGCGGTGGTGCGAAAAACCCTGGAAAATGCCATCGTCATGACTGTGTAACTTTCCCGGCGGCAAAATGTCCCGCCTTGGTTATCGAATCGTTGTCGCAGGCAATGGCTAATTTTCGGTAACTATCCACCCCTTTCGCAACTGCGAAAAAACATGTATGAGCCGCGCAACCGAATTGGCGACGCTGTCAACCGGACGTCGTCTCACTCCCGAGAACCCATCATGAATATTCGAAACATCGCGATCATCGCGCACGTCGACCATGGCAAAACCACCCTTGTCGACCAACTGCTCCGTCAGGCGGGTTCGTTCCGCGAAAACCAGCGTGTCGCCGAACGCGCCATGGATTCAAACGATCTCGAAAAGGAGCGCGGCATCACCATTCTCGCCAAGGCGACCTCGGTCGATTGGCACGGCACCCGCATCAACATCGTCGACACCCCCGGCCACGCCGACTTCGGCGGCGAGGTCGAGCGCATCCTGTCGATGGTGGATTCGGCCATCGTGCTGGTCGATGCCGCCGAAGGCCCGATGCCGCAGACCAAGTTCGTCGTCGGCAAGGCGCTCAAGGTCGGTCTGAAGCCGATTGTCGTCATCAACAAGATCGACCGTCCCGACGCCCGCCATGTCGAGGTGGTCAACGAGGTGTTCGACCTGTTCGCGGCGCTCGATGCGACCGACGAACAGCTCGACTTCCCGATCCTCTACGGGTCGGGCCGCGACGGCTGGGTTTCGGAAAAGCCGGAAGGCCCGAAGGACAAGGGCCTCGCGCCGCTGTTCGACCTCATCGTCAGGCATGTGGCGGCGCCGGCTGTCCACCCCGGCCCGTTCCGCATGATCGGCACGCTTCTGGAAGCCAATCCGTTCCTCGGCCGCATCATCACCGGCCGCATCGAATCCGGCACGCTGAAGTCCAACATGCAGGTGAAAGTGCTGGCCAATGACGGTTCGATCGTCGAAACCGGCCGCATCTCCAAGATCCTCGCCTTCCGCGGCCTCGAGCGCCAGCCGATCGACGAAGCGCAGGCAGGCGACATTGTCGCCATCGCCGGCCTCTCCAAGGGCACCGTCGCCGACACGTTCTGCGATCCGGCCGTCACCGAGCCGCTGCACGCCCAGCCGATCGACCCGCCGACCGTCACCATGTCCTTCATCGTCAACGACAGCCCGCTCGCCGGCACCGAGGGCGACAAGGTCACCTCGCGCGTCATCCGCGACCGCCTGCTGCGCGAGGCGGAAGGCAATGTCGCGCTCAAGATCGAGGAATCCGCCGACAAGGACAGCTTCTACGTCTCGGGCCGCGGCGAGTTGCAGCTTGCGGTGCTGATCGAGACGATGCGCCGCGAAGGCTTCGAGATCGCCGTGTCGCGTCCGCGCGTCGTCATGCAGAAGGACGAACACGGCCGCCTTCTGGAGCCCGTCGAGGAAGTCGTCATCGACGTCGACGAGGAGCATGCCGGAATCGTCGTGCAGAAGATGAGCGAGCGCAAGGCCGAGATGGTCGAGCTGCGCCCCTCCGGCGGCAATCGCCAGCGGCTCGTCTTTCATGCCCCGACCCGCGGTCTGATCGGCTACCAGTCCGAGCTTCTGACCGACACGCGCGGCAGCGCCGTCATGAACCGGCTGTTCCACTCCTACCAGCCCTACAAGGGCGAACTGCCCGGCCGCACCAACGGCGTGCTGATCGCCAACGAGCAGGGCGAAGCCGTTGCCTACGCCATGTGGAACCTCGAGGATCGCGGACCGATGGTCATCGATCCCGGCGTCAAGGTCTATCAGGGCATGATCATCGGTATTCATTCGCGGGACAATGACCTTGAGGTCAACGTGCTCAAGGGCAAGAAGCTGACCAACATCCGCGCCGCCGGCAAGGACGAGGCCGTGCGCCTGACGCCTCCCGTCAAGATGACGCTGGAGCGCGCGCTCGCCTGGATCCAGGACGACGAGCTGGTCGAGGTGACGCCGAAGACAATCCGCCTGCGCAAGCTCTATCTCGATCCGAACGAGCGCAAGCGTTTCGAGAAGTCGGCCAAGGTTGCCGGCGCGGCCTGAACCGCGCCGGATGCTGTTGCCCGTCCAGCCGGACGGGCAGCCCTAGCCTACCACCTCATTCCGACCTTCAAGGCTCCGCCGTAGGAATAGGCGTTCGAAGCCACGCGTCCGTCTACCGAGGCGCCCACATAGAACGCTCCGAGGTTGGACAATTCCGCTGCTGCTGAAAGCACGACGGAATCCCGTGATGCCGTTGCTCCCCAGACAGTGAACTCCGAGCCTTCGCCCAGGAACTGGAAGGAGGCGTCGACATCGTTGTCGCCGGCAAACTCGTGCACCCATGCACCGCGCAGACTCCAGTCGAGGAGGGCCGCATTTGCAAGTTCGGTCGACCACTGGACTGTCGCTCCCAATTCCGTGCGCAGCGAAGTCGCCGTGCGGGAATCGTAGTCCAGGGCGAAGGTCGATACGCCAGCAACGGTTTGCTCCGAATAGTCGGGCGACACGAAAGCCTGCGCGCGAACGCCGGCAAAGGGCGTGATCCATCCGATCCGGTAGCCCGCTTCCAGTGCGCCCGCGTAGGAATGGGCCGTGTAGTCGGCGGTAAACCGGTCGTTGCCGGCGATGGTCACCGTGCGATCGGTCCACACATCGTTGTAGCCATACGCGACGGCGCCGAGCAGATACGCCGCCTCATATTGCGTCCGGGCGGTGACTGCGACCTGGAACATGTCGCTGCCGCCCTCGCCCAAATCGTCGCTGAGTTCGAAGCTTCCGCGGCTCGTGCCGATTGCAAGGCCCACGGTCGTATCGGGTGTCAGATGGTAGTCGACACCGGCCGCAAGTCCGTATTCGTCCGCCTCACGGGTGTGCGTGCCGCTCCAGTCATTGCCGTCGGTCTTGCCATAACCTCCGAAGGCCGCCACCCAAACATCCCATGGGCGCGGCTGCAATTGCGCGGAAGGGAAAACGGGCTGGGATGCCCGGCTTGCGGCGGTCGGTACGGGAACATAGCCGAGGACCGAGACCGTCGCTCTTTCTGGTGGGGCGGGCGGGAGTTGCGGCGCGGGAGCTACCACGACGCCTGGGTTGCCGCGGCTGCCAAGCACGAGATCGAGGAAGGAATCCGTGGACTGGAAAGAAGAAGGCGCCGCCCCCGTGGCGACTTCACCCGACAGCTGCGAGAGAGCGGCCGCCAGTTCATCCGGCGTCAGGCTCAGAGCCAGGACCGTGAATCCGAGCGGCAGCACGCCGCCATTCTGGACGAAGTCGTCCAGTGCTTCGGCAACTGCCAGTTCGTTCTCCGTCGGACCGGACGTGTCGTCGTCTCCCCCGCCATCATCTTCGTCGTCAACCGCATCGACGAAGGAGACACCCGAAAAATCGCAGACATTTATGGTGTTCGTGTCGAGCGTGACCGAGCCGTTGCGGGCAAGCGCCGCGCCGCAGTCGATTTCCGCGGCGGTCAACAGGCTGATGCTGGTAAGCGCTACGATCTGGCCAACTATAACCGCAGACGTGTCGAGCGTGGCCGAACTGCCGACCCGGTAGAAGACATTGGCGCCCTGGGCGCCGTTGATCAGTTCTATCGTTGCGCCGCTGCCTACGGTCAGTGTGGAGCCGATGTTGAAGATGAAGACCGCGTTGGGGTCGTTGCCGCCGTCCAGGACAAGGGTCTGGTTCTCGGAAAGCCCGGCGGACGTGTCGAAGTTGTAGACCCCCGGGGCGAGCGTCAGGCCGCCCAGTTCCTGTCCGGTCAGGTTGCCGCCAGCCGAAGTCGGGCGGTTGGCGAGCACGTTGTAGAGGGTGGTGAGGTCGGCCTGGATGCGCGTGGCGACGGCATTGCCGAGATAGGTGGTTCCGGTCTGGGAGACGCTTCCTTGCCCGGTATAGGTGGAGCCCGGATAGATGCCGATGTCGCCGATGATGGTCGTCGGCCCGGTGTTTGTCACCGATTGCCCGGCGAGGACGGCAAATCCAGTCAGGTCTTGGGCGCTTGCGGAGGAAATATCGAGGGTAAGGAGAGGGAAGAGGGAGATCATCGATGTGGTGAGAAGGCGGGCAGTCAAACCAGCAAGCGGCGGTCCCCGGGCTTGCAACGCCCCGTTGTCTGTCCAGATTTCGCGCCGACCCCTCGCGACCCCTGACACGCAGGGAATATCGTCTTCCCGGACAGTATCCATTCCAATACCTCCAAAAAACTCTTAGATCTTTAGTGCTTAGCCCTAAGCCTATCACAACCAAAGATTGTTTGTTGGAAATAAAAAAAATATATTTATCGAGCAAAAATGTTGGTAATTGCTCACCCCCTATGACGCCGGCGCTGGCAATGGGGTGCCGGCAAGGGTGAGGCGGATGGCTTCGAGAGCACCGATGGCGCGGCGACGTGCTGTTTC
>Ga0335394_10001795_pt1 | contig 24140 bp, 20 predicted proteins | sample MAT03_FD_205741 | JGI IMG/M metagenome (GOLD analysis project Ga0335394, IMG submission 205741) | Freshwater microbial communities from Lake Fryxell liftoff mats and glacier meltwater in Antarctica - MAT-03 (spades assembly) (version 2) ...
TAGTTCAACCTAAATAAAAACCAAATCCTAAAACCCTGCGCCGCCCGCGCAGCGGGCGGCGCAGGGTTTTAGGATCTTATATTTACTTAAGCCCACCTACTTAAGCCCACCTACTTAACGAAGCTACTGCTTGAGGCTGGCGTGAAAATTCCTCTCGATCGGCGATCGCCTGAACCCGTATACCGCCAAATCCGCGATCGCATCAGCAGACTGATTCACTCGGGAACATTGCAACCGGGCGATCGCCTGCCTTCCATTCGCACCTTGGCAGAAGAAGCGCGGGTCAATAAACTCACCGTCATCGAAGCCTATGGCGTATTGGAGGCAGACGGGTTAATTTATGCTCGTGCTGGGTCAGGCTACTTTGTCAGTAGCCCCTTAACACCGTCAGTTCAAGGTACATCCAAGTTTGCACCGCACCAAGAAGTGGTGATCCCCGAACAGGGTGAGATGTCTTACTTCGACATCTACATGGCATCCGTGCAGGCTCATCATCAAGGTGAAATTAGTGTTTTTAGCTCAGGCTTTCCCTACCTTTCCGATGCAGATATGCTCCAGCGCATTGCTCGGCGCGCTCTGCGACACGTAGACGAAACAATGTTTAACTATGCCTTGCCCCAAGGACAATTGCCTCTGCGAAAACAGATTGTTCAACTGCTAATTCAGCAAGGGTTGGATATTTCACCCGACGATCTGATCATTACCAACGGTTCCATGCAGGGGTTGTCGTTGGTAATGAATCATTGCGTGCAGCCAGGAGATTGGGTGATTGTAGAAAATCCTACTTATCACGGAGCACTGGCAATTCTGCAAAAATTGGGAGCCAGAGTGATTGGCATTCCCATGACTAATGAGGGCATCAACCTGGATCTATTGGCACAGTATCTCCACAGCCACCGTCCTCGATTGATTTACACCATCAGCACATTGCGTAACCCTACAGGTTTAACCACATCACAGGCTCATCGTCAGCAGTTTTTAGAATTGGCAACTCAATATAACTGCCGGGTATTGGAAGACAACGCCTATGAAGGTTTAAATTTTGCAGCAGTGCCACCGCCGCTTAAAGCTCTAGACCAGTCGGATCGAGTAATTTACGTAGGCACATTTTCCAAAACCCTGATGCCGGGGTTGCGGGTAGGCTACTTGGTCGTCACTGGGCAAGACTATTCGCGTTTGCTAGAGCGCAAGCTGCTTCAGGATTTGGGCACGTCTACGGCGGCTCAGTCTGTAGTCAGCGAGTTTTTGGCATCGGGATACTATCGGCGGCATATGACCCAGTTACGCAGCCGCAATCTTCTGGGTCGAAATGCCATGCTGAATTTGTTGGAGCAGCATTTCCCAGAGGAGGCAAGCTGGACAATGCCTGAAGGGGGGTTGTTTCTCTGGGTGAAATTGCCAGATGGATTACCTATGCAGTTGGTTTGCGGTGAAGCAGCTACGGAAAAAATTATGGTATAGCTTCAGCCAGTCATCTTAGGACAAGGGGCTTAAGCCCCTTGTTGGGTGACGTGCTAACCTGCGTCCTAACGTTTGTGGCGACGGCTATAACACCCGGTTCAACCTTTTTTCCAAATCAGCAGGGGTATCCCGCCATGCGCTTAAACTTTTCCTATGCCCTGGATACGATTGAGCGGGGAATTACGATTTTAGGAAAAATTATTAAACGGCACCTATAGCGGCTCTCGATTAGGCAAAGTTCAGGTAAGTAGTTCAACCTAAATAAAAACCAAATTCTAAAACCCTGCGCCGCCCGCACAGCGGGCGGCGCAGGGTTTTAGAATCTTATATTTAATTAAGCCCACCTACTTATAGCGGTAGCCATGATCAATAGGACGCCCCCCTGTCATTCCCGCGCAGGCGGGAATCCATCTGCTCGATAGGTGCGGGGGTGGATTCCCGCCTGCGCGGGAATGACGCTGGCATGTCCTAAGCTTTATGACTATGGCTATAGCACATTCAGAGCTAAGAGTAGCGCCCTGAAACGCTCTCAGCAAAACGACCATATTCCACCTTCGCTAAAAACACCAGTGCTCTACAGGCATCTGAAAGAATTAGCGAGATACCCCGACGGCCTCAACAATCGACTGGGTGAGCGATCGCCATTCTTCAAAATCTAGCTTCCCCGATTCGTACAGCTCTCGCAACACTCCAGAGAACTGTTGGCAAGCAAGATATAAATCTACCAGAGCCCGACCCGCGCTCAATGCTAAGAAATCTTGAGAGTACATAACATCGTCGTCTACTCGTTGCCGAGACGGAGAGTAGCAAACGCTCTGGAACCCGCCACCCTGATGCACAATCTCAATCATCCAACCCCGATAAAAATCCGTTAAACAATCGTTACGCATGGCTACCCAAAGATTACAAGTGAATAACAGAGGCGATTAATAGGAACGCCCGAAGAGCCCTATCCAGGATATTGAGAGGCGAACAGCAGATTCACGAGATAAGTACCACATAGATAATACTGAACTTTGGCCATTTGACCACAGGGTAAGTCAGGGTATTTACGTACACATTACGGATAATTAAATTTTTATCTATTACGTCTACACGTATATCCATTTTTTGAAACGATAGTTCACAGTTGCTTTGAGGGTTTATTCAGTAAGCTGAAGCATGAGGTAAGAATTACTTATATCTATGATTAGTTTTACTCAACTGAATCGATCATATTGGCAGGGAACCGCTATTGCATCTCTCATCATCTGGTTATGCAGTAGTTTGACCTTAGATTTTGTTTTGATGCCCGGCATGTATGCAGCAGGCATGATGAACGAGCCGGGATTTGCCACGGCTGGCTACTCGATGTTTTGGATGTTTAATCGGTTTGAGCTGCTCTGTGCGGCACTGGTTTTCACTGGTACGTTGGTACTGGTTCAACGTGGGATAGTTGAGAACAACCGGACGACGATCGCTCTTGCCGCGGCTCTAATGGCTATTGTGTTGGCCTATACCTATGCGCTGGTGCCTGAGATGAGCGCACTGGGTCTGCAATTAGATGCCTTCTCTAATGTGCCAGCGGTTCCAGAAGAGATGAACCTGATGCACGGACTCTACTGGCTGCTAGATGTCCTCAAGTTCGCTGCTGGCGGCGTTTTGCTGAGGCAGTTGCTCACTGCGACTAGGTAGCAGTAGGCGAAGCCCCATCCCTAAAAAGCCAATGGCAGCGATCGCCTTAATCCATCGAACAGGCAGTAGGTGAGACGACACTCCACCCAGCATGACCCCCAGAAAACTGGCTGTCACCAGTGCGGCGGCTGTTCCCAAAAAAACGGCTCTGACAGATTTGCTGCTGCCTCCCAGGGCGATCGCGGCCAGTTGGCTTTTGTCTCCCAGCTCTGACAAAAATACCGTTACAAACGCCAATCCCAATAGGTGCCAATTCATCCTGTTCTCGTTCTTAGTATGCTAGTTTGCTGGAAAGGGTAGTGGTAAGTAGTTCAACCTAAATAAAAACCAAATTCTAAAACCCTGCGCCGCCCGTTGTGCGGGCGGCACAGAGTTTTAGGATTTTATGTTTAATCAAGCCCATCTACTTACCAGTCTGAGATTACCCTTGAAAGAAATCCCATATCAGTAGGGCAGAGATGAAGATAAGCAATAGGCCTGCTGAGGTGTCTAGAGCTTTGGGCGAAATCCGCGTGGATAGCCATTTGCCCAACAGCACACCACACAAACTAGTGGCAATCAGCGCCAACCCAGCACCCAAGAATATTAGCCAGGGCGACTGCGATTCGGCGCTCATCAGTAGAATCGTAAGCTGAGTTTTGTCCCCTATCTCTGCCAAAAAGATCGTTAGGAATGTGGACAAAAAAATCTGAATCTCTGTTTTTATTCCCAAGGGCGCACTTTCAGTAGAGCCGTCTAGAGGGGAAGCATCCAAGTTGAGAGCATTTAAAGGAAAAACATCTGAGTCGTTTATGACAGTTAGCTTATCTGTGTTTAAAGCCAGGTGTGAGCCGTCTGCTCTAAGGAGTGAAGGTAATTCGCTGAGAGCCTCAGGAATTAGAGGTTTAGCGATAAAGGGTTCAGATCCAGCAGGTTTAGACACAGAAGATTCAGACACAGATTGAACGGTGGGTTTAGATGGCACAATCATCGAAGCGCGGCAACTGCTTCACAGCAGACGGATAAACTGTATTTTCATATTCCTTTCATTTTATCCTGCCATACATTGAACTGATGTATGGCTGGTAGTGGTATTGATGTAATGATTTTTTGAAGCGCGGGCTTTGCCCGCCCATCAAAAAATCCTGAGGATTGCGTACAAAATAAAACCTAATCTTTTTTTGGAAGTGCCGCGCGGAGCGCGGCACTTCCAAAAAAAGATTACAGGTCAATTAATTTGCAATCCTTAGCAATTTAGGACTACCGAAAATTGTTCCCAAAATCCAGCCGCGTTGAACCGACAGTGTTACTCCCTAAGCGAGAAATAATGCAATTTTCTCAAAATTTATCCTTCTCTGAGCAGGTGTCTTGGCTCGCGCTGCTGCAAGCTGAACGGGCGATCGCGGTCATTCGGGTACCAGAGATGGAGTTGGGTCTCCAGTTGGCTCGCGCTGTCGCAACTGGAGGCCTGCGGCTGATTGAAATCACCTGGAACAGCGATCGCCCCGCTCACCTAATTTCTAAGCTGCGACAAGAGCTTCCAGCCTGTGCGATTGGGGCGGGCACACTCTTGGAACCAGGGCAGGTACGCGAGGCGATCGCAGCGGGCGCAGAGTTTTTGTTTTCTCCCTACACCAATCCCGAACTGATTCAACTTGCAGCAGACCATCAAGTGCCAATGGTGGCAGGTGCGCTGACCCCAACTGAAATTGTAACGGCTTGGCAAGCAGGGTCTAGCGGCGTAAAAGTGTTCCCAATTCAAGCTGTGGGCGGTGCTCGTTACCTCAGTAGTCTGCGCGATCCGTTAGGGGGCATCCCTCTGATTCCGACCGGTGGAGTAACGTTGGAAAATGCAGCAGAATTTTTGGCAGCCGGGGCGATCGCGGTAGGCCTTTCTAGTCAACTTTTTCCTAAAGAGGCGATCGCAACGGGAACTTGGTCGCAGGTGACCGATCGCACCAAAGCCCTGGTACAAGCCTTGAAACCCTACAGACAAATTGCCTAAACACGTCTAGATAAATAGATGGGCGTAATTAAACATAAAATCCTAAAAGTCTGTGCTGCCCGCTGCGCGGGCAGCACAGACTTTTAGAGGATGTTTTAAAAGTCTGATTGTTAGTAGCAAAACGTTTTAGATCCCCCTAAATCCCCGCGCTGGCGCGCCGCTGCGCTAGAAAAAAGGGGGACTTTGAATCCAGTTCCCCCCTTTTTATAGACGCGAAGCGGCTTCCCGAAGGGTAGAGGGCTAGGGGGATCAACAGGTGTCTAAAATCACAGCAGACCACTTTTCAAACATCCTCTTAGAAGCTTGTTTTTATTTAGGTCGAACTACTTAGTCACGATCGCCAGGTGAGTTGAGTTTCCGCTTCGCACGCATAACTGGGGCTATGTTTTTAACCCTTGTGGCAACGGCTGTCGTTGCGATCGCCACAGAGTTTGGTTTTCTGAGGCAGAATTGCGTATCATGCAAACAGAATTAGGCTTCTTTCTCTGATGTCAACATCTCAATTTACAAATTCCGCCAACCTTGATGGCAATCAAGCCTCAACCCTGGCTGTTCTGGGTCAACTCATTGATGTAGTAGCTGCCCTGCGATCGCCCCAAGGTGGATGCCCGTGGGATTTAGCCCAAACACCCGAAACCCTGATTCCCTATGTGATTGAAGAAGCCTATGAGGTGGTAGACGCGATTCGTCAAGGAAATCCAGAGGCGATCGCCGATGAGCTAGGAGATTTGTTGCTCCAGGTGGTGTTGCAGTCACAAATTGCCAACGAGGCCGGACAGTTTGATCTGGCCACGGTGGCGCAGGGTATCACCGCCAAGCTGATTCGCCGCCATCCCCATGTCTTTGACAATCACAATGGCGATCGCTCAGTCCAGTCGGCAGATCAGGTGCGGCAAAATTGGGAACAAATTAAGGCTGAGGAAGAGCAGCAGTCAACTGGTACCCAGAGTTTGTTACCTCGGCTTAGTCGCTATGCGCGATCGCTACCGCCTTTGACCGCTGGTCTAAAAATCTCCCAAAAAGCCGCAGCGGTTGGGTTTGAATGGCAACGAGTAGAAGATGTCTGGGCCAAGCTAGAGGAAGAATTAGACGAGTTTCGACAGGCGATCGCCCATGAACCAAAAGCCAACCAACAATCAGAACTGGGCGATGTGCTGTTTACTCTAATTAATCTGGCGCGTTGGTATAAACTCGACCCGGCTGAAGCGGTTTATGATACCAACCATCGCTTTATTCGTCGCCTAGAGCAAATGGAAGCCGTAGCCGATCGCCCTTTCTCTGCCTATACGCCCAACGAACTCGAAACCCTATGGCAACAGGCCAAAGCAAACTTGGCAGAAATAAAATCGGCAGAAACAAACTTAGCAGAACCGTCTTGACATCTGTCACCCTACAGTGACGAATCAGTGTCTTCTCCCTCTTCTGTCTCTTCTTCGGAATGGCTAGCAATCAACACAGGATCTTGGTACAGCGGCACTGTAAATGTCACTGTAGACCCCAACCCCTCTCCCAAACTATAGAAGTTGACAATGCCATTCATCGCCTCTACTAACTTCTGAGAAATTGTCAGCCCTAAACCTGTTCCGCCATATTGTCGCGTTCGAGAACCATCCACCTGGCTAAACGATTGAAATAATTTGTCTTGCTTCTCTAGCGACACGCCAATGCCCGTATCAGCCACGCTAATTTTTGCCATACCGGCCTTTTCGCCGCTCAGCTTGGGCAAAATATCTGTTGTGATAATAATGCTGCCTTCGTGGGTAAATTTAATGGCATTATTTACCAGGTTTAGCATTACCTGTAGCAACCGTTGGTAATTGCCCAATAAAATAACGGGGTCTCGGGTCGTAGGATATCGGATCTTGAAAATCAACCTTTTCTGCTGAGCTTGAGTGCGAGCAAAGTTTTCTACATCTGTCAGCACATCATTTAGCTTGACTGGATTTAGCTCAAGCTGCATTTTCCCAGCTTCAATCTTGGCGATGTCAAGGATGTCATTGATGATGTTTAGCAGGTGAAAAGCTGAACGATAGGCTTCTTGGATGAATTCTTCTTGCTCTACCGGGTCATCAACCATGCCGTCCATGATCAGCTTTAGAAACCCAAGCATACCGTTAAGCGGCGTTCGCAGCTCGTGGGAAGTGTTGGCTAGAAATTCACTTTTGAGCCGCGAGGCTTCTTCAGCCTGCTGACGTGCTTCTTTTAGCTCTTCGTGCTGTTGAACTAAATCAGCATTGGCTCGGCGTAAATCTGCTGTGAGATTTAGACTTTCGGCAAACACATTAGCGTGGGCAATACCGGTGCCGACTTGATCTGCTAGTTCTTGAATCAGCCCAACCTCTACTTCATTCCACGTCCAAGATTGGTCAGTTTGGTGCAAAATGATCAACCCATTTGGCTCGTCTTTATGACAAGTAGCCACCACCAGCAGCGATCGCTCTCCTGCTTCAGGGGTTTCTAGTTCAACGGCTTTAACAGGCTTGAGTGTATCCAGTGCCTGTCTAAGATAAGGGTAGGCAGAAGCCTCCAGTTCTAAACCCAGATGCGAACTTAAACCGGGCTGGCAGTACTCTGCGACTACTGTAACTATAGGACTGTGGGGTTCGTAGGAACACACTAAACAACGACTAACCCCCAAGATTTCACCCAAGCCATCTGCGGTCTGTTGCCAAATGGTGTGGAGGTCTAATGTTCGGCGAATTGTCCAAGCGACCTGAGTTAGGGGCTTCTGATATAGACTGGAGTAACGTTCGCGCTGAATAGGCGTGCAGTAGGGCGGTGTTTCTGTAAGCTGTGCGGCCTGCTCTTCGGAACAGTGATGCAAGAATTGCCCAACGATAGTAGCAACTGTGGGGGCATGATTTGGCAACAGCAGCGGGCTAATTGTGAGGTCAAACACCAAATATTGACCGTCACAGTAAAAGGGATAGCGAAACTGCTCGGCGCTAGACAATTCCAAGACCTGTTGGAGCCGCTTTAAGTAAGAGGCGATCGCCACGGGTACAAAGTCAGCCTGCCCCTCCAACAAAGATTTACCAACTATCTGAGCTGAGATTAGGCCGTATGCGTCAGCTTCACGCCAGTAAAACGAAAGGTAGGTTCCGCTCCCATCTTGGGTAAACACCAAATCTGTCGGTGTCGGAACCTGTAAAAAATTGTTGAGCCGCTTAGCAATAGCTAAGTTCCCAGGATTTGCAGAACGAGAGAAGTCGCCGGACAACGTCATCAGCGTGGAGTGTGGAGAGGTCTATCAAATATTCAGTACTTCACCTAACGTAGCCTGTCGTAGATGCAACCTGCAATGCCTAAAATCCTTCTGTAATTTTCCAGATAATTCCTTCAGTAGATTGTACAAGACTTCGATGTCCTGAGCGGCTACCTAAACCGATTTTTTCGCGTCCCTACACAACCGATTTTTTCGCGTCCCTACACGTTGGTAGCCTCCCTTTGGTAGCCTCCCTTTGGTAGCTTCTCTAGGCAGAAAGTCTGAATAATGTGCTAAACGTGCTGTTTATTTTTTTGAACGCTTCGCCCAGCATACCGTTCAAAGAATAAACCTAGTCGTTCCACTCGCCACGAGGAGGCACAGGTGGATTGCGCTGTAGCGATCGCGTTAAGTCGTCGTCTCGTGATGCCCCGCCCCGCAACCATTGACGTACAGCCACTTCAATAACTTTACTGGGGTCGGTGGTGAGGTGATTAATTTGGTTGAGCAGTTCAGCATCAATTTGAATCGCCAAGTTCACTTTGCTGGATGGCTCAGATTGCACAACAGGATCACTCATAGGTGCCGGGTTCCTCAGTAATTGAAATTCAGTCGCTAAAACTAGGTAAACAATGAACTGCTGCCATAAAACACAGGGTCTGGAGAGATGGGGACACGCAGAACCTTCAGTTGCACTGTATACGCAATTAGAGAATTCTACACGCATTAGGGGCAATCATTAAGGTTTGTTAACAATAGTAGATACAATTCCTGAAGATACTTAGCCAGTAGGGCTAATCCCGCTTGGAGTGATTTCCCTAGCAAGCCTAGCAATCTTGTTAGGCTTTATAGATAGGATGATGGACGCTAATGGCATCATTTTTTGAGGTTCTGACCGTGTGTTCGCTTCCCGGTCACTGCCCACATGGAGCTGTATGGAGCGATCGCTTCTTAATTACAGCTAAAAGCATTGTTGCTACTAGAAGTATTACAATACGCTAAGCATGTGTCTGCGTTAAAAAGGCTCAATGTATCTACTTAGAAACGATATTTTAGAGACGATTTTGAGTAGAGGGAGTGAGCTGATTGACTGACAAAACCTGTTAGTCAGATCCCCGAAAGCCCTCACCCTAGCCCTTTCCCGAGGGGAGAGGAAACCTGGAAGGGTAGATCAACTCCCCTCGCCCTCTGGGAGAGGGGTTGGGGGTGAGGGCTATAGACTTTTGTCAGTAAACCAGGGGAGTAAGACAGTCTTAAATTTAAATCATGATTTTTAGAGGTCAGGCAAAGCCCGCGCTTCAAAAAATCATTTTAAATCATGATTTTTAGAGGTCAGGCAAAGCCCGCGCTTCAAAAAATCATTGCATCAATACCCCTACCTTCTAAAGTAGCAAAGCTTCTGGATGACGAGCCAGAGCCATGTAGTCGCAGCAGTATACCAGTCCAGTTTTCCCTTGGGGGCTATGACCGACGTACCCGTTTCCAATATCCGTAACTTCTCTATCATTGCCCACATTGACCACGGCAAGTCTACCCTGGCAGACCGCTTGTTGCAGTTTACGGGCACCGTAAATAAACGAGAAATGAAAGAACAGTTTCTCGACAATATGGATTTGGAGCGTGAGCGCGGCATCACGATTAAGCTGCAAGCCGCTCGCATGAATTACCACGGTGAAGATGGGCAAGACTATGTGCTAAACCTGATTGATACCCCAGGGCACGTAGACTTTTCCTATGAGGTGTCACGCTCTCTGGCGGCCTGTGAAGGAGCGCTATTGGTTGTGGACGCATCGCAAGGGGTAGAAGCGCAAACCCTGGCAAATGTTTACCTAGCGTTAGAGAACAACCTGGAAATTATTCCAGTGCTGAATAAGATTGACCTACCGGGAGCAGAACCCGATCGCGTCAAAGGCGAAATTGAGGAAATCATTGGCCTAGATTGCAGTGGCGCGATTCATGCCTCTGCCAAAGAAGGAATCGGCATTCACGAAATTCTAGAGTCGATTGTGCATTTGGTGCCACCGCCCAAAGATACCGTTAACGAGCGGCTGCGGGCGCTGATTTTTGATAGCTATTACGATTCTTACCGGGGCGTTATCGTCTACTTCCGGGTGATGGATGGCATCGTCAAGAAGGGCGATCGCGTTCGTTTGATGATGTCCCATAAAGAGTATGTGATCGACGAACTGGGCGTGCTCTCACCCACACAAGTGCAGGTTGACCAGCTTCATGCAGGGGAAGTGGGCTACTTTGCTGCTGCCATTAAATCGGTCGAAGATGCGCGGGTGGGCGACACCATTACCTTGGCGATCGCCCCCGCCACTGAAGCCCTCCCCGGCTACACCGAAGCCAAGCCAATGGTGTTCTGCGGACTCTTCCCTACCGATGCTGACCAGTTTGAAGACCTGCGAGAAGCACTGGAAAAGCTGCGCCTCAACGATGCGGCTCTGCAATACGAACCAGAAACCTCTAGCGCTATGGGCTTCGGCTTTCGCTGTGGCTTTTTGGGGCTGCTGCACATGGAAATTGTGCAAGAACGGCTAGAGCGAGAATACAACCTGGATTTGATTACTACGGCTCCCTCGGTAGTCTACAAAGTAATCAAAATCGACGGCACGGAGCTTTACATCGACAACCCTAGCAACTTGCCCGATCCGCAGTACCGGGAAACGTTAGAGGAACCCTACGTCAAGGTAGACATGATTACTCCCGAAGAGTTTGTCGGCTCCCTGATGGACTTGAGCCAAACGCGACGGGGCGTATTCAAAGACATGAAGTACCTAACTCAGGGTCGCACGACTTTAACGTATGAACTACCGCTGGCAGAAGTCGTCACCGATTTCTTTGACCAGATGAAATCGCGATCGCGCGGCTATGCCAGCATGGAATATCACATAATCGGCTACCGCGAAAACCCGCTGGTTAAGCTCGACATTCTAATTAACGGCGAGCCTGTCGATCCACTTGCCACTATCGTGCATCGAGATAAGGCGTACCACGTCGGTAAAGCATTGGTGGAAAAACTCAAAGAGCTAATTCCCCGCCACCAGTTCAAAATCCCCATCCAGGCCACCATTGGCAGCCGCGTTGTGGCTAGCGAAAATATTCCAGCCCTACGCAAAGACGTGTTAGCTAAATGCTACGGCGGCGATATTAGCCGGAAAAAGAAATTGCTGCAAAAGCAAGCTAAAGGTAAAAAGCGGATGAAATCTGTCGGCACCGTCGATGTCCCCCAAGAAGCATTCATGGCTGTGCTCAAACTTCAATAAGGTATAGCCGTAGAGACGCGATTCACCCGTGTAGAGACGCGATTCACCCGTGTAGAGACGCGATTAATCGCGTCTCTACACGGGTGAATTATGTGGGGAACACCCCGATCACGTACTCGCCTTCATTTACCGCCTGATTAGTGGATACGTCGTATACGCGCCCATCGCGATCGGCGTAAATTTCAAGGACTATGGGCACCGTGCCTTCTTTGTTAAAGCTCAACAACTGATAGAGCCGCTGCTTGGCTCGTACCCTAGAACCCAGCGGCACTCTAGCTTGAACCACGCCGCCTGCTGGGGCATAGTAGCGCTGAAGCTGGCTGCGCTGAGTGAATGCGAGAGGCTGGGGCTGAATCGACGGAGTAATCGGCAGATGAAGCATGCGCTTTGCCGTCAGATAGTTTTGCACCCCCCGAACTCCTTTTGCTACAGCGCCTGGGCTAAGTTGCATCCCAGAGCCTAGCTCAAGGGTATAGGCTTCTATGTCGAACCGCATCGGCTTACCCAAAATAGCCAAACATCGCTCTAACGCTAGCCAGGGTTTGATAAACGCTTCATCGAACGCATCGCCATCGTATTCATCTAACAAGACAGCCGTTTCGAGTAAAAATAGGGCGGCACTGGCAGCGCGATCGCGAAAATAGTAAACGTATTCCAATCCCTGATCGCTTGACGTGTGCAAATCAATCACATAATCAGCATCTAGACAAAGGGATTGCAGACAATAGCGGTATTTTTCAGCTTGGGGCACCCCTGCAGGAGATTGAATCTGGTCGGATAGCTGGGCAAAACGCGCCAGAATAGTTTGACGATAGGCTTGTTGAATAGTGTTGAGATCGGCATCCAGATGAGTTTTGGCAAACGTTAAAATATCGTCTCCGTGGGTTTCGTAGTCCCAAAAAATGCGGTTCCAATCTCTACCGTCATACGAATTAAATCGACCTGGAGAATAATGGTGCGATCGCGCATTCACCCCCAGCGGATTGCACATCGGCACTAGCCAGAGTTCACCCGTTAGCTGCTCAGGTTTCAAGTCTTGCAAAACGGTCATAAGCTGGGCAATAACCGCGTTTCCCGCGATTTCACCTCCATGCAAGTTGGCTTGCAGGTAAGCCTTTTTACCCGGATTTGCCCCCACAAATTTGTAGACTTGCAGGGTAAGGCGATCGCCCGATGCCAACTGTAGCAGCGGCAGAGTTTCAATTACTGGAATCACTAAGTCAGTCTCCGATACGCCAAGCCACACTGATTTTTGCACTCAATATAGGCTTTGTGACTGACTTCTGGATGGCCTTGCTATGTAAACGTTTTAGAAAGTTGAGTGATGTTGCGAGTGCGCCGCGATCGCAACATCACTCAACTGCATAAGTCTTTAATTTTTAGCAGTTAATTTTAGGGCTTATGCATAAGGTGTTTAGATCCTCGACTTCTGACTAAAACTCTGCAAAGCCTTATCCCATAGCAGAAGTCGGGGATCTTTGCATCAGTCCTAAATTTGTTTCCAAGCATAGTAAGTAGTTCAACCTAAATAAAAACAAGCTTCTAAAAGTCTGCGCCGCCCGCTGCGCGGGCGGCGCAGACTTTTAAGGTTTTATATTTAATTACGCCCATCTACTTAGAGTTCTAATAGAGATAGCTGGACAGCTTACCTGCTCTTGATAGTCAAGCGATCCGGAGAAATTTGAGAAACTTTTGGCGGCTATTAGCGTCTTAGTGTGTACGCTCTAAATTTAAATCGCGATTCCCTAATCATTAGAGGTGTAGATTGTCTTATTGAAATTTACGCAGAATAAGGCTCTCGACAAAGCACCCGCATCAAACCTCAGCGAGAACCTCTATAAAATTAGATTTTATTTAACTTATATGCATGTTTGATCAAAATCATTGACCTGTTTCCCCCCTATCACTGACCGAGGAGAACTAAGATGAACCCCGTTACCCGCATAACTCTCGCAGCCACTCTTGCCTTCACAACGATTGGCATTTCGGCTCCGCACTGGCCTGCACAGGCTGTGGAGAGCGTCAGTACGGCCACTCAGCAACATGAACTGCCACAGCCTCAAGCAGAGACTCTGCTAGCTCAGTTCGCAGATTTCGACTTTGACGATTACGACGGTAGCGATCGCAACGACAACGACCGTAACGACAACGACCGCAACAATAATCGAAACGATCGCAACAACGGCGATCGCTGGAATAATAGCGATCGCCAAGGCAATAGCGATCGCTGGACGACTAACGATCGGCGGAACAATGGCGCGAATCGCGACAATGATGATCGCTGGAATCAAGGTGATAGCTGGGATCGAGGCGATAGCTGGGATCGAGGCGATAGCTGGGATCGCGATGACGACGATGATCGCCGGGATGATGATGACTATCGGGGTAGTCGTAACGGCTGCTATGGACTTTACGCAAATCGGGACGGGGTACCTGGGCGGGGTGACGCTGAAGTGATTGCCCGCGAATTCTTGGGATGTCAGCTAGGCATTGAACCGTATTCTCGCGACGTTGAGATTGTGGGAGTTGGCAGCGATCGCCGTAACTGGGTAGTACGCGGCAAAGTAGATGGGGAGTTCTTTAGAATTGATATCGACTCTGATGACGCAGAGATTGTAAACTTCGACCCACCCAATGGGCGCAATGATAACGACGATGATAACGATCGGGACGTTATTTTCTTCTAAAGAACACGGTAGTCCTGAGCCTGTAATAATTTCATGCAGCGCGGGTTTTGCCCGCGCTGCATAAAATTATTAGCTCACTACGCGAGGTAAACAAAAACCATCCCGTCGTTAGTGGAATGGTTTCAAAATATTTTCAGTTTTCTATTTTAGATTGCGACTCTAGATTGCGACTCTAGATTGCGATCGCCAACATTAGTCAATAGAAACAGCCTTCACATCAACTGGGTCAGCGCTGGCTACAACTTGATCGCCTTCTGTCTCGTTCCTCTGCGCTTTCACACGACTAATTAACAACTGAGACACTTCGGTGAACAGAAGCGTAATGATCACCGCATCGTCAATCTGACCAATGAAGGGAATAAAGTCAGGTGCAATGTCAAACGGCATGACCACATAGGCCAAAGAAGCTAAGATAATCCACCAGCGATATTTTGGATTGCGGATTGTATCGCGGTACCAGTCGTAAAGACCTTGGAGAGGAAATGTCATGTGAGGTGTCCTTCATTCAACCTCCTTATCTTCTCTGATTCAAACAAAAATTATTAGTGGGAATAACCGCCTAAAACAGGTCTGGAGATTCCCCCTCAAGAAATCAGGAATTTATGGGGCGATCGCGCTGACATAGAACAGACAAAGTGCCGAAACCTCAAAGCCTTGTGCTGCCAACTAGGCAGCACAAGGCTTTGAGGTCTGGATTTTGTATAAGTTGAACTGCTAACTAGCCTATCAAAACTGCCTAAATTCTATATCGACCTAATGCCGCATTAGCCTGTGCCAGGAGAATTTCAGCGCTCTCCTCAACCTTCACTCCAGGCATACCCTTTTTTAGCAGTCTTTGAAGACAACAGTCTTTGAAGACAGAGCCGTACCCTCAATTTTCAGACCTTAGGCTACTTTAATCGTTGTCCCACTCTTCGTGCCCAAGCAGATCACCAATGCGATCGCGCAGCAAAAAATCACATTCTTCTAATTCTTCTTCAACACAGGCCCATTCGCGAGCTGGAATGTATTTACAGAGCGTGTAAATCGGCTGTTGACGGTTCACTGTGCCTCGTTGGACGAGGTGCCGAACTTCGTCTTGAAGTAGATCTACGGAGTATTGAATGGATTGGAGCATAATTCACCTTCTGACATCTGACTGGTAGAAATGTAACTCTTCAGAATTGCAAAGTTTTATAATGCAAAGTTACAAAATCATCATATACGTCTTTACGCTAGTCTGGATGTTTTGTATTTGACTATACCGAATACTGTTTATTGTTATCCCAATTCAGCGAGAGCGACATTAAGTAATGTTAAAAAGTCATGATCTCACAACATTTTTAGAGTACTAATGTATTCCTTTTGAGGTATATTTCTGACACAAAATGACTTGTAGCAGGTTGTGTAGACGTTCTACTAGGAACTTATTGCGGTTCCAAATTAGCACCATTTATGCAACGGATTTGTTCTGTCAAGGTTTTGTGTCAACCTAGAAGTCAAATGTGGCAAATGATGCTGCTTAAAGATGCTACGCCACACCTGATTAGCGTTGTAACTCCACGAAGTGAGGTAAATCCGTCATCATATTCAGAGTGGGTTGTTTGAAGCTGGGAGTTAACAACGGGTATGAGTGAATTTGATATTCAGGCACCGTTTGAGCCAAAGGGAGATCAGCCCAAAGCGATCGCTCAACTAACCGACTACATCAATGCCCAAAACCGCTACCAAACGTTGCTGGGGGCAACAGGTACAGGCAAAACTCACACCATTGCACGGGTCATTCAAAATGTTGGTAAACCGACGCTACTACTAGCACACAACAAAACGCTGGCGGCGCAGCTATGTAACGAGCTACGCGAATTTTTTCCCGACAATGCGGTGGAATACTTTATTAGCTATTACGATTACTACCAGCCTGAAGCGTACATTCCAGTCACCGACACCTACATCGCTAAAACTGCGTCGATCAACGAAGAAATCGACATGTTGCGCCACTCGGCCACGCGATCGCTATTTGAGCGCAAAGACGTGATTGTGGTAGCGTCCATTAGCTGCATTTACGGCTTGGGAATTCCGTCTGAGTACCTAAATGCCTCTGTGCCGCTGCGGGTTGGCATGGAAACCGATCAGCGGCAAATTCTGCGTGACCTATCTACGATCCAGTATGAGCGCAACGATTTGGAGCCGGGGCGAGGCCGCTTCCGGGTCAAAGGCGACGTACTAGAAATTGGCCCCGCCTACGAAGATCGGATCATTCGGGTGGAGTTTTTTGGGGATGAAATTGACGCAATTCGCTATATAGACCCAATTACAGGCACCACGCTGCAAAGTATGGATGGCGTGAATATTTACCCCGCTAAGCACTTTGTCACCCCAGCCGATCGCCTGGAAGAAGCGTGTGAGGCCATTCAAGCTGAATTGAAAGAACAACTCATTGTTTTAGAGAGCGAAAATAAGCTGTTAGAGGCTCAGCGGCTGGAGCAGCGCACCCGGTATGACTTGGAAATGCTGCGCGAAGTGGGCTACTGCAACGGGGTGGAAAACTATGCCCGCCACCTGGCAGGACGGACTGCGGGGTCTCCACCAGAATGTTTAATCGACTATTTCCCGGACGACTGGCTGCTGGTGATTGACGAATCTCACGTTACCTTGCCGCAGATCAAAGCCATGTATAACGGCGATCGCGCCCGCAAAACGGTGTTGATTGACCACGGCTTTCGGTTGCCAAGTGCTGCCGATAACCGCCCGCTCAAAGACGAAGAATTTTGGCAGAAGGTGAATCAGTGCATTTTTGTATCTGCAACGCCGGGGCTATGGGAATTAGAAATCTCAGGTGGTGAGTTCAACACCATCGGCACACCTAAAGAAGAGCGCAAGGTTTATAAATTAGGCACAGGCCGCGTGGCCGAGCAGGTAATTCGTCCCACGGGCGTAATTGATCCCGAAATCTTTGTGCGGCCTACCGATGGGCAAATCGACGACCTGCTAGGCGAAATTTTGGCGCGGGTGAAGCTGGGCGAACGCACTCTGATTACTACGCTAACCAAGCGGATGGCGGAAGACCTAACGGACTATTTGCAAGAGCGCTCAGTTCGCGTTCGTTACCTGCATTCTGAAATTAACTCCATTGAGCGCATCGAGATTTTGCAAGACCTGCGCCAGGGCGTTTTTGATGTGTTGGTTGGCGTTAACTTGCTGCGAGAAGGGCTTGACCTGCCGGAAGTGTCTCTGGTCGCTATTTTAGATGCCGATAAAGAAGGTTTCTTACGTGCCGAGCGATCGCTAATTCAAACCATCGGACGCGCGGCTCGCCATGTGCGGGGTCAGGCTATTCTCTATGCCGACAACCTCACCGATAGTATGGCTCGTGCCATCAGCGAAACCGATCGCCGCCGCACCATTCAGATGGCGCACAACGAAAAATTTGGCATTATTCCGCGATCTATTATCAAAAAGCAAAATAACTCTATTTTGCAATTTCTGGAAGTGTCGCGCCGGGTCTCTAGCCACGAACTGGAAGAGGTATTTGAACACTCCAACGAACTTCCGCTAGACACAATTCCCGATCTGATTGTGAAACTAGAGGTGCAAATGAAAGAAGCGGCTAAAAAGATGGAATTTGAAGAAGCCGCCAAGTTTCGCGATCGCATCAAACAACTGCGCGATCGCCTCACCGGACGACGATAAGGCGCACAACCACATTACAATCCAATAGTTGCTGGTGAAGGGATAGCGAAGCCACTCTTTCACCAGCAGCTATTGGATTATTTTAATTCACGGTTCGGTAGTCCTAAATTGGTAAGGATTTTTTGATGGGCGGGCTTCGCCCATCAAAAAATCCTTACATCAATACCACTACCCACAGTTCTATAGCGGTAGCCCTGATCAATAGGACGCCTCCCTGTCATTCCCGCGCAGGCGGGAATCCATCTGCTCGATCGGTGCCAGCGTCATTCCCGCGCAGGCGGGAATGACGCTGGCATGTCCTAAGCTTTATGACTATAGCTCTACAAGAGCGCCGGGTTGGCCGTGAATCAGCGAAGTACAACGATGTCACACTACCACTCTGAACACCTTGTCATTTTTACCCGCTATCCCCAGTCCGGAAAAGCCAAAACCCGTATGATCCCGGCGTTGGGTTCAGAAGGGGCAGCGCAGTTGCAGCGTCAGATGACAGAACATACCCTTCGGCAGATCGGAGCGTTGGTGGAGGGCGATCGCGTCTCAGCAGACCATGCTACCTCGGTAGGAATTTGGTTCTCAGGCGGAACCAGCGACCTGATGCGCGAATGGCTGGGTTTAGGTTGGCACTATCAGCCTCAGCCCGATGGGGATTTAGGGATGCGGATGGTCGCAGCGCTGCAAGCGGCGTTTGACCAAGGGGTAGAGCGCGCTGTAGTCATTGGCACCGACTGTCCTGGTGTAGACAAACGCTGTTTGACCGAGGCATTTGCTACCTTACAACAGCACGACCTGGTACTGGGGCCAGCAACCGACGGGGGCTATTACTTAATTGGGCTGCGGCGACTGATCCCGGAGCTATTTGTCGGCGTGCCGTGGAGTACGGCAGATGTACTGCAAACAACACTGGCGATCGCCCACACGCTATCTCTCTCTACAGCGCAGCTCGAACCCCTAGCCGATGTCGATTATCCTGCCGACTTGCCTGTCTGGGAGGCCATACAGCAGCAGCTCATTTCGGTGATTATCCCTGTGCTCAACGAAGCAGCCAGTATTGAGGCGTGTCTACAGCAAATTGATGCCGCAGACAATGTGGAAGTGATTGTAGTAGATGGCGGCAGCCAAGACGATACGGTGAGGCGATCGCAGGCGTGGGGGGTGCGGGTGTTGACAACCGATCCGGGGCGCGCCCACCAGATGAATGTGGGTGCCCAAGCCGCTGCGGGAAACCTGCTGCTTTTTTTACATGCTGATACGCGGCTGCCCCCAAACTTTGCCGCACTGGTGCGCCAGACTTTAGCACAGCCGAATGTGAGCGCTGGTGCGTTTGATCTAAAAATTGACGATGACACGATGCCGGGATTGCGCTGGGTAGAATGGGGCGTAAAGTGGCGATCGCGTCTATTACAACTGCCCTATGGCGATCAGGCTATTTTTTTAACGGCGGCAACCTTCCGCGCTGTGGGTGGTTTTCCTGCCATTCCCATCATGGAAGATTTTGAACTGGTGCGGCGCTTGCGATCGCGTGGACGGGTGGCGATCGCCCCCGCTACAGTGCTCACCTCTAGCCGCCGCTGGAAAAAACTAGGCATCTGGCGCACCACGGTAATCAACCAGCTCACTATTGCCGCCTATTTGCTCAAACTGCCCCTAACACGCTTGGCACATTGGTACAGAAAGTCATAATTCACATAAAATTCAAGGTCATACCGTTTAAAAGTAGTCCTATAATTGGTAATGATTTTTTGCAGCGCGGGCAAAGCCCACGCTGCAAAAAATTATCCCCGATTCTGCAATCCCAAATAAGCAACCCGGCTAGGATACTTCCCCTCGATTTGTTACACCAGAATCTCCACTGCCATGACCCTGCTCTCTATTCTCTACGGGCTATTTTTACTCAGCGTGTTGGGGCTGTATTGGTCTACCGAGGGGCGATCGCTCAAATTGTGGGTGCTGTTGGTGGCCAGTTTGTTGTTCTACAGTTCCCTGCAAATTTATTACGTGCCTCTGCTGTTGGCTCTGACTGTCATGACCTTCCGCATTGGAATTGCCCTCAGCGCCCCAGTAGACTGGCGCATCGAAAATACCGACTGGCAATTTGCCCAACAGGATTGGAACCGTCGCCGCCTCAAACTGCTGGTGATTGGCATTTGTCTAAATGTGTTGCTGCTGCTGGGGATCAAGTACGTCCCGTTTTTATTATCCACGGTGGGCGAGTTGGCCAATCAGCCTGCTGTAATCACCCAGGCCGACTGGCTTAGCCAACATCTAATTGCACCGTTGGGGATTAGCTTTTTTTGCTTTGAATGCATTGCCTATCTAGTAGATGTGTATCGGGGTGCGCCCGCAACCTACGACTTACTAAAGTTTTCAACCTATAAACTGTTTTTTCCCAAACTGCTATCAGGCCCTATTACTCGCTTTCATCCACTGGCGGCGCAGTTTCAAACGCAAAGCTTCCCCCCAGTCAGTCAGATCGTGGAAGGGCTATGGCTGATTGCTTGTGGGGCGGTCAAAAAACTCCTGTTGGCCGATCACCTGAGCACGCTGGTCAATTTGAGCTTTGACAATCTGGAACGGGCTGGCAGTGGCGATCTGTGGCTGGCGGTGTTTGCCTATGGCCTACAGCTTTATCTGGATTTTAGTGGCTATGTCGATATTGCACGGGGCACGGCTATGCTGTTGGGATTCAACCTGCCGCCCAACTTTAATTTCCCCTACTTCACTACTAGCATCGCTGACTTTTGGCGACGCTGGCACATGACCTTGGGCGAGTGGCTCCGCAATTACCTGTACTTTCCGCTGGGGGGTTCTCGACAAGGGCTGTTGCGAACCTGCGTCAACTTGATGATTATTATGCTGATTGCAGGCGTGTGGCATGGGGTTGGCTGGGGTTTTATTGTCTGGGGGGCGCTGCAAGGTCTATTTCTGGTGATCCATCGGCTGGCGATCGCCCTTTCAGACCAGTGGAGCTTGCTCAAGCGCGGCTGGGAGTCGCTACCGGGGACATTGCTAGCTTGGGCGATCACTCAGGGAGCGGTCTTCTTTTCCTGGATTTTCTTTCGGTTGCCCGATCTGTCACAGTCCACGTTGGTCGTGCAGCGCTTGTGGGGGCACTCGGCAGATATTCAATTTGCCCAAAAAATTTACGTCGAAACCCTGCAGAGCGATCGCCTCCATATCACGCTGCTGCTGTGGGGCTTGGTGGGGCTAATGGCGATCGCCTTTGCTGCCACGCGCTGGCTGAAGCTGCAACTCAACTGGACGGTAAAAGTTCTGCTGGTTCCGGTCTGTCTATTGGCGGCCTGGTTGTTGGCTCCTAACGACAGCCCTCCCTATATTTATTTCGATTTTTGATCGAGCAGGGCGGGTTTTTGTCACGACGTTTTTTAGCAAGTGCTCGACATAACCCGCCCCTACAGTCGTGGACGATGGCTCAATCAAACTCCGGTGCCCAGATGCTAGAGACTTCCATTTCCCAGCCGGGTAACAGCTCTGGAACGGTGAAGCGATCGCCGTTGTGCAGGGTGATGGGTTCCGCTTGGTCTCTGTACACTTCGATGGTCTGAGTCCGGTAGTCTACCAGGGCACCCACGGTGGTGCCTAGGTCTATAAACTGCCGGATTTTGGTTCGCAGAGCGTTAAGGTCGTCGGTTTTAGAGCGAACCTCAAAAATGAGATCGGGCACGAGGTTGGCAAAGTCTTCGGTGGTGCGTCGTAGTCGTTCTGCTTTAACGAATGACGCATCTGGGGCACGCACATCTGCATCAGCGTTAGGTAGCTTAAATCCTGCACTGGATGCCGTGACGCGTCCTAATTTTCGCGGTCGCACCCAGTTGCGTAGTTGCGCCACAATCTCAGCCGCCACTTCATCCGACTCGTACCCAGATGGACTCATGACAATAATGGCTCCATCGACTAGTTCTAGGCGGTGATTGGGGTGCTGCTGCTGGAAATGTTTCAGGTCTTGGATAGTGAGGGTCATAGTGTCCTCCAACTGCGCTTACTGATAGCATAGGCGATCGCCATACGAGGCTGGGCAAGGTGGGTGGCGATCGCGCTGTTCAGACCTCCGAGGTTTTGGAAACCTCGGAGGTCTTGGGGCAGGAAAGCGATCGCCCAACCTTTTTGCTCGAATCTCCGAGTTCAGAGGGCAACTGTTCGACCTTGGCGATCGCGTCATCTACCCACCAGCCCAGCCCATGATCAAACGATTGGCGGCTGACCTGCAAAATGGTCGAGCAATTCCCGGTGCAGAAAGCGATAGCGCCCCCCGACCCGCTGAAGCAACTTGCGCTCGACGCAGTAGTTGAGAAACCGAGCCAGATTCCAGGGGGCAACGCCGCTTTGCCAGAGGACGAAGCGCAGACAAACATGCTGGACGCAGGCTTGTTCACCACCCACAAGAAAGCCAAATAGCAGCGCAAAAAAAATCACAATTGTAGAAGGTTCTACGCTCCTGAAGAAAATAACCCCAGTGAGATAGAGCAGAGCTGTTGTCCACAGAAAATTTTGAAAGGATTCCCATATTCCCTGATTGGGGTGCGATCGCAGTTGCAGGTCTTGCTTCAGTCCAAAAATCAGCCCACCATTCAGCCCACCATTCAGCCCATAAATCAGCCCGCCAGTCAGCCCGCCAGTCAGCCCATAAATCAGCCCAACAATCAGCCCAACAATCAGCCACCCCTTTAAGCTCTCAAAAATTTTCGGCGCACTTCGTCCGACATCGAAATTTTGAATGTCTCAATAGGTTCAATATCAGCCAGCCCATCAATCAGCCCATCAATCAGCCCACCAATCAGCTCAAAAATCAGCCCAACAATCAGCCGATAGCGGCGGCGTGCCCACTTAGCCTCCAGCCAGTCTGGCTGGAGGCGCTCAATTAGCAGCTCTACCGTATTGTTTTGTTGCAACTGTCGTGCCAGCCAGCGCAGTGTTCGTTGCGTTTGCCGCCAGTCGGGTTCCAGCTCAGTTTTTTCAAATGCCCATTGCCGCCGATCGGGGTTGCCTCGGGGTTCGCGGTCGGCTGCGAGAGTGTCATAGTGCAACCGCTGTTCAATGTAGGCATCATACAAATCTGCTCAGTTGGCAAATGCCTGCCCGTCGTAGGTCACTGCCGCCATGCTCAACAGCAGCGGCACTCGCAAAATGCCGGGGTTGCCTTCAGGGTCGGGTTCTAGCATGGGTCGCATTGCGGGTAAGAATTGAATGTCGTGCCACAGCGCTTTCAGTCCCAAATCGCTTAGGTATTGCTCAATCTGCTCGTCGCTGAGGGGTTCCAGGCAAATTTGCCCCGGCAAACTGTCCAGGGTAGCGCCACCCTCTCGATACTCCTGCTCCCGACAGCACACCACTACTCGCGGGTAGCTCTGCGCAAAGGCATTAATGGCAGCAATGCACTGCCGTTGCGGCTCCATACCCAGCTCATCCAAGCCGTCTAACAAGGGCAGCAGTAACTGTTCGTCTAGCCACTGGGCACCTTCTTGGGGCTGGAGGTTAAACAAATCTTGCAGTTGGGCATTAGCCAATCCCGCAGGGTTGGGGTTTGCTTATCTGCTTTCCAGGCCGATAGTTCAAAGATTACTGGAATCGTTGTACCGGTGTGGTGAACGCTTCGACCAGCAGTTTTTTTGCCAGGGTCAGCAGAGTGGTTGTTTTGCCGCCTCCCGGCGCTCCCAAAATCAGCAGTCTCCCTTGAACATATTTCTGCCAGGAGATTTTTCTACATAGTAGTCTGTCGCTCTAGCAACGCCAATAACTATCGAGTTGCGAGCCTTAAGGGTTTAGTTCGGTGCCTGCACTATCGAGTTGCGATCGCCTCTCCCACCAATTCAGCCTCACAAAAAAATGGGTTCACTCGGCATCTAGACACAAAAATTCTTTAAGCTATGAATAGGGGCTAAGCTGCCTTCTTCGGGTCACACGTTAAGGCTTTTTTCTTAAAACTATGCAAATTCGTCGTCAGCGACCCAATCCGCCCATTTCGGTTGACTACTTGCGCTATCAGGTCATGGCACCTGATGTTGCCCCCCAGAATATTTTGGAAGAAATTGTCTGGCACAAAGAAGTCGAAGTGGTTCAGATGCGCGAACAGGTGCCGCTGACTGATTTACAAAAGAAAGTAAACGATATGCCGCCGCCTCGCAATTTCGTTGCGGCCTTGCAGCAGGGCAAAACGTCTCCTGCCCTGATTGCTG
>Ga0335394_10001796_pt1 | contig 24133 bp, 26 predicted proteins | sample MAT03_FD_205741 | JGI IMG/M metagenome (GOLD analysis project Ga0335394, IMG submission 205741) | Freshwater microbial communities from Lake Fryxell liftoff mats and glacier meltwater in Antarctica - MAT-03 (spades assembly) (version 2) ...
AGATCAATTCCAGAAGAAATATCGGAAAAAATTTTTTTAATAAAAATATCATTCTTGTCGCAATAAGAAACAAGTTTATTGATTTGCCTTTTTAAATCAGCTTTTTGTTTATAAGTAGAAACCCTAGCATAAATAACACTGAAACGTTTATTTATTCCAAGAAAAGCATAAACAGAATCATCATGATAATCATAATAACCATTAGATAACAGAGTAACTTTAATTAAACCAGATTTAACATAAGATGACAAAGTAACTCTTGAAACTTTAAGTAATTTGAGAATTTCTTTGGATCTCATTATTGCAATTATAATAAATAAATTTATATACTTTTATATGGATTTACTACCCTGATGCTATTCAAATAAACGAAGTGAATGAAGAATACAATCTTTCTGATGCTATTCAAATAAACGAAGTGAATGAAGAATACAATTTTAATAATTTTATGTGTGTTCAAAGATGTGAATTTTAAGAATTTTTTACTTTTATATAAAATGAATTTTTTAACAACTGATTTTTTGGAATTTTCGCATCCTGATTTTAACTGTTCTGGGGACCGTGTATCAAAAAATAGATTCTCATTGGGCATTATTTCGGACAGATCAATGCCCCGAAAGAAAGTAATTGATAATGCTAACTATTTTTTGTTACCACATCGTTCACAATATAAACTTCGATTATCAAATGATCGTAGTACTAATTGCGACGCCGAAGTTTGGATTGATGGTGAAAAAGTGGGCGTTTGGAGAATTAAACCTTTTGGAAGAATTACGATTGAACGTCCTGCTAAAATTGATCGAAAATTTGTGTTTGTTTCGGAAAATAGTAGCGATGGTCATTCAGCCGGAATAATTAGTGGACGAAGCACTAATGGTATTGTTAAGGTAGTTTTTAAACCTGAACGCGAACGTGAACTTGTTTATATTGATGGTGATGCATATATAACAAATTCTAATATTAGACCATGTTCATTTTCTAATAAAGAATTTAGCCATAACCTAAATTATATGTCACAGGGTCAAACAATGGCTAATTATTCATTTTCCCCAGATAAATCAAATATGTCACATGGAGCTACAACATTGGGTAACCAGTCTGATCAATGGTTCGATTCAGTATCTCCAATTTATGATGTTGATACATCAAATATTACCACAATTATAATCAGATTAATGGTTGATAATGATCATTATATTGATAGACCACTAGTATCGCTACATGATGCACTTGGAACACATACAACAGATTATCCTCACCGATTGGAACAGGAAAGATGGGTACCGGAAAGATGGGTACCAGAAACTTGGAAAACTTATTTTTGATCTAATTAAAGCGTATTATGTACTCCTTTAATATTTTTTGGCCAAGAATGCACCTATAATAAAACCAATCATATTCATTACAACATCATCAATTCTACCGTACCAATAATCGCAATTTTTATAACCTACATTTGTGCGGCAACGAGGATTATTTAAATCATTACAACCAATAATTTTTTCTAATGGTATCCGATAAAGACAGAAAAAACTTTCTAAAAGTTCCCACGCAGATCCAATTATTAAGAATTCAATAAAATAATCAGGGAAACAGTAACCAAAATAGACATACAATAAAATATGGGTGAGTGCCCACATATCAATATTAAAACCGGCAATATTAACTAATGTTTTTGCCATCATGGGTTGGCACATTGATTTAAAAAAATTACATAATAAAATTAATATAATGGCCAGAATTATTGGCACATAAAAATTCTTATTTTTAATAATATTATGGAAATTATTTATTAGATTCATTATAATATATTGTAATATCTTATAATTAATAATTCGGCAATAATTTAACCATCACGCATCACGAATACTAATATTTTCCAAAAAAATTTTTAAATATAATGATTTTTCGGAATATTCTTGGCAAATTTCATTAATAACAAATTGCCGTGCCTCATTTTTAGCACCAGCATCTGATAAAAATTTAATATACAGTACGCAAGTATCGACATCATGCGTTGCCGATGCATTATGTCCTATTAAAAGAGATTCGATTGGAGTGTAATCATGTTGATCAGCAAGGTTAACATCGGCACCATGTATGATCAGGGCTTTTATTAATGCACCATAGCGAAATTCACACGCCGAACCAAGAGTTGTCGATCCACCTAAATCCGATGGATATACATTACTAGCTACATTTAAATCCACTCCATGCTTTTTGAAATAAATAACATCTGTTTCTGTCATTAAACTACCCGCAAAATGAATAACCGCACCAAATATACTAGTTGTGTATTTAGAATCCAATTTTTTGACCCATGGTTTGTATTTTTTTTCCTCCATATCACATTCAAATTGATAAATTTCGTCCTCTTGTAAGAATTCTTCATAATCTGGGCATTGTAAAAAATTGGTTTTGGTCATTTGGTCGAACGTCATAATATAATATATTTGCTATTGATTATTAAAAAAGAGATAATAAATTTCAATTATTTTTCAATCATGGAAAAAAATTTACTTTGGGAGATTACATATAATGATATTTATAATTATATTTGTTAAATTTATAAATAAAATGCCAAGAGGTGTTGGAATTGGTCATGCAGGTGGAGTTCATTCAGCAGGTCGTTTGGGTTATGGTGGTTATGGAGGTTATGGTCGCGCCGGTACTGGTACTCATTATGGACGTACCGGTTATAATAAACTTGGTCGTACAGGTTACGGTGGTTATGGACATGGTCGTATTGGTTATGGAGGTCATGGGGATTATAGTTATGGGAGACATGGACCTGCGGCAGGACGCGTTAATTATCCGGCGGGATATCGCAGCAGATACTATGGAGGTTACGGTTATGGTGGCGGATATCCTTATGGAGGGGCATATGGTGCATCGTATGGCTATCCAGTAACCACACCAATTGCTTATCCTGTTACGACTGCAGCTGCTTACCCCGGTTATGGAGGTTATGATATGGATCCGTATGATATGTATAATCAATATGATCTTACTGATCCGTATGGTATCGATCCAGCTATGTTATAAATTATAACTAATAATAATTAATTATAATTGATGCATAGTGGATATTATTTTTAACAATAATCTTTTTATTAAAATGAAAGAGTTTTGACAGTGATGTCCATTCGTTTATGGGCTTCTTTGATTAGCATTCGATCCTTTTCCACTAAGGATTTTAAATAAGTTCTATCTTCTGCTTTCATTTCAATGTGTAAATTTTGGCACGCCTGTTTAAATGTATTCCAATCATCATTAGTTTTTTGAATATCTGCCATGATTTTTTTTGAGAATATTTGGTTTAATAAATTATGTTAATATAGCTGTGTTAATACAATATATTTTCAAATTTTTAGAGAGCCAATATAAAATAATAAAACCGGAATCATTGTTTATTTGAATATAAACTATTTTATTCGTCATTATCATCGCAATAAATAAATTTTTTATTTGGAATCATACGTATGGTAACATAATGCGATACATTATATCGATCATATCCCCAAAATTCATCTACGATTTCTTCATTAGTCATTGGTTCTAAAACAGATTTAATGGTATCAATTGATTGTTGGCGTGTATTTTTATGCATACTATCAAAAAAACCGATGTCCTTTTTTTGTAATTCTTTTCTAATTTTTCCACTATCATTATCAGCATAACCTAACGAATAAAATATGTCATAAAATTTTTCAATATGATTGCGAATATAATTACCTACTTGCTCTTTGGTACGAGCATAAATTGGCACACACTTCATTCGACCATCATAACTACCCGAAACTACTAACCATAAATCAGCCATTATTTTTTTGATTATTATTTATTATGGTAAGCAATTATAATAAAATAATTTAAAAATCAATTTTTTGTATTGAATAAATTTAAATTGAAAAAATAATATTCTATGGTATGATAATACATACTATTTGTAATAATTAAAAAATGTTCCAAGCCAAACATATTAATACGAATCAAAAATTAACCACGGAAGAAATTATTAGTGCAGCAGTAAATGTCGCCGATGATTCATACGATAGTGTGATACGCTCTTTAAAAATAATAGAACAAACCAGAATTATCGGTGCTGAATCGTTAGATAAATTAAATGACCAATGTAATAAAATCAAAAATACTCAAATTCATTTAGATAATATTGATTATTTACAAAACAAAGCAGATCGAAATATGAGCGCCATCAATAGTATTGGTGGAGTTGTCACTAATAAATTTATACCGGAATCCAAAACACATGATAATGTTAAAAAAGGAAACAAAAAAGTCCGCAGCCAATTGAAAAAAGAAAAACAAAAAAAATCATCAAATAGAGGTGGATCATCACGAATTTTAGAATTGGTTGGTTTAAGAAAACAAAATAATTTGCCCGATGTAAAAATCACAAATGTGTACCAAGCTGATTTATCTATGTTACCCGAAAAAACACAAGAAACAATCCATAAAACTGACCATGTTATTGACCAAATTGGAGCAATATTGGATGATTTAAAAATGCTCTCTATGGAAATGGGTGATGAAATTACAAGCCAAAATACCAGATTGGATATAATGAAACCGGAACTAACTAAAGCTAATGTGCGAATGAAAAAAACCAATGCAAAAATACATAAGCAAATCTAAAAAAAATTGAAACTAAAAATCATTTGGTACTTCCATTAAATAAATGATAGTATATTACAACATACTATATTACGATATATATATTACTATTTGTATTATTTGTCAAAAATATGTCAAAGAATTTTTTGGGATTGGGCAATGATGCATTCAATTTGGCCTACGTCAAATCCATTGAATGTGACAAATATTCTTGCCGTGTAACAATTGCAAATACTAAACAAGTGGCTTTGGCTGGCGATGATTATGATGAGATATTTTGTCGTGATACAAAAATATCTTTTACAAATGGTAGCAAGGAATATGAAAAATTACAAGATTTCGTTAAATCGCTCAACCAATAAAAATAATTAAAACATATATCAAAATTTATATTTTAATTATTTAGTTTTGTGGCGCATCAATTTTTTTTACTTTGGATTGAGATAATTTAATCATATCGCGAATTAACGGATAAACTTCTGGCAGAGTTAAATAATTGCTACCATAATCCTTGGGTGCTAAATAAACTGTAGTGGATGACACTGTTGTCATAAATGGTGCACAACAGCGTATAAAATCAGGTTCGATGCGGCTGGTAATTAGTAACCGACACAAGCCATCAGTTTTGTGATAGCATTTTACTTCGGTAGTCACTAATGCTAAAGTATTTCGTTCGTGATTGATTTGGTGGAATAATGTGGTAAATTTTTCTTGGCTATCATTCATTTTTATAAATATACTAGTTTTAATCAAAGTGATATTGTTTTATATTAACACAATAAAAAAATTGATAATTGTATTGTGTCAATATAAAAAATTCTTTTATTATTACATTAACACAATGGCTAACATATTAAGTGATTTTGATATTGGGACAGCTTATGATATTGGAGAATTGATTCCCAAAATAGATTTATCTGGAAAATACATTATTTTGGTATCCGAATACGAATATGGTTTAATAAGTACCAAATTTTTTATTGTGGAAAAAATTGATGATTGTATTGCTTTTTTGAAAAGAAGATACAAAAAATTTAATAAAGAAAAAGATGATTATAAATATATTGAGGAAAATTATTTTGAGGATGAATCGTGTATGCGTATTATGAGTAGCTATGGTCCCGATAAAAATAATAATATTTTTGCTTCAAATATACGTTTTTTTGGAATTAACATGGAAGAATACAACACAATTAAAGAAACAGCTGTTAAAATTTTTGGGAAGTTTGTGTTTGATGTATTAAATTTTTAATTTTTTATTTGCACAAATAAAAAATTAAATTAAATTGTTACTAATTTTTTTTGTCCACCACATTTCTAGATCCTTATTAGATGCTGCAAAAATAACCGGTAAGTAGTGTGGCAAAACAATATTTTCTATTTCTTGTCTTTTTTGGTCAATATCATTATCTAAGGCATTGATTAAATTCATGTAATTTTTGTGCAAAACACTACCAAGACTATCTTTGATTGACCCAAAAATATTTGCGAATCTCTCATCAGTATTGTATTTTTGAGAAATAGATTCGATATAAATTGTATCCGATGATTTTTCGACAGGTACGATAGTCGCCACATAATTGTTTTGTTTGGTATCAATATCCCCTACATTTTGTTTGTACCATGTAGCTAAATCGGATCTGGCATACTTTTTGACATCAGTCATAATTTCCGACCAAATATATGATTTGAGTTCGGTTCCGTATTCCTTAATCAGGTCAGCATTAGATTCAGCGATAAGCAATTGCAAATTTTGATCATTATCACTGGTTAATTGCGAACTTTCACTCAGATGCTGGAATGCCTTGCGAAATCTCGCTTCGACATTAAATTGCAGTCCAACACATTCCAAAAATTCTGTTACGGTTCGAGTCATTTTTGGCTGTTTGATTTTCCGTCTTTCTTTGAAGGAATCCATTACATATTTGAAGCGACGATTAACAAATTCGCCTTTTTCTCTTTTGTAGTAGTTGTACCATTTAACTACCATTCCCTCTGGTACGCCTCCCAAACTAGATGTAATCGCTCCCGAAACCATTTTATTAAGCAAATCTTTGCAAATATCCACCGGTTCCACAGTTTTTTGTGAATAAACTACTGTTTCTGGTCCGGTATCCGCTGACCTTTTTTGATAAGACACTATTAAATCGGTATTAGCATAGAGTAGAGCAGCACATTCCAATCCCAAACGATCAGCTTCAGCTTTCTTATCCAATGGCAATAAATATGATTTATTTTGTGTATCATAAACATCAAATAGAATAAAAAAATATCTGGGTGTTCTAGAATAAATATTAATATTATGTTTAACTCTGGAAATCGCCTCACCATAATAAATATAATCAGGATTAATTTTATCGGCTAACGGATCAAGCATAACCATTGTTTTTGTGAAAGAACTACTAGTTGCACTAATCGGATGATTTTTATTATAATAAACCAATTTATTATTTTCTAAACGAAAACCCATTCGTGATCCATCATATTTTTCCTCAATGTAAAAAACATGATTTTGGGATGATTTTCTATTGTCCTCGATGGAGTTTACACAAGGAGTTTGTTCACACCATGCTGTTTGGATTGGATAGGATTCCATTATCCAAATACAAGTATGACCTTCATTTTTTAATTTTTTAATAAATATTTTTTCTTTGGCCTGTAAAGTATCCATATTATCATCAGTATTGATTTGATATTCGGTATCAGTTATTGGAGTATTAAATTTTTTCTGTCCAATATGGTCAATAGATGGGTATCCCATGAATTTTTCTTGGATGTTATTTTCCATTTGCCTTTCTTTTTTTACGAGTGATACTCCTATAATTAACACTCCATACCAAGGAATATAACCAATTATTTTTTTCAATTTTTATTATGAGGCATAAATAAATTTATTTTTTGGAATATGTTCAATTTTAATAAACACTTCTTTCTTATCATAATCTGCCGTAATTCCTTCCCCATACAATTCATCAACAACTTCTTCGTTTGTCATGGTGCTTAATACATTTTCTACAGATTTGATGTATTTTTTTCTAATTTTGGCATCGTAAAAATTGGTGGAAAAATCATGAAAATCTTCATCAAACCATTTGTCGTATAATTCGTCATATATTTTACCAGACGACTGATTGCATGCACTTAAATATTCAAAAACATTCAATAAATTTTTAATATTGTCTTTAATATATTGTCCAACTTGATCCTTATTTTTAGCAAAAATTAAAATTTTTTCAGTCTCGGTATCATATGATGTTTCAATAATCCAAACATCTAACATTATATATTTTATATAATGATGATAAGTTATTATATTCTATTTTTTTATGATGATTAATATATATAATCATGCCAATTGATTTGTGCAAAAAATGTGGTATATCTTTAGTTATTAATGCATATGGCAATACGAAAAAAATAAAAGGAAAAAATATCTGTGTGGATTGCTATACTAATTCGATAAAACCATACAAATTAATCTTATATGATAATTATGGTAATGTATGTGGTGGAACAAACATTTATAAAGTTATACCAAAATCAAACAATAAAAAAATTCGTTTACATAATATTGTGCATCATGAGTATCATTTACCAGGAATACGCGATAGCAAAGATTTCTCACCAGTTAAAAATTGGAATAAAATTTGGAATGAAATGGATGGATGGTTCGATCCTACTTGGAAAAATAAGTTTCGGGGAAAATTATCGCGTGGTATTTATGAATACAATGGCAATGGTATGATAGCTATTATTGAGGATAAAAAAAAAGGTATATTTTTGGTCAATGGTGTTTGGGGATAATATTTATTATTGAAAATATGATTAATATACTCTGAAAATATTGAAAATCTTTTAACATGTTTTTATAAAAACATAACAATTTATTCAACTATATAACTAATTTATTATGACTGTATCTGAAGCTAAAAAACAACAAGTAGCATTAGGACAACGTTATAAATGTGCTAATAAACCTGGTTCGAATCTTCGAAATTTAGAAAATTATTTGTGCCCACTATGGAAAATTAAAGATTATTACGCAGGAAGTTTTGATGGCGCCGGATATCGAATTAATCATATTATAGAACGAGCTGAAAATGGTACTGATGATCTCGCAAATCTTCAAGCATTATGTCCAATGTGCCATTCATATAAAACAAATGTATATGCGGTTGGTGATCCAAAATCCCTATATAACCCAAAAACCAATGCAAGAAAACGTAAATATGAGAATAATAAATATTTAATTGGAAAAACAACGGACGAATTTGGTACAAACAGAATAATAATTAAAAAAGAATTAGCTCTTCATTTATTAAAACAAATAGATGATCTTAATAAAAATGAAGTAGAATCATTAATGGAAATAATTAAAAATATTAATGATGCCAAAATATTAAATATCATAACACGTTTATTAAATTTAACTTTTTGTTTTGGCAATAAAATAGATAATCAGGTTATAATAAATAAAATTAAAAATGATGCAGAAGCAGAAAAAATATTATTTGGTTAAATATTTATTTATTAGATTTTTGCGCGACAATAAGATTTAGCATATTCTATATTTATTATGCTGTTATTATTTTTCAATATTAATAATATGAGTAAGGATGAACCGTGGGATAATAATGTGGGATAAAAAATATATTTAACTGATATCAAAAAATGTTATTTAAAAATAATAATATATATTACTGTGGGATAAAAAATATATTTAACTGATATCAAAAAATGTTATTTAAAAATAATAATATATATTACTGTGGGATGATATATGGGAAAAAAATACATTTAACTGATATCAAAAAAATGTTGTTTAAAAATAATAAAATATATGATTGTGGGAATAAAATTATATGATAGTGGGAAAAAAAATACATTTAACTGATATCAAAAAAATGTTGTTTAAAAATAATAAAATATATGATTGTGGGAATAAAATTATATGATAGTGGGAAAAAAAATACATTTAACTGATATCAAAAAAATGTTATTTAAAAAATAATAAAATATATGATTGTGGGAATAAAATTATATGATAGTGGGAAAAAAAATACATTTAACTGATATCAAAAAAATGTTATTTAAAAAATAATAAAATATATGATTGTGGGAAAAAAATTATATCAATACTAGCTTATTTAAAATAAAAATAATAATAATTTTAAATAAAATTATTATTATTTTAATCACAAAATTAACCTTTTAATTGATCTAGAATATACAGTAGCCTGATTCTTTGATGAATAAACATGATTATATTACTTTGATGTAATATTTAAGATTTTCAATATTGGTTGATTAATTATTATTTTTATTATATATGGATTTAAATGCAAATTATTATTCATTAGATATTTTATGCAACAACAAGACTTTAACAAAAAGATTCCTATTCAAAAATGCCCCCCTCCCTCACCCACGATTTGTATTTTATTATGCTGTTACTAATATTGTACAAATAAAAAACTAATATAGGTAAGATAATGGGCGATTTGGTGGGCGATTCAGTGGGTTAAAATCAATTGATAGTTGATACATAAATATAAAAAAATACTATATATGTATACATAAATGGTTTGTTATATGTGTGAGAGATGTAAAAAAAGATTTAATCATAAGCGTAGATATGAAGAACATTTATCACGAAAAATTTCGTGTTTAATACGGGAAGATGATATATATGATATAGATGATAATGAAAATAAAAACGAAAATCATTGTAAAATATGTAGTAGATCATTTAGTCGAAAAGATACACTTGAAAGACATAAAAAAACACAACTTCATAAACTATTAGCAAAAAAATCTATTAAAAAAAATAATGGAAAAATTGCAATAAAAGGTAATAATAATAGTAACAATAAAGTTATTATTAATAACAACAAAAATAAAAATTATTATTTTATTTCTCCATTCAATCAAGAGGAAATAAATGAATTAACACCAGAAGAAAAAATAAAAATATTTTCATCAAATGAAAATCCAATAGTGATGATTATAATCAAAACAAATCTAAATCCATCAACTCCACAATATCATAATGTTGGATATACAAATATGAATAAAGCATGTGGATATATTTTTAATGGTAATACATGGCAAAAAAAAGAAATATGCGCAATTATGAATGATTTATTAAACTCAAAAAGAAAAGATTTGTTAAAGATTTATGATGAAATAAAAGAATATGTTTCCGAAGAACAAAATAAAAATATACAAATAAAAATAGATGATATTGGGAATACTGTTGAACCTAAATTGGAACACCAAGTAAGATCAAAAAGAAGACTACTATTAAATTTAAAAAATAAATTTTCCAATAATAAGCATTTGATTATAGAAGCAATGAATAAATCGGGTAAACCGATAATGGAAGATTGCGAAACGAAATCTAATGAAATAAAATTTAAAGAAGGATACACATTGGAATCCGTAATATGTGATATGAATCAAAAAAAAGAAAATATGAAAAGAATAGCTATTAAAAAAGAATTAGCTCTAGATTTATTAAAACGAATTAATGATCTTGATAAAAATGAAGTTGAATCATTAATAGATACAATAGAAAACACAAATGATATCAAAATATTAAACATTATAACACGTTTATTGAATTTATCTTTTTGTTTTGGTAATGAAATAAATAAGGAAACAATACAAAATAAACTCCAAAAAGATACTGAGGCAGAAAAAATATTATTTGGTTAAATATTTATTTATTAGATTTTTGCGCAACAATAAGATTTGACAAAAAAGATTCCTACTGAAAAATGCCCCCCTCTCTCTCCCACGATTTTGATTTTATTATGCTGTTACTAATATTGTACAAATAAAAAACTGATATAGGTAAGATGATGGGCGATTTGGTGGGCGATTCAGTGGGTTAAAAAATAAACTCCAAAAAGATTCTGAAGCAGAAAAAATATTATTTGGTTAAAAAAAATAACTAAATAATATGTGCAAAAATGAGATTATTCTTGGAATTGAACCTTCCAATTGGTTGCCAAATCTTTTATTTCCTCTCTGTTACCAGTTAATACTGAATAAAATAATCGTTTTGTATTAATTTTTGGTTCAGAATGCACAGCAGATCTATCTTTTAATCCAACAATAAAAATAGCAGCTTGATTTTTTAATGGATAAACATGATTATATTCCTTTAATGCATTATCTAATATTTTTCTATTTTCCATATTTTCTATCCCGCTATTATTTTTATTATGCAAGGATTTAAATAATTTATAATATTTGGTTCTCATTTCTTTGCTATTTTCTTTGAACAATGTAGGACAACCTTTTAATGATCCAACTAATTTTATTTGTGGTAAATTATTTTGTGTGTAATATTCTGGATTGTAAAAATAACCATCAGTATGCCAACGCGGAATATCAAAATAAGGTTCTGAAAAAAAAATTTTTATCGTGAACCAAATATAATTTTTATTTGTGGCTTCGACATATGGTTTAATAATATTGTTCAATAAAATATTTGTTATTTTATTTGATGAACCAATATTATTGCCGATAGATAAAATAAAATTATTGATCAAATTATCTAGTTTGGTAATATTAAATTTTCCGAAATAACTAAACGTATCAATCATTAAATCATCATTTATTATTAAAGACTGTATTGTTTTTTCTTCATTTTTATTGATGTTAATATCAACAAATACGAATGAATTATTTGTTGAATTCAATAACGAATCCACTGCTAATTCCATATTATTTGCAATATTATTATTTGTTGTAATTAATTTTAAATTTTGATATTTTGATTTATATTTTTTGTATTTATGGTACATTTATATATTGACAATATTAATTTTATTCCTCTCTAATTTCACTTTCTAGTTATTTATTTTTCTATGTCACTGGTTAATATTGAATAAAAAAGAAGTAAATAAAAATTTATATAGACAAATAAAAAAAACTTCTGTGAATAATATACGTAATCATGACGGATAATTATAATATTTTTTTATTTGTGAATTATTTTTTCACAGGCCATTATTCCATGGTAGATGCTGAACAGATAGAAAAAAATGCCGAAAAGTTTCCGGAAATAAAAATTATGAAAGTGGATGAATTGGTTTTTGCTAATCAAAATGATTTTGAAAAATTTTTGAACACAATAAATATCAATGAAAATAATTTATTTGTTTTTATTTCGGATATTTATCAAATTGTATGTATTAAGAAATTACCGATTAGTGATTTAGAATATAGACTAAATGAACTAAAAAAATATGGTAAAATAGTTCCAAGTATTGATTTTATGCATTCAACTGGTACCAAGGAATATGCTATTGTCCCAGAAATAAGAAAATTATTACTTCCCGGCACTGTTTTTTATCCAGCAGAAATAGATAAAATTAAAAATTTACCAACTGATAATTATATTTATAAATATGGTTTATCCAGCGCATCTAAGGGTATCCAAATTGTATCCGGGGATGGTAATGCTATTATGCAAAATATTATAAATACAGAACATGAATTATTTTGTTCGGAATTTATTACAATCCAAAAAATATCAACTCTGTTTAATAAATGTTATGAGTGGAGATTTATTGTTTTTCAGGATAAAATTTATTCTATGGTTGCGTCAGGAGCAACGTTGGGCAAATTTTTTAGAACCCTGCAAGACAATATTGGAAAGAAATTGAATTCAAAAATTTATGGTTTTATTAAAAATCTTATAAATATCATTAAAGAAAAGATATCAACAGAATATTTCTATGCCAGAATTGATTTAACACTAGAATGTAATAAATCAGATATCATAAAATTAACAACCGACGAAATATTAAGCGAAAATTTTAATGGAAATATTTATTTGAATGAAATAGAACCATTGGGATCTGGATTAAAAAATTTTATATTCGTCTATTTTGAGGATGATGGAAATAGTGCCACAGTTCATACTGTTGATGAAGAAGAAACGCAAAAAATATTGTATCAACAAATATCGTATGCATTATTCGATATGGCCAAAAGTAACAAAATAATTCAATCCGGTGGCCAGTATAAAAATATGTATTTCAATAAATATTTGAAATACAAAAATAAATATATTGAATTGAAATCATTATCAAACAAATAATTAAAAATGTTATTATTAATTTATCTAAATCAATAATAATATTAGTTTTAATGTTCGCATAGTGACCATCCACGTTCAAAAAATGCGCTTTGGTCTGAAATTTCATATTTTCGTTGGAACATTAATAATTCCCTAAATACTTGGGCATTTGATGCTGACATTGTTGATTGTTGCTGTTTAACATCAATCGTTGATAGTATTCGAGTTGATGGATCAATTAAAAAGAATACCAAAATCTTTCTTGTTCCAATTTTATTTTTATCAAGAAGTTCAAAATCAGATACTTGATGTTGCATAAAATTTGGAAAAACTAAACACAAGTCCTCTTTTGTTTCAACTTGGCCTAAATCAATAATACTACCACTATCACTAGAACCGTATGAATCTTTCGGTGCTGGTCCATCGAATCCGTAATGCGTTTCGACAAATTTCGGACTATCTTGTGGATAATCTACATCCGCACTTGTTGTCATTGTCGATCTAAAGTTCAAAAAGTTTTGCGTAATATTAGACATTTCGTAGTAATAAATTCCGGTAGCAATAATTTTTTCATATGGTAGTCCCTCTAAATGCCAACTACCTGATGGAAATACAGATGATTCTGGTGTGAGTATTGTATCCGCTAACTTAACAATTACCTGGCATTTTGACAATGGAACGTATTTTTTTATTCCATGTTTTATCATACGGTTTTGTTTTATAAATAAATTTACCGAGTTTAACATAACTTCCTCAAATTTTGGAACGAATTTTTCAAAGATATTTGCAATTGAAACATAAAGATCCACATTGACTGGATCCAAATTATTAATATAGGATTTGATACTAACTTTGCCATTATCCACATTAAATTCACTGGGTAACCATTGGAATATAATATTTTTGTTAATGGTTTTTTTTGTTGGAGTTACTCCTTTTACATAGCAATACATAGATGGATGTACCAAATCAACAACCTGGTTATTACTTCCGGGATGAAAATCTAACGGGACCGTATGCTGGAATTTAACCACGTTTTTAAGAAAAGCATTTTTTATTTTTGGATTAATTAAATTATTATTTTGGCTAATAAACCCAAGCATAAAATTTCTTTTTTTTGTAACTAATTTGTTTTCGGTGCATGTGCATTCTGTATCATCATCATTATTATCATCACTATCCGAATCATTTTCATTACGTTCTTTCATTTGACAAACATTACATACACATTTGCAATCACGAGCAATACCGATATCATTTGCATTAACACCTAATTCGACAACCCAATCATAATCACAATCATCTTCATATTCATTCTCCTTGGATTTTTGGTACTGCTTCAATAAATCTATTACTAAATCCAAATAAATTTCATTAACATTTTGTTGTACCAATTCCGATTTCCATTTTTTAACAATTTTAGCGTCTGTTATTTTGGTTTCCCAATTAGGTTTAGAAGTAATAATATTAATTAAATCGGCCATTATCTATTATAATTATAAATTTATAGTACGCTATTATGATAAGTGTATTATAAATTCAATATTTTATTGTATTATTTAGTTTGTACAATAACTGTTACTGGTGATGGATTGATCGGTTTGGCAAAATTAATATTATCTTCTGTCGAAAAAATTTTAGAATTTTCTTTGGACGATATTGTTTTTAGATTTTCTTTAGTTGGCGTTATTTTTAGATTTTCTTTAGTTATTGCATTTAGATTTTTAGTTGCACTTAGATTTTTAGTTGGTGTTATTTTTAGATTTTCTTTGGATATTGTTGTCTGTAGATTTTCCTTGAATGGTGTATTTTTAATACTCCCAGATGATGATAATTTAAGATTTTCTTTGGATGATAATGAAGATATCGGAATTTCTTCAATAGGAGAAATTAATGGGCCTTTTTCAGTTGAAGTAAGTAATAAACTTTCGTCGATGGTTGGATCTTGTGCCAGTTCTTTGTCTAATGCACTACCTACAATAATATTTCCGATTGGCGCGGTATTTTTTTCAGTGGAATTAACAGTTGTAGCATAGGATACTTCAATGTAAGATAATTTAGTATCATTGGTGTCAATATTATAATCTTTATCTGGCAAAATCTGAAAATAGTAATCGGTATTTTTATCCCAGCGGAAAAAACGAACTCCATTACCAAAAACTATATTATATTTATTGAAAGTGGATATTGGATCCAGATCTTTTATTGGTATTGCGAAATTGATACCGGTTTCTTCCAGAAATTCTCGTGTAGCCGCAGATTCTGGCATTTCATTTCTATCACGTTTACCTCCGGGAATATTAATGTCATAGTTAACATATTGCCTAAAAGGTTTTTCCTCTACCAGAACAATAGAATAATTTTCGAATTGAGGAATTTCCGATAAAACTTTTAATAAATTCCAGGTACATCCATACAAACAATCATCCAGAGTAAAACCTAATCTGGTTGGTGCAGTTCGATTTAGTGAACGGTCTGATAAGATTTTTTTAATATCATCGTTAATATATTTTTTTCCAATTCGAAACATAACCAAATTCTCAGCCAAATCACCATCACATTTGGTCTTGACGAATCTTTCGTATCGTGATTGGTATTGTGTATCACTAATTTTACGCAAATCATCAAAATAGGTTTTTCGTTCGTTCATAATTTTAATCGCCAATTCTGTTGGTAAAAAAACAATCAATCTACATGCATGTGGACAGGCTGCGCCATATTTGGTAACAAAATTAAATTTATTGGGATTATTCTGGTCTTTTTCCAGGACAAAATTTATTATATTGGGGTCTGAACTTAATTGTTGTTCTGGTTCGAATGCGGTTTGGTATGAAACACGATGGGCTAATCCATCAAATTTAATAAATTTGTATGGTCCCCAAGTATTATCTAAATAAATTTTGTTGTATAGTTCTTCTATTTTAGTTGGACGAGATTTTTCAACAATTAATCCGATAGTAGGACTAGTTGATGACCTAGATACCGGATATCGTTGTGATCTTGGATAACTAGAAGTGGTTCTGCTACTTTGTTGTGTTTTTCTAGCACTTGGTGGAGTATATACAGATATTGCCGGAGAATTCTGTTGTTGTCTCCGAGCACTTGGTGGAGTATATATATTTGTTGGTTGGTTTTGTGCCATAGTATATATACTAACATAATAATATTATTAATTATCTTATTAATTTAAATAATTATTCATTATTAAAAATATAGATCATGGAAGAAATAGGAATTAATTTTAGCCAATATGATATTGCTGTAATGGAGAAATTAAAAAAAGAAATAATGAATTGTATTACCAAAAAGATTAATTATGTTATTGAATATGGTAGCGAAAGAAATTTTAGTAATACGATTCAACCATTAATTAATATGGGAATATCTATTGATTCAAAAACAAATAGTTTTACTATTGCCAAGAATTTCCATCCGGATAAAACAATTAGGGATTTTGGAAATCAATTAGAAATAGAAATAGAGAAATTTTATAAAAATAGTATAATGACAGATAAATTGTTTAATGTTATAAATCAATATCGTAATTCAAAAAATTATCAAAATGAGAAATCAAAATTATCAAATGAAGAAATTAAATATTTTGATTACATGATGAGAGACTTTAGAAGAAATGGCGTTGGTTTGGAAAATAGTGACGAAATTAAAAATTTATTGAACGAGACGAATGAACTATGTTCACTATTTCGAAAAAATATGAATGAATGTGTCGCAGTAGTAAATTTGAATATATCGGAATTGGATGGTTTGCCCGATTATTGGTTCAAAGGTAAATCCGCGGATGAAAATAATTATTGTTGCACCATGGCTTATCCAGATATATTTGGTATTTTTGAATACGCGAATAACGAAAATACTAGAAAAAAAATATATTCCGCATTCTATCTGAAATGTATGGACAATCTGGAAATATTAAACAAAGTCATTGGATTAAAATCAATTTTGGCGCAAAAATTGGGATATAAAACATGGGCCGATTACCGAAACGAAATAAATATGACAAAAAACGCACAAAATGCATTGGATTTTTCAAATAAAATGGACAAATTATTTACTCCATTTTATCAAACGGACATAAAAAATTTAATAGATTTTGCTAAAAACTACAAATTGAATAAACTAATTAAAGACAATTTGGATCCATGGGACATGATGTACTACACCAGATTGTACACTGAACAACAATTTGATATTAATTTGGAGCAAATCAAAAAATATTTTCCACTGGATGTTGTCCGAAACGGTATTTTCACAATATATCAACAATTATTAAATTTAAAAATAATAGAAATAAGTACTGAAAATAAATGGCATTTAGATGTTAAATTTTATTGTGTGAAAGATGCCGATACTGATGAGATTATGGGATATTTTTATTTGGATATGTATCCAAGAGAAGGAAAATTTGGTAATGCTGCTGTTTTTACATTTGTTAGAGGTTATGACATGACTAAAATTAATGGACAAAATAAACGGATGCCACATATGGTAGCTTTAGTATGTAATTTTGCCAAAGATTCTTGCTTAACATTTCGCGAAGTGACTACTTTTTTCCATGAATTCGGACATGCAATGCATCAATTATGTAGTAAACCACAAATTTACAGTTTTGGTGGTCTTGATGTTGAAACAGATTTTATTGAAGCTCCTTCACAATTTTTAGAATATTTTGTATATACCAAAACTTGTTTGCAAATATTGAGTAAACATTGTGAAACAGGAGAAAGAATTCCATTAGAATTGATTGAAAAAATCAAACAAAAGAAAAATTTTTTGAGAAGTATATTTTACAAGGGACAAATTCTGTATGGACAATTTGACCTGCATATTCATACAATGGAACCAGATACAATTAATGACAATATTAATTTCCAAGATATATGGTACGATATTGATAAAAGAATAAAAGGAACTGAAGCCACATTAAAATTGTATCCATTTTGTAGTTTTGGACATATTATTAGTGGATATGATGCACAATACTACAGTTATATGATGGCAGATACCTACGCGGCTAACATGTTTTATGCCGTTTTTAGTGATGAAAATGATATTCTTAATAAAGAAAAAGGTATGCTTTATCGTAAAAAAATATTGGAACCCGGATCTACTAAAGATACAATGTCCATTTTGGAAGATTTTCTTGGCGGGAAACCAAATGAATCATATTTCGCTAATGATTTAAAAATGTTATAATGATATATTTTTTATAATTTATTATCATGTCCATGACAATAAATTATAAACCAACAAAAAAATCAATTTATTAATTTAATTCAATAATAAAATATTGTATTCGTTCTCCTGTCCCAATCTCTAAATGCCCAGTCATATACGTTATCATTCTGAACATAAATGTCAATAGGTGAATCTGATTCTATTCCTAAATTGCAAAGCCATTCAGTGATTTCGATATGTCCATTATGGCGTGCCCATATAAATGCATAGTCATTTATAGCACGAATATCAATTGGTAAAATATTTGATTTGATTCCGCACCTTTAAAAAATATGAAAATATATGTATTTTACATACTTTTTAAAGGTGCGGTTACTGGGAATATATATTCCATTTTATTTATTCTAATGCGTTTGTGTCGACAATTATTTAAATTGATTTGCTATACAAATAATAAATCAATTTTAACTAATTAATCTGATGTTCAATTTCATTTGTAATACTTGGAATCTTGGTTTCTTGGGACGATGCAATAGAATCAATATGATATTCAATTTCATTTATAATATCCGGAATTTTAATTTTTAGGGATAATGCAATGAAATCAATATGATATCTATTACACAAAGTACATAACCATTCAGCAATATCCAAGTGGTTATTATCACAAGCCATTCTAAATGCAGAATGCCAATTACTAGTAATATCAATCGGATGATTAATTTGTTTTCCTAAATGATACAACCATTGGGCTATTTCAAGATATCCATTTGAACAAATTGATGGAAATATGTATTTATTGGCGTGAATATCAATCGATTGATTCGATTCAATTCCTAAATGATACAACCATTTAGAAACTTCCAAATGACCATTTATACAACTCCATGTAAATACATATTCATTATCGGCATGAATATCAATGGGTGAATTAATTTTTTTTCCTAAATGATACAACCATTTAGCAACTTCCAAATGTCCCTGCGCACAAGCTTCATTAAATGCTAATTCGATAGATAAATTAAATTCAATTCCCAAATTGTATAACCATTTGGCCATTTCCAGGTATCCATTTCTACAAGCACGTATAAATTTATCATTGCCATTAATAATATCAATGAGCAAACCAATTTGTTTTCCTAAATCGTAAAACCATTTGGTCATTTCCAAGTATCCATTTCCACAAGCATATTCAAATTCATCATCAATAAAAATATCAATGGGCGAACCAATTTGTTTTCCTAAATAATATAACCATTTAGCAACTTCCAAATGTCCTTCTTGACAAGTCCATTTTCACAAATCGCTCCAAATGGATATTCATTCTCAGCATGAATATTAATCGGAGAATTCGATTCTACTCCTGAACAATATAACCATTTGGCAACTTCCAAATGATTATTTGTACAAGCTTGTACAAATGCATGTTCATTCTCGGCGTGAATATTAATAGGCGAATCAATTTGTTTTCCTGAATAATATAACCATTTGGCGACTTGTAAATGGCCATTCGCACAAGCTAATATAAATGCCAATTCATCATTACAATGAATATTAATTATAATATTTTGTGGTTGATTATATTTATGCAATAAGTATTTAGCTACTAATAAATGGTTATTCTCACACGCTAGTATAAAAATTATTTCTTCCTCTTTTAGTTTATTTGTTTTAAAATTTATTTCTGGTTTATCTAAACAAAATTTTTTAAGTGCAGTATACATTTTGTCATCCACAACTACTTCATGATAATATTTACTTACCAAAGATAATTGTTTAAAATCAATTAATGGATCCAGATAACCCAATATTTGGAATTCGATTTCAGTTACTGGAAATATATATTCCATTTCACTTATTATAATATATTTATGTTAACCATGTTATATAAATAACAAATCAATTTTAATTAATGTGATATTTAATTTTATCTATTATCGGCTCTCTAAAAAGTATGTTAAATCGTCAGCAAAGCTTACGATTTAACATATTTTTTAAAGACGCGAACCAATATTAATATAATATTTATTGTCCAAACTACATAACCATTCGGCTAATTTCAAATAATAATTGTCGCAAGTAACATTGTATTCATATTCATTACTATTCTGAATACGAATTAAGGAATTTGTTTCAATTCCTAAATTATGTAACCATTTGGAAATTTCTGAATGGTTACTCAAGCAAGTTTTTTAAATGATGATTCACTGGCAGCATAAATATCGATCGAAGAATTTAATTCAATAGCCAAATAGTATATCCATTTGGCAGTTTCCAAATGTCCTCTTTCACAAGCTAATCGAAATGCCAATTCACTATCAGCATGAATATTAATTGGAGAATTTAATTCAACCGCCAAATAATATAACCATTTGGCAATTTCCAAATGTCCATCTGAACAGACATATATAAATGTATATTCATTATCAGCATGAATATCAATGGGAGAATTAATTTTTTTTCCTAAATAATACAACCATTTGGCGATTTCCAAATGTCCCTCATGGCAAGCAGATCGAAATGCATATTCCTGATATGCATGAATATCAATAAGAGAATTCAATTCTACACCTAAATGATATAACCATTTGGCGATTTCCAAATGTCCCTCTTGACAAGCATATCTAAATGCAATTTCATTATTAGTATGAATATTAATTGGAGAATTCAATTCTGTTCCCAAATAATATAACCATTTGGCGATTTCCAAATGCCCTTTTTGGCAAGAATTTTCAAATGCAAATTCATTATCAGCATGAATATCAATAGGAGAATTCAATTCAGCTCCCAAATAATATAACCATTTGGCAATTTCTAAATATCCTTTATGACAAGCATACCTTAATGCAAATTCATTACCGGCATGAATATCAATAGGAGAATTCAATTTTACTCCTAAATTATGTAACCATTTAGCAACATTTATGTGGCCATTATAACAAGATGCCATAAATGCATTGTCATTATAAATATGAATATCAATTAGCGAATTCGATTCAAATCCCACATTATATAACCATAATGCGATATCCAAGTGTCCATTTCTACAAACGGTTCTAAATGCATCTTCATTATCAGCATGAATATCAATCATTGAATTCAATTTGATTCCTAATTGATACAACCATTTGGCAATTTCTAAATGTCCATATTCACAAGCCAAGTGACATACCTTTTCATTATCAGCGTGAATATCTATTGTAGTATATTTATGATACAAATATTTAGCCACCAATAAATAATTACATTGACATGCTTTTATAAAATTTTTTTCTTTTTTTTCCAAAATACATTTCGAATAAATTATTTTTTTTGATTTATCAGACGAAAATTTTTTTAATTCAATATATATTTTATCATTCACAACTACTTCATAATAATATTTACTCACCAAAGATAATTGTTTAAAATCAATTAATGGATCCAAATAACCCAATATTTGATACTCAATTTCGGCTATTGGAAATATATAATCCATTATAATTATTATATGTGCTAACTTGTGATAATATGGTATGATGTAAATATTAAATCAATTTTAATTAATTTAATGGATCATTGAATTTGTCGAATAATGTGCATAACCATTCGACAAGATCCAGATATCTATTTTGGCGAATATGTTCAAACTTCTGTTCATCGATGACATGAATATTAATAGGAGAATTGTTTTCTTTTTCTAAATGATACAACCACTTGGCAACTTCTAAATATCCATTTTTGCAAGCGTATTGAAATGCGAATTCGTCATCCAAATGAATATCAATGGGTGAATTTAATTCGATTCCTATTTGGTACAACCATTTAGCGACTTCTAGATGACCATTTGAACAAGCCAGTCCAAAAGCATATTCACTATCGGCATGAATGTCAATAGGTGAATTAATTTTTTTTCCCAAATGATACAACCATTTGGCAACACTTAAATGACCATTCTTACAAATATCACCAAATAGATATTCTATATGAATATCAATGGGTGAATTATATTTTTTTCCTAAATGATACAACCATCCAGCGACTTTTAAATGTCCATTTTCACAAGCTGATTTAAATGCATATTCATTATCATTATGAATATCAATAGGTGAATTATTTTTTTTTCCCAAATGATATAGGCACATAGCGACTTCTAAATGTCCATTTTCGCAAGCCGATTTAAATGCTTGATCGCTATCATTATGAATATCAATGATAGAATTATTGTTTTCTCCAATGTGATATAGCCACTCGACTAATTCCAAATAACCATTTGAACAAGCTTTTTTAAATATTTGTTCGTTATTGACATGAATATCAATTGGTGAATGATTTTTTTTTCCCAAACGATATAGCCATTTAGCGACTTCCAAATTTTCATTTTGGCAAGCATATTTGAATGCCAATTCACTATCGGCATGAATATTAACCGTGTCATATTTATGTAACAAATATTTTGCCACTAATAAATAATTATATTTACATGCTAACGCAAAATATATTTCTTCAGTTTCTTTTAATTTTATTATTGAAAAATTTATTATTGGTTTACTTAAATAAAATTGTTTGAGTGCTATATACACTTTATCATCCATAACAATTTCATGATAATATTTACTCACCAAAGATAATTGTATAAAATCAATTAGTGGATCTAAATAATTCAAAATATGACACTCAATTTCGGCTATTGGAAATATGTATTCCATATTAATTATATTTGTATTAATGATTTATTAATACAAATATAATGAGCATATACGAATTACAAATCAATTTTAAATCAGTATTTATTGCAAAGTACGTAACCAATTAGTGATTTCGGGATATTTGCGAGATTGTTTGGATAGCCATTTATTACAATTATGGACACTCGTGGGAGAATTAGTTTTTTTTCCCAAACAGTATAACCATTTAGCAACTTTCAGATGGCCATTTTCGCAAGTGTATCTAAATATAAATTCATATTCCCAGTGAATATCAATAGGTACATTGAATTCAATCGGCAAATTATATAACCATTTGGCCACTTCCAATTGCCCATTTTCACAAGCCAATTCAAATGCATCTTCGTAATCATATATTTGAATATTAATATTAAATTCTATTTCTAAACTGTGTAGCCATTTAGCAACTTCCAAATGACCATTTTGACAAGCGAATCGTAATGCATATCTATCATCGGCATTAATATTAATGTGTGAATTCAATTCAATTCCTAAAGAGTAT
>Ga0335394_10001797_pt1 | contig 24132 bp, 15 predicted proteins | sample MAT03_FD_205741 | JGI IMG/M metagenome (GOLD analysis project Ga0335394, IMG submission 205741) | Freshwater microbial communities from Lake Fryxell liftoff mats and glacier meltwater in Antarctica - MAT-03 (spades assembly) (version 2) ...
GGTTGCCGATTTTGTCCCGAATTCCGATCTTTGGTGATGCCGTTAGTTACCGCAACGACACTGGACGAAAATCGGAATTGGTGGTCTTCATCCGGCCAATCGTCATCAAGGACGCCAGCATCGAGACAGACATGAGCGAATACAAGCGCTACTTGCCGGATGGCAAATTCTTTCAGGAAGCCGAGCCGACAGTCAATCTGGATAATTCGGGTATTCCAGGACTTTCCAAACCGAAGGAATAGTCTTAGATGAGCCTGCTCCTCGATGCGCTGAAACGTGCGGAAGATGCCAAGCGCGCGAAAGCCGAGGCAGCAGCCGGCACCTCCCAGCCAATTGCCGATGGCAACAGCCCGCCGGCAGCGGAGTCTGCGCCACCTCACGCGTCACCAGTAGCAGCATCAGCCACGCCACCGCCAGCGCCAGCGCCTGTGAGCGCGGTCGCGCCAGCTGAAATTGCCAGCGATTCGCCCGAGCCGGGACCTTGGTTTCCGTTACTGTCGCTCGAAGTTGTGGAGTCGCGCGGTGTCGATCCGGTTTCACTTTCCGGACTCACGCCCGAATCTGCCCGCACGCCCTCCCCATCTGATGGCGCAGACGGTGGGACGCCCCCCATGGCCATGGAAGCGTTGTTGGCGAGTAAGCTCGGCGTCGCCGTTGCCAAACAAGCGCGTCAACTACCAGGCCAGAGCTCTGCGGCCACGGCGGCGTTTCGCGCCGCACGAACCGCAAGTGTGCCAGCCGGGCTAGTTTTGCCAGCAGCCGACATGCCGGCACTGGCCCTGTATGCGATTGAGAGCGACCTGCGCGCCGGAACGGCAGGGCCGCATGTCACCGCCGCGGCATCGACAAATCCGGCGCTGGACTCGTCAAATCGGGAGGCGATCAAGAACGCCTTTGCAGTCAAGCAATCGGTGAAGCCTGGCATAGGTTCAAAGGCCAAGTGGGCGCTACCCCTGATCGGGGTGCTGCTCGCTGGACTAGGCGCAGGTGGCTGGTATGTGTGGAATGAGATGAACCGCTTCGCACGGCCCGGGGTCGCACGCTCACCTGCGCCGACCCCAGCCGCGCTCGTGGCTTTGACACCCGCCCCGGCGGCGCTACCTCAAGCAGCACCGCAAGCCGCACCTGCGCAACCCGCACCTGTGCAAGCGGGCGCCGCCAACCAGCAAGCGTTGACCACCGCTGCCACAAAAACAGCTGCAACAGGCCCCGCTCCGGAAGTTGACGCACCGTTGCCACCGCTGCTGCCGCCACCGGCAACCCAAGTGCGTGAGGCGCGTGCGCCGACCATCGCGAAGGTCGAACCGATGACACCACGCGAGGCCATTGCGCGTCGCATCGAAGCCCTGCCTGCTAGCGGTGCAGACGCCACCACTAGAGTCAAACTGGCACTTGCGAAGCCAACGAGCGCTCCGCAAATCAGCCCTGCACTGAGCGCTGGCTACGCCGCGCTTGCCGCTGGCGACTATGCGTTGGCCAAACGCAGGTACGCGGAAGCGATTTCCGCCAACGCCAACAGCGCGGATGCTCACTTAGGCTTTGCCACCGCCGCGGCGCGTGACGGTGAATCTGCCGACTTCGCGCTCGCTATCCGTCACTACCAACGCGTGCTCGAAATTGACCCCCGAAATTCAACGGCGAGTGCGGCGTTGATTGTCTTGGGTGGCGGCCCCGGCGCAGCAAGCAGCGGTGCGCCGCGATCTGTTGCGGCACAAGAGGCGGCGCTGAGAATGCTTGTCAGTCAAGACCCGAGTGCGGCAAATGCGCATTTTCTGCTTGGCAACCTTTTCGCGGAGAATCGTCGCTGGCGCGAAGCGCAACAGGCGTTTTTTGAAGCCGCACGTCTGCAGCCGCAAAACGCCGATTACAGCTATAACCTTGCGGTAAGCCTCGATCACCTCGGGCAAGGTGCGGCGGCGGCAGATTTCTACAAACGGGCGCGCGCGGCAACCAGCAAAGGTCAATTTGACACGGCGGCCGTCGACCGTCGAATTGCTGCGCTTTCCAGCAAGCCGAACGCAACCAACAGCGGGGGCACCGGCAGTCGCTAGCGCGGCACCTTCAGCGGCCACTCCGCGACATCCGTGATTGCTACAATCACCCAATCACGACCGCCTTTCCACCAGGAACCGAGCTTTGCTTTCCACACCTAAATTTGTCGAAATTAATCAGATGAGTGCGCCAATCTCCCAGTTGCCGCTCGGACAATCGCTGCTGGCGCGCGGCGTCATTTCGCAAGATCAGCTCAACATCGCCCTTACCGAACAGCGCAAGACCAAGGCGCCACTGGGCAAGATGCTGGTGACGCTCGGGTTTGTCACCGAAGCAACCATTCGCGACACGCTGTCGGAGAGCCTCGGGCAGGTGGCCGTCGATCTGTCAAACACCATCATCGACCACGAAGCGCTGTCGATGGTGCCAAAAGATATCGCCAAGCGATACCAAGTATTGCCAGTCGACTTTGACCGCACCTCACGCAAACTCATGCTGGCGGTTGCAGACCCGACCAATGTGGTGGCCATCGACCAGATTCGCGCGCTGATCCGCGAAGACGTACGCATTGAGCAGGTGCTGGCGCGCGAATCCGATATCGCCATCGCCATCGAACAGCACTACGGATTCGAGTTGTCGATCGACGGCATCTTGAATGAAATCGAGACCGGCGAAATCGACTATCAAAGCCTTGCGACCGACTTTGACGAATACAGCCAGCCGGTGGTTCGTCTGGTCGACGCGCTGCTGGCAGATGCGGTGAAGCGCAACGCGTCCGATATCCACTTCGAGCCGGAGCAGGGATTTCTGCGCATCCGCTACCGCATTGACGGCGTACTTCGCCAAATCCGCTCGCTGCACAAGAATTACTGGAGCGCCATGGTGGTGCGCCTCAAGGTCATCTCCGGCATGAACATCGCCGAAACACGCGCACCTCAGGACGGACGCATCTCACTGACCCTGTCCGGCCGCTCGGTTGATTTTCGTGTTGCCGCGCAGCCAACCACGCATGGCGAGAATATCGTGCTGCGTATTCTCGACCGGCAAAAGGGCATCGTGCCGCTTGAAGATCTGGGCCTGCAGGAGGATGAGCTCAAGATGTTGCGCCTCATGATGGCGCGCCCCGAAGGCATCATTCTGGTTACCGGGCCAACCGGCTCGGGCAAGACCACCACGCTCTATTCGATTTTGAATCATGTCAATACCGAAGCCGTCAATATCATGACGCTGGAAGACCCGGTCGAGTATCCGATGGCGATGATTCGCCAGACCTCGGTCAATGAAATGGCGAAGCTTGATTTCGCCAGCGGCATTCGTTCAATGATGCGTCAGGATCCGGACGTGATTTTGGTCGGTGAGATTCGCGATCAGGATACGGCAGAAATGGCGTTCCGCGCCGCGATGACCGGCCATCAGGTGTACTCAACGCTTCACACCAATTCAGCGATCGGTGCCATCCCGCGCCTGCAAGATCTCGGTGTGCTGCCCGACATCATGTCCGGCAATATTATCGGCGTGGTTGCACAGCGCCTCATCCGGCGATTGTGCGGAAAATGCAAGCAGCCGTTTTACCCGGAAGACGACGGGACTCGTCGTATTCTGGGTGTTGATGGCGATTGGAAGGGGCAGATTTTTAATCACGTGGGTTGTGACGCGTGCGACAACACCGGTTACAAGGGACGCATTGCGATCATGGAGCTGTTCCGCATGGACGGCGAGATTGACGAACTGATCGCTCGACGTGCGACCGGCCGTGAAATCCGCGAAGCGGCGCGCAAGCGCGGCTTCCGGACGCTTGCTGAGGATGCCATCAACCGCGTTCTGCTCGGCGACACGGATCTCGACGAGATCTCGCGCATCGTTGACCTCACCGACCGTATCGACTAGGCGCGCGGCATATGGCAACGTTCAGCTATCGGGCAATTGATCAAGAGGGCCAGATACAAACCGGCAACATCGATGCCGCAAACGCGATCGATCTCGAGTTGCGTCTCAAGCGCATGGAGATGGACCTGATCCGCTTTGAGTCCATCAAGAAATCCGCACTATCTCGTGCTCGACGAATCTCCCGCAAGGAGCTCATCACATTTTGCTTCCACATGGATCAGCTGTTGCGGGCGGGCGTTCCGATTATCGAGACGCTGTGTGATCTGCGCGACACCCTGGAAGATCCTTCATTCAAGCAAATCGTGGCAAGCTTGGTGGAAGACATTGAGGGTGGTCTGAAACTTTCCGAGGCAATGGCAAATCATCCGCAGGCGTTTGACACGGTGTTCGTGGCGCTGGTGCAGACCGGAGAGCGCGCCGGACAATTGCCCGAAGTATTGACGCAGCTGACTGAAAACCTGAAGTGGCAGGATGAACTCGCGGCGCAGGTCAAGAAAGCCATGATGTATCCGATCTTTGCTGGTGCCGTGATCACCGGCGTGGTGTTCGCGCTGATGATTTTTCTGGTGCCGCAACTGGCCATCACGATGAAGGCGTTGACGCCGAATCCACCAAAAGCGACCTTGGCGCTGATCGCGGTGTCGGCCTTTATGAAACAATTCTGGTACCTGTGTCTCGGCTTGCCCCTTATCAGTGGCGTCACCCTGTTCGTGCTCGCCAAGACCAATGAAGAAGTGCGCTACAAGATTGACGCCCTGAGTTTGAAGCTGCCGATCATGGGGCCGTTGATCCAAAAGATTATTCTGGCGCGCTTTTCGACCTACTTCGCGCTGATGTACAAGTCCGGGCTCGGCGTTCTAGATTGCATCCAGATTTCCGAAAAGATTGTCGGCAACCGGGTGCTTGAGGAAGGTTTGAAGCGGGTCGGGCGCGACATCAACGACGGCACCGGGATTACCCAGGCTTTCCAGAATGCCCGGCTGTTTCCACCGCTGGTATTGCGCATGCTGAAAGTGGGTGAATCTACGGGTGGCCTCGATACGGCGTTGCTGAACGTAAGCTACTTTTACAACCGCGAGGTCAAGGAGACGATGTCGAAGTTGCAGGAGTTGATTCAGCCGGTACTTACGGTCGTTCTTGGCGGCATCCTGATCGGCATCCTGATGACGATTTTCTTGCCGATGTATGACGTCATCGCCAAAACCGCAATCCGCTAGGAATTCGCGTGCCTAAGCATTTCTTGTACCTTACCAACGACAAGCTGGTCTCCCTGGTCATCAAGGGTGCCGAATTGGTCGAGCGCGAAAACTTTGTCGTCGCGGACGTGCCAACGCCCGAGTTTGAATCGCATATCGATAGGCTGGCCGCCGTTCCGACCTACCTCATCACCGATCTGATCGAAGAAGATTTCCGTCTTGATGCCATTCCACATCTGCGCGGCAGCGATCAGGAGGCGGTGCTCGATCGCAAGCTCGGGCAGATTTATCGCTCATCGCCCTATCGCCACGCCATTGTGCAGGGGCGCGAAGACGAGGGGCGGCGCGACGACCGCGTGTTTTTGCATGCGGTGACCAATGCCGATCTACTCAAGCCGCTGATAGCGGTACTGGAACGGCATCGCGTCCCGCTTGAGGGCATTTATTCGTCGGCGGTGTTGTCGAGCCGCTTTCTCAAAGAGCTCGATATCGCATTTCCGCACACGATGCTGGTGACCATCATTCCGGATTTCGGTTTGCGGCAGACCTACTTCAAAGATAAACAGGTCAAGTTCAGCCGCCTGACGCCGATTGTGTATGACGAATCACGATCCGTAGGCGAATTGATTGCTGCAGAAACCAGCCGCACCTGGCAATACTTGGACAGCCTGCGCTACTTTGCAGAGACCGACTCGCTGGAAGTCTGCATGCTCGCACACGAGCGTGACCGGGCAATGTTACAAGAAGCCACCCGCACCTACCCGATGTTGCGTTATCGTTTCCTTGACATCAACGAGGTCGCCGCCAAGCTCAACATTTCACCCGCGCCGACGTCATCGCACGCTGAAGAAATTCTGTGCCACCTGTATTCGCGCAGCAGATTAGAAAACCATTTCGCGGCGCCCGCTGACAGCCGTTTCGCCTCGTATCGCCGTGCGCGTCTTGCGATCTTCGGTGTCACGGCGGCAATATTGGCGGCCGGCGCGGCTGGTGCCGCGTTCAATTTGTACCACGCCACACAAATCACCCAAGAAATCGAGCAGCGCAGTCGCCGCGAGGGGACTCTGCAAGCCGAGTATCAAGCCGTCGTGAATTCAATGAGCACGCAGGAGATGGCAACCGACACCGTCCGTGACACGAGTACGTTCTTTAACTCACAGATACGGCCCTCGCCGGCAGCGCCGACATTCATGCTCACCGATATCGCGAAAGTGCTGGACGATTTTCCGAAGGTGCGCGTCAACCAGATTATTTGGGCGACGCATAACGACCCGGCGTTCGTGCCGCAGGTACCATTGGGGATGGCCGCCGCGGCGCCCAACCTGAGCGGTACCCGACAGGTCACGTCCGAATCGAAGGCTGCCGCTGCCGCTCCGGTGCCTGCAGTTTCACCGGCAGATACTGCAGACCCGCCACTATCTGGCAACAAATATCATATTGCCGTCCTCGATGCAGCGATCCAACCATTCAACGGCGAAGTCCGTAGCGTTCTGGCGGAGATCGAGCGACTTGTGAAGGCGCTGCAGATCAACCCCGAGCTCAAGGTCAAAGTGACAAGAATGCCGGTCGATCCCGGCCCGCTGGCGAGCCTCAAGGTGATTGATCGCGCTGCCGTCACCGCAACACAGGCCGGATTCGCCATTCACATTGCGCGAAAGGTTCCAGGCACATGAGCGTGATGACCAAAGAAGGCTTGAGCGCGCTGAAGTTTGCCTATCTGGTGCTCGGTGCGGGCATCGCTGTGACGGTCTTTCTGGTCGGCGGAAGCTATTTTTTCTGGCAGTCCGAGAAGGGCAGTAATGTTCAGGCGCAGCGTCGCCTCAACGATGCACAATCGCGACTGGCAAGCGCCAAGCAGCAGCGCGATGATCTGCGTAATTCGGAAGACACCTACAAGGCGCTCGTTGCGAGGGGCATGTTCGTGCCTGAATCGCGGCTTGATTTTCTCGATGCGATGGAGACCCTCAAGCAGCGACACGGCATCACCGCCCTTGAGTACGAGCTCGGCGCACAGCGCCCGCTGAAGCTGGCCGGCGGCACAACCATCACTGCAGTCGATGCGATGGGCAGCAGGCTGCGGGTCAAGGCGAGTGCGATTCATGATGGCGACATGCTCGCTTTCATCGATGAGTTTTCACGCATGCAGCGCGGCCTGTTTCCCGCTGAACGCTGTGCTCTGACACGCAACCAGCGCGCGATCACCGCTGCGGCTGCGGTGGTCGTGGCACCGCCAGACGGCGGCCAAGCTGGTGACAATGCCGGCGACGAGGCCGCCGCGCCGGCGCTGGTATCGGCCATTGACGCTGACTGTTCGTTTGAATGGATCACGCTGGTCGACAAACGCGCCACGCCGGCGGCATCTGCGGGCACGCGCCCTGCGCAACCGGCAAAGGCACGCTGATGCAAACCATCACTTTCATCTTCTTGTCGCTGATCGCCACACTGACCATCGCGCAGACACCTGCGACCAAGACGCCGCCGCCGGACACCGCTGCAGCCGACAAGGCGTACACGCCGGATCCGGTGTCCACCACCTATCGTCCGCTGACCGGACGGCTGTTTTTTTCCGATATTGAACGCGAGCGCCTCGATAAGGCGCGTCGGGATGGCGTGCAGATTGTTGACGGCGAAGTGGTCGCGCGCTCCCCGCAACTGAATGGCTTCGTAAAGCACAGCGACGGCCGCACGACGTACTGGGTCGATGGCGGACAACGCAGCGTCACCCCTACATCCAAAAAATTTGACGTTGCATCGGGCATGACCGGGCCTGAGCCGAGCGTCATGTTTAAGCCCTCGGCTCCACCGATGATTAGGCCGGCCACCCCTACGGGCAGGACAACCAAGCCAGCGCGTACGCCGCCGCGTAAAGCGGTTGAGCCGGTAACGAAACAACCATGACGAGCAAACTTACAAAGTCTTTTGCTGGCGGGTTTTTCCAAGCACTTTTGCTTGTAAATGCCCGCCAATAGGGGACTTTGAATGTTCGCGCACGCTCGTCGACATACGATCGTCCACCGCTCGCTCGGTCGTCAGCGCGGCGTGATCTTGTTGTTGATTGTGTTGTCGATGCTGGCGATTGGGGGGGTCGTTTTTCTAGCCGCCGTTGGCAAAGGCGCCGGCGAACGCGCGCAGACACAATTGGTAGGCGGCGCACAAGTTCTTGCGGCGGCAAAGCAAGCGCTCATTGGATACGCGGTGTCAAGAATTCTGCCCGTCACTAACGGGCGTCTTGGAAGGCTACCGCAACCGGACACCCTTACCGATGGCAACTACGATGGGAGTTCAGACAGCGCCTCGTGCTTGGACGCTAACGCAGTCAACGGTATGCCTGCTTTAGCGTCTGCTGCTGCTCAGGTTGCCAACTTGCGCTGCGTAGGACGACTACCTTGGAGCGGTCTTGGGCTGCCGATTGATGGGGCGATTGATCGCGACGTACTCGGTATTGTCCCGTGGTACGCCGTTAGCCCAAATTTTGCTGACCCCACAGCGAGTGCTGGAGAATGTGTAACGATCCTGAACGCTGTCACGATGGCGGGCTCCCCAACAATGTTCAGTTGCCCGATATCAGCCGGACCTGCATGGCCTTGGATGAAGGTATGCGATAGCACAGGAAGAATCCTAAGCCCTCGGGTTGCGTTCGTCCTTATATTACCCGGCGAGGCGATCTCAACAACCGGCCGCACACAGCAGCGGACGACGACTGCAACCGCCACCAATCCAAACGGCTATGGAAATCCGCGCGACTTTCTTGACGCGTTACCAACGCCTGCTGGTTGGTCTTCGCTGGCCCCAAGCGAGCGCTGCAATTCGTTCGACAATGCTAATCTGACGGGCGAGTTCATCATTGCCGACCGATCGTCGGTGTTTAACGATCAGGTTATCTACGTCACCGTCGACGAACTCATGATTGAAATCGAGAAGCGCGTGGCAAGCGAAGTTCGGGAGTCACTAGCGAGCCTGCGCCAATTGATCGGCACAACGTATCCGGTCAATGGTGTGTTTAACGGCTCGCTGCCATGGCTAGTGCCAGTCGCTATTCCGACAGACCCCTTGAACACGTTCGTGGCGAGCGCGGGGACCTCTGCCGGGCTGGTACCGTTTCACGTAGGCGGGACCAAATTTCGGACTGAAGTTGAGTGGTCCATCACAGGTGCGGACGCATTTTCTGCCGCAACATCGCAACCGACCTTCAATTGCACGGTGGCCGGCTTCGGCCCGCGCGAATGCCGACTTCGAGCAAACGCAACTACGCCGATTTCGAGGAGCGTTAACGCTGCGGACTTGGCACCCTACAAATCGTCGTCAGACACAACGACGGATGTTCAATGTTTGTGGGATACCGCATCACCAGAAAATAGAGCCGTGTGTGACACAGTGCCGCTAGAAACATCAATTTTGCTATCGCCCTACTTTATCCAGCATCGCGGTTGCTGCACCGGTCCATACACCAACTACGGGAACGTAATGGGCTTCCGAGCTCGCACTGTCACGTTAGACATAAATGTGACGGCGGGCGCGGTCCGATATCGCGAAGCGTCGAGTACAAATCATATCCGACGACGCGTTGTGGCGTCGAGTGTCGGCGCAATGCAACTCGCAATGGAAGATCGCTGGACGCCGCTTGGTGGTTTGATTGTCCTGACGTCTGCGCTCTCGCCTCTTACTGGAACAGGATCGGCGGCGAGCGCCGTCAACGATACTGTCTCCGAATTGCGGCGCTATCCTGTTTTGCCTACTTGGTATTCAGCTCAGCAATGGTACCAGCAGATGTATGCTGCGATCTCGACAGATTCAGTTCCCTCTAGCGGCACCAGCCCAGCTTGCTCGTCCAACTGCCTGATATCGGGGAGTCGAACAAATATAGACGTCGTTGTTGTTTCGGCTGGAGCCCCCTTAGTCACGCAGACTAGGTACACTGGTGCGCCTACAATTGGGAGCTTTGTTGAGACGCCGAACAGTTTGGTTGCACCAGCAGCGCCGTTAGCAAGCCGAACGTTTGCAAGTTCGGGCCAACCGCGAACAGCAACCTATGCTGATTTAGTCGTGACGCTACCTAGATGAAGGAGATCCGCATGCAATCGGGCAGGTCATTTGGATTCTCGCTCATCGAGATTGCTGTGGTGTTGGTCATCCTCGCCATACTCATTACGGCGGTGGGTATCCCGCTTGCCACGCAGCTCGACCAGCAGCGCACAGTCGAAACCCAAAAACAGCTCGAGAACATCAAGGAAGCTCTCTACGGATTTGCAATGGCGAACGGACGGCTTCCTTGCCCGGCGGCTTTGGCCGGCACTAGCGGCGTGGAAGACGGTGCGCCTTTTACCGGCGTCTGCAATACTTACTCAGGCTTAGTTCCGGCTGCCACGCTTGGACTTTCACCGCTTGACTCCAGCGGTCTTTTGGTGGACGCGTGGGGCCTCACGCAAAACAGAATCCGATATGCTGTACCCAACAGAGATATTGTCGCGGCAACGGTCACAGCAGTACCCGCGTGCGCGCTAAGCGCCAAAGCGCTGACCCGAACGGACGGCATCAAGACTGCCACCATGAGTTGTCTTGCTGATACAAATGCCGCCGTTAACCTCCTGACAGTAACTGCGACTACGGTCACGAACGCGGCCGCAGGGTGTACTCCAGCGAACTTGTCTTTAAAGGCCCCATTCGTAATTTTTTCGTTAGGCAAGAATGCGGCGACCGCGACCGGCGGCACTGGTGCGGACGAAGCCCAAAACATCTTGCCAGCTGCGACGACGTTTGTTTCTCATACGCAGACTCCCGCAGGTAATTGCGCCGGCGAATTCGACGACATCGTCACCTGGGGCTCGTTGAATACGCTGTTCGCCCGAATGGTGCAGGCGGGCAAGCTGCCGTGAGCGCGACGCCAATCAACTCGAACATGGATGACACCCCGACCAACACGACGCACCGCGTAGTGCGAGCGCTGCGCTGGACGCGCGTGATGCTTCACGTTGGGTGGTGCTTGGTGATGACCACGCTGATTTATCCGCGTGTGGGCCAGCGCGCGCGCGCGCGACTAACGCAACAATGGTCGCAGACGTTGCTGCGCATTCTCAACATCGGCTTGTCTGTCCATGGGGCGCGCCCGGCTATCGATACGCCGAAGCTGTTCGTGGTGGCAAACCATGTGTCGTGGCTTGACATCTTCGTCATCAACGCCGCGCAGCCATCGCGCTTTGTCGCCAAGTCTGAGATTCGCGACTGGCCCATTGTGGGCGCGCTAGCGATGCACGCCGGGAGTATTTTTGTCCAGCGCGCCAAACGCAGCGACACCGCTCGCATCAATCGCGAGATTCACGACGTCTGGGAGTGCGGCGATACGATCGCCGTGTTTCCGGAAGGCACCACCACGGCGGGTGATCGTATTTTGAAGTTTCACACCTCTTTGTTTGAGCCGGCCGTGGTCAATGCCGTCACGCTGGCACCTGCGGCCATTCGCTATCGCAGTGAGAACGGTGAGGCCAACGACGCGGTGCTGTTTGTCGGTGACACCACCTTCGGTGAATCGTTGGGCACCATCATCGGGCAACGGCGAATGATTGCCGAAATTACCTTCGCCCCACCAGTCGACACCACGTCAATGACGCGGCGCGATGCGGCACTTGCCGCTGAGAATGCCATCGCCGCGATACTTGATGTGCCGAAGCCGCATGCACACCAACGTTTCGGCGACGGTGCCGTGCCATTGGCCGCCCAAGCGGCAGAGTGATTAGCGTTAGCTAGTCGCGCCTCGGTGTAGCGGGATCGATCGTTTTTTTCGCGTCCAGCGAGGGCTGCTGAAAGCGTTTGCCGTCACCGAGCCTCACCGCGGTGAGCGCGCCGCCCCAGATACATCCGGTGTCGAGCATCACGGTCTCACCATGGTCGAGAAATCCCAGCGCCGACCAATGCCCGGCGAACAGTGTGCGCTTCGCGCGGCGCACCGTCGGCAATTGAAACCAAGCGTGCTGCTCGGCTGGTATCTCGGCCAGACCCGCTTTGAACTTCAACACGTGTTTGCCGTCACTGGTGAGTGTTCGCATGCGCGTCATGGTGTTAATCACAAAACGCAGCCGCGCCACGCCACTCAAATCGTCACACCACGCCAGCGGCTCGTTGCCGTACATACCCGCCAGCAGCGCCCGGTAGTCGCTGCCCCGCAGCGCCGACTCCACCTCACGTGCGAGGCCCTGCGCCTGCCGCCACGACCACTGCGGCATGAGCCCGGCGTGGACCATGGCAAAGGCGCCATCGACGTGCAGTAGTGATTGATGACGAAGCCAATCGAGTAGCGATTCACGATCGGGAGCGGCAAGAATTGGGTCGAGCGTATCCAGCTTCGATTGCTTGGCAAACCCTTCGGCTACCGCCAACAAGTGCAGATCGTGATTCCCCAGCACTACTGCGGCCGAAGACCCAAGTGAGCGGATGAAACGCAGACACTGCAGCGAACCATCACCTCGATTGACCAGATCACCGACAAACCACAAGCGATCGTGGGCGCGACGAAACTTGACGCGCGCCAACAGCGCTTCCAAGGTGGTAAAGCAGCCCTGCAGGTCGCCGATCACGTAAGTATTCATGCAGCCCGCAGCTTACCAGTGGCGATGCCCACAAAAAAGGGCGGAAGATCCGCCCTTTGATTTGCTGAACACATCGTGGCTCGGCTTACTTATTCAGTGCAACCATGTAGTCGACCGCAGACTTGACGTCCGCATCCGACAACGACGCATTGCCGCCCTTGGCCGGCATCACGCCGTTCTTGCCCTGAAAGCCCAGCACGGCGTGCTTGTACAACGTGTCTTTGCCCTGCGCGATTCTTGGCGCCCAACCTGCTTTGTCGCCACTCTTTGGGGCACCCGCGATGCCGGCGGAATGGCACACCGAGCAGGCCGTCTTGTAGAGTGCCTCACCGCCGGACGCCTTGGCAGCGGCGGCAGGGATGGCGGCGGGGATGGCCATCGCAGCCATCGCAGCCATCGGCACGGCGGCGGCGGCCGGTGCGGCCACCGCAGCAACCGCTGGCACCCCGCCCATGCCGGCATCCACTGCAATCGTCACCACAGATCTGATCCGTTCGTTGACCGCAGCGTCCGATTTTGACGTCTCATCGCCCGTGCCCAACGACCAAGTGCCGATCGCAAACTGGGCGACCAGCATAATGCCAACCACGAGGGCAATTGCGCCGACGAAAACAATCACCGCCAACTTGACGGGGTTGCTGGCCTGGGTTTCTTCAGTCGGGTCCGGTTGATGCTCGCTCATTTTCAGCCTCGATAATCACGTGTTGTCCGCATTATATCTTTCGTTAGCGCAGCGCTCAATTACGGGCTTAAGTGGGCTGCATTGGCTGGCGACCGCAGCGGCTCCACAGACCACCAGAGCGCGCAATCAAAATGGTAAACTTGCCGCAAGCGCCCGTAGCTCAGATGGATAGAGTGCTACCCTCCGAAGGTAGAAGTCGCACGTTCGAATCGTGTCGGGCGCGCCAAATTCAAAGTCCAGTATTCATGCGCTGTTTCAGGCAAAAATGCCCTGCAATGTCCATGGATGCTGGTTTTTTCCGATGGGAGCCGCCATTGAGCCTTCGAAAATTTTGCGCACAATCACAACGCGGCCGCTGCAGATGCCATGCTTGATACGTTTGACGCGTCAGCTTGACGAATCACCGTTGCAAGCGCAGCTTTCTCGTATCGCCAACGATCTCGCCAACAAAAACAAACGGTCTAGTCAATGAGTGATTTCTCTCGCGGGTTTAAGGACATGGTAAAGCGGCTGGCGGGTTTTACGCTATTGATCTCACTGGCAACAATGCTCGGCGGATGCGGTAGCGGTGCGGTATCGAGCTCCTCGCTACCCGATACCGGCCCTGCTACGTTGGTGTTGACCTTGACCGAAGTAAATAGCGCGGCGGCACGGACTGGCATCGCCTTCGGCAGCCCGGCCAAGGTAAACGCAACGTTCAGGACTTCACGCGGCAACCCGATCGTTGGTGCGGTCATCGCTTTTTCGACTGCTTCAACGTTCGGCGTCTTCGATCCCTCTACCGGCACCGCCCTCACCGATGCGACTGGCGTTGCCTCGGTCACGCTCAATTCATCAACCGCATCAGGTGCAGCTACCGTCACTGCAAGCGGTCAAACGACCATTTCCGGTGCGACCGCGCCGACCACCTACACGGCGTCCGTGTCCTACACGGCCGGTGCGCTGGCGCCACCCGCATCGCCGCCGACCTTTGTGCTGACCTTGACCGACCCGACCAGCAATGCGCTACGCACGTCGGTTTCGCCGCAGAATCCGGCGAGGGTCAATGCAACCTTCAGGACCGGCAGCGGTGCAGCCGTTTCCGGCGCCGTGGTCAGCTTCACCACCACTGCCACCATCGGCACTTTCATTCCTGCCAATGGCACCGCCGTCACCGATTCAAACGGTGTCGCGTCGGTGCTGCTATATCCGTCCTCCGCGTCGGGAGGCGCGTCGGTCACGGCAGCGAGTCAGACGGTGCTGCCCGGTGCGACAGCAGCCACCAGTGTTACCGCTTCCGTTGCTTACACATCAACCGCCGCACCGGCCATCGTCATCGCGCTCACCGACCCGGTCTCTGGTGCCGCCCGCACTTCCATCAGCTCGGGCAACCCGGCAAGGGTAACCGCCACGCTACGACAAACCTCCGGTGCGCCATCGGTCGGTACGGTGGTTACGTTCACCACGGATGCGTTGCTGGCTGTGTTTTCGCCGGCGAACGGCACTGCGCTAACCGATACTAACGGCGTGGCGAGCGTCCTGCTAAGCGCGGCCAGCCTCACTGCATCCGGCGCCACCGTCGCCACGGCGTCAGCACAAATCGGCAGCGGCACCGGTGGCGCACCGGCAGCCGCATCGGTTGGATATGTGGTCGGTGCGGCGAACGTTTCGATCGGGCCGGTGAACATTCAAACGCCGGTCCTCTCGGCGTTCGGCACCACCGGGCTTTCCGTTACTGTGTTTGCGGCTGGCGTTCCGTCTACGACACCGCTGACAGTGAACTTCACTTCCGCCTGCGCGGCGAATGGTCGGGCCGCGTTGACGGCGTCCTCCGTCACCATTAACGGCACTGCCAGCGCGACCTATCGAGATATTGGCTGCGGATCGACTGACACCGTCACCGCGACTGTCAGCGGGCTTGCGCTGTCGGCGACAGGAACGATTTCGGTAAGCGCGCCGACGGTGGGGTCGATTCAGTTTGTTTCTGCGCGTCCAACTTCGATTTCCCTGCGAGGCACGGGCGGAGTTAGTCGCCAAGAAACCTCACTTGTCACGTTCCGGGTAGTCGATATCGCCGGCAATCCGGTAGGTGGCCGAAGGGTAGATTTTGCCTTGAACACGACCGCTGGCGGTATCACTCTAACTCCGGCATTCGCCACTTCTGACGCCGCGACGGGAATCGTCGTAACCAACGTGCAATCTGGCAGCGTGAGCACGCCGGTGCGCGTTACCGCGAGCACGTTGTCGGGCACGCAAACGCTCTCCACCCAATCGGATCAGTTGACGATTTCGACGGGCGTGCCCTCGCAAGGCGGATTTTCCCTATCGGTTTCCACGTTCAATATCGAAGGCGGCGACATCGACGGCATCACCACGCAAGTCACGGCTAGATTGGCCGATCGGTTTAGCAATCCGGTTCCCGATGGCACCACGGTCAATTTCATTGCCTCGGGCGGATCAATCATTAGCTCTTGCACCACCACTGCCGGTGCCTGTTCATCTACGCTGACCAGCCAGAATTTCCGCCCAACGAACGGTCGCGTTGCCATTCTGGCGTACGCGATTGGCGAGGAATCGTTTACGGATCGCAACGGCAATGGCTGGTTCGACATCTCGCCGGTCAGCGAGCTGGTTGATCAGAATGGCAATTCAACCGACTTGGGTGAGGCCTTCCTAGATCCGAAAGAAACTCGCGACGCAGGCGGCAACAGGATTTACGTAGCGGGCGAGCCCTTCATCGACTTCAACAACGACGGCCGACGCGACGGCCCAGACGGCAAGTTCAACGGCGTGAGCTGTGACGATAGTGATCCCCTCCGTGCCCCCCCCCGCAGCGCGCCAAACTCATGCGGCATAGATAAGAGTGTTCATGTCCGAGGCAATACCGTCGTCGTATTCTCGGGCTCTGTTGCCAAGGTTACGGCTGACGTACCAAACGTCGCGTTCACGGCGTGCACTACCGTTGCGGGCGTGACAACGCAACAAAGAACGGTCACCTTTACTATCCGCGACACTAATGACAACGTAATGCCGGCCGGAACAACGGTTTCTTTCGAGACGTCGAACGGAGCTATCGTGGATTCAAGAGGCTTTCGCCTTGCTTCTACGGCAAACCTTACTGTGCCGAATTCAGCGGCAGGGTTGAGTGAATCGCCAGTTGCAAACGGCGTTCGAACGTTTCCTGTATTGATCGAGAACACGGCGTCAGCAAGTGCCGCTCCTGGGCCGTTTACTTGCTTTAACACGACACCTTCTGGCGTGCTAACGGCAACGGTGAAGACACCAAGCGGCCGCACAACGACCTTCTCGATACCGGTAACGGACTAACGATCTGAGGCCCTCGGCGAGATAGCTGCCAGCGCGAGCCGCAAAAAAAAAGCCGCAACTGTGCGGCTTTTTCATTTCAACTTCCAGCGCTAAGCCGACTTTCGCCCAGCCACATCAGCAATCGACTTCAGCTTCGGCCGCACCTGCGCCACATACTCCGGCACCCAGCGCTTTAGGTCGCGCCGCACGTCAGAGTCTTCCGGCAGCTTGTCCTGATTCAACCATGCACTCAGACTGTCGAGTAGCTCCACGGTCACTTCTCGCGCTTTGGCTACACGCAGTTTCGGGTGCGGCGTGGCGCGCGTATGCTCGTCGTCGGCGAGCAATTCTTCAAAGAGTTTTTCACCAGGGCGCAGCCCGGTGTAGATAACTTTGATTTCTTCGTCCGTCGCTTCGGACAGGCGGATCATGTCGTGGGCAAGATCAACGATACGGATCGGCTCACCCATGTCCATCACAAAAATCTCACCACCAAGGCCCATCGAGCCGGCCTGCAGCACCAGCTGCGCCGCCTCGGGGATCGACATAAAGTAGCGCACCATTTCCGGATGCGTCACGGTGACCGGACCGCCCTTGGCAATCTGCTCTTCAAAGCGCGCAATCACGCTACCGGCACTGCCTAGCACGTTGCCGAAGCGCACCATTTCAAACCGCGTGCCCCCCGTATGTTGCAACGCCTGACAGACCATTTCGGAGAGCCGCTTGGTGGCGCCCATCACGTTGGTCGGGTTGACCGCTTTGTCGGTCGAGATCAGCACGAATTTCTTGACGTTGTATTCGATCGCTGCGCGCGCCAGCACCAGCGTGCCAAGCACGTTGTTTTGGACCGCCTCCCAGGCGTTGCTTTCTTCCATCAATGGCACGTGCTTATAGGCGGCGGCATGGAAGACAATCGACGGCGAGTACTGATGCATCGCTTGGTTGACGCGTCGCACGTTCTTCACGTCGCCGATCACACTGGCAATCGGCAGGTTCTCAAACTCGTCGCGCAGCGATTGCTCGATTTTGTACTGCGCGTACTCGTTTTGCTCAAACAGCACCATCATCGATGGCTGGTAGGCGGCGATCTGGCGACACAACTCAGAGCCGATGGATCCGCCGGCACCCGTCACCATGACGACCTTGTTGGACAGTAGATCGTGCAAACCGACATCGTCGAGCGTGACCGGCTCGCGCTTGACCAAGTCTTCAAACGACAAGCGGCGGACCTTTGGCGTCGGCGTCTTGCCGGGAATGCTCACCGCTTGCGGCAGTTCGCCAAACTTCGGCACCGTCATCACGGTCACCCGCGCGCGGTTGCAAATTTCAATGATCTGGCGACGCTTCTGGTATGCCACTGACGGCATGGCGATGATGACGTGTTTAACTTTCAACGTGCGGGCAATCCGTGGCAACTCATCGAGCGCGCCCATTACCCGCACACCGTGAATCAGCCGGTTGCGCTTATTTAGATCATCGTCAAGCAAGCCGATCACACGCCAATCGCGGCTACGCAACAGCTCCTTGAGCAATCCGACCGCAGCGTCGCCCGCACCCAAAATAATGACCGGTGCACCCTGATCATCAGACTTGCCGTACAACATCCACTCTTTCCACGACCGGTAACTGATGCGGCTTCCCGCCATGAGAACCATGAGCAATAGCGCTTGGACAAAAAAGTGCGGGAACACAAAGTTGCGCATCCAATCGCCCGCCCACAGCGTGGCGGCGACGGCAAGCGTACCAGCGACAACGGTTGCGACAATGCGCTGGACATCGGGCAGGCTGGCATAACGCCACAAGCCCTGATACATGCCAAAGATGGTTGCCACAATCGCCTGCACGGGGACCGCGACCAGCAGCACTTGGAGTGCGGTAAGCGAAAACGCGCTCTTGCCGGCGATACCGAACAGCAACAACACTGCCGTCCACGAAACACACAGCATGACAACGTCATGCAGGAACGCAAGAATGGCGCGTTCATTGACTGAAAAGGACGTCATCTGACTCCTTGATCTTGTTTTGACGACATGTTTGTTTTTGTTAGTTCTAGCTGCCGAGTTTGCCACTCTGCTACCGTGAGCAAGCCCGCATATATTAACACCCACACGATCGGAATGGACAGCGGCAAGGTGTCGCGGGGCACGCCATTGTGTGCGGAACGCAACACAATCGATAGGCCATGGGCAGATGCTAAAAGCATGATGGCCGCGTAAGTCAGCGCGGTTCGCTGGTGCGACCATCCGCACTGCAGAATCAGGCGGTGATAAAGGTGCTGACGATGCGCCAGCCAGATGCGCTCGCGGCGCAACACCCTTCGCAGCAGGGTGACAGTTGCGTCAACGATGAACGGCGAAAAGACCAACGGCGGCAACCACCACGGCCAAACCCCCTGCATGGCGCCGACCAGTCCGATCGCACCGGCGAGGAAGCCAAGAAAAACCGCACCTACGTCACCCATGAAAACGCGGCCTGCCGGGAAATTGAACAGCAGAAATCCAGCACACGCCCCGCTGGTCGCGGCACACACGATCGCCACCCCCTCGATTTGGCTGGCAGTGTGCGCGCCGGTCGAAACGTCCATCGCGCCATACGCAGCAACGGCAAGCGCACCGAAGCCGATCAGCCCCATGAACCCGGCGAGACCGTTGGCACCATCCATGAAATTGTAGAGGTTAGTCATCCACACTACGCCCAGAATCGCCAAGCAAAGACCGAGCGGCGATGACACCACGCTCGACAATTCGCTCGCCATCAGCGCGCCTTGCATCGCCTCCGACGTCACCCCAAAGACGACCACAACTGCGGCAACAATATGCGCGGTGAGACGCACATACGGGGGCAATCCGCGCCGGTCGTCGATCAAGGAAAACAGACCGAGAAAAACGGCGGCACTCAATGCCACCCATGCAATCGGATTGCGGTGTGGCGGCAGCGCCGCCAATACGACGAAGCCGACCGTGAGCAAAACCGCCAAGCCACCGATGCGCGGCACTGGTGCGAGATGCATCGCGTTTGGTTTATCGAGCGTATCCAGAAAATGACGGCTCAGAGACGAGCTTACAAGAGCCAGGGTACCCAACGCAGTGAGCGCAGCACTTAGAAGTAGCGTCGTCAGGATAGTCAAATTAATATGCCAGAACGCAAACGGGCACCTTGCGGTGCCCGTTGCTGGGGTCGTTTATCGGTTAAGGCCCGACCGTGACGACTTGAATCAACGACTGTGGGGTCGTGTTTGAATCTCTGATAGTGATCAGCGTCGCTCCGGTCGAAACTGCCCGGGCGAAGTACACAAAGGGTCCGGTCACCGGCACGATTACGCTGGCACCGAATGTCACGCCGTCGAGGCTGACCGTCACTATGGTTGGTCCAAGCGAGGTGATTGTGTACGGGCCGTTTCCACCCGTGAACGTCGTGGCCTTTACGGGAGGGATCGCACCAAGACTCAGGTCAAGCGTGGTCCCCGCGCCGATTGCGATCGGCACTGTTGTGGTGCCGCCACCGGTAACACATGTGAAAGGCGCTATGCCTGACAGATCGATGACAACATCCGAGAAGTTCGTTCCGTTGGACACCCGGACACGAGTCTGACCGCCGCCGCCAAGGTCGGTGCTGGAGCGCGTCATGGTCAAGAGCCCGTTACTAAGGCTCGCGGCAATCCGCGTTGGTTCGAGTGCCACAGCCGACAAGACCGGTGGAGTACCGATGTAGCCGGCTGGAATCGTCTGTGTAACAAACGAAGAAGAAGATTGGCCGCACGCAAATCCCGTAAACACATTCGGCGTCACTGTCGGCACAGGCAACGTCACCGCTGCGCTCGGCGCAGGAGGATCCAACGTGCCGACAGTGTTGCCGATCGTTAACCTCGCCACACGACCAATCGCGTCAGTAACGGTGATGACGTTACCGTTGGCGCCGACGCTGCAGACCAATCCAGTAACGACGACCAACAATGAACCAAAGTTCCTGCCGACCGTCGTGACGGTCTGCGCTGGCACAACTTGGCCGGGAGGACCCGGGGGTGAGCCCGTTAGGACCGCAAAGTCTGGGATTGACTGGCCGACCGCGTACGGTGGCGTACCACCGGTGATCAAGTGTGAGGTCAACGCACCACTCACGCAACGGTCCTTGAAGGCGCCGGTCCATGTGAATTCGGATGGCGTAATGGCGATTGCAGTTGGGTCGATGGTCTGGCCGATGGTCAACACGTAGCTCACGGTCTGGCCGGAGGTAACGTCGGTTGCACGGATCGTCGAATATTGGTTCGGCACGCCAACGGGTGCGCGCAGCGAGACAAGCGCCACGCCCAAGCTATCCGCCGCCACCGTTAATGTCATTACGACACCCGACCCAGAGACAATTCCCAGACCACCGGACAGCACATCAAATTTAATGTTGCGACCCACCAGCGGGCCACCATTGGACTGCGCCCTAACGCTCGCGACCGCATCCGTACCGGTACAAACGTCCGCGCCGCCGCACGCGTTGCCGGTATTGATACTTGGCCGAATCGTAATGGCGTTCAACAGTACCGCAGTTTTCACCGCGGCAGTAGCCGTTGCGGTCCTGCCGGCAGAGTCACGAACCGTGATCGTCACCGAGGTATCTGCCGACGGGTTGCTTGCCGTCGCGACGAAGGTGGCGCCCGAGGCGATCGTGATATTCAGCGGCAAAATACTTTGGTTACTTGAAAACGCTGTATACGGGCGTTGTCCGCCGCTGATGGTGAAAGTCACCGGCGTATTCGGGAAAATGTCAGTAGCACCAGGCAGTACCTGCAGGTCACCGCCGACTGCGGTCGGCGCGGATACACCGCTTCCGCCACAAGAGGCCATCAATCCAACCAAGGCAGCTGCAAAGACTAACTTTGCGGCGCGATTTGCGCGAATCTGCAGCTCGCCCCACCCACTCATGCTGCCGAAAATATTTTGGTTGGCCACGGCACGTCCCTCTAGTGTCATCAATCGATGGAAAAACGCGGAGTCAGTTGCGGTCCACCGGAACGCTCAACCAAACTCACACAGCTCTTCGTACAACTGCAAACTGCTTACAAATTATGAAGTTATCTCGGTTTATTAAAGCGCAACTTTCACTTACTTGCAAGCGATTATGCGCCATTTTTTCCCGCGGATGGCTGTCCCCCGACCGGCGGCGGGGCCTGATGCCCTGCCGTCCGCTGTCGGACCAGCGCAACCAGCCAACAGCGGCACTTTTGCCACTTCCGGCGGTTCACAGCACGCTTTTATTGCGGCGCACCAAAAGGGGCGCTATGATTGCAGTCCGGCAATATTCTGAGTTTTGGCTTTCTGGTGCCGATCCGCGCACCCGGCAAGCTGAATCCGCCCTCGGCCAAAAGCTGATTTCTCCCGGAAAAGATGCCGAACTCGACGCTGGCGCGGATCGATCAAGCGGTTCAATTACCATGTGTTGTCGCGCAGCCCGATCCTGTTCCGCGTTTGCGGATTGATCGTTGCCACGCCTTGTCTGGAGAAATGCAATATGCCGACCCCCAACGCACCCGACATTGCTTCGCAGCGCCCGCTTGCCCAAGGCCTCTACAGCCCGACGAATGAGCACGACGCCTGTGGCGTCGGATTTATCGCCAATATCAAGGGCAAGAAGTCGCATTCGCTGGTGGCGCAAGGCCTGAAGATTCTCGACAACCTTTCGCACCGCGGTGCGACCGGCTACGATCCATTGTTGGGCGACGGCGCCGGCATCCTCATTCAAGTACCTGACCTCCATCTTCGTCACATGTGTGGCAAACAGGGAATCACCCTGCCCGCCATCGGCCAGTACGGCGTTGGCATGGTGTTTTTGCCGCAGGAGCCGGCCTCACGCATGGCCTGTGAGCAGGAGATCGAGCGCGCAATCCAGGCGGAAGGTCAGATCCTGCTCGGCTGGCGCAATGTGCCAACCAACAACAAGGGGCTCTCGCAGGCGACCATCGCCGTCGAGCCGGTCATCCGTCAGGTGTTTATCGGCCGCGGCGCAGCCGAAATGTCGCAGGATGATCTGGAACGCAAGCTCTACATCATTCGCAAACGCTCCGGCCACGCCATTCAGGCACTTCATCTGCGGCACGGCAAGGAATTCTACGTTTCATCTTGCTCGTCGCGCACCATCGTCTACAAAGGTATGCTGCTGGCCGATCAAGTCGGCAAGTACTACACCGACTTGCAGGATCCGGCGATGGTCACCGCACTCGCCCTGGTGCATCAACGGTTCTCCACCAACACCTTCCCCACTTGGGACCTTGCGCACCCGTTCCGGATGGTGGCGCACAACGGCGAAATCAACACGCTGCGCGGCAACGTTAACTGGATCCGCGCGCGGCAGCAGGCCATCACATCGCCGATTCTCAAGGACGATCTGAAGAAGATCTGGCCGCTCATTTATGACGGCCAGTCCGACTCGGCGTCCTTCGACAACTGCTTGGAAATGCTGGTGATGGGCGGCTATTCGCTCGCTCACGCCATGATGATGATGATTCCGGAAGCGTGGAGTGGCCACAAGCTGATGGACGAAGACCGCAAGGCCTTCTATGAATATCACGCCACGCTGATGGAGGCCTGGGATGGCCCTGCGGCGATGGCATTTACCGACGGCCGGCAGATCGGCGCCACGCTCGACCGCAACGGCCTGCGCCCGGCGCGCTACATCCTGACCGACGATGACATGGTGGTACTCGCCTCCGAGGCCGGCGTACTCGACATTCCGGAAGAGAAAATCGTCAAGAAGTGGCGCTTGCAGCCCGGCAAGATGTTTTTGGTCGATATCGAACGCGGCAAGATCATCGACGACAATGAACTCAAACGCGAATTGGCGACCGCCAAACCGTACCGCGATTGGGTCAAGCAAGCGCGCATCCGGCTCGACGAGCTACCCGAGCCCGCACCGGCCGACGTCTCCGCCGTCAGCCTGCTCGACCGCCAGCAAGCGTTCGGCTACTCGCAGGAAGATCTGAAAGTCATCATGGCACCGATGGCGCAAAACGGTATCGAGGCAACCGGCTCGATGGGCAATGACTCGCCGCTCGCCGTCATGTCGGATAAGCCGCGCAATCTGTATCACTACTTCAAGCAATTGTTTGCGCAGGTGACCAATCCGCCGATTGATCCAATTCGCGAGGAATTGGTGATGTCGACCGCGATCACCATCGGCCCGCGGCCCAATTTGCTCGACATCGACCACACCGATCCGGGTCGTTGGCTGGAAGTGCCGCAACCGGTGCTGACAACCTCCGACATGGAGAAAATCCGTCACATCGAGCTCTTCACCGGCGGCTATCTGAAGAGCGAAGAGCTCGACATCACCTATCCGGCATCGTGGGGCCCTGAAGGCGTGGAGGCCGCGATGGCGAGTTTGTGCGCGCGCTCCGAAGACGCCATCCGCCTAGGCTTTAATTTGATGATCGTCTCCGACCGCAAGATCAATTCGGAGCGTGTCGCGATCCCCGCGCTGCTCGCGGTGGCCGGCATCCACCAGCATCTGGTGCGCAAAGGGCTGC
>Ga0335394_10001800_pt1 | contig 24116 bp, 21 predicted proteins | sample MAT03_FD_205741 | JGI IMG/M metagenome (GOLD analysis project Ga0335394, IMG submission 205741) | Freshwater microbial communities from Lake Fryxell liftoff mats and glacier meltwater in Antarctica - MAT-03 (spades assembly) (version 2) ...
AGCCGTCAGACGAATTTGAGTTGCCTGTTGAATGCTGTTTCCGACGGTGTCTAGTGCCATTGGATTTGCTTAAGAGGGTGGTTAATTACCAAGCATTACTCAATCTGGATATGTTTTTTTTGAAAGGGGCGCGGAGCGCCCCTTTCAAAAAAAATTCATACATGGAATCAGCAACACCGGTTAACTACTACTCTAAATGGTTTTAGGACTTACGCATTGACAGGAAACTAAAATATGCATCCCTGCAACTTAGTATCAGAAATTACATTTTTGGGCAGATTTTTAGGGGTTTTCGGCAAATCTTCCGGTTGAAGCCGTTGCTGGAAAACGCTGGAACCCATTAATTAGGTTAATGCACACTTGGTTTTTTGGGTCAATGCGTAAGTCCTATATTTTTGTGATGTTTTATGCAAATTCTAGAATTAGTCTGGCGACAGCCCTTTAGTGGCTAGCCACTCGCGGTTATAGAGCCGCGACTGATACCGTGCCCCACCGTCACACAGTACCGTCACAATCGTATGGCCAGGTCCTAATTTTTTCGCAACAGCGATCGCCGCTGCCACATTGATCCCCACCGAGCCGCCCATAAACAGCCCCTCTTTTTGTAGCAATTGGTAGACTACCTGCACCGCCTCCGGGTCTTCTACTCGCACGGCATCATCGACAGGCGCGCCTTCCATATTGGCGGTGATGCGACTGGTGCCAATGCCTTCGGTAATGGAGCTACCCTCTAGTTTGATCTCGCCCGTCTTGAAATAGTGATACAGACCGCTACCCATTGGGTCAGCTAGTACGCACTGAACGTTAGGATTTTGCTCTTTTAAGAACATTGCCACCCCGGCATAGGTACCGCCTGTCCCGGTTGCTGCTACCCAGACATCGATCTTGCCGTCCGTTTGTGCCCAAATTTCAGGCCCAGTGGTTTCATAGTGCGCTTGGCGGTTAGCTAAATTATCGAATTGGTTCGCCCAGATGGCATTCTCCATTTCTTCTGCGACCCGACCCGATAGCTTAACGAAGTTATTGGGATCACGATAGGGCAAGGCTGGCACGGGACGCACCTCCGCCCCCAAGGTACGCAATAAGTCGATTTTTTCTTGCGACTGCGTATCAGGAATGATAATCACGCACTTGTAGCCTTTGGCATTGCAGATGTGCGCCAGCCCAATCCCTGTATTGCCAGCCGTGCCCTCTACGACCGTCCCTCCTGGCTTTAGCAATCCCTTTTTTTCTGCATCTTGAATGATGTAGAGCGCCGCCCGGTCTTTTACAGAGCCACCAGGGTTCAAAAATTCTGCTTTTCCCAAGATCTCGCACCCGGTTGCTTCGCTAAAGCTATGGAGCCGAATCAGCGGCGTATTGCCCACCGTGCCGATAAATCCATCTGTAATTTCCATACCACCTGCCCGAATTCGTTTCCTCCAAAAATTCTATAGCGATTCTCTAACGCATGAGGTGTAGGTTGATGGAGCAGGTGAGGAATGCGACCATTGACAGGACATCAAGTGACAGGACATCAGGTGACAGGACATCAGGTGACAGGACATCAGGCCACGCATTGCCAAAATCGTTAGTGGTATTCGTGTGTAAGACTTACGTGCAGTCAACAAAAAACCCAGAAAGGTGAGGAATATTATCGACGTGGAGTATCCGCAACCTGCTTCAACCGTGCGAGTCTTCAAAATCATTATCCAAACTGGGCAACCCAGCGTTAAAGTATCAAATAGGTTGTCAACGGGTTTGTGAGCCTACCCGCCAGCAATATTTGGAAAAATCCTTTACTCTCCTTTGGCAGCAGCTATGCCTAGATCTCAACGAAACGACAACTTTATCGATAAGACCTTTACGGTGATGGCAGACATGATTTTGAAGGTGCTGCCCACCAACAAAACCGCCAAGGAAGCCTTTGCCTATTACCGAGATGGCATGTCTGCTCAGGGCGATGGCGAATATGCCGAGGCCATGGCTAACTATGAGGAAGCGTTAACGTTAGAAAAAAGCCCCTACGATCGCAGCTTTATTCTGTACAATATGGGGCTAATTCATGCTAGCAACGGCGAACATGAGCGCGCCCTAGGGCTGTATCACGAAGCGCTGGATCAAAACCCTCGAATGCCCCAGGCGCTCAATAATGTTGCGGTGATCTACCACTATCTGGGTGAGCGGGCGGAGGTCGAAAAAGATACGTCAGCCGCTAACAAATACTACGACCAGGCGGCAGATTATTGGCAACAGGCCATTCGGATTGCCCCCAATAACTATATCGAAGCGCAGAACTGGCTCAAAACCACTGGCCGTTCTAAGGAAGATATCTTTTTTTAAGGGCTGACTGATCGATTTAGATTCCCCAACTCCAGTTTTTCATCTAAAAATGGTGTAGAGTCAATGATTTTTTGAAGCGCGGGCTTAGCCCGCGCTTCAAAAAATCATTACAAATTTAGAAACACACAAATAACTAACCCTATCTCCCTTTTCCTCATGCTCGATCGCGATCAAGTTCACAAGGTTGCATTGTTGGCTCGCCTAAACCTGACCCCTGCTGAAGAAGAGCAGTTCACTACCCAATTGGGCGACATTTTGACCTATGTTGAGCAACTCAGCGAACTAGATACCAGTGAGGTTCAACCAACCACACGGGCGATCGACGTTAGCAATGTAACGCGACCCGATACTCTAAAGTCCTCTGGCGATCGCGACCTCATTCTCGACAGCGCTCCCGATCGCGACGGTGAATTCTTCAAAGTGCCTCAGATCTTGGGCGGCGAGCAGGTATAGCGGTAGCCATGATCAATAGGACGCCTCCCTGTCATTCCCGCGCAGGCGGGAATCCATCTGCTCGATAGGTGCGGGGGTGGATTCCCGCCTGCGCGGGAATGACGCTGGCATGTACATATCCAAACCCTGCGCTAGGTGAGACGGGAACTGGTGGATTCCCGCCTGCGCGGGAATGACGCTGGCATGTCCTAAGCTTTATGACTATGGCTATATAACGGTGCTGCTGATTGTAGTTGTGAATTTTAATCTGGGAGGTGCGCTGAGCGCACCTCCCAGATTAAAATTCATAGCCGGATTAAGCAATGCCGGTACGACTACCCCAAATAACAATTTTATAGTTCCACAACAACAGGGGCGTGGTCGCTGGGCTTTTCCAGGGTGCGGGGCGCTTTGTCGATCGCACAGCTCTTGGCAGCGGCGTAGAGCGCCGGACTCAGATAGTGATGGTCAATGCGCCAGCCTAAGTTGCGGCGAAAGGCAGCGGCACGATAGTCCCACCAGCTAAACTGCCCGTCTTCTTGGTTAAATTTACGGAATGCGTCGGCTAGTCCCAGCTCTAGTACAGCGCTAAGGGCAGTACGTTCAGCATCGGTAGCCATCACTTGCTTCTCCCGTCCAGTGGGGTCATGAATGTCGCGGTCTTCCAAGGCAATATTAAAATCGCCACAGACTAGCAGTTTGGGATGTGCTTCCAGCAGGGGTTTCAAGTAATCTCGCAGCACCGTGAGCCAACTGAGCTTGTACAGGTATTTATCGCTGCCTAGACTAGACCCATTGGGAACGTAGAGGTTGACGATGCGAACATCCTCTAACACGCCCGTAATCACTCGTTTTTGTTCGTCAAAGGCCGCCCCGATCGCCTCTCCCACAATGGGCGTAAATCCCATACTAACTGCGTCCAACGGGGCACGGCTGAGCAGCGCTACTCCGTTGTAGGATTTTTGCCCGTAGATGTAGGCGTGGTACCCCAGATCTGTGAAGGGCGATCGCGGAAAATCTGCATCCACGACTTTCGTTTCTTGAAGACACAGCACATCGACTGGATTTTCCGCTAGCCAGTGGGTGACATGTTCCAGACGGGTGCGAATGGAGTTGACATTCCAGGTTGCAATTTTCATGCGGGCTAATCGTTGATGACGAGTTCTAAACTAGCGGGAATAGATAAACTAATGGGCTTGGGGATAGTGGGCGCGCTCATTTGAATAATGGGGTCTGGAATATTGAAGGTGGTTTGCAGGGACGTTTGAATTTGGCGCAGGCGGCGATCGCGTTCTTCTGCGCTGGGCAAGCTGACAATAAGCTGAGCGGTAAGGGTTTCTTGTCCGGGGGCGATCGCCCAAACGCGCAAGCTCTCAACCGCAACGATGCCTTCAAAGCTGAGTAGGTGAGTTTTTAAGCTGTCTACATTGAGATGGTTGGGGGTTTTTTCGAGCAACACATCTACGCTTTGATGCAGCAGGGGAATAGCTCCCACCAGGATAAAAGCAGCTACGAGCAGGCTGACCGCTCCATCAACCCAGTTCCAGTGAAACGCCCAGACGGCGATCGCCGCCAAGATTACCCCAATAGAGCTGACGGCATCGGCCACCATGTGTAAAAATGCCCCCTTTAGGTTGAGGTCGTGGTGGCTGTGGCCGTGCAGCATCGAGGCATTTAGCACATTGACACCCAACCCAACGCTAGCCATCACTAGCATCGGCAATCCCAAAATATCGTCGGAGGGCGTTTGCAGGCGCGTGAGGGCTTCCCAACCCACCCACAGGGCGATCGCCACCAATCCCAGCCCATTCACCAGAGCTGCCAAAATTTCTACTCGACGGTAGCCAAAGGGTGCCTGATTAGACGCAGGTAGGCGGGCAATCCAGGTGGCCAGCAGCGCCAATGCTAGCGACCCACAATCCGACAGCATGTGCCCCGCTTCGGCGGTCAATGCCAAACTGCGGCTAGATAAACTGACGGCTAGCTCAACTCCTGAAAATAGACCGATGGTGATGAAGGCCGTCCAGAGCAAGCGAGCCTTGTCGGTAGGCACGGCAGCATAATGCTGAACACAGTCTGGTGGACAGTCGAGGGCATGGACAGGATGGGGCATTGCGATCGCAACCAACAGTGACTGGGGTAGAGAAGTAACATGACAAAGCTGTACTATTGTAGACGCTTCAACAAGACAGCAGGACAAATGGCAGTCTATCAAGTGCGGCTAGTTAACTCAGAGCTTAACCTCGATCGGGCGATCGCCATACCCGATGACCAATACATTCTTGATGAGGTAGAAGCAGCGGGCATCCGCCTCCCCAATGGGTGCCGTCAGGGTGAGTGTTCTGCCTGCGTAGCTCAACTGCTCAATGGCCACGTTGATCAGAGCGAGCAATCATTTTTGCGTCCTGATGAAGTGGCAGCAGGCTACATCGTTACCTGTGTCGCGTATCCCCGATCAGACTGCACTTTGCTAACCCATCAAGAAAAGGTCTTGTATCAATCCTCGCTATATAGCGATCGCCCCCCGGATTAGAGCAGGCCATGACACACTAGTAGTCTGAGGCGTAAATCTACCTACCGTTCGTAGTGCAGGCTTCCAGCCTGCGCGGGCAAGATGCCCACCCTACGGTAGCTAAACTTGCGCCGTCTTCTACTAGCCACTAAGCGGTAGACCCTGATTGACTGACAAAAGTTTATAGCCCTCACCCCCAACCCCTCTCCCAGAGGGCGAGGGGAGTTGATCTACCCTTCCGGTTCCCTCTCCCATCGGGAGAGGGCTAGGGTGAGGGCTTTCGGGGATCTGACTAACAAGTTTTGTCAGTCAATCAGCGCTAGACCTCTTGCATGAATTGTTTCCCGGCTTCGCCCAGAAACGATTCACGCCCAGAAACGATTCATACAAGGAAGTCTACTAGTTGGATTTACCTGACTGGAGGAAGCCATTACACCTGCAATCTCTCTAAAATCGGGTGTCTAATTCACGTCAGCTTACTCGGTATGGTTCTCGATTTTTGGGCAAGAACAAGCGGCACCTGGATCAACGTCGCCACTGTTATCCTCGGTACGGTGTTGGGGTTGATCGGTACAAGCCGCCTGCCCAATCGAATGCAGCGCATTATTACTCAGGGATTAGGTCTAACGACGATGTTTATTGGCTTCAGTATGGCCAATAGCCTTGCTAAAGCCAAGGCAGGGCAAGTAGACGGGGTGATCTTAGGATTGCTTGCTCTAGTTTTGGGCGGGCTGTTAGGCGAATGGTGGCAGATCGAAGCACGGCTAACCGTTGTGGGCAACTGGCTAAAGCATCACTTTAAGGGAAATGGAAAATTTACCGATGGGTTTGTGGCAGCAAGTTTGCTGTACTGCATTGGCCCTATGGCACTGATCGGCAGCCTCAATAATGGGTTGCTGAGAGATAACACACTGCTAACTTTAAAGTCCACAATGGATGGCTTAGCGGCGATCGCCCTGACTGGCAGCTATGGCGTGGGAGTTGGGTTTTCTAGCTTGGCTATTTTGGTTTACCAAGGTGGATTGTCCTTAACGGCAGGGCTACTAGCCCAAGCACTGCCCGATCCAGCGACAGCACCACCTATTCTGCTAATCACAGGGGTTGGGGGGTTAATGATCGTGGGAATTGGGATGAACTTACTAGAAATTTGCACCATCAAAGTCGGTTCATTTTTGCCCGCGCCTTTGCTGATCCCCGTCCTGTACTGGCTCGCCATGCAAGTGCAGTCATAGTCAAACCGGGCAGAGCAATCTCTAATTTTTTCCAGGGATCTGCGGACTAAGACTATACCTGTCAGCCGGGTTTCGACTTCGCTCAACCCTCAACAGTTGAGGGTTGAGCGAAGTCGTTCGCGTAGCGTCCCCATAGGGGAAAGCCCGGATTATCGATCCTTTATTTTCGTGCAAAACCTTAACTGGCGATCGCTACACGTCAGAATTTGTCGCTTAACCCGAAAGCCTTACAGGGCAGAATCTCTACACCTTAGGCTCTTTCACCCGTACGGCCAATTAAGGGCTATATCCACCCATTTGAACACACGTTTTCTCCGTTGCTCTCACTAAAGAGAGATGTAGAGGCTAGCAATAAGACGGATTCTAGTCATTAGATAACCCTGTCAATGCGTGATCGTAATTTGTGCTGTTGACTGCACTTAACAGCATAAGAAGTTCTGAGCAGCACGTATTGAGGAGAGCATATGATTTCAACCACATTTGTACTGCCAACAGTCATGCCGCCAACACTATTGACACATTTAACGTATAACTCAACCCTTTCACACTGGATTGCTCAAGTTCAATTTGCTCCAGACTCTGAATCTCCTGAAGCGGCTTCTGTATTATTCACGGGTCCTCAGTTTTTCATTGCGTTAATTTCAGGTATCTTACTAGCGTTTGCGATTCAGCTCGTATTAACAAACTTATCAGTCGCAGCAGGAATTTCATACCTTGGCCGATCCTCTGACAGTAGCGATGATCATTCCAGCTCTGGTGGAACATCCCTGCGAACAATTGGATTTGGCATGGGTCTTTGGACTGTGATTAGCGTCACTCTTGCCCTATTCTTCGCCTGCTATTTAGCAGTTCAACTTAGCTTTTTGACGACAGCTAGCTTGGGTGCAATCGTTGGATTGGTGATCTGGGCGGCTTACTTTTCACTGTTGGTGTGGGTCAGTTCAACCACAGTCGGTTCTTTGATTGGTTCAGTGGTTAACGCCGCCAACTCTGGATTCCAAAGCATCTTGGGTGCTGCCACTGCTGCCATTGGTAGCAAAGTGGCGCAGCAACAAGTGGTTTCGACAGCAGAGGCAGTAGCAGCGGCTGTTCGCAACGAAATGGGTTCCGCTATTGACCCAGCCAGTATTCGAGAGTCGGTCGAAGGCTACGTTCGGGGTCTGCGACTGCCTGGATTCGATACATCTCAGCTTCGTAAGGATTTTGAAGGCTTGTTGAATGATCCGGAGTTTTCTGCTCTGGCAACCAGCGATGGCCTCAGCCACATTGACCGACGAACCTTTGTAGACTTGGTAAGCAAGCGGACTGACTTTTCTGGTGAAGAAGTGAACCGCATTGCCGATCTATTGGAAGGCGTTTGGAAGCAAACAGTGGGCAAGCGATCGCGTCCCGATACGATGGCAGAATTGGTCACTTACCTGCAATCGACGCAGCCTGGACAACTACAGACTAAGGAGTTAAATGCCAAGCTCGACCAGTTGCTGTCAGAACGAGCAGCTTCTGGAGGTGCGGCTAATCAGAGTGCATCCAGTCCAATAAGCCAGACGTTGCAGTCTGGCGTAACTACATTGATCGGTTTGCTGTCCGGACGTACCGAGCTATCGGACTTAGATTTAGAGAAGTTTGTTGGGAAACTAAAAACTTCTCCTAGCAAGATTGCCGAACAGGGAAGCAAAGTCGTTGCTCAACTCAAGGGCAGCACACCAACTACATCCGATTACAATCCCATCCGTCAGGATGTAGAGCACTACCTTCTCACCAAGTATTCTTGGCAAATGACGCCAGAAAACCTGAATCGGGAATTCCGAGAAGTATTGTATGACCCCAATGCTGATCCGACCTCTGTGATTCAGCAACTGTCACAGTTAAACCAGTCGCATTTCACCGAGCTGTTAGCGTCTCGAGGCGTTTTCACTCAAGCAAGAATTCAGGAAATTTCTGAGCAGCTCGAAGCTGTTCGCAAAGATGTCTTGTCGGGTGCAGAAACGATTAAAGAACTGGAAATTGCAGAGGACTTGCGCCAGCGGGTTGAAATTTACTTAACGCTAACGCCGAAAGAGCAACTCTACGCCACCGACGATGTTCTACCTGCTTTCAAAACCCTGTTGGCGGATGAAGAGGCCAGTAGGGAAACACTACAATCTCGTCTGTTAGTCTACGATCGCCCCACCCTGCAGCGACACTTGAACTCGCGCACGGATGTAACCTCTACGGAAGCAGAATCTATCCTGAACGGGTTGGAAACAACACGCGATCGCGTACTGTTTGATGCCAAGTCTATAGATGAGCAAGCCAAGCAAAAGCTGGCAGACTATCAGCAACGACTGACATCTTATCTACAAAACACAGGCAAGTCTGAGCTAAATCCTGAAGGCATCAAACGCGATGTGCAACTGTTGCTAAACGATCCACAGTTAGGTCTTGAAGCCCTACGGTACAGAGCATCTAACTTTGATCGAGATACGTTTGTACAATTGCTGCGTCAGCGTGATGATATTAGTGAAGCAGAAGCTAGCCAAATCTTAGATCAGGTCGAATCAAACTGGCACACGTTTGTTCACTCACCGCGCATCATCGTAGACACGGTTAAAGACAAAGTAGACCAGACGCAAGCTGATATTGCAGATTACCTACGTCGTACTGACCGCGAAGAATTGAACCCAGAAGGTATTCAACGCGACTTGAAGACGCTGCTAGAAAATCCGAAGGAGGGCACACTAGCATTGCGCCGTCGCCTGTCGAAGATTGATCGAGAAACGTTGGTTCAGCTTCTCAGTCAAAGAGATGACATGTCAGAAGAACAGGTCAATCAGGTCATTGATCAGGTTCAAGAATCGATTCGCCAAATTGTTCGTTCTCCTCGTCGATTAGCACTGCGAACCCAGCAGCGCGTGATGGATTTTGAATCGAGCGTTGAAGATTATCTGCGTAACACCGATAAGGATGAACTGAATCCAGATGCCATCAAACGCGATCTAGGCTTGCTGATGCAGTCTCCTAAGGAAGGGGTTCAAAGCTTAAGCGATCGCCTCTCTCGCTTTGACCGCACTACTCTGATTGCGTTGTTATCTCAGCGTAAAGACATGACTCCAGAGGAAGCCGAACGGGTCGTGGCGCAAGTTGAATCTGTCCGTGATCAGGCTATGGAACAGATACGACAAGTTCAGTATCGCGTCCAGGCAGTTGTGGATCGCGTTTTTGACCGAATTCGAGATTACCTCAATTCGCTTGATCGGCCTGAGCTGAACTACGACAGCATCAAGCAGGATGTTCGCACCTTGTTTGATGATCCTCAAGCAGGGTTTGAAGCCCTGCGAACGCGGCTAAGTAGTTTCGATCGAAATACATTGGTAGCGTTGCTTAGCTCGCGCAAAGATATTTCGGAGAACGATGCTAACCGGGTGATTGACCAAATTGAAGGTGCCCGCAACAACGTTTTGCAACGCGCTGAAATGGTGCAAACCGAAGTGCAACGCCGGTTAGACGAAGTCAAACACAGAACCCAAAAGCAGATGGAAGACACCCGTAAGGCAGCAGAAGCAGCGGCTTGGTGGCTGTTTATGACGGCTTTAGTGTCTGCGATCGCCTCAGCAGGGGCAGGAGCGCTCGCTGCTAGCTAATCAATAGCATCGCTATCCAACGTAAAATCTTTAACTCCCCTGTCTTCAAATAAAGGCAGGGGATTTTTAAACTCTGCACTGCTCACTCAGCGGGCGGTGCAGACTGTTAGAGTTTTATGTTTAATTATACCCACTTGCTGAGCAGTTATAGCTGTCGCCACAAAGGTTAGGACACTGGGATCAAAGGGGGTGTGGGGGCTTTGCCCCCAGCCAGGGGTTCCACCCCTGCACCCCGTCCTAACCAATCCGTCTATGGCTACATAAATCATTTTTAGACAGTTATGAGTATGGCTTTAGCTAGATGAAAATCTGGTTGTATATCAGTATGTTTAGTATTGGAGACTAAAGCTCTTCTTTAAGATTCTTCTAAACGTATAACTGGTAAGGAATAAGGTGAAAAACTTATTGTTTTCCCTACTTGTTTTTTAGAAGATGAAAGCAAAAAAACAATGTGGAGAATGTTATGAACCGCTTAATTAATGGCGCGATCGCCTCTATGAATTCATTTCTCAAACTGCTTTCTATTAGACAAGTTCTGATTGCAGTGTTGGCCAGTGTGTTATTGTTATCCACTACAGCTTGCGGTGCAGGCACTAACACAACTGCTAGTTCAGGAGCTTACAAAGCTGATTCCAATGCCTACAAAAATTCAGTGAATAACGAAGGGATTGATTACCAGCGGGAACTCTACAAATCAACCCAGTCACCTAAAGGTGGCATGAATAACTACAACGATGACAATCAATACGATAAAAACGGCACCAAGGCAGATGCTCAAAAATTGATTAATAGGGCTGAGCGCAACCTGCAAAAGAAAGCAGAAAGCCCTCAAGAGTTAGTCGAAAATGTGCGCGATCGCAATCCCCTAGGTCGCCAAGCTCGTGACGCATCTCGTAATGCTGGCGATGTTACAGAAGAGCTAAAGGACGACCTTTCGAAAGGAACACAGAAAGGAATTGAGAATATCAAGCGGAATGTCGAACAGGCTCGGCAATCTGTACCAAAGGTTGTTGAAGAAGCAAAGCGAAACGCACAAGAAGCAGGGAAAGACGCTCAGGACTCTGCTAACGATCTGTCCAAAGGTATTCAGAGAGCCACAGGCCGAGCTACAGATGCAGTTCAAGACCGGACGGCAGACACCATTGACTCGGTTCGGAATCGCAACTAAAAGTCTTCACTGAAGACCCTGAGGTTGCTACTTTGGGTACAATTACAATTTTATGCTTAAGAGTGTTGTACCAATGGCCTCTTAAGCATATTCATATCAGAATCGCGATATCAAATTTTTATAAGATGGGTGGGCGATCGCCCACCCATCTTATAGGTTTCAAGCTATCAGTGCTTCTCCATTGTATTGCGCTTAAAATAGGTAACTTTTCATATTAATCTTTGGTAGTTGTATTGAAGGGGAGTGGTATTGGGATAAGGACTATCTAATCTTTAACCGCTAATGAAGAAATATAATAAACCATGAAACATGAGGTGGTTTTTAACATTGATTCTTAATTCGAGATATGTACAAAGAATCAATGTTGGGAATTACTCTAAAAACCAGTTAGGTAGTTCAACCTAAATAAAAACCAAATTCTAAAACCCTGTACCGCCCGCACAGCGGGCGGTACAGGGTTTTAGAATCTTATATTTAATTAAGCTCACCTACTTAGTAAGCCTATATATTCCTCTGGATTTTTTCTCCTTAACTGCTATGTTTCCAAGGGAGGATGGGTTTAATCAGTGAAATCGTTATAGTTTGATTGTTGTTATGGAGCGTTTAGTATATGAACATTAACCATGAAAATTCTTCAAGCCCGTCACAAAGTGTTGAGGGAGCTGTTGACAAGCTCCAGGAAACATTTGAAACAGCTCATTCCAGAGAAGAGAATGCTGTAGCTGCTGCTAAAGATGCGATTAAAGATAAAGTACCTTTTAACACTCCCCCATCTTCTGTAGGAGCCAAGCAAGCCACTGCTCACGAACTCAAGTCTCGCCTCAATTGGGGAGAACCTGGATTGACTATTGTAGATGTCCGCGATCGCGATGTATTTGCTGAGTGCTCTATTCAAGGTGCTGTGAGTATGCCGATGCAAACTTTGTCTGAGACCGCTCAATTGAGCTTGCAGACAAAACGCGATATTTATGTTTACGGCAATGATAGCGCTGAGACTTCCGCAGCCGCCGCAACTCTGCGACAAGCAGGATTTTCTCAGGTAGCTGAACTCGTTGGCGGGGTTGAGGCTTGGAGAGAAATTGGTGGCTCTGTTGATGGTAAGGGTACTGATGTTGCTCCCAAAGCTGATGCCTATAATGTGGTCGCTCGCCTCAAAGAGTTTGCTGAAGAGCGTGCGAAAGAGCGTCAACTGAATAAGTAATTGCAAATTCTTTGGTACAACAACTCACTTTGACAAGCTGCTTTAATGACTGATCTTTCCGATGTAAAACAGCGGAAAGATCAGATCTACAGGAATGTTAAACAGTTCTAAAAGATTGTGTAATCCTCGACTTTATTAGGGCAAGGACATTCACTCCTATTCCAAGTCATTTATCCTTCAACTTGCTAAATCTAATGTTCCTAACACACAAAGAGACAGGGGTTCTCATCGAAGTACAAAGCCCAGACGTTTTGATTAATCCATCAATGTCTAAAGTCAAAGGCAGAATTCAATCTGGAGAAGAAGAGCAAGATCCAGAACAGTTTTCTAAAGAAGACTTGATTTTTCCCTCTGGAGAGCCTTTACCCAAATGTTGGATAGATGCAGACTATCGGCACGAAGTATAAAACGTTAAGTATTGTTGATTCCAGGTATCAATTGATTACGGGTATTAATCCGTACCCAAAAGATCCAAAAGATACGTATAGTGTGTATCTTTTGAGTGCAGATTAATACCAAGTACTCGCCGCCAAACATGGTAGTCCTTTACAGGGTTCGTTCGTAGCAGATTAATGTTGCTAAAAATGATTGCTAAGGGTTTCAACCTCCTTACTTTTTTGCTACGCTGTGTTGATAGACTTTCTCAACGTAGCAGGACAGTTGCAGGTTCTAACAGCGTAATTTTTAATGGCGTAATTGAATTGAGTTGTATCCTAAGCTCGTTGTCTATCTTTTTGAACGTACGTGCTAATGCTTCCAAAAAGGTGAATCTCACCCTTGGGTAATGCGCCTAGAGTATTGATTCCAGCTTAAACAACTCTGATTAGGATAAAGGTTGTAAAAATGTATCTATCAAGAGTTATTTAAGGCGAACGATATTAGGTAGTGGTATTGAGGTAAGGATTTTCAGATGGGCGGGCTTCGCCCGCCCATCTGAAAATCCTTACAAGTTTAGGACTACCCGATATTAAATTAAGTAAACAGTGGAATTCTTCTGAATGTCTTGAGTGAAAATTTTTCTAAATCACGTCTTGACTGCCATGCCGAAGCCTCTATTATGGCTGGAGATAGCTTTTAAAGATAAGCTATGCGCTTCTCACAGCCCTGATTTGGACTGCATCTATTATGGTTCGAATACAGATCTAATAAAATATAAATCATTTAGGCTTGTTATAAATCTAGTATCTATAAATCTAATGTAGAGCATAGAGCAATTTATACTTGTTCTCACAAAAGTATTAACGTCCCGTTTTACACAGGCTTCTGGTTATAGTTTATGTCAATTAATCGCCCTATCAAAATTGACAGAATTCTTGTAGTAGATGACTCGCCAGACAACCTATTTTTGGTACAGACAACCTTAGAAGAAGGTGGCTATGACATTAATCTGGCAGAAGACGGGAAAACCGCTCTCGCAAAGATTGATCAACTGTTACCAGATTTGATACTTCTGGATGTCATGATGCCTGAAATGGACGGATACGAAGTAACAAAGCGTATCCGCGAGAATAAAGCTCTGCCCTACATCCCTATTCTTTTAATTACTGCTCACGAGCGATCTAGCGTAGTTAAAGGGTTAGATATAGGGGCAGATGATTTTATTCGTAAGCCTCTAGATGTAGATGAATTGATGGCACGCGTGCGATCGCTTCTGCGGCTCAAGCATAGCATCGACGAGCGAGAGCACATGATTCGCCAGCGAGAAGATTTTGTTTCTCGATTGACCCATGATTTGAGAACGCCACTAGTAGCCGCTGACAGGGTGCTAAAACTGTTTCAAAACGAAACGTTTGGTGCTATCTCTCCAGATATGTCTGAAGCCTTTAACAGTATGCTTCGCAGCAATAAGAACTTACTGCAAATGGTAAACACGCTGTTAGAAGTATATCGACACGAGGCAGGTTGTAAGACTCTAACTCTCTCCCCCTGCGACCTCAAAGCTATTGTGCTTGAGGTAGTTCAAGAACTTAAGCCTTTAGCGGACGAGCGAGAACTAACCCTAACGGCAGTCGTTGATGCTACCGGAGTAGGGACTAAGTTAGATGATAAAAAGGCACATAGTAGTCTAACAACTACGGTGATTGGCGATCGCTTAGAGCTACATCGGGTATTGACTAATCTGGTAGGCAATGCGATTAAGTTTACTGACAAAGGCTCTGTTGAAGTCCGCTTAATAGGGGCACCGATACACGATTCATCCAGCAAACATAAACCCGCTAAGCAATTCGTTGCGATCGAGGTTAAAGACACTGGATTTGGAATTTCACCCGAAGATCAAGCTACATTATTTGAACGATTTCAGCAAGGTGAACATAAGCGATCTGGTAGTGGTTTAGGGCTTTATCTATCGCGTCGAATTATTGAATCTCATCAAGGAACTATCAAGGTTAAATCTGAACCTCGTCAAGGTAGTGTGTTTACAATTCGCTTGCCAGTATAGTAATCGGGTCGCTTTAAAACGTTGCGCTAGTCGCTTAGACCCAATCAATGAAACTGGATAATATAGCCATAGCCATAAAGCTTAGGACATGCCAGTGTCATTCCCGCGCAGGCGGGAATCCATCTGCTCGATAGGTGCGGGGGTGGATTCCCGCCTGCGCGGGAATGACAGGGAGGCGTCCTATTGATCATGGCTACCGCTATTAAGTAGATAGGCGTAATTAAATATAAAACCTTAAAAGTCTGCGCCGCCCGCGCAGACTTTTAAGATCTTGCTTTTATTTAGGTTGAACTAATTATGTATTAATTATGTATTACCTGAGTGAATCAAGATGCATGAGAATATAAACCATACGGAAGATGAATCACTTCAGCTTTTGGGTGACCTTAGTAAATAGATTTGAAGTAAATAAATTTGATCTGAGGTTTCTTTACCATGATATTTTCAACCATTTTTTCAACCATTTATTTAACAACTACGGTTCCTACCTTTCCGGGTGCGCCTACCGACCCAACCACCCCGCCCATGCCAGAGCCGTTTCCCGATCCAGTCCCCATGCCCGATCCATTTCCAGACCCCATCCCCGATCCTAGCCCTGCCCCCGATCCTCAACCCGACCCTAGCCCACTCCCATCACCAGATCTGCCGCCTGAAATTAATCCTGGAGTTCCCTCTAGACTGTGAACCCACAATAACCACCCCAAAACAAAGGGCAGCCACAGGAATAGCCGCTCTGGTTCTGTTAACTGCCAGTCTGGTAAGCGAGACGGTAAAACAAAGTAGACAAAAGCCGAAAGGCTGGCTAACCGTACACCTAAATTTTTGTTGGGTACAGCAAAAGGCACTAGCCAGGTGAAATACCAAAAATGGACGATTGGCGTTATCGTCAGTAAGCCAAACCAGTAGGATTCAGCGAATCGATCGAACGTAGTGGCTCTTAACAATAGCCAACCCACGAATAGCGCCAGAGGAAAGCTGTATAGCCAATTTGCCTGTAGAGAAGCTGGCCAAATTTGGGCAACGAAATGAGGAATGAACTCGGCGCTGCGTCCGTAGGCGACAAATACAGACTGGGTCGGAATCAGGGGACAGGAATTAGCATGACAGAACGGCAAAGCGGCGATCGCCGTTGGCAGTAGACCAATCAATCCAACTCCAGCGGCCTGCTTGAACTTAAGTTGACGCAGCGATCGCCACACCAAAAATCCCAGAATAGGCAACGACACCCACTTGATGGCCACGCTGATGCCCACCAGTAGCGCACTCCAGCACCAGCTAGGGGTAAGATTTCGTGGGAACGAGGGGCGGGGGTTTGAGGTGGAAGAATCAACCATCAGCCAAGCAGCAACCAGCGGCAAAATGAACCAACTGTCAAAGTGACCACCTCCAGCAAATGTATAGATAATCATTGGATTCCAGGCATAGAGTGTGGCCTGAACCCATCCAAACCGACGACTCAGCAGCCAACAAACGAGTAGGTCTGCCAGCGTAAATGCCAGTTTGAACAGATACAGATTAGGAGATAGGGTCGCCAGCAGCCGAAACCCAAGCTGCGTAACGGGCGGATAGATGGCAGACACGTCGGCATGGTTAATCTGCGACCACCAGAGCGTTCGATAGGCCACGAGTTCGGGCGCATTGGGCGCAAACTGGTAGGGGCTAAACCCCAGCGTTTGAATGTGACCTTCCCACATATATCGCCATATATCGTCCCCTGGCTCCATAGGCAACAGCAGCAGCCGAGCGGCGATCGCCACCCCCCAAAACCAACGCGCTGGAATAGAGGGCGATCGCCACGATAGTGCAAATCCTATCCCCATCACGCTCACACCGACCCAAAACCGCCAAAGCGTCTCTACCTGCAAAAAATTTCCATAGGGGGCAACCAGCCCTGCTCCTCCCACTAGCAACATTCCGCTTAGGAACGGCATCCAGTCCAGCCTAAATTTAGCCATTAGACCACCGTATGAATATCTTTTGAGGACATGAATTGTTTCCTGGTGAAGCCGGGAAACAATAGACCTGCTGCACGAATGTCTTTTTGAGGGCGTGAATCGGTTCCTGGCGAAGCTGGGAACCGATTCATGTAGGAGGTCTAATTCATGCAGGAGGTTTATGATTCCTTTGCGTCTGGCTAAATCTCAAAAAGTATTGGCAGATTTAAAGTACTAGCCTCGCTTTCCCAAACGTCGCCAGTACAAGCGGCCTAACGTACTGAGAATAATTGCCCCGGCCTGCACACTACCTCGCACCGTGCCAGAAATTTTTGACTTGCCCCCTTGTCTAACCTGATAGTCAACGGGTAACTCACAAATTTGCAGCCCGCACTCGATCGCCCGCACTTGCATCTCTACCGTCCAGCCAAAGCCTCGATCCTGCATGTGAAGTTGCTTGAGGGCAGACCAGCGAATTAGCCGAAGTGGACCCAAATCTTGGTAGCGATAGCCCCAGCCTAACCAAATTAAAGTAGTGGCTAATCGATTGCCAAACCGCTGCACGGGTGTCATGACCGCTCGTCCTGCAACTGTGGCCGCGCGATTTCCTAGAACCAAATCAGCGCGATCGCCCGCTGCCAAAAAATCTGGCAATTGACTGAGATTATCGCTGCCGTCCCCATCACAAAATAAAATCCATTCAATGTTAGAAGGTATCTGCTGTAGGCCGAGCCAGCAGGCTCGGCCATAGCCAGGAATCGGCTCATGCAGCACGGTCGCACCCAACTGAGTAGCGATCGCCACAGTGCCATCGGTACTGCCGTTATCGACCACGCGAATCTGCCGTAAGCCACAGCCGTGCAGCGATTGAACAACCGCCGCAATGGTGGCTTCCTCATTTAGCACCGGAATAATCGCCAGAATTGAGTCTAGGCTTGGTGGATTCACGCTAAGTAGTTCAACCTAAATAAAAACCAAATCCTAAAACCCTGCGCCGCCCGCTGCACGGGCGGCGCAGGGTTTTAGGATCTTATATTTACTTAAGCCCACCTACTTAACTCAACTGGGTTAGAAACTTTAACAAAGATTTTGTACGGGGAGTGAGGAGAGTCCGGCGATAGGCATCTGCTGCTTTTTTAATGGCCTCCGCCTGGGTTGGGTAGGGATGAATTACTCCAGAGAGGGCACTCAGTCCCTGTTTGGTAACCATTGCTAGAGTAATCTCGCTGATCATCTCTCCGGCATGACGCGCCACAATAGTTGCCCCTAAAATTTTGTCAGACCCGTGCTGATGCAAGATTTTGACGAATCCGTCAGGTTCCCCATCCGCCAAGGCGCGATCGACGCTGGAGAAGGGAATTGTGATCGTGTTGGTATCCAGTCCTTTAGCCTGCGCTTCCGCTTCATACAGTCCCACATGAGCGATCTCTGGATCGGTGTAGGTGACCCAGGGCATTACCAGGCTGCTGAGTTTGCTGCGGCCTAAGCCAAAGGGAGCGAACAGGGTGTTTTTGATCACAATGCGAGCGGCAGCATCAGCGGCGTGGGTAAACTTCCAGTTCATACAAATGTCTCCGGCGGCATAGATCCGGGGATTGGTAGTCTGGAGATAGTCATTAACGATGACACCATGACGCGGATCGAACTCAACCCCAACGGCTGATAAGTTCAGCCCCTCGATATTAGGCGATCGCCCCGCCCCCACCAAAATCTCGTCCACCTCTACGGTTTTAACAACTCCACCCTGCCGATAGTGGAGCACTTTCCCCGCGTCTGTTTTTTCCACCCGTTCTAGGGTGCAGTCCAATATCAGGTGCAGGTTTTCTCGCAGAAATTGCTGTTGAACAATCACGGCTGCATCGCCATCTTCGCGATCGAGCAACTGCCCATTTTTGTGTAGCAGTGTCACCTTGCTACCTAACCGATGAAATGCCTGGGCTAACTCGCAGCCAATTGGGCCGCCGCCAATCACGGCAAGCCGCTGGGGGCGCTCGGTCAGTGAAAAGACAGTTTCGTTGGTCAAAAAGCCAGCCTCTGCTAGTCCCGGTACGTTTGGTTGCGTGGCGCGGGCACCCGTAGCAATCACGGCCTTTTTGAACCGCAGTTGGCTGCCATTCACCGCTACCGTGTCTCGGTTGACAAACTGAGCAGTGCCAAAAAATACGTCAATCCCTAACTTGCGAAATCTGTCTGCCGAATCGTTATGGCTAATGTCGGCGCGAACTTGCCGCATCCGCTGCATCACTGCGGCAAAATCAATGTCTACAGATTCGGGTGGATGCACGCCAAACGGGGCGGAGGCGTACATATCTGCAACCGCTCGCGAGGAACGAATGATGCACTTAGAGGGCACGCAACCCACATTGAGACAATCGCCGCCCATTAAGCTTTTTTCGACCAGCGCCACCTTTAAGCCCAGCCCCAGCCCAGCCGCTCCGGCCGCCACAACCAGCCCTGCGGTGCCTGCTCCAATCACCACCAAATCGTAGCGATCGCCAGGGGTAGGATTCACCCACTCCGGCGGATGCACAGCAGCCATTAGAGCCTGGTTATACTCATCTAGAGGCTGGAGGGCAGGTTCTTGTTTAATGGAGGAAACCATAAGTAGATTCTCTGGTAAATCTCTAGATGCAACAGTTTGGTTCAGCAGACCTCTTACACGTCAAATTTTAGGGGATAAGTGGAGGCCGGGTCTGGCTCATCCCCATAAAATCTAACGTGCCGATGCTAAAAACTATCCCCGGCTTCTCGGATAAGCTCTAAAGATTGCGTACAAAAAAAGCTTACAGGCTAATTAATTTGTAATTCTAAGGATGAATCTAGGGGCGAATAGCTGCCCAAAATCTGGGCTTACTCCGCTATTAAGCTAGTGCAGCCTGAGAATAAGCTGAGTTAGGTCTGAGAAGCTGTTAAAAAACTATCAACCGTTCATAGCGCTTGTTTAACCAAGTCAGGAATTTGGGAGGGACGCTCTGCCACTGGAATTCCAGCTTCTTTGAAGGCGGCAATTTTGCTGTCGGCGGTGCCGATCTCGGTGCCCCACCCCGCAACCAACGATGCAACAATCGCTCCAGCATGACCCATTGGCAAGTTTTTGGGAGCGGTACGTCCGGCAATGTAGGCCACGACAGGTTTGTCGATCGCTTCGGCAATGTAGCGAGCGGCTGTTTCTTCACTGTCGCCGCCAATTTCCCCAACCAACACAATTGCCTCTGTTTGGTCGTCTTCTTCCAAAATTTGTAGCCACTGTTGGAAGGATGAGCCAACAATGCGATCGCCCCCAATGCCCACAGCAATCGACTGCCCCAATCCAGCGCGCGTTAGTTGTAGCGCCACCTCGTAGGTAAGCGTGCCGCTACGACTGAGCAGCCCCACCGAACCGGGGATATAAAACTCAATGGGATGAGTGCCCAGCAAAACCTGACCCGGTACAATAATGCCGGGACTGTCGGGCCCCACAATCAGGGTTTCTACCGCCTCGGCTTTGCGAACCAGTCGCACCATATCGAGCGGCGGTACCCCTTCGGTAATCAGCACAATTTGGCGAATTCCGGCGGCGATCGCCTCCAGAGCCGCATCCACAACCCGGTATGGCTCAACAAAAATGACCGTAGTATCGACGGTGCCAACAGCATCTAAGGCTTGGTCAACCATGTCAAATACAGGAATGTCGCCTACGGTTTGTCCACCGTGTCCTGATGCAATTCCTGCCACGACCTGCGTTCCGTAAGCTTTCATCAGCGGCGCGTAGATGGCTCCCAAAGCCCCCGTAATTCCCTGAATCAGGACTTTATGATCAGACGTGAAGTTCATGTTTTTTCTTGCTTTTGCTGAGGGCTACTGATCGGGCGATCGCTCCGTCTAATTCATCAAACACAGGCACATTTAACGCTGCCAGTGACCGCTTCGCGGTCTCAAAATTTTGCCCCACCAGCCGCACTACACACGCAGGATATCGCCCGTCGCGCCGTTGTTTGAGATAGGTAGCAATCCCAGCCGCAATTTGGTCGCAGGCTACTACACTACCCACCAAATTAATTAAAATCACGGTCAGATCTGCATTTTGAATCATCCAGTCTAGACCCTGTTGCACCCGATCTTGCACTAAATTAGGGGGCAGCCGATAAGCACTCTCGCCGCCTAAATTCAGAAAATTGGCAGGTTTTCCTCCTGCTTGGTAGACCAAGTCCAGGGTTGACATAGCCAACCCTGCGCCATTGCAGAGAATGCCAATATTTCCTTCTAGCTCTACAACCCGCATCCCCGACGGCAGAGCCGTTGTGGCACCAATCCGAGGGCGCGGCAGTTGGTCTCGCAGGGCAGCCAAATCAGGATGCCGAGCCAGGGCGGCTCCATTGGCCGTCACTTTGCCATCTAGCGCCATCACCTCTCCGTCGAGGCTAACGGCCAGGGGGTTAATTTCTACTAAATCCAGATCTTTTTCCACAAACAGGCGATACATCTTTTCAACAATGCTGCTGACCAGCTCGATCAGCTCGCCCTTCAGTCCCATTTTGAGCGCCAGCCGTCGAGCATAGAAAGGCGAAAACTCTTCGTCTACCACCACTTGCTGAATTTGCCGAACTGCTGCTTGTACCTCGATGCCACCCGCCTGCGATCCCAACAGCAGCGGTCGCCGCAACGCTCGATCAAGAACGACCGCCAGATAGAGTTCTTGGTCGGGTTCGTATTTGGCTTCTGCCAACAGAACGCTGGGATAGTGCCCCATAATCGGCAGATGGAAAATAGTCTGGGCGGCAGCAACGGCATCAATGGTATTTTCTGCAAATCGAATCCCACCTGCCTTCCCACGTCCGCCTGTGTAAACTTGCGATTTGAGCACCACTGGGTAAGGGATTTTTAAGCCCTTTAGATCTTTAGGGTGGTCAATTCGCTGCGATGGCAGGATGGGAATTCCCATTTGCTGGAAGAGTTCTTTAGCTTGATATTCGAGAAGATTCATGAGATAGCAGGGGGATGAGGGGTGGGACGTGGGTTACGGGTTGGATTGGGTTTTTGACTGCCATGCTTTTGTCACCAGGTCAATGCCGTAAAAGCGTTGCCAGAAGCGATTTACCAGGCGGGTAGGAAGTAGGGACATGACAAAGAGCAACAGTTTACTGCCCGTAGCGGCGATGTAGCGAGGACGGGGATGGCGATCGCTCAAGGCTTTGACGATCGCCGTTGCCACCTGCTCAGCGCTCCAGGCTTGACGGGCGAGCTGCTGATCAAGATTGACTACCTTTTGAAAAGCGGCGCGATAGGGTGTATCGGGCGGGTTGGGGATGGCTGCGTCGATTTGCATCTTGGCAACATCGACAAATTCTGTGGCGACAGGGCCTGGTTCAACCAAACTGACTCGAATGTTGAATGGATCTAGCTCCATTCGCAGCACATCACTCAATGCCTCTAAAGCAAATTTAGAAGCGCTGTAAACACCGACAAAGGGAAAGGCTAGCCGTCCTCCCAACGAACTAATGTTGATGATGCGTCCTCCCCCCTGGTTACGCATGGTCGGAATCAGAGCACGGGTAAGCGCCAAGGGGCCAAACAGGTTGACCGCAAATTGCTCCAGCCGAATGCCGGGAAATTGCCCCGCTAATGCCTGTGCCAGCGCTGCTCCAATGCCGGATGAGGCACCTGTAATCAGAACAGTCTGTTGGGTTAACGGAAGAGCCATGTCGGGAAAAGGAAAGCGATGGGAGGATAGAACAGAGAACCGTGTTTCAAATAAGTAGTTCAACCTAAATAAATACCAAATCCTAAAACCCTGCGCCGCCCGCTGTGCGGGCGGCGCAGGGTTTTAGGGTCTTATATTTAATTAAGCCCACCTACTTACTTTATTTTTCTGACAGGTTCGCGCCGCGAACCTGTGAAAAAAAATAAACTGGAACTCCGAAGCTATAACTATACCGGGAATTTTTCAGACGGATGGTGTTCTACGTTTACTTGCATGGATTTGCCTCTAATCCCTATTCTGCAAAAGCCCAGCGGCTACGCGATCGCTTTCGGTCGGTAGGGCGATCGCTGGCAACGCCTGATCTCAATCAGGACGACTTTGCCCATCTCAGCCTCAGCCGTCAAATTCAGCAGGTTGAAGCCCTGTTTCCACCGCCGCCCAGCCCCGTTGTGGTGATTGGTTCTAGTTTTGGTGGCTTAACGGCAGCCCGGTTGGGCGATCGCCACCCCCAGATCGACCGGATAGTACTGCTGGCTCCCGCCTTCGGCTTTCTAGACCATTGGTTGGCGCGGTTGGGTTCAGAACAGGTGCAGCAGTGGCAGCAGACCGGATTTGTCTCGGTTTACCACTACGGAGAGCAGCAAAAACTGCCGCTGCACTACGGGTTTATCGCTGATGCAGCCCAATATGCCGATCATCAGCTTCAACGACCCGTACCAACCCTGATCTTACATGGCACCCAAGACGACGTAATTCCCATTCAAGCTAGCCAAGATTACGCGGCTCAACGCCCCTGGGTAAGGCTCATTGAGCTAGACAGCGATCATGCGCTGACAGACAGCCACGACCAAATTTGGGCAGCGGTTCAAGACTTTTGCGGTCTTCCCAAATCGCTAAATAGTGACTCACCCAATTAAAATGCCCGTGAGCGAGCGGTGTCCGTGAGAGAGTATTGTAATGGTCTATGCTAGTCTCACGTTAGTTGTTTAAGCCCACGACCCTAAAACCAGTACTTATGAATCGCTTCCAGATTGGTTTGCTTATTCTTCCTATTGCACTGACAAGCGTCTCTTGCAGCAGCAATACTGATTCGGCTGAATCCGTCGAGGTAACGACAAAGCCAGCCGTAGTTGAGGGTGGTGTCCCCGGCCAGCATCTGAAATATACCTGCGACGAAAATAAAACGTTTGAAGTCTTTTTTGAGCAAGGCAAAGCGCGAGTGGTCTTGAGTCCCGACCAAACGGTTGAAATGCCCCAAGTAAAGGCTAAGTCAGGTGCCCGCTACGTCAGCGAACCCTATGTTCTTCGCGTCAATGGCAATAGAACGTTCATTAAAGAGAATGCTGAACGCACTTTTTCTAAATGCGCTGGTGCTCTCGTTCAGCCCTAAGCTGTTGAACGCAAACGTTTAATGATCTTGCTGTAATGATTTTTTGAAGCGTGGGCAAAGCCCACGCTTCAAAAAATCATTATAAAACCCTAAAAGTCTGCGCCGCCCGCTGCGCGGGCGGCGCAGACTTTTAGAATCTTGTTTTTATTTAGGTTGAACTGCATTAGCACTCAGCACGCGATCTA